>OJNR01000129.1_pt1 | contig 57693 bp, 36 predicted proteins | sample 1597901 | NCBI WGS metagenome assembly OJNR01 (sample SAMN01915223, study PRJEB22387) | human gut metagenome | isolation source: stool | host: Homo sapiens | place: USA | reverse complement strand
AAGGGTTCTGCTGCCTTATGCAAGAAATAAAAAATGGAATTGATAGAACCCACCTTATCTTTGTTACGATAGATATCATAATCACACACCCTCTCTATTTATAACAATCGAATAATACAACAACAGATAAATCTTACATGCCATGGCTAAAGCTCGCATTTTCATCAGTTATGCCCACGAAGACAAGGAGTGGGTTCTCGAAGGTCCCGGTAATATTCACCTCATTCCCCGCATCAGACGCCACACCAGCCCCGACGCCGAAATATGGTTCGACGAAGGTTTGGTCATCGGCGAAAAGTGGGACGAAGAGATTCACAGCCACATCGTCCAGGCGCACATCTCCATTCTGCTCATCAGCGAGAGCTTCGTCTCGTCGGACTATATCGTCAATAAGGAACTGGTATGGATACGGGAGCAGGTCGAGCAGAACGACATGAAAATCGTGCCTCTGCTCATCGGCAACATCACCGAGAAGTCAAAGCGCATCATCGACTGGATTTACCAGCGGCAGATTCACCCCTCGGAGACGCAGCCCCTGTGCAACTACCTCAACGACAAGGCCCAGTGGGACCACATGATTACGAGCATCCTCAACATCATCGACTCGAAGATAGACCAGGCACTCGAGGCACAACTGCTCAGCGAGCGTCAGCCCGAGCCCCAACCAGCTCCGCTCCGGACCGAATTTCGCCCTACCAGTGCTGCGGCCGAAGGGGGTGAAGGAAAGAGCCCCAACAAGGTGGCAGCCACCGGCAGCGGAGTCAGCCCGGCCATCTACCAGGAGGCCGTGAAGCTCTACCGCAACCACAAATACAAAGAGGCCTCGGAGATGCTGTTGAAGCTGGCCGTCGCCAACAACATCGAGGCTCAGCATCTGCTCTGCGACATCCTCTGCAACAAGGTGCGGGGCTACCAGTTGTGGCCCGAAATTCTGGATACCTTCCTTCCCTATGCCGAAGAGGGCATGGACTTCGCCCAGGTCATCGTGGGGAGGGTCTACTATCGGGGCAGCCTGAAAGGGCGCGACTACGGGAAGGCCTACGAATGGTTCCAGAAAGCGGCCGAGAAAGGCAACTCCTACGCCCAATACCTGCTGGGCAACATGTACGAAAACGGCATCCATGTCGAGCAAAACTACGACACGGCCCTCTCCTACTACAAAAATGCCGCCGCCCAGAACAACATCATGGCCCTGGGCGAGATTGCCTACATGAAGGAAAACGGCTACGGCCTGCCCATAAACCGGGAAGAGGCCGAAAAGACATATCGCCAACTGGCCGAAGAGCGCGACGACGAGTGGTCGATGATCAAGCTCTCCTACCTCGAAATGGAACGGGGCAACTCGGACAAACGACTCGAGTGGATACAGCGCGCCCTCGACAAGGAGTATATCGACGCCTACTTCGAACTGGGCCTTCTCTATCAGTTCGACGAGAAATACCAGGACCTCGAGAAGGCACAACAAGCCTACTACCGTGCCGCGCAGATGGGGAACCCCGACGGCATGAACGGGTTGGCCCTCATCTACTACAACATGCCCGACAACAAAGGCAATTCCCAGGCATTCCGTTGGTTCACCAAGTCGGCCGACCTGGGCGACAGCCTCGGGCTCTACTACCTGGCCACCATGTACGAAGGGGGCTTCGGCACCCCGGTCAACAAGCCGAAGGCCTGGAGCCTCTACCTGGCCTCGGCCGAGCAGCGCTTCTCGCCCGCCTACCTCAAGATAGCCCAACTCATTGAGAGCGGAGAGGCCCCCGCCTCCTTCGCCGGCCGCGAGCTCGAGTTCTACATCAAAGCTGCCAAGCGCAACGACATCGATGCCATCCACGAGGTCATCCGCCACATCCAGGACGACCCCGACCGCCTGAGCGAACTCTTCGACTGGTGCAAGCGGGGCGCCCAACTCAACGACGGCATCTGCCTCTGCAAACTGGGCGAGCTCTACTTCTACGGCCGCGGCACCGAGATGGACGAATTCAAGGCGATGGACTACTTCCGCAAGGCCGAGGCCCTGCAAATCCCCGACGCCTACTACTTCCTGGGTTTGGCCTACTACGAGGCCAAGGGGGTAGTCAGCCCCAACCTGCAGAAGGCCGAGGAGTATTTCCAGAAAGCGGCCGAGGCTGGATATGTCGACGCCATCAAGGTCATTGCCGAACTCTACATGCAGTCGGGACAGGAAAACGGATACGAAAAGGCCATCGCCTATCTGACCCATATCGCCGAGGGCGAACATGCCGACATTGCCTACGAGGGACTCATGCGCATTGCCGTCGAGAAGATGACTCCCCAGGACTATGCCGCCCCCCAGGCCAGCGAACTCTACCAGAAAGCCCTGAAGTTCGAGCAGGCCGGCCGACAGGCAGGCATGACCCAGAGCCTCAGCCACGAGTTTCTGCAACGTGGCATCGACCTGTGCGACATCGAACGGTACACCGAGGCCATCGCCCCGCTGCTGCAAGCGGCTCAGATGGGTGAAGCCGAGGCGGCCAACCGCTTGGGCGACATCTACTTCTACGGCACCGGGGTCGAGGTCGACTACGAACAGGCCTACTACTGGTTCTCCAATGCCGCCCAAAGCAACAACGCCTACGCCCAATACTCCCTCGCTTTCATGTACATGAAGGGGCTCTTTGTCGAGCAGGACCATGCTCAAGTCATCAAATACATGAAACTCGCCGCCGAAAACGGCTACACCGAGGCCCAGAAAAACATGGGCGAATACCATTACTACGGCTCTTTCGGCTGTCGTCGCGACATGAAGGAGGCCATCAAATGGTACGAGATGGGCGCCCGCAACAACGAGCCTACCTGCCTCTTCACCCTCGGCCTCATCTACGAAGAGGGCGACGGCGTGCAGAAAAACATACTCAAAGCCACCGAATGGTACCAGCGGGGAGCTAACGCCGGTATCCCCTCGTGCCTTTACCGGCTGGGCATGCTCATGATTGAGAAAGAGGTTGCCGGTGAGACCGAAAAGGGTTTCAGTCTCATACAACAGGCCGCCGAGGCCGGATACTCCTACGCCCAGAACTACATGGGCAAAGCCTACCGCTTCGGCTGGAATGTCAAGGTAAACCCCGTGAGGGCCACCAACTGGTTTACCAAGGCGGCCGAGCAGAATCTGCCCGACGCCATGTGCAACCTGGGCGACATGTACTCGGCCGAAGACGGGCTCACCGTCGACTACGAAAAGGCGCTCTACTGGTATGGAAAAGCGGCCGAGGCCAACCACTACCGGGCCCTGACCGAGCTGGGCGACCTCTACTATGCCGGCAAGGGGGTAGAACGAGACTTCGCCAAAGCGCTGGAATATTACCTGAAGGCCTGCGACGAGGGCTATCCCTACGCCTTCTACTCGGTAGGATTCATGTACCTGCGCGGCCAGGGGACCGCCCCCAACCGCGAAAAGGCGATGGAATACCTGAGCCAGGCGGCCGCCATGGGCAACGAGAGCGCCTTCCAGCTGCTCAACCAGATGGAGGCCGACCAAGCCTCGCCCGACGAAGAGCAAGGGGTAGACCCCTTTGCCAAACAGGCCTACCTCGACGCCCGTCAGGCGCTCGAGGCGAAAGAGACCGAACGGTATGTCAATCTGCTCACCCAGGCGGCCAATCTGGGATACATCCAAGCCTTGAACGACCTGGGCGACCTCTACTTCAACGGCGAGTCGGTACCCGCCGACATGGCCAAGGCCTACGACTACTTTGCAAAAGCCTCGCAAAAGGGGTCGGGCTACGGTTCGTACAGTTGCGGGTTCATGCTCCTGCGCGGAGCCGACGAGGTGCCCCGCGACATCGACAAGGGGCTGGCCATGCTCCGTCTGGCCGTTGAGCAAGGCTACACGGCCGCCAACCGCGACCTGGCCCGATACTACGACATGCTCGATACCGAGGAGGGGGCCCGGCAGGCTCTCGACTACTACCAGCAATACATCGAAGAGTATCCCAAAGATGCCAGTGCTCTGATTCACATCGGGCTCATCTACGAGACCGGGCTGGGGGTTCCCTGCGACATCGAACTGGCCAAGAAGTACTACGAACGCGCCGCCGAATACGACGAAACGGGACAGGCCAACAACTTCCTGGGAGGTATCTACATGAATGCCGAGGAGAACGACGAAAACGAGCGGATGGCAGTCTACTACCTGCAAAAGGCTATCGAGCAGGGCGACTCCAACGCCATGCGACGCTTCTGTTACTACCTGCACAACGGACGCGGCGGCCTGCAGCCCGACAGCCAACGCGAGGTCGCACTCCTCACCGAAGCCTCCCGACGGGGCAACCACCAGGCCTCTTTCCAACTGGGTCTCCTCTTCGAAGGGGGTATCGAAGGGATAGAGCCCAACCCCGAAGCGGCTATCCGATACTACCAGCTGGCGGCCGACAACGGTGTAGAGGCGGCCATCAACAAGATAGGCGAGCTCTACCTCTTCGGCGAGATTGTCCCCGCCAACATCTCCAAAGCCATCGCCTGCTTCTCGACGGCCTCGGACAAGGGATACGGCAAGTCCTCCTACTGGCTGGGGCGCCTCCACACCGACGGCATCGGGCAACTCGAAAAGGATACCCGCAAGGCAATCGAATACTACCAGAAGGCAATCGCGCAAGGCTTCGAGAATGCCCGGGAGTGGCTCGAACAACTGCAACAGAACCTGGTCGACGAGAACACCAGCGAGGTCGAGATTCCCGACAAGAGCGACGACGAACTGTTCAACGAGGCCAAGGAGGCTCTCGACAAGGCTCAGTTCAAGACGGCCTTCGCCTACTTCTCGCACCTGGCGGAAAAGGGTCACGCCGAGTCGTTCAACCAACTGGGCGACATGTATTTCTACGGCCGGGGCGTCGCTGCCGACGAGACGAAGGCGCTCGAACTGTACAAACAGGCAGCCGAGCGCGACAGCGTCTACGGCTACTTCAACCTGGGGTTCCTCTACTGGAACGGTCCCAACGAAATACATGACCCCCAACTGGCACTGCAATACCTGAAAAAAGCGGCCCAACGGGGATACACCTACGCCCTGGGCTTCATCGGCGACATCTACCGCAACGGCCCCGACGAGATTCGCGACTATGCCGAGGCCAAACGTTACTACCAGAAGGGTATCGATGCCGACGAGATAAACGCCATCAAAGGCATGGCCTCGCTCTACATGATGGGACAAGGCGTTCCCCAGAACAACGCCATGGCCGCCTTCTACCTGCGAAAGGCTGCCGACAAGGGCAACGCCTGGGCCATGTACCACCTGGGGCGCATCTACTACTTTGGCGAAGGCGTAGCCCGCAACATGAAGGTGGCCCTCGACTATCTGCAAAAGGCCTACGATGCCAACTACCCCGAGGCCTGCTGCCTGTTGGGGCTGCTCTACGAACAAGGTACCGCAACGGCCCAGAATATCGAGTTGGCCAACAAGATGTACCTCAGAGGGTGCGAACTGGGCGACTCGGGCTCGATGCGCTACCTGGCACTCAACTACCTCGAGGGCAAAGGTCTGCCCAAAGATTACAAACGAGCCTGCTCCTACCTAGCAAAGGCCGTCGAGCACGGAAACATGTCGGCCCGCATCGACCTGGCCCGAATGTTTTTCTACGGACAAGGCACGCAACAAGACCCGGAGAAAGCCTACGACCTGCTGGAACCCTGCCTGAACGAGAAGTATGGCCGGGCCTATCAGGTACTGGGCGAAGCTTTTGAATACGGACTGGGAGTCGAGCAGAATTACCCGCAGGCCAAAAAACTGTATCAACAGGCGCTCGAACTGGGATACGAAGATGCCCAACAGGCACTCGACCGCCTCGACAAATACTGTTGAGCACAATAATCCCATTCGGGGAAAGTGCACGGTTCCCTCTTGAAACAAAGACCTCGCTACTTTCAAATTGAAACCAAACTTCCTCGAATCGTCCAATAGAGAGTCGTAACAAGCCCGCAAATGCGGAACCTGTTACGGCTCTTTCGATTTATCACTTGCAAACTGTCAATCAACACTTTCCCCCTTTCCTACTCAAGGGCCATACCGGCTCTACCCGCCTGTATCAACAGGTATGCGAGAAATCCAATTTTATGTTAATATTCGCAAACCCAAATATTAACAGTAAATTTTTGTAAAATAGTTTTAGCCTGTATAATTTGTTGTCGAATTATACCTTACGAGAGTTATGTACCTATTCTAATTATTTGAAAAACAAGATATAAAGAGGAATCTAATCATATAAAAATCCAATAAATGTTCTATGGTATTTAAACTGAAAATGACAGGAGCAAACTGTGTGTTGCTTTGTGCCGCTTTATTTTCTTCCAGCCTGACAGCTTATGCAACCGAAAAGAGCGCGGATTCCATGGCCGATTCATCGGCTTCGGGAGTCGTGCAAGGAAAGATTGCTGTCTCTGGAACCGTCAAGGATAAGAATGGCGAGCCGTTAATCGGCGTAAGTGTAGTGGAAAAGGGAACGACCAATGGCATGATTACCGACTTGGACGGAAACTTCGGTCTGTCGGTTTTGAGTCCCGAAGCCGTACTCGAATTCAGCTACGTCGGCTACAACCCCGTGAGTGTGAAGGTAGGCGACCGTACCTTCTTTGCCATCGAGATGGGCGAAAGCACCCAGAATCTCGACGAGGTCGTGGTAACGGCTCTCGGTATCAAACGTGAAAAGAAGATGTTGGGCTATGCCGTGCAAGACATCAAGGCCAACAAACTGAACACGACCGGCGCCCCCTCGGTCATCGGAGCCTTGAGCGGCAAGGTGGCCGGTCTGCAAATGAACACGGCCGGCACCGGTTTGAGCGGTTCGACCAAGATTACCCTGCGCGGTAACTCGTCGTTGACCGACAACAACCAGCCGCTGTGGGTTGTCGACGGTGTACCCTTCAGCGACAACAGCAGCTCCGACGCTTCGCTCTTCGGCGGTGTCGACCGGGGAGGCTCGGCTGTCGACATCAACCCCGAAGACATCGAGTCGATCTCGGTACTGAAGGGCCCGAATGCAGCCGCCCTCTACGGTTCACGAGCCTGAAACGGTATCATCCTCATCACCACGAAACGCGGTGTCAAGGAGAAAGAATTCGGCGTCACCTACTCGGGCAACTTCACCTGGACCAGCGTAGCCTCTTCGCTCGAGCAGCAGACCACCTACGGACAAGGTAAAGGCGGCGTATTCGACCCGAACGTATTCGAGAGTTTCGGCGCCCCGCTCGACGGCCACACCTATACCGGCTGGCTGGGTCAGGAGCTGCAGTACAAGGACTACGGCAACAAGTTCGACCAATATTTCAACACCGGCTTTACCCAGACCCACAACGTAGCCATCGGCAAGGCCGAAGAGAACTACAACTACCGGGCCTCGTTCGGCAGCACCGAGAGCCAGGGCCTCTTCGACGGCGAGGGGTTGAGCAAAATCAACATCGACCTCAAGGCCGGCATGAAGATGAACAAATACCTGAGCATGGACTCGAAAATCTCGCTGAGCCGCACCAAGGCCACCGACCGTCCCCAATACGGTAAGGGCGGCGAGGTATACCAACTGCTCTACATTCCCCGCAACATCCCGTTGAACGACCTGAAGACCTTCCGCAGCGACACCCAGCGTCACATCTACTACGTGAATCCCACGTTGCAGGAGCTGAACCCCTACTACATCAACTACCAGTACAGCAACATGGACGAGCGTTGGCGCGCCTTCGGTTACTACACGGTCAAGATCGACTTCACTCCCTGGCTCTATGCCACGGGCAAGTACTCCTTCGACTACTACGATACCAGCATCGAAGAGCAGAACCGCACCAACGGTATCGACGACCAGAGCAAAGAGTCGTACAAGTCGATGGAACAACGCTACTACGAGCACAACATCGAGGGTATGATTTTGGGACACAACACCTTTGCCGAGCGCTTCCGCCTGGGATACTCGCTGGGTGGAAACATCATGTACCAGCGCACCAGCGGCCTGACGGGCTACTCCGAGAACATGGCCAAGGAGGGCATCTGGTACCACAACTCGGCCCTGGGCAAGAACACCGCCGAACAGACCTTCACCGAGCGTGAAACCCGGTCGGTATTCGGTACCCTGCAATTTGCCTGGGACGAATGGATTGCCCTCGACCTCACGGCCCGTAACGACTGGTCGTCGACCCTGCCCAAGAACAACTGCTCCTACTTCTACCCCTCGGCCAACCTCAGCTGGGTATTCAGCGACATGATGCGCCGCTACGACATGGGACTCCCCTCGTGGATTACCTTCGGTAAACTGCGTCTGTCTGCCGCCCAGGTAGGTAAGGACACCGACCCCTATGTGCTCTACAACTACCTCACCTACACCCAGGGGGTAAACGGGCCCGAAATCAGCTACCCGAAAATCAAGGCCAACCCCGACCTGAAACCCGAGATTTCGTCGGCCTACGAAGCCGGTCTCGACATGAAGTTCTTCAACAACCGGCTCGGGTTCGACTTCACCTACTACCGCAGCCTCACCAAAAACCAGATCATGACCGTGCCCATGGCCGGCGAGTTCTCGTCCAAGTATATCAATGCCGGCGAGATACTCAACGAGGGCGTCGAGCTGATGCTGTACACCACGCCGGTCAAGACCAAAGACTTCGAGTTTAACCTCGACATGAGTCTGGCCCACAACAACACCACGGTAGTGAAGCTGCACGACGATGCCAAATACATCAGCTTCAACTTCAAGAACGAGAACATGCTGGTCGACGTAGGTGCCGAAGAGGGCGGACGTCTGGGCAACATCTACGCCAACACCTTCTATGCCCGCAACGAGAACGGCGACCTGATTCTGCGCAACGGTATGCCCATGATCAAGTCGAACAGCAGCGCCGAGCGCAAATGTATCGGTAACATACAGCCCGACCTGCTCATGTCGATAACCCCGTCGTTCAGCTACAAGGGCTTCTTCCTCTCGGCCATGCTCGACATGCGCTTCGGCGGCGACATCGTTTCTGTATCCGAAGCCATCGCCACCCGCTACGGTACGGCCAAACGCACCGAATACCGCCCGGCTACCGGTATCATACTCGACGGTATCGACGAGGCTACCGGTCTGAAGAACACCGTAGCCGTCCCGGCCGAAGACTACTACCGCTCGATTGGCGGCGACAACGCCCCGGCCGAAGAGTTTGTATACGACGCCTCGTATATCAAGTTCAAAGAGCTGTCGATCGGCTACTCCTTCCCCTCGAAATGGTTGCAGAAGATACACATCTCCAACCTGCGGCTCGCCTTTGTAGGCCGCAACCTGTGCTACCTGCTGAAACACACGCCGGGCACAAGCCCCGAAGGCGGATACGATACGACCATGTTCTCGCAAGCCATCGACTACACGGCCGTGCCTTACACGAGAACATTCGGTTTTTCCATCAATGTCGGATTTTAATTGCATGAAACGATGAAACGATTTATCAAACTATTCGGAATATATTCATTCATTTGCGGTGTTGCGGCCGTATCGATGCCCTCGTGTACCGACGGGTTTCTCGACATCAACACCAACCCCTTCGAAACACCCTACGAACCGGGTACCAGCAACGACGGTACCCTCAACACCACCGACATCAGCATGCCCGACACCATCTCTCAGGAAGAGCTTGCCCGACTGAAAGAGAACGTGTCGACCATCGGCCAGGTGTTCAAGAACTTCACCTACCAAGGTCTGGTCGACGACTACCAGCGCGCCACCAACCTCACCCACGACATCTATGCCGGCTACTTTGCCAACAACAACACCAACTTTATCAACAACTCGCCCAACTATGTCTATACCCAAGACTGGTCGGCACGCCGGTGGGACCACTTCTACAAAGACCGTTCGGCCGAGTACAAGACGCTGGTCAACACCTTCTACTACGTAGACCGCAAGGCCTACAAGAATGCCTTCTACATGACGCGTATATTCTATGCCTTCCTGGCTTCGACCATGACCGACACCTACGGCGAGATGCCTTTCGGCGTTTACGTACAGGGCAAGGCTGCCCCCGAGAAGTGCCCCTACAACACGCAGGAGGAGGTCTACGATATGGTCTTCCGCATGCTCACCGAAGCGGCCGACAGCATCCAGCCGGGCCAATGCTCCTTCAAGTTTGCCGACCGTGAAGACAAATGCTACAACGGCGACGAGGCCAAATGGATACGCTTTGCCAACACCCTGCGCCTGCGCCTGGCCCTGCGCATCTCGAACGTAGATCCCGAGCGTGCCCGTCAAGAGGGCGTAGCCGCCCTGAATCACCCGGGCGGCCTGATGCAGTCGCAAGACGACCGCATGCGCACCGTACCCAACTATGCTCCCGTAGCCATGGGTGGCGAAGATGACAGCGGTCTCGAGAACGAGGTAGCCAACTGCGGTTTCCGCTACAGCGACGTGGTCATGTCGCTCGACATGGAACAGGCCTACAAGAACCTGGGCTCGGCCCTCGACCCCCGTTGCCGGATATGCTGGTACCGCCCCACCCCGAAAAACTTCCTCGAGCTGGGTCGCGAAATGAGCACCGACTACAAGGGCTGCGCCATCGGCGACAACAACATCTCGCACGAGACCAACGTATACTCGCCCCTCAAGTGCAACCACCACGAGGGCAAAGTGCTGAACGACAACTACTGGTTCGGATACTGCCGCGAATACCTGTGGCTGGGCTATGCCGAGAGCCGCTTCCTGCTGGCCGAGGCCCGTCTACGCGAATGGACCTACGCCTACGGTTCGGCCGAAGACCTGTTCAAGGACGGCATACGCGAATCGTTCAACTACTACCACATGGCCGACAGCGCCGACATCTACATCGACCGACTGAACATCTACAACGGCACGCAGGAGAATCCCTTTGCCGGCAGCAACAAGGAGGCACAGCTCGAGCAGATTATCACGCAGAAGTGGCTGGCCGTATTCCCCAACGGCAACGAGGGTTGGGCCGAGTTCCGCCGCACCGACTACCCGCGCCTGAACAACCACCTGAGCAACAAGGACCCCAACATCGCCAACGGCAAATTCATCAAACGCGTGGGCTACTCGACCGACGAATATGCCTACAACATCGAGAATGTGCCCGAGGGTGTGAACCAGAGCACCCGTGTATGGTGGGATGTACAGGACACCAACAACGAGAACGGTGAGCGCAACACGCCCAACAACTTCAGATAATGAGAATCAAAACCATATACATATACGAATATGAATATTAAGAAAATCGTTGGAGCACTGCTTTGCTCCCTGGCTGTCACCACAGCCTTTGCCCAACAGCCCTACGGCGGTTGCTGGCACCCCGACTACATCAAGGACTGGACCCCCGAGAAGGACCCCGATGCCAAATTCAACCGCAGTACCGTGAAACTGCAACCCCGCATCGAGGGCGACAACATCAAGGCCCATCAATATCAGTTCCCCGAAGGACAGGTAGCAGCCTGTCTCACCATGAACCCCATGTGTAGCATGACTCCCTCGCAGGGAGCCAACAACTTCATCGGCTACAACCCCACTTACTGGCAATACATCGATATGGTCATCTGGTGGGGCGGCTCGGCCGGCGAGGGTATCATCGTTCCGCCGTCGGCCTCCGTCATCGACGCCTGCCACATGAACGGTGTGAAGATTCTGGGTAACGTGTTCTTCCCGCCCCAAGCATACAGCGGCGACCCGGAATGGGTAGAACAGATGCTGACCAAAGAGGGCAACACCTACCCCTATGCCGAGAAGATGTACGAGATTGCCAAATACTACGGCTTCGACGGCTGGTTCATCAACGAAGAGACCTACGCCTCTACGGCCAGCGACTGGGTAGAGTGGATCAAATACTTCTACCAATGTACCGAAGCCGACGGGAACCACGACATGTATATCCAATGGTACGACGCCAGCATGTACGTCAACAATGCCCTGGACATCATGATGGCCAACCCCAACACCTCGTTCTTTGCCAACTACGGTTCGGCCGGTAAAGTAACCATCGAGCAAAACCGCAGTCGCATGGAAAACGCCGGTGTCGACATGGATGCCTTCTTCGAAAAACTCTACTCGGGTATCGAGCAGGCCCAAGGCGGTCTCACCGGTAATGCCCAGAACCTCCAGGCCTGCTTCCCCAAGACCGGCCACGCCAGCTCGATGCAGATTTTCAACACCGCAGCCGCGGGTACCGACGTGTCGTACAACCTGCCCGAAGCCCGCGACGCCAAGGCTGTAGCCTTTACCATCGGCCTCGGATTATGGATGACTACCCCGATTGCCGAACTCGAAGTCTATGGCAAGGATGGAACGGCTATCGACGAGATTACGGTAAGCCGCGTACTGGTAGCTCCCAACCCCGTCAACCAAGGCCAAAAGATGGCCGTAGCTGCCGACCAGGCCGAAAGCATCGAAATCTATTCGATGCAGGGTGCTTTGGTGAAAGCCGAACGGGCCGAAGAGACCATCACCTTCGTCTCGACCGACGACCTGACGCCGGGCATCTACTTCATGGTTGTCAAGGGTGCCGACTACACCGAGACCGTGAAAGTGATCGTGAAGTAATCCCCAAACACACCGCGCAGCCCCTCGGGGTTGCACGGCCCATTACATAGAGAGAACCCTAAAAGTCCTGAGAGACTTTTAGGGTTCTCTGCTTTTATACAAGGGTTTGACAGGTACGAGAGGAAATAACTCGGGACCCAAGGTACAGGCGATTGCCAAGCCTCAACGATAGCCATGCGCTACGCGGCACGGCTATCCGGCTCAATGCTCCAGAACGAGCTGTACCTTTTTGGCTCCCAACCGGGCCTGCAACCACTCCTGAAACTGCTTCTGCTCGGTGGCCGAGAAGGCTCGCGAGTAGCGCACGACGGCCAGCGTGGTGGTATCGCGCACATCGGTCTCGATGCTGCTGAAGATGGTTTTCGAGATGGCAATATCGGTGACGTTGGGGAAAAGCACCTTAATCTCGGGAGCCACCGAAATACCCACCGAGTCGTATTGCTGGTAATGCGAGGTCACATTCTCCAGCGAGTCAATCACCTGCTGCTGGCGGGTTATCTGCTCCTGGTTGTGCAGATAAATATCCTTGAACATCGTACTGCTGAGCGTCGTCATGTCCATCGAGTTGGAGCCGTATCCCTGACGAACCTCTAGCACGGCGCCTCCCAGACCATACTGCGGCAACCGCGCCTGGGCCACGGCGATGGAATCCTGCGGTATCTCGGCCCCCACCAGCGACACCCGTATGATGCGCTTGCCATGCTCTATCTCGGCACTCTTGCTCAACACCTGGGTATCGGGGTAGTTGAAGTTCTGCGAGACAAACCGTGCGGCGGCGACCTCGAAAAAGTTCTCCTTCACCATGTTGTAGGTGAGGTAGATGCTGGGGGCCATCGTGAGGATAAGAATCGTATAGACAATGCGCTCGACCTTTTTGCGGCGCTCGTCATCGACAAACTCCTTCTTCGAATACTTCATCAGCTTCACCCCCAGCGTGGTGGCAAAGGCAATGAACACCGAGTTGATGAAAAAGAGGTAGAAGGCCCCGAAGAAATAGTAGAAGTTGCCCGTGGCCAACCCGAATCCGGCCGTACACAGGGGCGGCATCAATGCCGTGGCAATGGCCACACCGGGCAGCACGTTGCCCTTCTGCTTCGACGACATGGCCACGATGCCGGCCAACCCGCCGAAGAAGGCGATGAGCACGTCGTAGATGGTGGGCGAAGTACGGGCCAGCAGCTCGCTGCGGGCTTCGTTCAGGGGCGAAATCCAGAAGTAGACGGTCGAGGTAATCACACTGAAGAGTGTGGCCACCGCCAGGTTGCGGAACGACCGCTTGATGAGTTCGTAGTCGTTGATGCCCAACCCCAGACCTATACCCATAATGGGGCCCATGAGGGGCGAAATCAACATGGCGCCGATGATGACCGCCGCCGAGTTAGTGTTCAACCCCAGCGAGGCGATAAATATGGCAAAAACCAGAATGAGGATGGTCGAGCCCTTGAACTCTACCCCGGCCCGGATAGCCTCTACCGAGGCGGCTTCGTCCTCTCGGTCTTGGCTCATGTCGAGGTAGTGGGTCAAAAATCGTTTGACCGAATCGATAAAATTGGAAAATGTCATAGTCTAAACTATTAGGATAGTCCTGCGTGCCTCCCGCACGGGTTTCACGACCTGGACACAAAACGATTCAATACCGGAATTTCGCGCAACGGCAAATCGTAGCGGAACAGATAGATCAGGAACAGGGCCAAGAGCACCGTGCGGAAGGCCAGGCGCAACACCAGCGACTCGATGGGCACCAGAGTACCTACCGCATAGAGAACGGCCGTGAGCAGCGTGTAACGCAGCGCATTGCCCAGCTCGTACTTGATGGGATAGACCCGTTGCCCGATGAAGAACGAAGCCAGCATCATGCACAGGTAGCAGGCAAATGCCGCCCAGGCACACGCCATATAGCCGTAACGGGGCACACCCACGATATTGATTACCGCCGTAATGGCAAACCCGAACAGCGAGAACCAGGCCCCCCACTGCGTGCGGTCGGTGAGCTTGTACCACAACGAGAGGTTGAAGAAGATGCCGAAGAAGAGTTCGGCCAGCATGACGATAGGCACCACCTTCAACCCCGTGCAGTAGGTCGCCGGCATGAAGAAGCGCACGATGTCGATATAGAACATCACCGCCAGGAAGATGAAGAGGCCGAAGATGATAAAATATTTCATCGCCTCGGAATAGGACTTCTTGTTCTCGTTGCCCGCCTCCTTGTTACGCGCAAAGATGAAGGGCTCGTAGGCAAATCGAAAGGCTTGTGTAAACATCACCATCACTATCGCAATCTTGTAAACTGCCCCGTATATACCCAGTTCCGACATGGCGTCGGGGCGACTCCCTGCCAGCACAGGATAAAACATCTTATCGAAGGTTTGGTTCATGATGCCGGCAATTCCCAGGATGAGCAAGGGGAAGGAGTATTTGAGCATGCGCGACAGCAGGCGACCGTCGAACCGATAGCGCACCCGGAATATCTCGGGAAAAAGCACCAGCAGCACCACGCCCGAACTGATAACGTTCGACACCAGGATATACCCCACCAGGAAGTCGGGGTCGAAGAACCACGAAATCCACTCGGGGTGAATGCCATAGAGCCACGGGCAGAGCAGGATAAAAAAGAGATTCAACGCAATGTTGAGAAAAATCGACAGCAACTTGACGGCGGCAAACCGGATGGGGCGGCGCTGGTAACGCAGGTAGGCAAAGGGCAACGCCGTGAAGGCATCGATGGCGATAATCAGGGCCATCATCAGCACATAATCTTCATGCCCGGGATAGCCCAGCAGCCTCGACAGCGGCGAGAGGAAGAGCCACACGAGCACGAAAAAGAGGGTCGAGGTGGTAGCCAGCGAGATGAGGCCGGTGGTGTAGACCTTCTGCGGGTCTTTCTCCTCCTTGTCGTTGGCAAAGCGGAAGAAGCCCGTCTCCATGCCGTAGGTGAGAATAATCAACAGCAAGGCCATGTAGGCGTAGAGGTTGGTCACGATACCATACTCGGCCGTGGTCTTCAACACGTTTACATAGAGGAATACAAAACACCAGTTGAGAAACCGCCCCAATATACTGCTCAAACCGTATATTGCGGTATCCTTTGCCAAACTCTTCATGCCGGCCATAAGCGTCTACATTTTTTCGATTAAAACAATGTACCCTGTTCCGAGAGGCGGTGACGATTCAAGTGGGTATAGGCCAAGTCGGTCACCTCGCGTCCCCGGGGCGTACGTTTGATAAATCCCTCTTTGATGAGATAGGGCTCATACACCTCCTCGAGCGTACCGGGGTCCTCGCCCAGTGCCGTAGCTATCGTGGTGAGCCCCACGGGGCCGCCCTTGAACTTGTCGATGATAATCGAGAGTATCTTGTTGTCGATTTCGTCGAGACCGTACTGGTCGATATTGAGCGACTCGAGCGCATAACGGGCTATCTCGAGGTCGATACTGCCCGACCCCTTCACCTGGGCAAAGTCGCGTACCCGCCGTAACAGGGCGTTGCCGATACGGGGTGTACCGCGGCTGCGCATGGCTATCTCGGTAGCCGCTTCGCGGGTGCAGGGTACCCCCAGCAGGCTCGACGATCGCTCGATGATGTGCGTCAGCACAGCGTGGTCGTAATACTCGAGGTGACAGTTAATCCCAAACCGGGCCCGCAACGGGCTGGTGAGCAAACCGCTGCGGGTGGTGGCACCCACCAGCGTGAAGGGATTCAGCTCGATCTGTATCGACCGGGCACTCGGCCCCTTGTCTATCATGATGTCGATGCGGAAATCTTCCATTGCCGAGTAGAGATACTCCTCCACCACGGGACTCAACCGGTGTATCTCGTCGATAAAGAGCACGTCGTTCTCCTCGAGCGAAGTCAACAGACCGGCCAGATCGCCAGGCTTGTCGAGCACCGGTCCCGATGTGATTTTGAACCCCACGCCCAACTCGTTGGCCACGATATTGGCCAGCGTCGTTTTACCCAACCCGGGAGGGCCGTGCAGCAACACATGGTCGAGGGGCTCCTGACGCATGCGGGCGGCCATCACGAATACCCGCAGGTTCTCGATTATCTTGTCTTGCCCGCTGAAGTCGTCGAACGACAGGGGACGCAACGCCTTCTCGAATTCCCGTTCGGTATCCGATATTCTCTGTTCTCGTATGTCGAAGCGATTATTTTCCACAGATGTTTTACGTTCACCGCATTTCGACAGCAAACTTAGCAATTTATTTTGTGATTCCCGCTATTTTACGAGGCTAAACTCTTGTGACGGCGCTTCAGCTCCTCTTTCCGCTCGATGCGCGACCAGAACTCGCGATAGGCCACCAGGGCCTCGTCGACCGAACGCTGCGGGTCCCAACCCCGCAACCGGGCATACTCGGCCACCACGTAGCGCACAATGACCTCGTCGTGGCAGAAGCGGCTGAAGTTGGCCAGACACATCTTCGGGGTCATGGCGTGAAATCGCATGCGGTTGAGGTCGAGAAGCGAGAATCGTATCTGCCCGTCTTGCTTGTCGAACAAGATATTCCCGGCCGAATAGTCGAGAAGCTGCACCCCCTTCTCGTGCAACTCGACGGTAAAGGCGGCAAAAGCCTTGAGTATATCTTCGCGCCCTGCTACGCCACCGCCGTCGAACTCGCGCATCATGCGGGTATAGGGACAGGTCTCCGACACGAAATACGAATGCCACAACAGTCCGCCCCGCTTCACCTCGATATAAGCGATCGGAGCCGGAGTCTCTATGCCCATGGCCCGCAGCCTGAGGGCATACTTGTAGGCTCGCTCGGCCTTACTCGGGCGGAAAAACGTGTAGGCTATCCGATTGATGAAAATCGGTACCTTGTACCCCTTCACCACATAGTTCTGCCCCTCGTACGAAAATTGACGAAGCTCGTTACGAGCCTTGTAGATACACTCGCCCAACGTAGGGAATGCGAGCGGCAGTTGCTGCATAAACTTCTCGAGCCGGCGATATGCCGGATTCAATACCAGTTTCATCTTCTTCCCGAATAATTATTTATCAACTAAACGTACCGGGAAATTTCGGGTTTCGACCCGGCAGCCTATCTCTACTATTACGCTTGCGAGGCCCGAGCCCGCAGATTTTTCACCCGCTCGACAATGACAGCCGGTGCTATATCCAGGCAGGCATAGTCTTTCCGATAGCACGGTTTGTTGCCAAAGATGGAACAAGGACGGCAATCGAGCGACAACTGCACTACATTCGCCTCACTCTGGTGCCACCCCAGGAATCCGCAACAGGGATGGGTGGCTCCCCACACCGAAACGACCGGCACCGCTACCAGCGAGGCCAAGTGCATGTTGGCCGAGTCCATCGAGACCATCACGTCGAGATGACTCATCAATGCCAGCTCGATGGCAAAACCGTGACGTTTGTCGGCCAAGGAAGTTACATGGGGATAGCGCTCCTGCCAGACGGAGAGGATGTCGCGCTCACGTTCGCCCGACCCGAACAGGAACAGCTTTACATGCGGTTCGGCAGCCAGCTTGGCCACCACATTTTCCATACGGTCGAGCGGATAAATCTTACCCTCATGCTTGGCAAAGGGGGCTATGCCTACCCAATACTCGCCCGGTTGCTTGGGCGGCGTCAAGTGAGAGTAGAGCCCCTCGTCGCCCTTTTCGGTGCCGAACAGCGAACCGAAATCGGGCGTGAACTTGAATCCCAACGCGGTGAATACCTCGCCATAGCGTTCGAACGAAGTGCGCAGCGGATGCAACGCCTCGCACTTGTGGCGGGCGGTAATCTGCTTTTTCTCCTGGCGGCCCTTGTCGATGACGGCTACCCGAATGCCCCACATCTTAAAAAAAATTCGCAGGAACTTCGTGCGCAACACATCGTGCAAATCGGCCACGGCGTCAATCGACAGTGCCCGCATCTCTTTGGCCAGTTCGTAGAGCCCGCCGATACCTTTGTGGCGACCCTTCACATCGGCCACCACTACTTGCAAATTGCGCGGAGCCTGCAGAAAAAGTTGCGAAGCCACCTTCTGGGTGAGCATGACGAAAGTCGTGTCGGGATTGGCCCTACACACCGAGTAAACAATAGGTATGGTCATGGCTACATCGCCCAGAGCCGACAGTCGAATAATTAAAACCTTGCTATACGACATACTCCCGACCCCTGCTACTTCCTATACAAAACCGGGTTCAGTGCCGGATCGTTGTACATCTTCATCTGTTTATATACCTTCATATATTTACGGCCGGCCTCGATCTCGTCGAGCAGTTGGTCGATGGCCGCAGAGAGGTCGGCTCGCTGTTCGAGCAGCACGCGCAACTTGGCCCGGCACTTCTCCACATGCTCGGGCGACGCATCCTTGCGCTCTACCTCCTGCTGCATGTGATAGATTTTCACGGCCAGAATCGACAGCCGGTCTATGGCCCAAGCCGGGCTCTCGGTATTTATGGTAGCATCGCTCTTCACCTCGACGTCGGCATATTTCTTCAGAAAATAGTCGTCGATCATCTCGACCAAATCGGTACGCTCCTGATTCGACTTGTCGATGCGCCGCTTGATAGCCAACGCCTCCTTGGGGTCGATGTCGGGGTTGCGGATAATATCTTCCAGGTGCCATTGAACCACATCGATCCAGTTTTTCAGACACAGATAATATTCAATACTTCCTTCGGCATACGGATTTTCCAACGAAGCATCCACATTATCGAACCGATGATAATATTGTGTGGTGTTCCAAAAAATGTGATTACAGGTTTCTGCAAAAGTCATAGTTCCCAATCGTTATGAGCACACCTGTTTTTCTGTAAGGCTCTTGTCGACAAGCCTGGTGTACCCGGGTTTCATTTTACAAACATAAGAATAGTTTTAGGAAAAACCATTATTTTCACAATATAAAAATAGTTCTTCGATACAATCCTGCAAAAATTTCGTACCTTTGGATAAAAAGCAGACAATTATGACTACGATTCCATACATTATAGCCGATAACAAGATACCCTATTTAAAGGGTGTACTCGAGCCCTATGCCCGTATCGACTACCTTTCGCCCGACCGGATAGACGCCGACGCCGTGCGCGACGCCGACATTCTTTTGATACGTACCCGCACGAAGTGCAACAGCCAACTGCTCGACCAGAGCCGTTGCCGATACATTGCCACGGCTACAATCGGATACGACCACATCGACGCCGCCTATTGCCGCGAACGGGGCATCGAGTGGGTGAACTGCCCCGGCTGCAACGCCGCATCGGTGGGCCAATACATACTCGCCTCGCTGCTGGCCTGGAGCAAGAGCCACCGCAAGCCGCTGCACGAATGCACACTGGGCGTGGTGGGTGTAGGCCATGTGGGCAGCATCGTGGCCCGGTATGCCCGGTTGCTGGGCATGCGGGTTCTCCTGAACGACCCTCCGCGCGAGGAGGCCGAGGGTGCGGCCGGGTTTACCCCGCTCGAGACCGTCTGTCGCGAAGCCGACATCATCACCTTTCACACCCCGCTGACTCGAACCGGCAAATATCCCACCTACCACCTGGCCGATACCCGGTTCTTCGATGCGCTCTCCCGCTCGCCGCTCCTCATCAATACGGCCCGGGGCGAAATCGTGGAGACCGAGGCCCTGAAACAGGCCTTGAAGCAGAAGCAGGTGGCAGCCGTCGTGCTCGACTGCTGGGAAAACGAACCCCGCATCGACCGGGAACTGCTCGAACAGGCTTTCATCGCCACCCCCCACATCGCCGGATATTCGGCCGACGGCAAGTCGACCGCTACCCGCATGATTGTCGAGGCCGTGAGCCGGTGGATCGGGTGCAACATTCCCACACAACACATCGCTCCCCCTGCCCCGGCGCAACCGCATATCGACCTCGCCGGTATACCTACGCCTCTGCAAAAGGCGGTGTGGGACACCTACAACCCCTTCGACGACGACCTCAGGCTGCGCAAGTCGCCCGAGACCTTCGAGATGCAACGCGGACTCTATCCGTTGCGGCGGGAATTCGGAGCCTACCACGTAGCGGGAGCATCGGCAACCGACCGTATCATTTTAGAAAAATTAGGCTTTCGCATTGAATAAATATACACATATTTATAGCCGGGACTTAAAGAAAAAGTATTGTCCCACACAACAAAAAGAGACTGTTTTAGAACATAGAAGAGGATAAAAGTGGCTTATTTTTGCACAAAAACCCGATAAATGTGCAAAAAATGAGTAATTTATAAGGGAAAATTTTTTTTGTTCGGAGAAAAATATATTCCTTTGCAGTTGCAAAAAATAAGAACGTTAATTTATTTATTAATTAAAATTTGAAAATTATGTCTGACGTAGCATCAACAGTAAAAGAAATTATCGTAGAAAAATTGGGTGTTAAAGAATCAGAGGTAACTCCCGAAGCCAACTTCACCAACGACCTCGGTGCCGATTCTTTGGACACTGTTGAAATGATCATGGAGTTCGAGACTAAGTTCGACATCAAGATCCCTGACGATCAAGCAGAAAAAATTACGACTGTAGGTGAGGCTATCGCTCACATCGAAAAAGCTATCGCAGAGAAAGAGAATAAATAATTTTATGGAGCTTAAAAGAGTTGTAGTAACAGGTCTTGGCGCAATCACTCCGCTGGGAAACGATGTCCCCACGACATGGGACAACCTGCTGAAAGGAGTAAGCGGAGCAGGACCTATTACGCTTTTCGACGCATCTGAATTCAAGACTCAATTCGCTTGCGAGGTAAAGGACTTCGACCCGCTGAAATACTTCAACGCCAAGGAGGTTCGTAAACTCGACCGCTATACCCAGTTTGCTCTGGCCGCTACGCAAGAGAGCATGGCCGACTCGGGTCTCGACCTCGAGAAAGTAAACAAAGACCGTGCCGGTGTTATCTTCTCGGCCGGTATCGGCGGTATCAGCACCTTTGAGCAAGAGGTAGGAAACTATGCCGTTGCCCCCGAAAAAGGGCCGCGCTTCAGCCCCTTCTTCATTCCCAAGATGATTGCCGACATTGCCGCAGGACAAATCTCCATGCAGTACGGTTTCCGGGGTCCCAACTTCGGTATCGTATCGGCCTGCGCATCGTCCACCCATGCCCTTATCGACGCTTATAACTATATCCGTCTGGGCAAAGCCGACTTGATCGTATCGGGTGGTGCCGAAGCTGCAATCACAGTATCGGGAGTAGGTGGATTCAATGCCATGCACGCACTCTCTACCCGCAACGATTCGCCCACGACGGCATCGCGTCCGTTCAGCGCTTCGCGCGACGGCTTCGTAATGGGTGAAGGTAGTGCCTGCCTTATTCTTGAAGAACTGGAACACGCATTGGCCCGTGGGGCTAAAATCTATGCCGAAGTCGTAGGTGGCGGTATGTCGGCCGACGCTTATCACCTGACGGCTACTCACCCCGAAGGCTTAGGTGCCAAACTCGTGATGCAAAACGCTCTCGACGATGCCCACATGGCTCCCGAAGAGATCGACTACATCAACGTGCACGGTACATCGACCCCCGTCGGTGACAAATCAGAAGCCAAAGCGATTTTGGAAGTATTCGGCGATCACGCCTATAACCTCAACATCAGCTCGACCAAGTCGATGACCGGTCACCTGCTGGGCGCTACCGGCGCACTCGAGGCTCTTATCTGCGTGAAGACTATCGACGAAAGCATCGTACCTCCCACCATCAATCATGCCGAGGGCGACGACGATCCCGAAATCGACAGCAAGTTGAATTTCACATTCAACCAGGCACAGAAACGCGAAGTAAACGCCGCTCTGTCCAACACCTTTGGTTTCGGCGGACACAATGCCAGCATAATCGTAAAGAAATTCACGAAATAAACGTGCTTAAAACGATTTATAACCGTATAAGGCTCCTTATGCTTCGTCATAAGGAGCCTTATGTTCTATACCACGACCTGTTGGGGTTCTGGCCCAACGACATACACCTGTACGAGGTGGCCTGCCTGCACAGCTCCTCGTCGATTTGCGAACAGGGGAAACGCATCAACAACGAGCGCCTCGAGTTCCTGGGCGACGCCATTCTCGATGCCATCGTGGCCGACATCCTCTTCCACCGGTTCGGCGACCGCAAGGAGGGGTTCCTCACCAACACGCGAGCCAAGATTGTCAAGCGCGAGTCGCTCAACGAGATTGCCCTGAAGATTGGGCTCGACCGCTTTATCACCTGCTCCATGCACATCAGCTCGCACAACAGCTACCTGTATGGCAATGCCTTCGAGGCCCTCATCGGCGCCATCTACCTCGACCAGGGATATGAGTTTTGCAAGCGGTTTGTCGAGACACGCATCATCGACTCGTTTATCGACCTCGACAAACTCTCGAAAGAGGAGAGCAACTTCAAATCACGACTTATCGAGTGGTGCCAGAAACACAAAATCGACATCCAGTTTGCCCTGGTCGAAACGCTGGTCGACCAGAACAACAACCCGGTATTCCAGTCGCAAGCCCTGCTGGGCGGCATCTCGGGCGGCATCGGTATCGGATACTCCAAAAAAGAGTCGCAACAGAATGCGGCCCACATTGCCATAGGCCGGCTCCACAAAGACAAAGAGTTTCGGCAAATGGTACTGGCAACCGTCCACAAAAACGACAATCCCGAGATTGTCATATAAAAATCACAAGCCTACGATAGGAATCACACGAGAATTTTTTATTTTTGCTCCGCATTGAAAACTTGCGACAAATGAATCTCACGAAGTGGTTACGCCCGGTATTTGACAAACGACTCGCCCAAATCGATCGCTATGCCGAATATGGCGACATCATACAACAAAAAACACTGATCGACCTGCTGCGAAAGGCCCGGAAAACACGACTGGGCACCACCTACCGGTTCGACGAAATAAACTCCTACAAAAGTTTCACCGAGCGCGTACCCATCAGCGGCTACGAGGAGCTGAAGCCCTACATCGAACGCACGATGCAAGGCGAGCAGAATATCCTGTGGCCTACCCCCATACGGCACTTTGCCAAATCGTCGGGCACGACCAACGACAAGAGCAAGTTCATCCCCGTGAGCGCCGAGGCGCTGCGCTATTGCCACTATCAGGGAGGAGCCGATTGCGTGGCCCTCTATCTGCGAGCCAACCCCGAAAGCCGCTTCTTCTCGGGCAAAGGGCTCATACTGGGAGGCAGCCGGGCACAGAATCCTTTCGGGCAGGCCTATTGCGGCGACCTCTCGGCCATCCTCATCCAGAACATCAGCCCGCTGGTCAACCTCATCCGGGTGCCCTCGAAAAAGATTGCCCTCATGAGCGAGTGGGACACCAAACTCGAGGCCATCGCCAACAGCACCATCGGCCGGCGCGACATCACCAACCTCTCGGGGGTCCCCTCGTGGTTCCTGGTCCTCATCAAGCATATCCTGAACAAGAGCGGACGGCAGGACCTTTCGGAGGTGTGGCCCAACCTCGAGGTGTTTTTCCACGGAGGCATCAGCTTTGCCCCCTATCGCGAGCAATACCGCCAGCTTATCTCCAGCCCCCGGATGCACTATGTCGAGACCTACAACGCCTCGGAGGGCTTCTTTGCCGTGCAGAACGACCTGACCACACCCGGCATGCTGCTGCTCATCGACCTGGGTATCTTCTTCGAATTTATCCCCCTGGGCGGAGCGCTCGAGCAGGCGGTTCCCCTGTGGGAGGTGGAGGCCGGGCACAACTACGAACTGGTCATCACCTCGAACGGCGGCTTGTGGCGGTACCGCATGGGCGACACCGTGAAGGTGCTCTCGACACACCCGCTGAAGATTTGCGTATCGGGCCGCACCAAGCACTACATCAACGCCTTCGGCGAGGAGCTGATGGTCGACAATGCCGAGCAGGCCATTGCCCGCACCTGCGAGCAGACGGGCGCCAGCGTGCTCAACTACACGGCAGCCCCGGTATACATGACCGACCACAGCAAGGGGCGGCACCAGTGGCTCATCGAGTTCAGCAAACTGCCCGTACCGGTCGAGGAGTTTGCCCAACGGCTCGACCAGAACCTGCAAAACCTCAACTCCGACTACGAAGCCAAGCGATTCAAGAGCATCGCCCTCGAGTGCCTCGAGGTAATCCCGGCCAAACCGGGCATATTCGACGACTGGCTGCGCGACCACAACAAACTGGGCGGCCAGCACAAGATTCCGCGCCTCTACAACCGTCGCGACATCATCGAGGAGATACTCCAGTACAACAACCGATAAGGCCACAGAAGAGCCGAAATAGGGCTCTACGAGTCTCTCGCTCTCTTCTTCAACCATACGAAAAGAGCCCCGCACGGATGATTCGTGCGGGGCTCTTTCTGTATCACGATTTTATCGTACGTCTCTCTATTTCACCTCCGAACCCGGAGTAATCTCGTCGGTAGCCGGCGAGATGACAATCAGTCGGCCATCGGCATCCTCAGCCGAGAGTATCATGCCCTGCGACTCGATGCCCTTCAGTTTACGGGGTTCGAGATTGGCCACGAAGCAGACATTCTTGCCCACCAGATCCTCGGGCTTGTAGTGCTTGGCAATACCCGACACGATGGTGCGGCCGCCCAGACCGTCGTCGATGCGGAACTGCAGCAGCTTGTCGGCCTTGGGCACCTTCTGGCACTCGAGCACTTTGCCTACGCGGATGTCGAGTTTGGCAAAGTCGTCGAAGGCCACATTCTCGCGTACCGGCGCAGCCTTGTGATTCTTCAGCTCGTTGGCCTTCTTGGTCTCCAGCAGTTTGTTCACCTGAGCCTCGATTACGCTGTCGTCGATTTTCTCGAAGAGCAGTTCGGGTTTGCCCAGTTCGGCCCCGGCCGGCAGAATGTCGGTACGACCCAGCATGTTCCAGTCGCAGTGACCTATGTGAAGCATGCCGCGCAACTTCTCGGCCGAGAAGGGGAGGAAGGGCTCGAAGGCAATCGCCAGATTGGCCGTGATCTGCAAAGCCAGATTCAAGATGGTAGCCACCCGCGGCATGTCGGTCTTGGCCAACTTCCAGGGCTCGGTATCGGCCAGATACTTGTTGCCGATACGGGCCAGATTCATGGCCTCCTTGAGGGCATCGCGGAAGCGGTAGTGGTCGAGATAATTCTCTACCGAAGCCTTCACGTCGGCAAACTCCTTCAAGGTTTCGCGGTCGTAGTCGGTCAACTCGCCGGCCTCGGGCACCTTGCCGTCGAAATATTTGTGGGTAAGCACCAGGGCACGGTTCACAAAGTTGCCCAGAATAGCCACCAGCTCGTTGTTGTTGCGGGCCTGGAAGTCCTTCCAGGTAAAGTCGTTGTCTTTCGTCTCGGGCGCATTGGCCGTGAGCACATAGCGCAGCACGTCCTGCTTGCCGGGGAAGTCCTCGAGATACTCGTGCAGCCATACGGCCCAGTTGCGCGAGGTCGAAATCTTGTCGCCCTCGAGGTTGAGGAACTCGTTGGCCGGCACATTGTCGGGCAAGATGTAGCTGCCCTCAGCCTTCAGCATGGCCGGGAATACGATACAGTGGAACACGATATTATCCTTACCGATGAAGTGCACCATCTTCGTCTCGGAGTCTTTCCAGTAGAGCTCCCACGTATCGGGCAGCAACTCCTTGGTATTCGAGATGTAACCGATGGGAGCATCGAACCACACATAGAGCACCTTGCCCTCGGCCCCTTCGACCGGCACCGGCACACCCCAGTCGAGGTCGCGGCTCACGGCCCGAGGTTGCAGCCCCATATCGAGCCACGACTTACACTGGCCGTAAACATTGGGTTTCCACTCCTTGTGCTCATCGAGAATCCAGTGACGCAGGAAGGGCTCCCACTTGTCGAGCGGCAGATACCAGTGTTTCGTCTCGCGCAACACCGGTTTGTTGCCCGTGATGGCCGACTTGGGATTGATGAGGTCGGTCGCATTCAGCGAAGTACCACAAGCCTCGCACTGGTCGCCATAGGCGTGCTCGTTGCCGCAATGCGGACAGGTACCCGTGATATAGCGGTCGGCGAGGAACTGGTTGGCCTCCTCGTCGTAATACTGCATCGAGGTCTTCTCGATAAACTCGCCCTTGTCGTACAGTTTGCGGAAGAAATCGGAAGCCATCTGCGTGTGGATGGCCGAAGTGGTGCGCGAGTAAATATCGAACGATATGCCAAACTCCTCGAACGATTTCTTAATAATGTTGTGGTAGCGGTCCACAATATCCTGCGGGGTCACCCCCTCGGCTTTGGCCTTGATGGTGATGGGCACACCGTGCTCATCGCTACCGCCTATCATAATCACATCTTCGCCCTTCAAGCGCAGATACCGTGTGTAGATATCTGCCGGTACATACACACCTGCCAGGTGACCTATATGCACAGGACCGTTGGCATAGGGCAATGCGGTCGTAACCAGCGTACGTTTGAATTTCTTCTCCATATTTCCTTAATTTCTATCCAGTTAAATACAACCTTAGGGGTATTTTCCCCACCGATTTCCGCACGGTCGGTATCCCGGTTCCCGCACGGTTTTCAGCATTTTGTACAAAGATAGTGAAAGGTGAGCGCAGAGGCAAATGGAAAACGAAGTTTTCAACATTTGTCTATGCCGAACCGACTCCTATCTTATCCAAAGATAGTGAAAGGTGAGCGCAAAAAGACCAAACTTGTTTGAGTTTTTTTGCCGAACCGACTCCTGGCTTATCCAAAGATAGCGAAAGGTGAGCGCAAAAAAGCCAAACTTGTTTGAGTTTTTTTGCCAAACCGCATCCTGACTTATTCAAAGTCCAAGAGAGAAACGGGACTCCAGGACCTTCGGGCAACCCGCTATAAACCAAGCGACGGCCCCGCAAAGAGGCCGCCGCTTACCAATTACACTATCACGTTTCCACCGTCGGTCGGGGCTCTCAAGCGCCCGACACCCGGTCAGTTGTTCTTCAACAGATAGACTACCGACGAATAGGCCCCCAGCCTGAGGGTAGTCGTCTCGCCCTCTACCTTCGAGGCCACCGTACCCGATGTGGCCACAGCCTTCTCTATCGGGTCGAGAAGCGGCAGACTGATAATGGCACTCCCGAAATTGTGCACGACCAGTACCCGCTGGTCGCCCTCCGTCATATACCAGGCGGCAACCGTGGGATATTGCGTATTCTCCTCGTTATAGACCTCGTGCCGCGACATCGTACCCGAAGCCAAAGCCGGATAGGTCTGACGCACATGGGTGAAAGCGAGATAGGTGTTCAGGAGCGAAGTCGCATCGGTTTGCTGCTCGCTCACCGGCTTCACCTGCGAAGCCACCGAGGGGTCTACCTTGGAGGTGTAGCTCGTGGTGTAGCTGTCGCCCCAGAGCATGGGACTGCGCACATACTCGTCGCCATTCGCCTTGGTGCCATAGATGCCCAGCTCTTCGCCATAGTAGATATAGGGCGAACCCGGTGCCGTGAGCAAAACGGCCGCAGCCAGACGGCACTTGTTGGCCGAGCGGTTCAGCTTCGAGGCCGCCCGGTCCTCGTCGTGGTTACTCAGTTTGGTAGCCCGGATATAGTCGGGTCGATAAGCGGCATACTCCTCCTGATACGAAAGCAGGTCTTTGACCAGATAGCAGCCCTGGTTGTTGTTGATGGCCCACTCTACCCGATACCAGAACGAGAACTCGAACAAGGCGGGCAACCCCTGATAATAGGGTGCCACCTCGTTGTGCTCCGAGAGCACCTCGCCCACCATGTAGAAGTCGTCGGTGTGGCCCTGCTGCTTGTAATAGCTGTTCATGTCGTCGTAGAAGAGGCGCAGGAAACGGGGGTTCTCGTCGGAGGTGGCATTGTGGTAGATGTGCTTCACGGCATCGAGGCGGAAGCCCCCTACCCCACGGTCTATCCAACCTTTGGCCGCACGGCTGATGGCCTGATAGGCGGGCGACTCGGCCGCCTGGTCTACGGGACCGTAGTTCAAATCGGCAAACCAGTCGGTACCGAAAGCCGAGTGGAAATACCACATCTCCATCCCCTCGAGCAGAATATTCTGGGCATTCTCGCCCTGCTTCAGGGCAAAGGGCTCTCCCAACCGGGCCTGGTCGCCCTGCCGGGCCGCACCATATTTGTAGTTGCCCCACTGGGTGTTGCTGGTGCGAATGAGGAATCCCCACGACGAGGCAAAGTCGACCGTCAGCTCGTAAATGCCGTTTCCCTTGTCGTAGAACTTTTTGCAGACGGCATCGCCGTAGTACAGATACTTGTCGCTACTGGTCGAAGGGCTCGTGTTGTCGGCGTCGACATCGGCCCGGGTGGCCTGGGTCACCGTGACCGTGGGTTGCGACGGCGAGCTCCAGTCGAGGGTAAAGGTGTAGTAGCCGCCGGCCTCGGTAGGCACGGCAAACCATTCGCCCGACTTATAGCCGGCTGCCCCCTCGCTGGCAATCATGGGCACCCGACCGGCCTGAATATCGGCTGCCGGGTCTTGCGAAAAGGTGTAATAATCGCGATAGGGATTGTCGAGCGACGAGGTGGCCTGGGTAAACCAGGGGTGATTGCGACCCGTGTGGTTCATCACATAGTCGAGATAGATGGTTATGCCCCGCGCCCGGGCCTCGCTCACCAGCCGGTCGAAGTCGTCGAGGGTGCCGTATTGCGGATTCACCGCTGTATAGTCGGTCACGTCGTAACCGTGGTACGACATGGCGGGGTGTATGGGCGACAACCAGATGGCCGTGATGCCCAACTGTTGCAAGTAATCGAGTTTGGCGGTGATGCCGTTGAAGTCGCCCGTACCGTCGCCATCGCTGTCGGCAAACGAGTAGACGAGCAACTGATAGGTGATGTCGGCCCGCGGAGTACCGTCCCACTCGTCGGGCGAGGGAACCACATCGGTCCATTGGCCCGAACCGCCGGCCCCGTTATCGTCGCCCACAAAGTGCTCTTCGGTGCACGCCGTACCGGCGAACAACAGGCTACACCCTACCAGAAATGAGAATAGAAACTTTTTCATACTGTCTTGTCCATAATCGTAAATTGCGATGCACATCTCCCGCAAGAGAGCTGCGGTCATCGGGAATAAAAAGAGAGAGACCGGTCTCTACCCGGATACCCGGGATCCGGCCGGTCTCTCTGTGCTATCGGATTTCTGCTATTGAGCGGTAAGTGTGCAGTACATCTGTGTGCTGCTGGTGCGTTGCAGGTACATCTCTACGAGATAGGTACCGGCCTCGGCCACCGCAATGTTACTCCCTTTGAATACGAGATCGTCCAAAGAGCCGCCCAGGTCGACACCCGAATCCCAGGTGCCATTGGCCCGGAACTTCATCTCACCGGCCGTGAGGGCAACCGTACAGCTCCAGCAACCTTTCTCGGCGTCGTAGGTCATGGCCGTTTCGCTATCCCATCCGCCGGGAGTAGCGGCACCGATGAGGCCCCAGCTCTCGATGAGGGTAGCCTTGAGACTCTGCGTCATCACGTCGGCCTCGATGTAGTAGAAGCCCGGATTGGCCATGTTGATGTTGGTGCTGCCGCTGGCAGGAGCGAGACCCTCGCTATAATCGGTGAAGTGGGTGCTGTTGTACTCACCATCCTCCCAGTTGCGGGCCAGGGTGAACTTGAACTCACCGTCCAGACGGCTGAAACCGGTATAGATGCCGTTCATCTCGAGCGAACGCAGGGCCGGAGCCGTAGCGGGATCCCAAGCCGTGGGGGTCTGGTGGTTACCGAGCACGTAGATATACTCTTCGGTGGGGAAGGTCGTGCTCACAATCTTGGCCACATAGGGGTGCTTGCTCACGTCGAGAGTCACGTTGTACTCGCCGGTAGCCTTGTCGAATACGATATTGGGAGTTCCGTCGGAGAAGCTGCCCTCGCCGTCGATGGCATAGCCCCAGTTGTTGTTGGCGCGGTATTTATACTCGCCGCTCTCGGTCAAGGTGGTCTTCAGGGTGAAGGTGTTGGAGGCGGCATCGTAGGTCATGGGCGTCTCGGCATCCCACCCGCCGGGGGTAGCGTTGCCAATCATACCCATGCTCTCGATCTTCACCAAAATGAAGTTCTTGAACTTGATGTTGGCACATACGCGATACAAACCGGCCTCTACGCCGATGGCGCTTCCGCCCTCGGTCAGGGCACCGCTGGCCACCAGGTTACCGTTGGCATCGTTGGCAAACTGGGCATCAGCGCCATACTCTACCTGAGCATCACCATCTTCGAAGGTGAAGCTGGCTGCCTCGGTGAAGTTGACGAAGCACTCGAACAACCCCTTCTGAGCCGAGCTCTGAGGTATCTGCTTGTCGGTACCTTTCAACGTGACGAAGGCGGGGAAGTTGGCTTTGTAGGTAGTCACCGTCATGGTGGCAGGAGCCGAGGGCAACCCCTCTTCACACGAAGGCGAATAGGCCTTCACGGTGAAGGAGACTTCGCTGGCAGCCCCCTCGACAGCCCCGGCACTCACAAAGAGTTCGTTCCACGCGTCGACCGTAAGGGTGCAGGAGGTTTCGGTCAGACCGGTAGCGGCGGTAACGGGCTCGCCTCCCCCGCAGCTAACCAGCACATCGTAGGTGATGGCCTCGTTGTAGTTCAGCCGCGCCGGCTCCCAGGTGAGCAACGTGAGCTCCTCGGTGAGGTTGTTGATGTCGAGCGTGAACTCGCTCTCGGCCGGTGTGGCTACGGCCGAAATAAAGTTGCCGTAGGAATAGACGGTCATCATCAGCTCGGCCGACTTGTAGACTGCCTCGGCATCGGCAGCCTCGACATAGAAGTTGAGGTCGAAGGTCGAGTTTTCGGGAATGACGGTAATGCCCTCCAGCAAGGTGCGGAATGCGGTCTTGCTCATCGTGAGGGTCAGAGCCGTGGTGCTCCCGCCAACCTGCACGGGCTCTTCCTGCCCGTAGCGAACGAAGAGCGAATAGGTGACATCACCCTTCAGAAAACGGGCGGCGGTCCAGGCCCACCGGATAGGTTCGTCCATGGTGTTCTGGGTCATCAGGATGCTCCCGTTGTTTTGCAACGAGGGAGCCACAGGCGCGGTCGAGAAGGTATCTTCCGGGTCGTCCTGACACCCCGTGGCGGCCATCAGGGAGATGGCTGCTATGGCTATGTATTTGAGATATTTTATCATGATTGTATCGATTAAAGGTTATCGGTTTTATTGTTTTTGAAATTCCAGTACATAGGGGGTGCGGTTGGCGTGGAGCACGACCACGAAGGTTCCGCTCTCGGGCACCTTGAGGTTATCGCCACCGGCTGCCAGCACGAAACCGCCGGGCACATCGGTACTGGTCGAGCCGTCACCGCCCCAGTTGGTAGTCCAGGCACCATCGGCACGCACCTTCAACTCCTTGCCGCCCTCCAGTTCGAGGGGTGCGGTCTTCCAGGTATTGTCGGTCCAGTCATAAACCAGAGGTGCATCGGCACCGTCGGCCCAACCCGAGAAGTCGCCGGCCAGCCCCAGGGTCTTACCTATGGGTGTCTGCGTGATAGACATGGCCACAGTATTGACCGACAAGGCATAGATGTTGGTCTCGGTAATGGGCAGGTTGAGGTTGTTGTCGTTGTTCTCCACGTTGGTCCAGTTCGACTGCAACGCATTGTAACCCCAGTTGGCATCGGACCACGACCGGGCCACCGTCACCTTGAAGTAGGAGTTTTCGCCATCGGTAGGCGTGCAATCCGAGGGTATGGAGAGGTCGACCATACACTCGTAGGTATTGGTTCCGCCACCGGTCTCCCAGAACTGGGATGCCTGGTCGATGGTCCACTTGTTGAACTCGCCGCACAGGAACAGCCACTTAAGCGGGGCGGCATAGGTCTGTACCGAGAAGGGATTGGAGAGGGGCGATTTCACCACCTCGGCATAGGCGGCACTGGCAATCTGGGCCGATACATAGGCAGTCACGCCCTCGGCCTTGTCGTTTTTGGTCACACCCAGGCTATTGATCACCACGCCATTCAGGTCGCCCTTCTTCACGGCCAGCGAGGTGCCGTTGGTCGTTCCCAACAAGCCCTCTTTCTCGCCCAGGGTGAGATAGACCGAATAGAGTATCTGCACCGGCTGCCCGAAGTCGGCCGGAGTCCACGAGAAGATGACATTCTCGTCGTCGGAGTTGTCGGCATTGACAACCACGTTGCCGCAATCGCTCATGACGGGAGCCACAAAGTCGGCAGGCGCATTGAGTTGCGGAGTATCTATCTCCGTTTCGCAGCCGGCCAGCAGGGCTACCGCTGCGAATAATGCTATATTTTTGAATAGTTTCATAATCGTTTCTTATTGAGGATTGATGATATTGTGGTGATGATTAGTAACCCGGATTCTGCGTGAGGTTGGAGTTCTCGGCCACGTCGTTGTCGAGCAGCGGGAATATGGTGCGATAGGCCGGAATCTCTACGGCTCCGGTGGGCACACCGCCCTTGTAGGGCCAGGGGAAGCTCATGGAGGTGAAGTAGCCGTAGCGAATGAGGTCGGTACGACGGTGACCCTCCATCATCAACTCGCAGGCACGCTCTTTCAGGATGAAGTCGAGGTCGATCGATGCGGGAGTATCGAGCCCGGCACGGTCGCGCAACTGCTTGATATAACCGAGGGCCTTGGCGTCGGTGGTAATGCCGTTGTCCAGGCGGGCTTGTGCCTCGGCGTAGATGAGGTACATCTCGGCCAGACGAATCACGGGGAAGTCGGCCGACGAGAAGTTGTTGTCGAGGTGGAGCTGATTTTGAGAATCCATGCTGTTGAACTTCCAGCAGCGCCAGCCGGTCTCGGCCACCTTCAGGTCGAACTCTTTCTCGCAACCCGTGTTGCAGAAGAAGGCGCGCTTGTCGCTGCCCTCGCGGTCGTAACCGATGCCGGTACCGCCCCACGATACATTCTTCATCTCGAAGTTGGCCTCTACGTATTCGTTGGGGATGTGGTATCCGTTCCAACGCTCGGGCGACATGAAGGTGTTGTCGCCGAAGCCCAGCTCCTTGGCAATGGCCTGACTGGCTGCATCGTGCACGTTACCGCTCACCAGGTGGGTGGTTCCGCCCCAGCTCTGCATCAGGTTGCTGTCGTAACCGATGGCAAAAATCATCTCTTTTTGAGCGTCGGGATTCTCGCCGTTATCCTGCAGGAAGAGGTGGGCATAGTTCGAGCACAAGCCGTAACCCATGCCAATCACCTTCTCGGCTGCCGTGCGGGCATCTTCCCAGCGGGGTGTGCCGGTATAGACCTCGGCATTGAGATAGAGGCGGGCCAGCAAAGCCTGTGCACTGCCTTTCGTGGCACGCGGATAGGGAACCTCGCCTACGTTGGGCATGGCGCTGTTGGGGTCGGCCAGTGCTTTCAACTCACTCTCGATCCAGGCAAACAGCGCCGGACGTCCTATCTGCGTCGGCAGCGAACCGCCACCGATGTTCTCTTCGGTAGCAAACGGCGGGTTGCCATACAAATCCATCAACACGAAATAGGCATAGGCGCGCAGGAAACGGGCCTCGGCAATCAGTCCGGGCAGACCGTCCATCTTGCGGCCTGTGGCACGGGTGAGGAACTCGTTGGCACGGGTAACCGTGATGAGACCACGGGTGTAGGTGGCCACCAGGGCGGCATTACCGCCGGCTGTCCACGAAGCCGTTTGGGTCTCGGTAATGTAGCTGTCGCCCCAGATACATTTCATGGCGTCGGTACTCATCTCGTTCAGCACCACAATCTGGCGGATAAACTCGCTCTGTCCGGCATCGTCGACATTGATGTCGGCCTTTCCCGGGTCATTCTGGCTCGACAGCGAGAAGGAGCCGTAGATGTAGGCCAGTCCCCGTTGAAAGTCCTGTATGTTCTGGTAGGCCGTTTCGCCGGTCTTGTCTGTCTCGTTCAGAGGTACGGTATCCAGGTCGCCGAGACAGGAGGTCATCGAGAGCGCCGTCGCTGCGATGGCCAGTGTATAATATATCAGTTTTTTCATAATGCTGTGTCTTAGGGTAGTTAGAAGTTAATGTTGAGTCGCAAGGTGTAGAGACGGGGACGGGGAATGAGGTTCTGGTCCACACCGTCGAGTTCGCCGCTGCTGTTGACCGTGAGTTCGGGGTCGAGGCCGCTGTACTTGGTGATGACAAATACATTCTGTACCGAAGCACCGATGCGGATTTTGCCCTTCCAGTTCTTGATTTTGTCGAAGGTGTAGCCTACGTTGATGTCGTCCATGCGGAAGAACGAGGCATCCTCGAGGAACATGTCGGAGAAGTGCTGGAACTCGGTGAGGCTCTCGGTCCAACCGGTCTTCTGGCAAATGGGCATGAGGTTGTCGATGTAGCCCTTGGTGTAGTCGTCCTTGTAACCGCTGGAGTTATCCTTGGCCACCTTGTTGAGGGCATAGCCGCCCAGTGAACCGTGGGCATTGAAACCGAAGTCCCAGTTCTTGTACACGATTTGCGTGCTGATACCGAAATAGAAATAGGGCATGATGCTCTTGCCGGTTACATAGCGGTCGTCCTGCGCGATTTGGCCGTCGCCGTTGCGGTCGACCAGCGCATTCTCTATGGGGTTGCCGTTGGAGTCGTATACCTGTTGGAAGAGGTGATAGGTGTAGGGAGCATAGCCTACCCGGTAGAGCGACGAGTATCCGCTGGTACCGCTCAGGTTGGAACCGACGCGTACGCCCAGATAGTCCTCGGTAGGCACATTGCTCAGCTTGGTGATTTTGGTGTCTTGCCAGGTACCGTTCAGGTTGATGTCCCAGTGCAGGTCTTTGGTCTCGATGGGTACGAAGCTCAAGTTCACCTCCACACCCTTATTTTCCATGTCGCCTACGTTGGTAATCACCGTGTTGGAGAAGTTGGAGCCGAGCGGCGTGGTGATGTCGTTGAGCAGGTCGTAGGTGTGACGCAGATAGGCATCCACGCTACCGCTGATGCGGCCGTTCAGGAAGCCGAAGTCGACACCCACGTTGTAGGTTTCGGTGGTCTCCCACTTGATATTCTTGTTGTAGGCCATGGGCGAGATGGTATAGGCATAGCCGTCAACGCCGTCGCCCAAACCGGGGAATCCGGGAATCATCATGTTGGGGCTGGTCGAGATGACATACCGCGGCTGATAGGCGTAGCAGTTGTCCATACCGATGTCCTGCTGACCGGTGCGACCCCAACCCAACCGAATTTTCAAGTTGGAGAGCGGTGTCTGGTGGTCCTTGATAAAGTCTTCTTCCACGATATTCCAGGCAAAGGCGGCCGAGGGGAAGAGACCCCAGCGGTTCTCCTTGGAGAAACGCGAAGAGGCATCGTCGCGCAACGAGAAGGTGAACAGGTATTTCGAGTCGATCGAGTAGTTTACACGGCCGAAGAACGAGAGCAGGTAATACTCACGACGGTCCGAGGGGCTGTCGAGGTAAACCTCGTCGCGGTTGGCGTTATAGAACGAGATGTTGTCGTACTTCACATAGTTGTGTTGCCAGGAGTAACCGGCCATCACATCGAGGTGGTGGATACCGAACTGCTTGTTGTAGTTGGCATACAGCTCGAGCAGCGTGTTGGAGTTGATGTTGGCATACTCTTCGTAGAGGTCGCGACCCGACATGTTGTTGCGAGCCGAGGTTACCGACCCGAGAGCGGCATATTTGTAGCCGTCGGTACGAGCCACGTCGTAACCCAGGTTCAGGTTCAGGCGCAGGTCTTCGAGGCCGTGAATCTTGTAGTCCAACTGCACGTTACCCAACGAACGCCACGAGTCGTTGCGGTTGGTATAGTCGTAGAGTTGCGACAGGGGGTTGATGCCGTAGTTGGTACTTACCTGACCGCCCACGTTCCAGTTCCAATAGCCGTTGAAGAGATCTTTGTTGATGCCGCCGTCGGCATTGCGGAAGTAGGGTTCCTGCGTCGGGGTGAAGGAGATGGCGCTGCCCACGGCCCCCGAGTTGGGATAGTTGGCCTTGTTGTAGATACCCTTGGCGTTGATGTTCACGCTCAGGTGATCGTCGAAGAATTTGGGAGTCATGCTTATCGAGAGGTTGGCACGCTGGTTGTCACCCACCTTCAACGTAGCCTCGTCGTAGGTATAGCCCATGCTCACCCGGTAGGGGAACTTGCCTTTCACATTGCCGTAGACGCTCAGGTTCTGGTCGGTCGTGAAGGCCGTGCGGTAGATGAGGTCCTGCCAGTTGGTATTGGCCGTACCCATGAGCGACTCTACGGTCTCCAGACGGCTGGTGCCGGCATAGGTGCTGCGCATGTAGTCGCGATATTGGTCGCCCGTCATCACGTCGAGTGTCGAGCTGTTCTGTTTCAAACTGTAGCTGGAGTTGTAGCTCACCTGCACATTCTTGCCGGTGCCCTTCTTGGTGGTGATGATAATCACACCATTCGAAGCACGCGAACCGTAGATGGCGGTGGCCGAAGCATCCTTCAATACCGTATAGGTGTCGATGTCGTTGGGGTTGACCGATGCCAGCGGGTTGGCCATGCCGGCACCACCCTCGGCCGTAACAGGTACCCCGTCGATTACGATCAAGGGGTCGTTCTTGGCCTTCAACGAAGCGGCGCCACGAATACGAATCGTTGCACTACCGGTGGGGTCGCCCGCTGCGGGAGTAACCAACAGGCCCGGTACCTTGCCCTGCAGCATCTGGTCGGGCGAGGTGACGGCACCGCGGTTGATGTCCTCGGCCTTGATGGCGGTAATCGAACCGGTGAGGTCGGTCTTTTTCACCGTACCGTAACCAATCACAACCACCTCGTCAAGCAGCTCTTCGTTTTCGTGCAAAACAAATTTCATCAACTCGCTGGCGGGTTGTTCCTGAGGTTGATAGCCAATGTACGAAACGGCGATGATGTCGCCCTTGTTGGCCTTGATGGTAAAGTTTCCGTCGATATTGGTACTCGTTCCGTTGCCAGTTCCCTTCACCAGGACGTTGGCTCCGATAATAGCCATACCCGTGTTGTCCAATACAACACCCTTCACTGTCATGCTCTGTGCGAAAGCATGTGCAGGTAGCAAGAAACCTACTATACACCATAATAGGATTTTGCTCGCAATTTTCAGAATTTTTCTTTTCATGTTATTAGCTTAAAGTAAAAAGGTTTCTTAATATTATTGGAATCATCGAATGCGGGCCCCTCCAGACATAACGCCTTTGCGGCTACGAATCAATGACTTCAGTGAAAATACCGTATGCCTCCGCGATAGAGAAAGAGGCCGGGCTCCCCGACGGGAGCCTCGACTTCTTTCACGAGGAGAGAAATTTACTTAATCTCTTTAATCGAGATGGCGTATCCGCCACCCACGGCTGCGGTAAGTTTGAGTTTGCTCTTGTTGGTTACTTTCTTGTGAGTAATGGTATAGGCCTGCGGATTGGTCTCCCAGTGGGCATCCTTGGCGTCGGCATAGATGGTGGCCTCGTACTTCTTGCCCGGGGTGAGGAAGTCGAGCACGAGCTCCGACTTATGTCCGTTATAACCGGCCGTACAGCCTATGTACCAGTCGTCGGTCCCCTTGGCCCGGCGGGCTATGGTGATGTATTCGCCCGGCTCGGCCTCCAGGTATTTGCTCTCGTCCCAGTCGATGGCCACATCCTTGATGAACTGGAAGGCATCGGGGAAGCGCTGGTAGTTCTCGGGAATGTCGGCAGCCATCTGCAGCGGGCTGTACATAGTCACATAGAGGGCCAGCTGACGGGCCAGCGTGGTGCGGGCACGCGAGGTGTTCGAGGGGGTCATCTTGCTGCAATCGGTCTCGAAGATACCCGGGGTGTAGTCCATCGGGCCGCCAATGAGGCGGGTAAAGGGCAGAATGGTGGTGTGGTTCACGTGGTTGCCGCCGAATGCCTCGTACTCGGTACCCCGGGCCGACTCGTTGGCAATGAGGTTGGGATAGGTGCGGCACAACCCGGTGGGGCGCACGGCCTCGTGGGCATTGACCATGATCTTATAGTCGGCAGCCTTGTCTACGGCATAGAGGTAGTGGTTGACCATCCATTGCCCGTAGTGATGTTCGCCACGGGGAATGATGTCGCCCACATATCCGCTCTTGACGGCATGGTAACCGTTGTCGACCATGAAGCGGTAGGCATTGTCCATATGACGCTCGTAGTTGCGTACCGACGAGGAGGTCTCGTGGTGCATGATCATCTCCACCCCTTTCTCGGCGGCATAGCGGTGAATCTCCTGCACGTCGAAGTCGGGATAAGGAGTTACGAAATCGAATACATAGTCCTTGCTGTTTCCGAACCAGTCTTCCCAACCGATGTTCCAGCCTTCGACCAGCACGGCATCGAAACCGTTGGCCGCCGCAAAGTCGATGTAGCGCTTCACGTTCTCGGTGTTGGCCGAGTGGGTGCCATTGGGCTTGGTCTTGGAGTAGTCGGTCTCGTCCAGATGCACGCTATACAGGTCGTTGGTATAGGCCCAGGTGCCTTTGCCGGTAATCATATCCCACCAGATGCCGATGTATTTCGTCGGTTTTATCCAGGAGGTATCGGTGAGTTTGCAAGGTTCGTTCAGGTTGAGGGTGATGCGCGAGGCGAGGATGTCGCGGGCATCGTCGCTCACGATAATCGTGCGCCAAGGCGAACGGCAGGGGGTCTGCATGTAGCCCTTGTCGCCTTTGGCATCGGGGGTGAGCCACGACTCGAACACCAGGTTCTTGTCGTCGAGGTTCAGGTGCATGCACGAGTAATCGACCAGAGCGGCTTCGTGCAGGTTGATGTAGAGGCCGTCGTCGGTCTTCATCATCAGGGCCGTCTGCACGCCGGTGGGCGAGAAGGGAGTTTGCGACGAGTTGGGCGTAATGGCTTGCTTCATCAGCCCCCGAATCTCGGAGAGGCGCGAAGTGGTGTAGTCGTACTCCTGGGTATCGTAGTCGCCCGGAATCCAGAAGGCGGTATGGTCGCCGGCCATGGCAAACTGAGAGTGCTCCTCCTTGATAACGAAATAGTTGAGCTCTTTCTGCTGCGGGAACTCGTAGCGGAAGCCCAGACCATCGTTGAACAGCCGGAAGCGAATGACAATCTGACGTTTGTTCTGAGGCTGGTCGAGGGTCACGGCCAACTCGTTGTAGTGGTTGCGTATCTGGCTCTCTTCGCCCCAAACCGGAGTCCAGGTCTCGTCGAAACTCGACGTCTGAGTCTGGGCCACCGTGAATCCGTTCATCAGATTGGCCTTGGCTTCCAGCCCTTCGATTTTTTTCGGACCGGAGAGTTGAAAGTCGGTTTGTGCGTTGGGGTCCTCCTGCTTGAGTTCCAGACCCAGGGTGCTGGTCTTGATGACCGGCTTTCCTTTATAAGACAAATCGTAGGCAGGTGCCCCGTTGGCAGTGAGGCTGAAGTTCATCACCAGATTGCCGTCTGGCGAAACCAACTGCTGGCCATTCGACAGGATGGGTATACATACCATGGCCCCGGCCAGGATGAGATGTTTGATGCTATTCATGGTGCGTTTTTTTGGTTAACTTGTTACGTGTTTGAGTTTGGTTTCAAAATTAGAGGATAAAGAGCCCTTTCTATTCGGATAGAATAAATTTATAAACGCTTTATCTTCTCAAACTTCTTATTTACAAACAATTGAATCTTTCGCTCCACCGAAATATTATAAACGGTTTAGAAGCAGAGCAGCAGCGATTCGCGAGGCTCGAGCGAGAGTTTCTCCCCCAGTTCGACCGTGCGGCCGCTCAAGAAGTCGGTAGCCGAAGCTGCGGGCAACACCTCGCGATAGGGAGTGAGGTTGATCTCTTGCGGCTCGTCCGACCCGTTCATAATCACAACGGCCGAATGCTCGCCATACTTCCGCTCATACACATATACGTTACTCATTATCGAGAAGTGGGTCAGACTTCCTTTCCCGATTACGTCGTTGCCCTTACGCCAGTTCAACAGCTTGCGGGTGTAGTCGAAGGCTTCGTTTTGCAGGTCGGAGCGCCCCTCGGCCGTGAAGCAGTCGCTCTTGTCGCCCGACCAGCCGCCGGGGAAGTCGCGACGCAGCATACCGTCGCCTTCGCTCTTGTCGGCCGCCATCACAATCTCGGTGCCGTAGTAGAGTTGCGGGATGCCGCGTGTGGTGAGCAGGAAGAGCAGCGCCTGTTTGTAGCGGGTGAGGTTGGCGGTATCCTCCGCTTTCTTGTAGAAACGCGAGGTATCGTGGTTGTCGAGGAAGATGAGCAGACTCATGGGATTGGGATAGACCAGGTCTTGCGTGAGGTAGTCGTACAACCGGTAGAGGCCGCCGCCCCAGTCGGTCGTCTCCTCGTCAAAGGCTTTGTTCATCAGGTCGGTGAGGGGGAAGTCCATGACGGTGGGCAGGTTGGAGTTGCGGGGTGCAGCCAGCCGGCTGTCCTTCTGCCAGAACGACACCAGCACATTGCTGTTGAGCCACGTCTCGCCCACGATGTTGAAGCGGGGATACTCGTCGAGTACCTCGCGGCACCACTGCGACATGAAGTCGAAATCGGCATAGGGGTGCGTATCCTGGCGGATGCCGTTGATACCGGCATACTCGATCCACCAGATGCTGCTCTGAATCAGGTAGCGGGCCACGTGGCGGTTGCGGTGGTTCAAGTCGGGCATCACCTGGGTAAACCAGCCGTCGGTAGCCAGCCGACGCTCATACTCGCTGGCATGGATGTCCTGCACGCTGGCCGTCTTGAACGAAGTCTGGGTATAGTGCGACTTGAAGTTGAACCAGTCGGTCGAAGGCTTGTCCTTGAACAGGTAGTTTTCGCTGCCGCAGTGGTTGAAAATCATATCCATCACCACCTTCAGCCCCTTCTGGTGAGCCTGCTCGGCCAACGCCTTGAACTCCTCGTTGCTGCCCAGGCGGCGGTCTACCTGGTAGTAGTCGGTGATGGCATAGCCGTGATACGAACCGTCGGGCATGTCGTTTTCCTGAATGGGGTTGAGCCAGATGGTAGTCACGCCCAAATCGGCCAGATAGTCGAGGTGGTCGGCCACTCCCTTCAAGTCGCCGCCGTGGCGGGCATACTGCCCGTTGCGGTCGACCTTATTCTCCAACATGCCGGGCACCACGTCGTTGTCGGGGTTACCGTTGGCAAATCGGTCGGGCATAATCAGATAGAGTACATCCGAGGCGGTAAAGCCCTCGATGTCGTTGCCGTTCCGGCTGCGGGCTTTCAGCTCATAGGGGACCGTAACGACCTTTTTTCCCTTCTTCAGCACAATGTCGAAGGTCTGCGGAGCCGCCTCGGAGAGGTCGACATACAACAACAGGTAGTTGGGATTGGTCTGTTTCACGACCTCTTTCAGCTCTACGTCGCGACTCGAGAGGGTCACGTCGCAGGCGGCAATGCGGTCGCCATACAATAAAATCTGTAACTCCGGATTCTTCATACCCGCCCACCAGAAGGTAGGGGCAACTTTCTTTACAATCGGTGCAGAGGCAAAGAGATGAGCCGGCCAAATCAAGAAGCTAAACATGATGATAAACAATGTGCAGGTCCTTTTCATACTATTAGAATATTGGTGTATACAAATATAAAAAAAAATGTGAACGTAGCCATGGAATTAGAATATTTTTATAAATGATGCAACGGTTCATACACCTGTAATACAATTGATTAGATTTTTCTACAAATCAGAAAATATAAACCGATTCAACACCGATTCCAACACTTTACGGCCATCTCATCCCTAATAAAGGGGAATGTCGACACAAAATTCCCGATGCACTCCCCCACCTAACGACCACTCGCTCTCCGAACTTCAGGGCAAAACAAGAATTATCCCTCTCACTTTTTTATTTTTTAATGGAAAATTTATTATATATTTGTATTAAGGATTAAAAACTGTTTATGCGTAAAGTCGTATTTGCTCTATGGATGCTTATTCTTTGCCCATCGATTGGTGCAGAGGGTACAGAGACACAACAGGTACTGGAACGATTGGATGCCGTGATTGCACAGAAGGAGAGCTACCGGTCTCGCAAGGAGGCCAAAATCGGAGAGTTGAAACAAAAGTTACGCCAAGCCTCATCGGCATCGGAGAAGTACAGGTTCTGCAACTCGCTTTTCTATGAATACCTTCACTATCAAGCCGATTCGGCTACCCGCTACCTCAATCTGAAGGAGGAGATAAACCCAGACCCCATATTCCCCGACAGCAAGGCCGAACACACGATATGCCGAGCCGAGGTGATGAGCGTCATGGGCATGTACAACGATGCCTTGCTCGAATTGGAGACCATAAATCCCGGTCGCCTGGGCGAGGAGACCCGCCTCAAATACTACTATGCTTGCCGCTCGTGCTATGGCTGGCTGGCCGACAACATCGTAGACCCGCAGGTGAAGCAGAAGTATCTGGAGAAGACCGACCTCTATCGCGACTCCATCGCCCAATTTCCCCTGAACGAGACCGACCGCACCATCCTGATGGCCGAGCGGCTGACTCTGAACGGCAACCCCGACGAGGCTATCCCGATGCTCGACAAGCAACTGGCCACGGTCCGCGACATGCAGTACCTGTCGTATCTCAACTACACCATGTACGATGCCTATCGGGCCAAGGGCGACGTGGAGAAACAGATCTACTACCTGGCACAGACCGCCATTTGCGACCTGGAGCGGGTGGTACGCGAGTATGCCTCGCTGCAGAAACTGGCCTGGCTGATGTATGAACAGGGCGACATAGACCGGGCCTACTGCTACCTGAACTGCTCGATGGAGGATGCCGTGAGCTGCAACGCCCGCCTGCGGTTCCTGGAGGTGACCGAGTTCTACCCCATCATCGACCGGGCCTATCGCGAGAAAGACGAGCATGAGCAGTCGGTCGTGCGCGGCATGTTGATGGGCATAAGCGTATTGTCGCTGCTGCTGATTGTGGCGGTCTTCTACCTGTACCACTGGATGAAGAAGCTCTCGGCCATGCGGAAGAGCCTGTACGAGGCCAACTGCGAACTGAAAAACTCGAACGCCACGCTGGCACAAATCGGCAAAATCAAAGAGGTGTACATAGCCCGCTATCTGGACCGCTGCGTGGGCTACCTCGAGAAACTGGAGCAATACCGCCGTTCGCTGGAGAAGCTGGCCATGACCTCCAAAATCGACGAACTCTTCAAGACCATACGCTCCGACCAGTTCCTGCGCAGCGAGCGCGAGGCCTTCTACCGCGAGTTCGACAAGTCGTTTCTCGACCTCTTCCCCAACTTCATCGAAGACTTCAACAAGCTGCTGGTCGAGGAGGGGCGCATCTATCCCAAACCGGGCGAACTGCTCAACACCGAGTTGCGCATCTTTGCCCTCATCCGCCTGGGGGTAACCGATGCCAACCGCATCGCCCACTTCCTGAGCTACTCGCTGGCCACGGTATACAACTACCGCAGCAAGATACGCAACAAGGCGGCCGGCGACAAGGAGCGATTCGAACAGGAGGTGATGAATCTGTAACCGCATGGAGCGGTCGGGAGCGGTGTGGCCGGTGCCTGTTCCATAAGCTGTATATTACTATTCACGGCCGGTCAATCGGGCCACGGCAAAACGCACGGCAAACCACAGGTGACGCACGAAGGTGGGCAGCGTTCCGTAGTAACGGCACATAATCGCATATCGCTCACGCAGCGAGGCCTTGCGGTTGGCGGTGGTAACCCCCTCGTTGAGGTAGTCGACGAGGGTCTCGTGCGTGTTGGTAATCGTGCGGGCCGCCAGCATGCAGCGGATACACCAGTCGTAATCGGCCGAATAGCGATATTGCAAATCATACTCGGGAGCTATCGCCCGCCGCACCACGAAAGCCTGGTGGCACACCAGCATACCCATGCGGAAACTCTTCACCGTCAACACCTCGGGGGCCTGCAACCGACGCATGGCCACGAAACGGCGCCGAGCATCGACGAGAGCCGTCTCGCCATAGACGATGTCGGGGTCGTTTTTTTCGATGGAACGGGCTATTTTCTGCAACGTATCGGGGCTGTGCAACGCATCGCCGGCATTCAGGAAGATAAGATAGCGACCCTTGGCCCGGCGCAAACCCTTGTTCATGGCATCGTAGAGTCCCCGGTCGGGTTCGCTCGTCACCGAGGTGACGGCCCGCGAAGCACGGGCCAGGGCTACCGTGCCGTCGGTCGAGGCACCGTCGACCACCAGATATTCATAATCGGTAAAGGTTTGGCTCTCGACACTCTGCAACGTGGCAGGCAATGTAGCCTCCGCATGGAAGGTAATCGTGATAATCGAGAAAAGCGGACTCTCCATCATAACTTGTTTTTCATGAATAACTCTATATCGGCAAAGCTGTCGGCCTGTTGGCGAAGCTGGTCGAAGGGGCGCTCCCACCAGCGCGAGGCGAGCAGATAGGCAATCTGCCGGTCGTCGAACCGTTTGCGTATCTCACGGGCCGGTACCCCGCCCACAATCGTATAGGGTGGCACATCGTCCACCACCACGGCACCCGTGGCAATGACGGCCCCCGTGCCGATGCGTATGCCCGACATGAGCGTCACATTGTTGCCCATCCACACATCGGCCCCCACCTCGATGCTGATGCCCCGCTTGGGGTCGCAGTAGCGGCTCTCCTCGAACCGCTGCTCCCGCACAAACGAGAAGCCCGGCTGGCCGTGGGGCGAGAAGAAGGCGGGGTGGGTAGAGACAAAGGTATGGGTGGGGTGCTGCCCGTTGACAATGCGCACGTTGCGCCCGATGGAGCAGAAGGGCCCCACCTCGGCATCGGTGAAGTTGCTGCCGCGGCAAATGTAGGTACCCCGGCCTATGTGGGCCCCGGCCAGCAGCACGTTGTCCTGTATGGTGTTGTAGCCCTCGAGACGGGTACGGCCGTTGATATAAGCCTTGTACGATACACGCGAATGGTGGGCCAGGCGGTAGTAAAACTGCATGAAAAACATGACGATGCGGCTGGCCAGGCGGGTTAAGTCTCTCATCGGTTCATCTCCTCTTTTTAAATAATCGAATCCACAGGTTGCCGATAAATACCAGCAGTTTGTGCCGGTAGGAATAGTTGTAACGATAGGTACGCGAATAGACCTTGCGGGCAAGCTGGCACTCCTTGATTGGTGAAATGGGCACCACCTCGATGGGATTGGGGTCGAGGGTCTGCGTGCAGAGCTGCATGGTGTTGCAGTGGGTGCCGCTGCCGTCGAAACCCACGTTGTCGACCAACGACCGCTCGGTGCCCAGCATGAGTTTGTCACGCAGGAAGAGCGAGGCATACCACCGCACGAACCACGAGTTGTTGCGCCCGGCAATCTGGTCGCGCAACATCTGGGTGAAGTGAAAGCCTCCGTCGAGGTCGAACTGCCAGCAGAGCCCGCGCGACTCGATTTCGTGCAACAGCTTGGCCCCGTCGGGCTCGAAGTATTGCCAGGCCCGACGCCAGGTACCCCACCCCCAACTGTTGCACCACTTGATGAGGAAGGTCTCGGGCAAGCGGCCCTTGTGGTCGAGCATGTGGCAAGTCACATGGCACACCTGCTCCTCCTCTTTATAGGTCTCAAGGGCATCGTTCATAAAGCGCAGGAACCAGGGCGACACCACCAGGTCATCTTCCAGCACAATCACCCGGTCGTACTGCTTCAACACAGTCGTGACTCCGTCGATGACATTGGCGGCCAACCCCCTATTTTCGGGACGCTCCACCACCGTCATCCGGCGGAATTTCCAGGGCCGGGACACCACCCGGCGCACGGCTGCCACGGCCTCCTCGCCGCCCGGTTTGGCCCCGTCGGCAAAGATGTAAAGCTCGCTCTCGGCAGCCAGCTCGTTCTGCTCCAGATGCTCCAGGCAGATACGGGTGTGCTCGGGCCGGTTGTAGACAAACAATATGACAGGAGCTAATTCCATATCGGTCGTATTTTCGAATGAATAGATTCCAGGAATACCGGGAGACCTCGCTTGCAGCTCTCCCTCACGGCGGTAATGTAGCTGTACTGCCACAATAGTCGACCGCTTGCCGCAACATAGAAAAGGACCTCGCTCCAGCGCCCTCGCAAGAGAGCCCGCAAGGCCGGTTTCCACGGAGCCAGGATACCTCCCCACAGACGGCTGAAAAGAGAGCCGTTTACATCGGCAACCACTGTGAGGTAATAGATGCGGTCAAGGCGCATCTGCATGGCACGAGGTGTAGGCCGATCCTGCCGGTCGTGATACCCTTTTGTCTGCGGAGCATACCCCACCCGATAGCCGTAGTAACGGACTCGGTGGATATAGTCGACATCCTCGCCATAGTGGAAGAAGAGCGGCGAGAAGCCACCCACTTTCCGCAATACCGTTACGGGCATAAACCAGAATGCCGCATTGATGAACGTCACCTCGACGAGAGCCGATTTTTTCGATGAAATGGACAATTTACCTCCTATATATCGGGCAAATGAACTGTCGAGACGACTGCCCTGTCCGTTGAAATGAACCGGCGAAATCACGCCATACTCGGGATTCTGCTGCGACAACTCCACCCATGAACCTATGGTGTCGGGCTCAATCCAGGCATCCTGATTGAGCAGAAATACATAGTCGTAATTTTCGTCAATAGCTATCTTCATGCCCAAGTTGTTGGCCTGTCCGAAGCCCAAGTTTCTTTGACTCCTCAACAGACGAACCCATCGATATTTCTCAGCGAGAATCTCTACCGTGCGGTCGGTCGAAGCATTGTCGACCACCACTACATCGGTCGGATAGTGCGACTGCTCGAGGCTACCCAGACAACGCTCTATCCACGGCTCGAAGTTGTACGAGACGATAATCGTGAGCACCCGGGGGCACTGAGCTCCATTCTGTAACGTCATGCCTCACCTCCTTTCTGCAAGCGGGCTTTCAACATCGACATGCTCTCTTGCCACATCTCCAGTTTCAGCAGATAAGCCCCACTCAAGTAAACGATACCATAAACCACCGGCACAATGCACAGCCGCCATACGTCGCCCGGCAACAACAGGTAGACTCCAGCCGAAACGATGGCCGAACCTAATGCCAGCAGGAAATAAGGAGATATATCCTTGAGGTATCCGCCAAAGCCATAGCCGATGAACCTGCGGGCAAAGAATATGCCCGTGACCAGCGACAGCAACGAATACGAGACCCACCACACGATAAGGCTCATAATACCCGACGAATAGAACAGGGCGATACCCAGAAAGAGATAAGACTTCTTGCCAATCTCGATAAAGAGATTGAGTCGCGAATAGCCCAAGCTATTGAACAAATCGTAAAAGAGAATGATAAAGGGCGAGCAGATACCCGAGAGGCACAACAATCGGAAGTAGGGCACCGAAGGGAGCCACTGAGCCTTGAGCACCAGGAGGATAAACGGGTAGGATACCACAATCATGAGCAGCATGATGGGGAAAATGAAGAAGGCGATGGCCTTCACATTCTTCCGGCAGATGCGGTTGAGCCGCGGCAGGTCGTCCTGCACGGTCGAGAATACCGGAAAGGCTACCGAGCGGAATATGTTGCTGATGAGCGACGAGGCTATATCCTGATATTTGTCGGCCTGGGTATAATAGCCCGTCTGTGTCATGCCGTAGAACTTACCGATGATGATGGGATAGATTTTGTTGAACACGTTGTTGATGATGCCCGAGACCACCAGGTTGGAACTGTAGCCGAAAAACTCGCGCAACGACTCCATGCGGAAGACCCACTGCGGCCGCCAGTCGTTAAAGAGCCAGAAAAAGAGGGCCCGCAGTGCAGCCAACCCCAGCGTCTGGGTAACCAGTGCCCATACTCCCATGCCGCAGTAGGCCATCACTACCGCCGCAATCGAGGCCAGCCCCAGTGCCCACAGGTTGACCCGCGCATTCACCGAGAGCTTGAAGTGCTTGAAAAGCAGCGTCTGCTGAATGAGCGAGAGCGCATTCATGGGGATAACCAGAAAGAGCACCCGGCAGATGGCTGTAAGGTCGGGCTCGTTGAAAAAGTCGGCAATCCATGGAGCTGCCGCGTAGAGCAACCCGTAGAGCAGGCAACTGATGGCGATATTGAGATAGAACACCGTGCTGTAATCGGCCTGCGTCGCCTCCTTCTTGCGGATAAGTGCCGAAGAGAAACCGCTATCGATCAAGATGCCCGAGAGCGCGATAAAGATGGTAAGTACCCCCACCTTTCCGTAGTCGGTAGGCGAAAGCTGCCGCGCCAAGATGATGCCGGCCACCAGATAGAACAGCTGTTGTCCCAACTTGTCGGCCGAACTCCACACGAGCGCCTTTGTCGTCTTTTTCTTCAAATTCTCTTCCATATACCCAATGGCAGTCGATAACCTTCTGCCCTACAAAGATAATGAAAGTCGAAAGTAGAAAAACAAGCTCGCTTGATTTTTATACTGAGACGCATCTTATCTTCGTGTAACAAAGATAATGAAAGGTGAGAGCAGAGGCAAAAAGAAAGCCAAGTTTTCATTTTTGGCTATGCCGAACCGCATCTTGTCTTCTGCAAAGATGAGAAAGTCGAAAGTAGAAAAACAAGCCGGCTCCAGATTTTTATCAGCCAAGTCCGTCACGAGCTCCACAGACAACCGACGACAACGCCCCGAGAGCGGTTGTAAGCACATTTTTCGAGACGAAAAAGCACGCATATACTTTCACTTTTCGTAATTTCGCGCCCGAAATCGGTTGTGTCAAACAATTTTAAAGGCTGTTTTCAGTTATTATAAATACCGGGATTTTGACGAACGCCACCGAAAAGCGTCCGGGAAAGAGAGTATGAAGATTGCGAAAATCGTTGTCGTTGCCTTGTGCTGTCTGGTCTTTGCCCCTGCAAAGGCCCAGATCGACACGCAGTTCAGCCAATACTGGGCGCTCCCCGGCTATTACAACCCGGCAGCCGCCGGCAGCACCGACAAACTGAACATACTCACCTCGACCCGGCAACAGTGGATAGGCATGCCGGGTGCACCGCAGACCTACTTCGTCACCGGCGACATGCCCTTCAAGTTTCTGAAACAGAACCACGGCGTGGGTCTGGTCGTCACCTCCGAGACCGAGGGTCTCTACTCCCACCTGATTGTAGGGGCGCAATACGCCTTCAAACTGAAGTTGTGGACGGGCGTCCTCAGCCTGGGCGTGCAGTTGGGCATGCTCGACGAACGGTTCGACGGAACCCAGGTGAGCATCCCCACGAGCGACTATCACCAGGCGACCGACGACGGAATACCCACCACCGAGCTGCAAGGCATGACCTTCGACATGTCGTTCGGCGTGTGGTACTCGCACCCCTGGTTCTATGCCGGCTTGTCGGTGTCGCACCTCAACGAGCCCCATCTCACTTTTGAGGACAAATACGAAACCTATATCGGCCGATCCTATTATTTTATCGCCGGAAGCAATATTCCCATTAAAAACACGTTATATGAAGTGCAGCCTTCCATGATGGTGAAAAGCAACCTCAACGTGACACAATACGAATTATCGTGCCGCTTGAAATACAACAAGTTGTTTTGGGGTGGCCTCTCCTACCGCTGGAAAGATGCCTACATATTCATGATAGGTGCCGAATATAAGAACTTCATCGCGGGATATGCCTACGACTACCCGGCATCGGCTATCGTCAAAGCCAGCAGCGGGAGCCACGAGGTCTTTCTCGGATACCGTTTGAAACTCGACCTGTCGGACAAGAACAAGAACAAACATAAAAGCATACGCATAATGTAGCTGTAGCCTATGAAAAAGATAATCGTGTATATCACACTCGCCATTCTCCTCGCATCGTGCTCCCCCTCGTCGCGCCACAGCGGTGAAGTGACAGGAGTCGGAGGTACGGCATGGAATGAGCCCACCCCCTACGGCATGGTACTCATCTCCCGCGGTTCGTATAAGATGGGACCCGCCGAGAAGGACACGGTTTGGGGCACCCAGCAGGAACCCCGATCGGTCTCGATCGACGCCTTCTGGATGGACGAGACCGAAATCACCAACTCGAAATACAAACAGTTTGTATTCTGGGTGCGCGACTCCATCATCCGCGAGCGTCTGGCCGACCCTGCCTACGGCGGTAACGAGGTCTTCAAAATCGAAGAGGACCGCGAAGGAAACCCCATCAAGCCCCGCCTCAACTGGGACAAGGCTATCCCCTGGCGCAACCCCACCGAAGACGAGGCCCGCGCCATCGAGAGCGTCTACCGCATCAACCCCATTACGGGTCAGAAACAGCTCGACGCCTCGCAAATGAACTATCGGTACGAGGTGTATGACTATACCGAGGCTTCGAAGCGGAAAAACCGCCTCGACCCCGCCTTGCGCGACCTCAACACCGACCACACCCCCAACTACGACGAAGTGGTGATGATTTCGAAAGACACCGCCTATATCGACGACGACGGCCGCATCATCCGCGAGACCATCACCCGTCCCCTGGGCAGCGAGTTCGATTTCCTCAACACCTATATCATCAACATCTACCCCGACACCACGGTATGGGTCAACGATTTCGAGAATGCCTACAACGAACCCTACGTGCGGCTCTACTTCTCGCACGCCGGCTACAACGACTATCCCGTGGTGGGTGTGTCGTGGGAACAGGCCAACGCCTTCTGCGCCTGGCGCACCGCCCTGCTCAAGGGCTCGCTCGGCCGCAACTCCGTCGTGATAGAGCCCTACCGCCTCCCCACCGAGGCCGAGTGGGAATATGCCGCCCGTGCCGGAAAGAACGAGAACAAATACCCCTGGGCCGGCAACCTGCCGATGGCCGAAAAGGGGTGCTTCTATGCCAACTTCAAACCCGACGACGGTAACTACGTGAAGGACGGCAACCTCATCACCTCGCCCGTAGGCTCCTACTCGCCCAACGAGTTCGGCCTCTACGACATGGCCGGTAACGTATCGGAATGGACCTCGACAGCCTACACCGAGGCCATCTCGCAAAACACCAGCGACCTCAACCCCGAATACAAGTACAACGCCGCCAAAGAGGACCCCTACCGCATGAAGCGCAAGGTGGTACGGGGCGGTTCGTGGAAAGATGTGTCGAACTTTATCCGTTCCGACATACGCATGTGGGAATACCAGAACGAGCAACGCTCCTACATCGGCTTCCGCTGCGTACGCTCCCAGATCGGGTTCGCCAAAGTACGTAGATAATTCAACCCCACCTATATAAAACAGTTCAGGAATCATGGGAAAATACAAAAGATATAAAAACCGCATTGAAAAGTTCCTTTCGAGCGACAAGGGACAACGCTTTTTCAATTTTGCATACAGTTTAGGCGCCGCCGTCGTTATCTGGGGTGCCCTGTTCAAGATTCTGCACCTCCCCGGCGGCAGCTTGCTGCTGTCGATCGGTATGGGTACCGAGGTGCTCATGTTCATCCTCTCGGCCTTCGATACCCCGCCCAAGACCTATCACTGGGAAGAGGTATTCCCCGTGCTGAACAGCAAGAACCCCGAAGACCGTCCCGATTTCTCGGGCGGTGGTGGCGGAACCGTCATCATCGGCGGTAACGGCAAAGGCGGCAATGGTGGTAACGGCGGTAACGGCGGTGGATATGCCGGAGGCGGCCAACCCGAAGTATCGGCCGCAGACGCCCGTCGGGCCGTAGGTATCCCCGAAGGTCTCAACCTGAGCGAAGCCGATACCCAAAGCCTCACCGACAGCATCCAGAAGATGTCGGCCGCAGCCGACCAGCTCTCGCGCATGGCCGAACTCACCGACGCTACCCAGCAATACCTTACCCAACTCTCGGGTATCGCCGAGCAGATGGACCGGTTGCGCCAGACCACCGAGAGCCTCACGGCCGTATCGAACACGCTGTTGCAGTCGTACCGCAACATCACCGAGAACTCCGAGGGCATCTCGGACACCTCGCAAGGCTACGTCACCGGCATGGAGACCCTCAACCGCAACATCAACGGCTTGAACACCATCTACGAGATACAGCTGAAGAGCATCAGTTCGCAAATCGACAACATCGACCGCGTGAACACCGGCCTGCGCAACATACGCGACATGTACGAACGCTCGGCATCGGACAGTACCCGCTACTGTCAGGAGGCCGAAAAGATGACCCAATACATACAACAACTCAACTCGGTCTACGAGAAGATGATCACCGCCATGACCATCAACATGTACCGGCCCATGGGAGGCGCACCTGCACCCGCACCCACCCCCGACCCGACCGAGAAACCCAAAGACGACCCCGAACAAAAGTAACGACATGGCATCGAATAACAACAGACTTTCACCCCGGCAGAAGATGATAAACCTCATGTATATCGTCCTCACTGCCATGCTGGCCCTCAACGTGTCGTCCGATGTGCTCAACGGATTCAAGCAAGTTGAAGACGGATTGGAAAGATCTACCTCGAATGCTTCGCTCCAAAACGACGCCCTCTACCAGAAACTGGCTGCCTTCAACAGCCAGAACCCCGAAAAGGGCGGCCAGTGGTACAAGAAATCGCTGGATGTCAAACGACAAACCTCAGAGCTGTACAACTACATCGACTCGCTCAAGACCCTCATCGTCAAGAAAGCCGACGGTAAAGACGGCGACGTGAACAATATCGAACGACAGGACGACCTCGAGGCCGCCTCATACATCATGCTCTCGCCCGCCCAACGGCAAGGTGCGAAACTGAGAAAAAAGATCGACGACTACCGCACCCTCATCAGCGGCTTCATGACCGACTCGGTGAAACGGGCCACCATCGAAAACTACCTCTCGACCTCGATTCACTCGGGCAACAGACGAGTGGTACACAACCCCTCTCTGTGGGAGACGACCATGTTTGAAAACATGCCCGTCATCGCCGCCGTCACTATCCTCACCAAGATACAGAGCGACGTGCGCTACGCCGAGAGCGAGGCCCTGCACACCCTCATCAACAACATCGACGAGGGCGATGTGCGCGTGAACCAGCTCAACGCCTTTGTCATCCCCAACTCCAAAAACATCATGCGGGGCGGCAAATACAGCGCCAACATCGTGCTGGCCGCCATCGATACCACCCAGCGACCGGCCATCTACATCAACGGCAAACGCCTGCCCGACGAGAACCGCGGCCTCTACGAGACCTATTGCGGCAGCACCGGCATATTCGACTTCAAGGGATACCTCGAGGTTCCGCGGGGCGACGGCTCCATGACGCGCCACGAGTTCTCCTCGTCCTACACCGTAGTAGAACCCAGCGCCACCATCTCGGCCACCTTGATGAACGTACTCTACGCCGGTATCGGCAACCCCATCAGCATATCGGTTCCCGGCATCCCCAACCACGCCATCCAGGCCACGATGACCAACGGAACCCTCACCCGGCAAGGCGACAACTGGATTGCCAAACCCTCCAAGGTAGGACAAAACGCTGTCATCACCGTAACGGCCACCATGGACGGCCGTTCGCAGACGGTAGCCAACACCCAGTTCCGCGTGCGGCAACTGCCCGACCCCATGCCCTACATCGCCTACAAGGACGAAAACGGCTATGAACAGAAATACAAAGGCGGGAAACCCTTCCCCAAGACCCGGCTGCTCGCAGCCCCCGGCATACAGGCGGCCATCGACGACGACCTACTGAACGTGTCGTACCGCGTATTGCGATTCGAAACGGTCTTCTTCGACTCCATGGGTAATGCTATTCCCGAAGTCTCCGACGGAGCCAACTTCTCGCAACGGCAGAAAGACTCCTTCCGCCGGCTCTCGCGGGGCAAGCGGTTCTACATCTCGAGAGTTCGGGCCGTGGGTCCCGACGGCATAGAGCGCGACCTCTCGCCTATCGAAGTAATTGTAAACTAAGGCTAATAACATGACATACAATTCGATAAACATGAATATCCTGATAAAAAGCTGCCTCACCCTCGGCCTGCTGCTCTCGGTGGTGGGAGGTCAAGCGCAAGTAATCAAGAAAAGCGACTCCAACGACAGCAAAAAGCCCGACACCCAGTTGAGCGTGCGGGCCCAGTCGCTCTACGACACCCAGGATGCCTCGGACGCCGACATCCCCTGGATGCGGGTCATCTATCGGCAAATCGACCTCACCAAAGAGAAGAATCTGCCGCTCTACTACCCCGAAGAGTCGACCGCCGATCAGGAGAACCTCTTCCGAATCATCATGAAGCTGCTGGCCAACAACCAGATAGCCGCATACGAATACCTCGACGGGCGCGAAATCTTCACCGACGAATACCGCATCAAGGTGCGCGAGATGTTCGACCGCTTCCACATACTCTATGCCGAGGCCAAGGGCTACTCCGAGAAGAACCCCCGGTTCACCCTCGAAGAGAGCGACATCCCCGCCAACGAGGTACTCTCGTACTACATTCTGGAGAAGTGGAAATTCGACCGCCGCACCTCGCAGCTGAAACCCTCGATCGAGGCCCTCTGCCCCGTGCTGCACCGCACCGGCGACTTCGGCGGCGAGCCGGTGAAATACCCCATGTTCTGGGTCAAGTACAACGATATCCGCCCCTACATCGCCCGCCAGTATATCCTGGCCAGCAACGAGAACAACATCGCGCAGTATAACTACGACGACTACTTCCAGATGCGCATGTACGACGGCGAAATCTACAAGACCCAGAACCTCCGCAACCAGTCGCTCATGCAAATGTACCCCAACGACTCGACGCTCAAACAGGCTCAAGACAGCATCGAGACCCAGCTGAAGAATTTCAACAAAAACCTGTGGGTACCTACCCCCGAGGAGCTGGCCAAAGCCCGCGAAGCTCAGGAGGCCAAAGAGGCTCAGGCCAACGGCGAGGAGGTAACCACCGACAAACAGGAGAAGGCAAAAAGTACCTCGCGCTCCTCCCGGGCCAAGAAACAGAAAGAGGCCAAAGCTCAAAAACAGAAACAGCCCAAGCAACAGAAAGCCGCCTCGGCTCCCGTCCGCTCGGTACGACGAACCCGATAAAAACAGACCTTCATACACCGCAAAAGTCGCCTCTCACCGGGGGCGACTTTTTTTGCTTTTACATATTATTTCACTAATTTTGTATCATACTATTCACATCATACCATGAAAACCATCAAAGTATTTATAGCCTCATCAGAGGAACTGAAGCCCGAGCGATTGGAGCTCACCTATATGATTCAGCACCTCAACCGCATTCTCAAGCCGAAAGATGTAGAGATTGAACCCGTTAAGTGGGAATATCTCGATGCATCCATGGGCCCGCTGCACAAACAAGAAGAGTATAATCAAGAGCTAAAAAAATGCGAACTGTGCCTGGTTCTCTTTTGGACCCGCTTTGGCGACTATACCAAGAGTGAACTTGATACTGCTTATTCGGAACTATGCGCCGGACGCAACCCGCAGAAACTGTATGTCTACTTCAAAAAAGCCGAAGAGATTTCCCCCGAGCTAAAAGCCTTTAAGGAGAATTTCGCTACAACCTATGGCCACGTCCCATGTCAATTCGATACTGTTGATGACCTAATTCTTTCTTTCCTACTTCAACTCGAAAATTATTTGGATTTGGCACCCGAAATCCAGCCTCAAGTACGCGATTCACAAGTTGAAATCGACGGGCATCCGTTTGTCGAACTTAAAAACATACCCTTTGCCGGTAACAACCCCGAATATCTGCAACTGCTGAAGCAGATTGAAGCCACTCAAGCCCGTGTCTTGAAATATCCCGATGACTTGGATTTCCGGCAGGAACTACACGATTTACAGGAACAGCGCAAAGCGATGGAGAGCAGTCTGCTCGATATGGCCAAACACATCACGAGGCTTTCATCGACAATACCATCGGCCCATCTCACCGAGGCGATGCGGCTTTTCGAAGCAGGTGACAACAAAGGGGCCAGTATCATACTCAATCTTGATGAAACACTTCGCGATGCAGAGGAAACAGCAACTCGTTTAAATGCAATTGCAGAAATATTGGAGGAAACTCAAAAGGCTATTGAATCGAATATTGAAGAGTATCGGCTTCAAATCAAAACCTTGCAAAGCAACAAGCCCAAAGGTTGGATTGATGATGTAATTGCGGTCTACGACAAAGCTATAACAATAGCTCGCGGTCGTATTACTCCCGAAAAATTCGCCGAACTGCTTCGAAATTATACTGAATTTCTTCAAGAGAACCGATTGAAACAAGAATAAAGGGACTGATAATATTTATAATAAACCGAGAGAGAAATCATTCTTAGCAATGTATTTCCCTTTCGTATAATATGATTTACTAATCACACCCACTCATGAGAACACTCAAAGTATTTATCGCTTCATCGGAGGAGCTCCGGCTCGAACGACTGGAATTTGCCGATATGATACAGCACCTTAACCGTATTCTTAAACCTCGGGGAATAGAAATCGAACCGATAGATAATCACGAAGAATACAATCGCGAATTGAAAAACTGCGAATTGTGCCTGGTACTCTATTGGACCCGATTCGGCGACTACACCAAAAGCGAGTTCGATACGGCTTATTCGGAGCTATGCGCCGGACGCAACCCGCAGAAACTGTATGTCTATTTCAAAGATGCCGACGAGATAACACCCGAATTAAGGGCTTTCAAGGAGAGTTTCGACACCCAATACGGACACTTCTTCTGCCGGTTCGAGAACGTCGATACGATGAAGCTCAATTTCCTGCTCCAGTTCGAGGCATATCAAAACAAAGGTTCGGAGGCCATGCTCCAAGTACGCAATTCGCAAGTCGAAATCGACGGGCAGCCCTTTGTCGAGCTCAAAAACATTCCCTTTGCCGGGAACAACCCCGAGTATCTGCAACTGCTGAAGCAGATTGAAGCCACACAGGCCCGTGTCTTGAAATATCCCGGTGACTTGGATTTCCGGCAAGAGTTGCACGATTTACAGGAGCGACGCAAAGCCATGGAGAGCAGCCTGCTCGATACGGCCAAACTCATTACGCGGCTCTCGTCGACAACCACCTCGGCCCGCCTCGCCGAAGCGATGCGGCTTTTCGAGGCCGGCGACAACAAGGGGGCCAATGCCATACTCAATCTGAACGAGATTACTCGGGATGCCGAGGCTAATGCAGCCCGCATAGATGACGCACGTGAAATCGAAGCGGAATCGGTTAAGGCACTCGAATCGAATATCGAGGAGTATCGTTTGAAAATCAAGACATTGCAAAATGAGATGGAGAGAGGCTGGGTTGCCGAGGTAATTGCCGTCTACGACAAGGCCGTCTCGGTGGCACGCAACCGCATTGCTGCGAATAAATTTGCGAAACTAATCCTGAATTATGCCGATTTTCTTAATAAGAACAAGCAATACCATTTGGTGGTTTCCTTGTACGAAGAAGCGTTGACTATTTATCGAACGCTGGCTGCACAAAATTCCGAGACATTCGAGAGCGATGTGGCCTGGACGCTGAACAATTTGGCAGCTTTACATTACAACACCCAACGACTCGACTTGGCGGAAAAGGAGTATATCGAGGCTCTCGAAATTTACCACCGTCTGGCCCAGAAAAATCCCGAGGCTTTCGAGAGCGATGTAGCCAGTACGCTGAACA
>OJNR01000119.1_pt1 | contig 59745 bp, 68 predicted proteins | sample 1597901 | NCBI WGS metagenome assembly OJNR01 (sample SAMN01915223, study PRJEB22387) | human gut metagenome | isolation source: stool | host: Homo sapiens | place: USA | reverse complement strand
TCCAATCATGGTCGATATGGTCAAAGAAACCTTTGATATCGGCATCTACGATATACTGCATCATAATCTTCTGGTCTTTCTTGTCTTATAATCAAAATAGATACCTCCATAGTTTTAAGTTTTTTACAATTACAGGAAATGGCAAATCTACTATCTACCTCTCAATTTTTATGGCTCTGACAATGATAATATCCGGGATTTCTTTATTAAAATAGCATTCTTCGTAAAATCCGTCTATGACAAATCCGGTATCAAAACACAGATTAAAAATATCCTGTAAAGAACGATGATAATAACATTGTTTTTGCGGCTGTCCTTCAATCGCAATATCGTAATAGCTGCGCGGCGTCATATATTTTTCTGTAAGCGTTACAAAACAGGGGTGCTGTGTCGCAAATACAAATACTCCGTTATCTTCAAGCAATTTATAAACAGAGGTAAAAAGCGGCTTAATATCGGTAATATCCATGACCGCCATATTGGAGACTGCTTTTGTAAACGGCTTATTTCTTTTTAATGCCATCAGACTTGTTTCATTCGCGGCGTCTGCTACACAAAACTCAATGTGATCAGCATACCGTTTTTGGCGCTTTTTTGCCAGTTCCACAGGCAATATCTAAAATATAGTCTGTTGAATCATTTGATTCATCCCCCATTGCACAATCCCAAAATTCAGCGTTTTGATTCCAGATTGCTTTACTTTCTTCCTTTGAATACTGCATAATATCCTCTTTCTGCAAAATTACTTTTTCTCCTTCGCCCTATGGCTCCTGAAATGCGTGATAATGATGTTCCAATATTTCATCTGTTATCACAAACGGCGAATTGGCATTTAAGACCTGATTTCTTTTATATAGTCTTTTTTGCAAAAGTTCCTTACTGAACGATGCACCATTTCTGGAGGGTCGTTCAAGAAAATAAATCAGCCACCCATTCCCTACATTCCGCCGGCAGAACAGCCGATTGATAAAAAGAAAGCTTTTAAAATCGTGAAAATTGTTGCCGCCTGTGTGATTGGTGCGGTCATTATTGCAGGCATTGCAATCAATGTAACTGCGGCGATATCGGGCAACAGCAAATCAATTTTCGCCAACAGTTCCATTAGTGACTGGGTGAATCGTCCTGAAATGTACGATGGAGATTATTAATTTCAATTGCACAATAATTGCCTTTTATCAACATTTTATAATACAGTAAAGTAAAATAATGTACTAACTTAGTCATTTATTGACACCTCACTTGATTTATGGTATAACTTCACTAATAAATTTTTGAGGTGAATAAAAAATGAAAAAATTCTTTTCTGTAGTGCTTGTTTCTGCAATGGTTGTTTTGACCGCGTTTACAGGTTGTTCGGAAAATGACACATCTAACAGCAGTTCACAAACAACAGGCAAAGCATCGGATGTTCAATCGTCTGCTGTTGCGGATAAGGCTGATTTTGATTCTGAAGAAGTTGAGAAAAATATTAAAATCACGCCATATATATATGATGATGTCTCAACACATTACTTTGTTGCTGTGTTGAAAAACAATTCAAATCAAGCTTGTACACTCACTATACATTTAGAGTTAATTGACAAAGACGATGATGTCATAGATACCGAAACTGAAACAATTAACGCTTTCGCACCCGGAACAGAGGTTGCAGTAAAGTTTAATCATGATAAATATGATGAAGAGTTTGCCAGGTACGAATATACACTTTTACCCAAAGAACTTACCGACTATCAGTGTGTAACACAGGATCTTGATTGTAAAGTATCGACTGACACAGATAAAGCTACCATTTCTGTAACAAACACAGGCAACCTTGTTGCAGAATATGTTCGATACACAGCCTTGTTCTTCCAAGGTGATGAATTAGTTTATGCCGACAACGATTATGTTGTGGACAGTGACAACGAAATAAAAGCAGGTCAAACAGAAAAAGCAGAATCTTCATGTAATAAAAAATTTGATTCCGTAAAAGTATATCTTAACGGTTCGGCTTACTGATATAATCAGTAATTAAAATTTCATAAAAATAAAACGGTAGGAAAGGCATTGCAGTTTTGCAAATTGTCTTTCCTACCGTTTTTATGTTTAGGTTTAAAATAAATTATTCGGGTCTGCCGATTTTGCGGAAACGCTCATAGCGTGCATTCAAAAGCTCTTCGTCATCAAGGGCAAGATTCTTTTCAAATGTTCTTTTGATGAGCATTTTAAGGCTTTCAAACATAGCCTGATCGCCTGCCTTTGGCTGACGGATGATTCTCTCGATTACACCGAGGTCAAACAAATCCTGTGCGGTAAGCCTGAGAGCCTCTGCCGCATCAGCCGCCTTTGAGCTGTCTTTCCAGAGAATTGACGCACAACCCTCGGGAGAAATTACCGAATAAACAGAATTTGCTGAACGATGCACCATTTCTGGAGGGTCGTTCAAGTATTACATCTAGTTATGCACATTTTTTTCAACCACTATATATAGTTTTACTTGTTTCATAACTTTTTCCATACGTATAATTATATCACAATGTGGCAATTTACCCCGACCGTTTTTTCCTAATAATCTGCCTCACCTGTTACCATATATTGTTTTTCAGAGGCTTTCCTGTTTTGCACTATTCTCATATATACTTCCGGTGCAATTCTTATATATCCGTCCCTTTGAAGAAATTTCCGAAGCTTAGTATATTCTGTCTTTGTTCCACATTTATCTGTAGGACTAAGTATCACTAAAAGTCTCATTCTGTTATCCCCTCCATACTTTCTATCAGAAGAATTAACGGTAACTGCAACTGTTTTTCTTTACTCTTCCTTTCTGTTTACCATCAACACCACCGTCTCCACGTTCGGTATCATTATTTCAGACCTCAACATCCTGCGAACCCGCATAAACACTTGCTTTTTACACCATTTGTTATTTTGCCATGTTTAATCAATGCTACTGTCGGATTTGGTAATATATCGGTCCGCAGATTTGTTTTGGGCAGTTTTATGAAGAGAGTTAACACCCTCAATGTCCGCTTTTGTAGTTTCAATGTCCACTTTACGTTTCAATAACATTCTAAAAATTCTTCCAACAACGCTCTTTTAAGAATGCGCCAATGACCTCTAGTGGCTCACCTTCATAATATTGCACCAATAACTTTTTAAATTCCGGTACAGCCTTTTCCGGTATAACTAAAAATCCCATACCTTGTGCAATCAGATAATGATTGGCAAAAATAACCGATGCTCGCTTATTTCCATCTTTGAACACCTGCGTTTTCATACAGTACATACATAACTCAATCGCTATCTCTATTGGCTCTTTATCCTGACTTCTAATTTCATCTATTCGCTCGATAACCACTGTTTCAATAGGTAATGGTGGTACATAGCTTGTTCCGCCTATCTGCACGGGAATACCACGAATACGACCTCCATCATAAAAGAAACCTTCATTAACCAACTTTGCAATATGACAAAGCATATGATAATTACTTTCACTCTGAATCACATCTCTATCTAAGATAAATTCCCAGGCGTGTTTCAAATTAAGAATCTTCTGCACATCCGTAGCCGATACCCCATAGACTTGTCCATTCTCGATAATATCCTCCGTTTGCGGAAATGTCGTTGCGACACCTTCTAACACTGCCTGATCATAAATGTTCGCTTTCAAATTCGCTCTGGCAAAATCCAAATTTTGTAGTATTCTCGCTGAAAGTTCTTTATCTTCGTAACCAAGTGCCGCTAAATCTTTATTGATTTTACGAATGGCTTTATTTAAATCTTTGCGTTCCTTGGCATTACGCAAAAGCAACTGATATAGTTCATCTGAATATACGTCTACATAAGTAGAGGTCAATTTGCCTGCTACTCGCTTACGCATATACAAGTATTTTGAACCATTTGATTCCTTAATTTCCGGATTTCCATCATATGGCATCAGATTAAGCCTCGCCTGTATATCCGCTTTTTGCTGTAATAATTCTTGAATTTCTGAATAATTTGCTCCCATTCATTTCACCTCTCTCTTTTTAGGGAACTTTTATGCTATATATTATATTAAAAAGTTCCCTAATTATCAAGAATTGTTTAGGGAACTTTTTGACATGTTGTTTGTCGCAAAAGTTCCCTATTATTAAATTTAGTGCACCAAAAGGATTGCTATACAAATAAACATAACAAAAAATTTAACCTTACCGCATTACTTCTTAATATCTTGTGCTTTTAGTAATCTGATTCCACTCTTGCTATTCTCATTCACCTTCTTTCGGACATTAAAAAAGCACCCTGCATTGTGCAAGATGCTTTTAAGCAAATGAAAATGTTATCTTACCAGCTAAATCCGTTATTGATTTTCCACTGTAAAACTTATCATTCATGACATCATCAATGTTGCTATACTCTTTTACTTTTGAACCATGCCACGCCTGAAATGTAGGAACAGAATTTTTGACTTCTGATGTAATCCCTGACTTTTTACCATTATCCTTTCTTTCTTCCTTTGTCAACTCTCTTGTTGTCTTATTATTCAAGCTACCGTCCTCATTCCATTCATAATCGTGTGCATGTTCACCATGAATACCATAATTATGCCATTTAGGATTTCCGTGATCGTTGGTATGAATGTCTTTGTTTTTCATACCGTTATTATCATAAAACCCTCTTGAATCTACTGACCCATTTTCGTCTAAGTTGAACGATGCACCATTTCTGGAGGGTCGTTCAAGATATAACGAATAAATTAAAATACAAAGAAGACAAAGAGGCAAACATAAAAACTTTAGACAGATACATTGTTGAAGACAAAGAACATATGATTGATGGAATTAATGTTATACAGAGGCATGATGACTATGAAAAAGGAATTGCTAATATGATTAGTAGTTCACTTCACAAGGAAGTATCACTTGTTCCGGAAATAACAGGAAAATATAAAAATATATCAGCACCAGATTTTGAAATAGATGGAAAGAAATTTGATTTAAAGAAGTTGAATGGTAAATCGAAAGATGCAATTAGAAATGCTATAAAACGAAAGGAAAAACAAGCTGATAATTTTATCATTGATATTAATGATTATAAATTGGACAATGATGCTGTAACACAACAGATAGATACGATATTTAATGCTTACAACACGAAATTTGTTAATTCTCTAACAATAATAGAAAATGGTAAAATAAAGAAAATAGTTAAAAGAAAATAAAAAATGAGACCGCGCGCAACCCAAGTGGATCACGTGGGGTCTCATAAGATATCTCATGTACTATTTTACTCATATTTGAAAAAAATACAATAGGAATGTTAATTTTTTATATTTTTTTGATAATGGAACTTTAATACAACCTTCCAGAAATAGTTGAACGATGCACCATTTCTGGAGGGTCGTTCAAGCTTATTGTTGCCATTCTCATTCACCTTCTTTCAGGCATTAAAAAAGCACCCTGCTACTGCGGAGTGCTTTCGTCCATCTTTTCAAATTGATATCCATTATCGCCATCTATATGCTCAATATGATATTTTTTATTCCAAAATATATCATCTGGTATGCCTTCCGGAAATGCCTTGCAACAGAAAGCATCCCCCTTTTTTCCTATATAATTTTTACAATCCATACATTGAGAAAAAACAACCATTATTATTCCTTCTTTAATACATATTTTTGCAATAACGCCATCACATCTTCTGACAAATGTTCGCCCCTTCGATACCTTACAAACGCTTCCGCTATTGTCTCTGCTCCATCATATATACTGTCCGCATATGCTGATACACCGTTGAACGATGCACCATTTTGGTGGTTACTCTTCAAGTTCATCCTCTATCTTCTTAAGTTCCATAATTTTTTTGCAATATTTCTTATGGTTTTCAATAAACAATCCTTTATTAGAATCAAGACCCGGTAACCACGTTCCATTTTCCCTTGCCTGATTCATTATCAAAATATCGTTCTCAGCACATTCTCTTAAAAGTCTTAAGCATTCCTCTTGTATCTCCTGTTTATTCATTCTTACATCTCCTATACCCAATGCCAAGTTTTATCGCAATTTCTATAAGCTGAACGATGCACCATTTCTGGAGGTTCGTTCAAGCTAATGCGTAAGTTGTAGGTGAACCACAATATGAGCAGAATATATCATCATCTGCAAATATTCTGTGCGAACACATTACTGTTTTATTTGCGGAACATTTATTAGGTTCTTTTTCTAACTCTATTCCGCATTTGGAACAATAGTTCTCTAATTCACTATATTCTTTTCTGCATTTTGGACATATTTTTTTCATTTGGGTTCCTTTCTAAAAAAAGCACCCTGCGGAGTGCTTTCTCTACTTTAATACTCTATCAAGATTTATGGTTGATTCTATCCAAACAGCATCAACCTCATAATCATTAAATACTTTTATCGTATCATCACTATTTTTATAAATCTTCACTACTGATCCGTCAACATCTACAAGTGGATCGCCAGAGCTTAAATTACTAATATTCTGTTCAATTTTATTTCAAGCTTTTTTGAACTCTTCATTACTGGCTTCTTTGCAAATATTATATTCAAACATCTCAATCACCACCCAATCCTAACTCTCTATTCACATTTGCGTTTGTTTTGGATGCAGTATCATAAATATCTCTGATTGCTTCATCCCTGGTCATTCCCTTCCTGTTGAACGATGCACCATTTCTGGAGGGTCGTTCAAGGAATTAGAGGAATTAAAATCAGTTATTGAGTATTTAAAGACTCTTAATCTAAATAAAATACCCGAACTCAATCCAGAAATTACTGTTGAATTCGGGTATAATGATTAATCTTCTTTGATTACATTGATAACTGAGATTTCTCTATTTGATACGGTGAATGCTTCCTTTTCAGCGTACAAATGTAAATCATAACAAGTTTTATATTGATAGGTAAATATATCTTCTCCTTCAATAACTGTTTCTTTTGCACCTGGAACAGGAACAGTATAACAAACTTTTACAATATGGTTATACTCCTTGCATTCACCGTTCTTATCTGTGATTTTAAATGTATACATTATTATTCCTCCTCCGTATTAGTATTATGGTATATTTTACCATATAAAGGATGATGAGGGTAGTCTGAACGTTAGTTCACATATAAAAAGAACACTTGTAATTCATATATTACAGGTGTTCTTTGTGTGTACAATAGTATACATATATTTTAAGAAAGAATGTGATTAAATTGGTTTAATTTAATGTTTCTTATTTCTTTTTGTTACCAACATATAATATTGCAGATATAATGGACGAAACAGCACACACTCCAAATGCTAACTTAAATGCAAAATAGTATGTTTCAGGTGTATATCCAATACCACTTGGATCTGGTATCTTAAATATGAATAAAATCGAAGCGAAATATGATAATATTGTAAGCAAAATTGGTACTACAATATGAATTATTATTCTCTTTTTGTTCATAGGTTTACTCTCCTATTTATATAATCTAGTTTTTTCTATTTTGTCACATAATTTTAAAACAAGCAACAATCATTCCTCAAACAAATGATTGATATGGTATCCTCAAACAATACCTTTGCTAACAATAGTATGATATTTAAAACAATAGACAGTTCTGTTGATAATACTAGAAAAACATTAGCTTTATTTAATAAGGATTGGAACACTTATAAAACAAATTGGCAACAGGGGTTTTCTCAAAATGGTGTTGCTGGTGGAATAAAATCCATATTCCAGTCAAGTAATTCTAATTCCGTTATTTCAAAAGATCAACTTCAGATTTTAAGAAATTGGAACAATGCGGTAGCACATGGTTGTACAAATCAGGAAACCTTTAATAGAATCATTAAAGATGCTGACAGTAATACAAAACTGTATTTTTCTGGTTTAAATAAGGGTAAAGGTTCTGTTGAAGGACTAAAAAATGCTCAAAATGTTGCAAAACAATCTACTATTGGATTAACACTTGCTCAAACAGCATTAAACGCTGCTATATCTGTTGAACGATGCACCATTTCTGAAGGGTCGTTCAAGTATTACATCTAGTTATGCACAATTTTTTCAACTACTATATATAGTTTTACTTGCTTCATAACTTTTTCCATACATATAATTATATCACAATGTGGCAATTTATCCAAACCGTTTTTTCCTGATAATCTGCCTCACCTGTTACCATATAAATATTGTTATATTGTTTTTCCGTAAGCATTAGCAATCTAACCACTCCGGTTTTAGGTGCAACTTCATCAATTCTTCTGTAATGTTTTTCAGAGGCTTTCCTGTTTTGCACTATTCTCATATATACTTCCGGTGCAATTCTTATATATCCGTCCCTTTGAAGAAATTTCCGAAGCTTAGTATATTCTGTCTTTGTTCCACATTTATCTGTAGGACTAAGTATCACTAAAAGTCTCATTCTGTTATCCCCTCCATACTTTCTATTGGAAGAATTAACGGTAACTGCAACTGTTTTTCTTTACTCTTCCTTTGTGTTTACCATCAACACTACCGTCTCCACATGTCCGCTGTGGCAGAACTGGTCCACGCCCTGCACCTTCTTTACTTCGTAACCGTTTCCCACAAGGAATTTAAGATCCCTTGCGAGTGTTGCAGAATCACAACTTACATACACGATTCTCTCAGGTGCCATCTTGACCATGGTGTCAAGCAATGCCTCATCACAACCCTTTCTTGGCGGGTCAACTACAATAACATCGGCATGTACATTTTCTTTGTCATATTTTTCAGGAAGTATTTCTTCGGCTTTTCCCACATAAAATTCAGCATTGTCTATGCCGTTTAACTTAGCATTGGTGACTGCGTCTTCGATTGCCTCCGGAACAATTTCAACGCCGTATACCTTCTTTGCTTTTTTTGCAAGGAAAAGCGAGATTGTACCGATACCGCAGTAAAGGTCCCACACCGTTTCGTTTCCCGTAAGTCCTGCGTAGTCAAGCGCAATATTGTAAAGTTTCTCAGTCTGGACAGGGTTTACCTGATAAAAAGACAATGGCTGGATACGGTATTTTACCTCGCCGATATAGTCCTCAATATATGGAGTACCGTAAAGCACCCTGCATTTTTTACCGAGAATAACATTTGTTTTTTCCCTGTTTATATTAACCATTATGCTTGCAATTTTTCTTTCATTGGAAAAAGACAATGCAAGCAGCTTTTTAACAAGTTCATCTTCTTTTGGAATACTGCTGCCGTTAATGACAACGCACACCATTATCTGACCTGTAGTGAATCCTGTCCTGATTAAAATATGACGTACAAGCCCACTATGAGAATTCTCATCATAGGATTTTATGTGGTTCATAATCATAAATGCTTTGATTTCTGCAAGAATTCCTGCATTGATGTCCGAACCGATAAGGCAGTCCTCATTAGGAATTATGGAATGGGTACGCCCTGCATAAAAGCCCATGACAATATTTCCGTCTTTGTCCGTTCCCACAGGGAACTGGGCTTTGTTTCTATACCTGTATGGGTTGTCCATACCGATAACAGGGGGTACTTCTATGCCGCTAAGCCCACCGATCCTTATAAGATTGTTCTCTATAAGATGGCGCTTGAATTCAAGCTGTCTTTCATAGCTCATTGCCATAAGGGTACAGCCCCCACAGGCTTTCGCAACAGGACATTTCGCTTCAACACGGTCCTTTGAAGGTTCTATTACAGACATCAGCCTGCCGTAGCCATAGTTTTTATTAAGCTTTGTTGCCTTTGCAATTACCCTGTCTCCGGGAATTGTATCCTTTACAAAAAGAGCGTAGCCATCTATTCTGCCTACGCCCTCGCCGCTCATTGTCAGATCTTCAATTAATAGTTCATAATCGTTATTTTTCTTTATTTCCATATCAGATAATTGTTTTCCTTATATTACTGTCTAACATTTTGTTGAAGCCGGTCCATTCACCGTTCTGTCCTGCCGGAGTATTAAGTGCTTCCTTGAAAGTCTCTAATTTGGCATCCATATCATCGGCGAAATGAAGTGCAACTGCCTCGGCAAGAGCCGGTTTCTTAGGAGAACCGTATTCAAACTCGCCATGATGTGCAACTATACAATGCTTTAATTCACGCTCCAGCATAACAGGGAATCCGTCTATCTTATCTGCTGCCTTGCCGATAATTTCACATCCCATCACAATATGTCCAAGAAGCTGTCCGTCATCAGTGTAATCGTTTTCAGGAAATGCGGAAAGCTCATACACTTTGCCTATGTCATGGAAAAGTGCTGCCGTAAGCAGTAAGTCCTTGCTGAGATATGTATAATTGTCTGCAATATAATTACATATTTTAACGACTCCCAGAGTATGCTCAAGAAGTCCTCCGATAAATCCGTGATGAACTCTCTTTGCAGCGGAATGTTTCTTGAAATTGCCGATAAATTCTTTATCCTCCACAAAGAAGCTGTTAATAAGGGATTTAAGATGCTCATTCTGAACCTTAGACATTATTTTAAGAAGTTCATCATACATCTCCTCAATATCCCTTTCGGAACATGGCATATAATCGCTCTCATCATAAGAACCTGCTTCCGCTTTGCCCGCATTTGCCACGTTAAGCTGTAATGCTCCGTTAAAAACCGTTACATCGCCGTTAAGCAGTATATAATCCCCGGATTCAAAATCATCCCTGATTCCCGGTGAGTTGGGATTCCATATTTTACCGTCAAGATTGCCTGTTTTATCCTGTAAAGTAAGATTAATGTAATCTTTACCATTCTTGGTTGTTGCCGCTGTCTTTACCTTGCAAAAGTATATTCCGTTGACCCTTTCGCCTTCATTTAATGTGTTAATATACTTCATAAAAAATTTCCTTTCACTATTCAATACGTCTTATTCTACACCAAGCACAAGGTTAAATTCAATCTCTTTATAATCTTCCCTGCCCCGTCTTTTAATAGTGACGTTGACATTATCTCCCGGATTATTTTTTTCAAGCTGCATCATAAAACTTTCCATATTGTTAATTTCGGTTCCGTTAATCCGTGTAATCACGTCACCACTTTGTATTCCTGATTTGTATGCGGGAGAATTGGTCTCTACAGCAGAAATGTATATTCCCTTAGGGATTTTATTCGTGGCAGCTATCTCATCCGTAACTGTCTGTCCTTTTATTCCCAGATAAGGCATACTTTTCTTATTAACAAGGTTCTGCATAAGGTTTCTTACATCATTAATTGCATAAGCTGTTATAAAATTTGTATTATCACTGTTATATGCCATTGTAATTATTCCTACCACTTCACCATGCAGGTTAAGAATAACACCATTTGAAGTAGCGGTACCGCTGATGTCAGTATTGATAAGCCTGTAAATTGAATCTGTATCATTAACAGAATTATTGACACCTGTTGCAATTCCATATCCTATCGTTCCGTTAAAGCCGTATAATTTTCCTGTTGCGACTAATAAATCCCCTTTAAGGACTGCATCCGAATTACCAAACTGAACAGGTACAACCGCCGTATTCAACGAGCCTGTCTTAATAACTGCCATATCTGTTGTTGTGTCACCTGCAACAAATTCAGCTGTATCAACTGTTTTGTCATAATATGTAACCTGTATATTTTCCGAATTTTTAACAAGGGAATATTCCGTAAGTATATAATATCCCGTACTGTCTGAGGATATCACAATCCCGTATTCATCAGCTATGTTCTGATATGTTGAATTAAAAAAATCAACCCCCTGCCTTGCAGCAGTAACGGTTACGACCGACAATCCGGCTTTATCCGCAACTGATTTGAGTGCTTTATAATATCCCATATAGTCATTAAGTTTCTCGTTATCTATAGGTACCGTTGAAGGAATTTCTGTTGTAATTTCTTCAATAGGCGGCACCGTAGTGTCCTCCGGGTCGGTCTCCTTGCTCTCGCTTCCGTCCGTACTCGAGGTTGTCTCATTCATAGCAGCTTTATTATCATCAAGATAATTTTTACCTGTTTTGTAAACAATAATCATAACAAGGCCCGCAACAAGTCCGAAAAATACTGCCATGGCAACCAGTGACGCACCTTTCTTCAAAATACGCTTTGAATTTTTCCATGGTTCCTTAACAATATGTTCTGTATATAAATCATAATTATCATTTTTCTTATCTGACATGGTATTGTCCTCTCGAATTAATCAGTGTAAGTGCTTGTATTATATTCCTAAAATATGAACAATTTATGACATATTATTGAAGTTTGTTGTCCGGTAGAGTAAAATATAAATAATTTAGATATTGACAGGAGTTTTTTGCAATGAATAAAAAAGCATTGTCCATTCTTGAATTCGATAAAATAACAGAACGTCTTTCAAAATATGCAACATCCGCTCCGGGCAAGGTTCTTTGCCGTAAGCTTATGCCGTCTACAGACCTTGATTATATAAGAAAGTGTGAGCAGGATACAACTGCGGCTTCATCCCGTATTTTTGCAAAGGGTTCCCTTGGTTTTTCGGGTCTCACAGATATAAGGCCCCTTATAAAAAGTCTTGATGTCGGAAGTTCACTTGGCATAAGCGAGCTTCTTTCCGTGGCAGCCCTGCTTTCTGTTACAGGATCCGCAATCCGTTATGACAGTAACAGTATTGAAACCAATCCCGATGTTTTGTCAGAACGTTTTAACATACTTAATCCTCTCAGTGATGTTTTGAATGAAATTAACCGCTGCATTATTTCCGAAACGGAAATTGCAGATGACGCAAGCACCAATCTTAAAGATATAAGACGGCAGCAGAAAAATGTGAATGAGCGCATTAAATCTGAGCTTTCCCATATGATATCAGGAAGCTATAGGACATATCTGCAGGATGCTGTTGTTACCACAAGGGACGGCAGGTATTGTATCCCGGTCAAGGCAGAATATCGTTCACAGGTTCCCGGCATGATTCATGACCAGAGTAACACAGGCTCAACTTTTTTCATTGAGCCCATGTCAATTGTAAAGCTTAACAATGACCTTCGTGAACTTGAGATAAAAGAAAGTGAGGAAATCTCCGTAATTCTTTCTTCCCTGTCGGCAATGGCAGGCAACTATACCACAGAACTTCTCACCAATTACGATATGCTTAAGGAACTGGATTTTATCTTTGCAAAGGCAGGTTTTTCACACAGTTACAAGGGTTCCGAGCCTATAATGGATTGCGACGGTAAAATTAACATCAAAAAAGGCCGTCACCCTTTAATTGACAGTAGTAAAGTTGTCCCTGTGGACATATATCTCGGTGACGGTTACGAGCAGCTTATTATAACAGGCCCTAACACGGGCGGTAAAACAGTTACGTTAAAAACAATCGGTCTGTTTTCTCTAATGGGTCAGTCAGGACTTCATATTCCCGCGTCGGACAACTCAAAGTTGACCGTTTTTAATGATATTTTTGCGGATATCGGTGACGAACAGAGCATTGAACAAAGTCTTTCGACTTTTTCATCCCATATGAAAAATATTGTATATATTCTTAAAAAAGCCGATTCCAACAGCCTTGTTCTTTTTGATGAATTATGTGCCGGAACAGATCCGACAGAGGGTGCCGCCCTTGCGATATCCATACTCCGGACTTTACATTCCAAAAAGATTACAACGATAGCCACCACCCACTACAGTGAATTGAAAATATATGCACTCTCAACTGACGGAGTTGAAAACGCCTGCTGTGAATTTGATGTGGCAAGCCTTGCGCCTACTTACAGGCTTCTTATAGGAATCCCTGGCAAAAGTAATGCCTTTGCAATATCCGGCAAGCTTGGGCTTCCTTCTGAAATCATAGAAAATGCCAAGGCTAATATAGGAACCTCGGACAAAGCTTTTGAAGATGTAATTTCCGACCTTGAAAAAAGCCGTGTTACAATAGAAAAAGAGCAGGCTGAAATTGAACTTTATAAAAAAGAAATTGAAGAACTTAAGAACCGCCTTAAAATTAAAACTGAACGTCTTGATGAAAAATCTGACAGCATTATTGAAAAAGCAAGGGAAGAAGCGGACGCAATTTTAAGGGAAGCCAAAGAGACTGCTGATGAGACTATCAGGGACTTTAATAAGGCTGCCAAAAACGGAATGACCATACAGGATCTGGAAGCCGGAAGAGAACGTATACGAAAACAGCTTGAAAAAACCAATGCTAAAAAGGCTGCAAATAAACCTGTGCAGACCTCGAACCACACCGCCGCCGATTTCCATATAGGCGACAAAGTCCATGTAATCAGCATGGACCTTGACGGAACGGTTCACACCCTTCCTGATTCCAAAGGTTTTCTCACGGTTTCAATGGGTATTCTTAATTCAAAAGTGAATATAAAGGAACTTATAATCCTTAAAGAGGCTTCCGAAACCGAGAAACTTAACAATAAAAAATCAGGAATCGGCAAGCTGAAAATGAATAAAACGGCTTCAATTTCCCCTGAAATCAATCTTATCGGAATGACCAGTGACGAAGCCATTATTGCACTTGATAAATACCTGGATGACGCATTTCTGGCACATATCTCCCCCGTTCGTATTGTCCACGGCAAAGGTTCGGGAGTATTACGAAATGCGGTTCATAACTATCTGAAACGTCAGAAACATGTTAAAAGTTTCCGTTTAGGAACCTTCGGCGAAGGTGACTACGGAGTAACCATAGCCGAATTTAAAGATTAGGAGGAAATAATATGGCGGACAAACAGAAAATTTTAATCGTAGATGATGATAACAACATTGCTGAGCTTATCTCTCTTTACCTTACAAAAGAATGTTTTGAGACTTTAATCGTGAATGACGGTGAAAACGCACTTACAGCATTCTTCCGTTTTAAACCTGATTTGATTCTTTTAGACCTTATGCTTCCGGGAATTGACGGATACCAGGTCTGCAGGGAAATACGCCGTGAAAACAACACCCCTATAATAATGCTTTCGGCAAAGGGAGAGATATTTGATAAGGTACTGGGGCTTGAACTTGGCGCTGACGACTACATGATTAAGCCTTTTGATTCCAAGGAACTTGTTGCCAGAGTTAAAGCTGTTTTAAGAAGATACACAGCCTCGCAGTCAAACGATACCCCTGAAAAGCCTTCCGGAGAGTACATTGAGTACCCTGATTTAATCATTAATTTGAGTAATTATTCCGTAATATATATGGGTAAACCGGTTGATATGCCTCCTAAAGAACTGGAACTTTTATACTTTCTTGCGACCTCACCAAACCAGGTATTCACAAGGGAACAGCTTTTAGACCATATATGGGGTTATGAATATGTGGGAGACACCCGTACCGTGGATGTCCATATAAAAAGGCTCCGCGAAAAAATACACGACCACGAAAAATGGAGTATCGGCACCGTATGGGGTGTAGGCTATAAATTTGAATCGAGAAAATAGTTAATGAGAATACGATTAATTAACAAAATGATAACTACATATCTGATAGGTATTATTATAAGCTTCGGAATAATATCTACGCTTTGTTCAAAATTCAATTACAGAAGTGAATTAAGTTCACAGGCTGATTATATGTACAAAGCAGCAATGAGCATTGCTTCCGAATATGGTAATGCTTATTCCGGCGGAGATGTAGAAAACGCTCCCTCTCTGCCTTTTCTTAAAGCAGTTTCACGGTATACAGGCTGCAATATCATACTGCTTGCAACGGATGGAGCTGTATTAATGGATACTTCCGCCTCAGGGATAGACACTATAAAAGGCTTTGACCCAGCTGAATATAAGAAAAGCAATTATATCGTCAACGATTTCTTTGGATTATATGACAGCGACTACCTTACGGTATATTATCCAATAACTTATCTTTACAATACCAGAGGATATGTAATTCTTAGCAAATCTGTAAAAGATGTCCGTTCTGATGCAGATAACAGTTTTAATTTCAATTACATCACTTTGGTTATATGTTTTATCACATCGGGACTTATATTTGTATTGTTCTATAAATACATTACAAGACCACTTAACAAAATCACAAAGATTGTAAGTAAATATGCCAAGGGAGATTTTTCCGAAAAAATCAATATAAAACACAATGACGAAATAGGCAGGCTTTCAGATTCTCTTGACTATATGGCTGCTGAAATTAACAGTCTTAACGAATACCAGAAAAAATTTATTGCCAACATATCCCATGATTTCCGTTCACCGTTAACTTCCATAAAAGGATATCTTGAAGCAATGCTTGACGGAACCATCCCCCCTGAAATGCAGGAAAAATATCTCGGCATAGTAATATCGGAAACAGAACGTCTGACAAAATTAACCAATAATCTCCTTACAATCAACAATGTAACGGATGAAGGTATGATTCTTGACATCTCTGATTTTGATATTATTGCTACAATCAAAAAGACCATTGAGACTTTTCAGGGTACCTGCGAAAAGAAAAAAATCAAATTCAAACTTATCTTTCCGGATAAAGAACTTATGGTTTCTGCCGATATGTCCAAGATTCAGCAGGTTCTTTATAATCTTATAGATAATGCCATTAAGTTCAGTAACAGCGACTCCTCAATAATAATATCCGTCACTGAAAAGGGTGATAAAGCCCTTATTTCTGTCAAGGACTTCGGCATTGGTATTCCAAGGGAAAGCATATCCAAAATATGGGAGCGTTTCTACAAAACCGATGTTTCAAGAGGCAAGGACAAGACCGGAACCGGCCTTGGTCTTTCCATAGTAAAAGAAATAATCACGTCACATAACGAATATATAGACGTTGTAAGCACCGAGGGCGTAGGTACGGAATTTACATTTGCCCTCCCTAAAGCAAAAGGCCACGCACCTTCTGTCTGGGGCTGATTAGTCCCAGTCAAAAGTACGTGGTCTTCCTTTCATCTTGAGTCCAAGAAAATTATTTTGTCTTAATGCTTCATATAAAACGATTGCTACAGAGTTGGAAAGATTAAGCGACCTTATATCTCCCCACATAGGGATTCTTACCGCTGTATCCTGATACTTCTGCAGAATCGATTCAGGTATCCCGGCGCTTTCCTTTCCAAACATTATATAACAATCATCCTCGTATTGTACATCTGTATAACTTCTTGCCGCCTTCGTTGTTGCCATATATATTTTGGCTCCCGGGTTTTTTGCAAGAAAATCATCAAAATCATCATATATTCTTACATCTAATTTATCCCAATAATCAAGTCCTGCTCTTTTAAGCATTTTGTCGTTAATCTTAAAACCCAATGGTTCAATAAGGTGAAGCACTGTATCCGTTGCAACACAGGTTCTTCCGATATTGCCGGTATTGGCAGGCATTTCCGGTTCATGAAGGACTATATTTAACATCTTATTTTCCTTCTTTCAATGAAATATCAAACTCGATAATTTTATCGTTATCATAAATAAGTGGTACGCATATATTCTGGGCAAACGAACTTCCGATATGAAATGTTCCCTGTATTATTGAAGGTGGTGTTATATCAATAAAAACACCCTTTGTTGATAATACTGTTGCTGCATTTCCGAGAATCATATTTCCTAACTCGCTAAGTGCACTGAGTGAAAGTTCATCAAGTGCTGTTATAGGCATCATACACATCTTAGAAGCAATGTCACATGCCACATCATTATGAAATGCCAGAAGAACCTGACCTGCAATCTGACCTGTTACTCCAAGACTGATTACAATATAGTCCGAATCAAAAGATGTTGTTTTTACATATGGTTTTCCGGCCGTCAGTTTAAGTCCGCACATATCAGAAAGTACACCTGTTCCCGCTACAAGAAAAGGATTAATATATTCTATTTTCATTTGCTCTGCCATATATATTTTCTCCTGCTATTTGTTTCTTAATCTGTCAATAAATTTTTCAAGTCTTTCCATTGCTGTCTTTAAATTACTTAATGAGCTGGCATAGGACATTCTTAAAAATCCTTCACCACAGTCACCGAAAGCTGTTCCGGGCACAACCGCAACCTTTTCTTCCGTAAGAAATCTTGTCGCAAACTCATCCGACGTAAGTCCAAACTCTGCTATATTTGGGAAAATATAAAATGCCCCGTATGGTTCAAAAACTTTAAGCCCCATACCACGGAGTTTGCTAAGCATGAATCTTCTTCGTCTGTCATACTCATTTCTCATCTCTTCAACTGCATCGTCACATTCTCTCAATGCTTCTACAGCAGCATACTGACTGTTGGTTGGTGCACACATAATAGCAAACTGATGTATCTTAAGCATCTGTTTGATTATTACTTCAGGTCCACAGGCATATCCCAGTCTCCAGCCTGTCATTGCATGGGCTTTGGAAAAACCATTAATTACTATAGTGCGTTCTTTCATTCCATCAATGGATGCGATTGAACAATGTCTTGTATTGCCGTATGAAAGTTCGGCATAAATCTCATCGGATACAACAAAGATATCCTTTTCCTTTACAACCTCGGCGATTTCCTCAAGTTCCTCTTTTGTCATAACTGCACCTGTAGGATTGTTAGGGAATGCAAGTACAAGAATCTTGGTCCTAGGTGTTATGGCACTGAGTAACTGCTCCTTGGTAAGCTTAAAATCATTCTCTTCTTTAAGGTTAATCGTAACAGGAACACCATCTGCAAGCGTTACACATGGCACATAAGAAACATAGCATGGCTCAGGAATGATAACTTCATCTCCCGGATTAAGCATTGCCCTGAAAGCAAGGTCTATTCCTTCGCTTCCCCCTACGGTAACAATAATTTCTTTTTCCGCATCGTAATTAAGTCCGAATCTTCTTTCGAGATATCTGCTTATCTCAATTCTTAAGTCCATAAGGCCTGAATTACTTGTGTAATATGTTTTGCCCTTTTCAAGGGTGTATATTCCTTCTTCACGTATTCTCCATGGTGTATCAAAATCGGGTTCGCCAACACCCAGAGATATGGCATCCTTCATTTCACTTACCAGATCAAAAAACTTACGGATACCTGAAGGCTTAATTGTCGTTATTTTGTCAGATAATGGGTTTCTCATGGTGTAACAAGCATCCTTTCATCAGACACGGGAGCATCAAGGACTGTTCCGTGGTCTTTATATTTCTTTAATACAAAATGTGTCGAAGTGCTTAAAACTGCTTCAAGCGGAGCTAATTTGCTTGATACGAATGTAGCAACCTGCTTCATTGTCTTGCCTTCAATGATTACCGTAAAGTCAAATCCTCCGGACATAAGATAAAGAGCATGCACTTCGCTGTAATTATATATTCTCTCGGCAATTGAATCAAAACCGAGACCTCTCTGTGGAGTTACCTTAACTTCAATAAGTGCCGTTACTTTTTCATTGTTGGTCTTATCCCAGTTGATAAGCGTATGGTAACCGCAGATAACTCTCTCCTTTTCCATTTCTGAAATTTCATTAGCTACCTCCGCTTCCGTAACTCCAAGTAAAGCGGCAAGATCCGCCAAATCTATTCTGCTGTTTTTTTCAAGAACTGCTAAAATTGCTTCACGCATATTGTAATCCATCCTTTCTGTCAGGCTGTGCCTGTATTACATCTTATCTAAATATCTGATTTCATCTTCGTTGCGAAGTATCTTACCATTGTTATCAGTTGTTCTGCCTATTATAACTGCCGGAATTCCCTCTTCATTAAGGGCATTCACCATATCAGTTCCGTTATCACAGGCGATTATTATACTTCCTGATGACTTCATGGTATAGGGATTAAGGTGGAAAAATTCTGCAATTTCCACTGTCTCCTGTCTTAACGGAATACGTTTCAAATCAACTTCAAACCCGCATCCGCTTCCTTCGGCAAAATCCCAGAGTGCAGTAAATATACCGCCTTCCGATATATCGTGCATGGCTGCTACACCATGCTTCATCGCGACTGCGGCCTCATCACGAACTGTAAGCCAGTCGGAATATTGTCCGGTTACACTCATATATTCATTAGAAAAGTGTTCACATAACTTTGCCATGTTGTCTTCATTACTTACAATCATTGCAGCCTCTTCAAGCGCAATCCATTTTGTAACAATTATATCCATTCCGGGCTTAACGTTATGTATGTTGACCGGTGTAGTGCCTGCAATACCTGTTGCTGCTACACTTATACAAAACCTCTTAACGCCGTCCGTTACTTCCGTATGCCCTCCCGCAAGTGTCGTTTTGCACTTATCGCATGCTGCTTTGACACGCTTTGTATATGCCTTGAGGTTATACTCGTTATAGCTTTTAGGCAACATAAAAGAAGCCTCTATCCCAAGGAGTTCTCCCCCGGAAACCCATATATTGTTCGCCGCTTTGTAAACGGCTGTTTCCGGTGCAATTGCACAATCCGTAAGGCCTGTTGCACAGGCTGTAAGGACGTGTATATCTCCGACGGCAAAAGAGGCTGCATCAATGCCCGTTCTTGGCGGACATTTAAGCAGATTAACAACGCTTCTTTTTAAAATTCTGTTAGGTACTTTTCCTACTGCCATTACTAACTTCCTATCATAAGGGTTATTGGTTAATAATATCATATTTTACCGTTCATTCCAACCCTAATTTCCTCTTGGTTCTTGATATAATATGATTTTTTTCGTATAATCCAACTATCAGGAAATAGCAGATATAAGAAGAGGTACAACCATTGCAAGTACAAGTATTACAACAAGTACAGTTGTCATTATTCTTCTGTTTTTCTTATTATACATCACAATACTTCCTTTCTGAGGTGATTCTATGTTTAAAAATTTTGGATGGGTTATTTTATTTTGTACTATTATAATCGGAATGTTAATATTATATGAATGTAAAAAACATTCCCGTAAATCAGATTCTGCCAAGGCATCTTTCTGGGCAAGGGAGGCAAGAGCCAATACCGTCCGCAGAAAAGATATTTCAAATCTCAATTACATAAATATTCCCGATTCTGTCATCCCTTCCGATATTTCAGATGATGAAATTAACGAATACCGCACAACCCTTTTAAATCTGCAGGCCAGAAAAATTCTTAATCTTTCAGGTCTTACCAATACTGACTTAAAGGAAAAATACGGCGTTGCCAACCTTTCAGCACTATCTGAATATGATGAAAATTATATCACACTTGTCAATATAATTGCCAGATGTGGTGCAAGACTTATTGAGATTGGAAACTGTTCACTGGCTGCTGTAATTCTTGAATACGGTATATCAATCGGCACTGACGTAAGCCGCAATTACTACATGTTAGCAGAACTTTACCGTAAAGACAATAATATAACCGGTATTAATTCATTAATCGAAAGTGCCGATAAGCTGGATTCCATAATGAAGGCACCCATCCTTTCAAAACTTAATGAAATTAAAGCTGCCGTCTCATAATTCCATACTCGGATAATATTCTGTCGATTTCCCTTGAAGCCTGGCTTTTTGTCAGGTTTTCGATTATGTAGTCAGGTTTTATATTATGTCTTTCTATAAGGGATTTAAGGTAATTTACCTGTTTGGGTGTAATCCCCGCAGCTTTCTGTTTCTTGAAGTGATACTGTTCAACAATCGTTTCCTCTCCTGAAAGTTCACACAATCTGAAATACACATTGGCAGCGGACATGGCATCTTCGTATGCCCTGTGGTGTATCGTCACTATGTCAAACATTTCACAAAGATGTTCAAGATTCTTTGATTCATTGGCCGACAATACTTTTTTGGCAAACTTCAAAGTATCTATTGCTTCCGCACTGTATTCTATACTGTGTCCTGCTAGAGCTCCCGCTATAAATGTATAATCAAATATCACATTATGTCCCAGAATCACATCGTTACCTATAAATTCCATAATTCTGTCCAGCTCATCATCAATATAAGGTGCTTTGCTTACCATATCGTCATCAATTCCGGTTATCTCTGTTATACGTTCCGGGATATGGACTCCCGGATTAATCAAGGTATTATATTGGTCCACAGGCTTTCCGTCCCTGTATCTTACCGCACCTAATTCTATTATTTTATTATCATAAGGGCTAAGGCCTGTTGTCTCAAGGTCGATTGCCACAAAATCTTTTATCATTATTATTTTCCTTTTCCTGCTTTACATAAATCCCTTAAAAAGCATTCCTCACATTTAGGATTTCTTGCAAAGCATATACTTCTCCCCAGTCTTATTATCTGAATATTATATAAAATCCAATGGTCTTTGGGAAGAACCTTCATAAGTTCAAATTCTATTTTAACAGGGTCGTCTTCTTTTGTAAGTCCTAACTTTCCGGAAATTCTTTTAACATGTGTATCCACCACAATACTCGGTTCATGATAGATATTTCCTCTTATCACATTGGCAGTCTTTCTGCCCACTCCGCTTAATGCCGTAAGGCTTTCGATGTCTCTTGGTACTTCCCCGTTATGGCGTTCCAGAAGTTCCGTGGCACAAGCCTTAATATTTTTTGCTTTATTGTGATAAAAACCGGTGGAACGTATATCCTCTTCCAGTTCTTTAATATCCGCTTTTGAAAAATCTTCCAAGGTCCTGTATTTTTTAAAAAGTTTCTCTGTCACTATATTAACCCTTGCATCTGTACACTGGGCACTTAATATCGTAGCAAAAAGGAGCTGCCATGCGCTGTCATGATTAAGATAGCAGGTAAGCTCTGTGGTATAAAATTCATCCAGACGTTTTGTAATAAGTAATGCTCTTTCCTTTACCGTCATGTGCATTCCTCCATTCTCTTGTTATATTTTATAAGGACTTTGTACGTATTGCAAGGAGTGTTTTTTCATGTTAATATATTGTATATGAGTGAAAGATTAAATTTCAGACAACTGCTTAGAGAAAAAGATCCGGATGCCGTTGTGTATATAATAGGAATCTGCATATTTTTTATTACAGGAATTACAGCATTGATTATCAAAGGAATTGCTGTCCGTTACAATATTAATATACTTACAGAATGTCTGTTCCGGCACCTTACGGGACTGTATTGTCCGGGATGCGGTGGAACAAGAGCTTTTATATATCTTACTCACGGCAATATCCCGAAGAGTATTTTATATCATCCTCTTGTCATCTATGCGGTCATGCTTACTTTAATTTTTTATGTGAGCCAGACCTTGCGTTTTCTGACTCATGGCAGGGTTAAGGGTATGCATTTAAAATATTTTTATCTGTATATTGCACTTTTTCTTATAGTTGCCAACTTTATAATTAAGAATATCATTCTTATCACAAAGCATGTATATATCATGCCTTAATCAACTTAACACGGAGGTTCATTATGGAATATCAGAACAATTATAATGGTGATGATAATAACAACAATCAGGGATATTACCGTGAAGGCGGCGGTGAATCCGATAACAGAGGTTCTTACTCTGACAACAATAACAATGGATATAATAACGGTTATAATAATAACTATTATAATGGTTACAATAATAATTATAACAATTATGAAAATGACAGCGGTTATTCGGTCGCAGCACTTGTACTTGGTATTTTAAGTATCATATTGTGCTGCTGTTACGGAATAGTAGGTATTACACTTGGTATCCTCGGTCTCGTCTTTGCGCTTAAATACAAAAAATCCAACAACGGAAAAATGAATGCTCCTGCAACAATAGGTCTTATATGTTCAATTATCGGACTTATTCTGTCAACAATTATGTTGATATACACTATTTATGTACTTGTCAATTATAAAGAAATTACCCAGTTATATGACTGGCTCAGACAGGGAGGTTTCAATAAATAATGGGTACAACCGGTAACAAACAGGCTGATGATTTGGCAAAGGCATGCCGTAACATGGGAATTGCCAGTTTTTTCTTTGGTGTTATTTTATTTTCAATATTTACAATCCGTCTTTGCTATGTATATAAGAAGCAGTACGGAAGCCATTGTAAAGAATCAAGAACAGGTCTTATATGCGGAATCTTATCCCTTATAATCTGGACAATAGGAATTGCACTCGGTATATTATGGTATCTTAACTATTCAAAATAAAAATTGAGCTGGGCACATGATACCCAGCTCTTTTTAGGAACTTTACAAATCGGAATTGTCACGCAAACGTAAAAAATGCTGCTAATGAATCTAATTCACTATGCTTCATTATATCTCTTTCCTTTTTTAATACAATTACCGAATCACAACTACCCATCTACCTGACTTTTTTGAATTCTCATGCACAATTATTCCCCGCTCTTGTAATCCCTTCATAATACGCTGTACCTGTGCCCTAGAAATATTAGTTGATTCGATTATGTCTTTCTGCTTTATTGATGGATTGTTTAGTATTAAGTTTACTATTATCAATTCGTTTTCATTTAAAGCCTCATTTAAAGCCTCGTTTAAAGCCTCATTTGATATTTTAGCTTGTTTTTCTAAACCAGATTCTTTCTCAAATCCCTTCCGAATACGAATAATGGTATTTAGATAGTTTCTATCATCATCCATTTCAAATTCTGGCTTTGGCGAACCATTTTGACTTAATTCCCTCAAGATTTTAGAAATTCCTGTCCCTTTTTTCTCTGATAAATCAATCTCTTTGAAAAGTTCACCAATTCTTCTGTTACGGTACTTTCTCCCTCTTATTTTACCTGTTTCAAATTTTTCAAGATTAATCCACTTAGCAAGTCCTGGATAATTGAGAATCTGTATACTATCTACATATATTCGTATCTCTACTGGTTCTTCTTCACGATATGACTTATGAAATACTGCATTTACCAAAGCTTCTTCTAAAGCATTGTATAGGTAATTAAAAAATCGTTCTGACTCCGCCTTTCCCTGAATTTTAACAACTTTTTCTTCAATTACAGTTGCTTTAATATAATCTAAAGCATCCTGCACCTGCTTCCATATAGGTCCTGTAAATGTCTTTTCTATAAAATCATCAGATGCTTCTTCTTCTGTATTAAAACGAATTAATTCAATCTTCGCACCTGGAATAAGCTTCTCTGGATGCTCTGCAAACATCAACACACCTATATTTCTAATATCAAGTTCAGCATCTGTTTCATCAGCAACTTCCTGTGCAAGTAATAAATCTTCTAAAGAACTACTGTTAAGTTCATTTATAAGACTACTATTACTTTTCCTAATAAAATCTTCAAGAAATCCTCTACGAATATCCTCTATTCTAGCTTTTCGATTTATCCTGTCATCATATGGTACAGAGTTAAATTTATCAAATAGTTCAGAAATTTCATCTTGCCTTGCCTCTGTTGTTAATGAAGCAGGACGAATCCAATATTTCATAGTTTTATCAACCTTCTCACCCTTAATCCCATAAACCGTATGTGGTGCCTGGTAAGGTCCGCTATCTCCAGCAGGACACCAAAGATATATTATAAAAGTTCCCGAATTTTTATAATCAATTATCTCCATCCTTGGAATATATCTTGGAACTATCATATATCGTAATCGTTTGCAAAGGCACAAATTGAATGAATAATCGCATTAGGATTCCAACCAGTTTTATACTCAACACGATCATGCTCAACAATACGCCCTTCTAATAAAGTTTCTATTTTTAATGGAATCATTCTAACGCCTCACTTTCTACTTCATTTTTCTCATAAATAAACTAAAATTTTGCCTTTGTACTCTTTCATAAGAATATTTTACCATATTTCATATAAAAAAACACTCCAGGAAAAAATCATCGATAATGGATGTCACTCAATCCATAATCTCAAGTTCATATATATTATCATATAGAAGTATTGTTTCATTCTCAAGAGTCAACTGTCCGCGGCTGTTAATTTTCTTAACAACACCTCTGAATTCAACGTATATTCCTCCTTTTTTAAGTTCATCCGGTTCAAAATATACTATCCGCACATTGCAGTCAGTACCGCGATTCCTTAGTTCCTGCAGTTCCCTGTCAATGTTCTCCTTCTGTTCCTCTGTCAGTTCTATCCGTTCCTCTGTGTATCTGGAGGTCTCATTTATGGCTTCCTCATGACCCGTAAGTGCCGCAAAGGGTGCAAATTGTGCCGCCCTGTCGTACATCGGCATATGCGGATATTTATCTGAAACATGATGAGGAAGATTAATAATATCATCATAACTGTCTGTCATGCTTTATGTCCTCCTATCTGCCTGTTCCTGTCTCTTGCTGTTGCGCCTTCTTCAAAATTCATACCCTTGAGAAGTGCGTTCTTGCCGAATTTTTTCTTTATCTCAATGGCAGCCTCCTGGATATGGCGTTCTTTTTCAAACTCCTCATTCTGTTCTTTTTCTATACGTTCAAGTTCTTCATAATTGGTGAAAATATCAAGCTGTCTGTATGAATCTTCCTTAACAACATCCTCTTCCCGCATCACATGGTTAGCCACCACGTTAATACGTCTTACCAGAAGGCTTTTATCAATAATCCTGTTGTAAAGTTCCATTGTCTTTTTAATAATAACTCTTGTAGAAGAAGTGAACCTCTCAAGATTAATAGTACCATGGGCATGCTTTGGAACTGACCTTCCATATCTGTCCTTGGTAATTTCTCCTCTGTAACGTTTTCGTACCTCACTGTCATTAAGACTTTCAATATCATATCCTATGGTAAGAACTATCTGATTGGTTACAAGTCCCTTATCAACAAGATCAAGCACAAGAATATCTGTCATCTCTTTAACAATAAGTCCTGCCTTATCGTATGTGTAGGGGCTCTGTAAAACCTGTCCCTGACTGAGGCTGTTATTCTCAGGTCTGTAACTTTTAACATCTGCCATGGTGCATGGTTCATATCCCCAGCTATGGTCAATAAGTAATTCTGCATTAACACCAAATAACTTATACAAAAGAGCCTCATTGTAATACTCTTTATTGTCCCCAACAGAACACCTTGCCACATCTCCCATTGTATACAGCATGTGCTGTTCAAGTTTCTTTGCATAACCCGGACCTACACGCCAGAAATCTGTAATAGGTCTGTGATTCCACAAAAGCTTTCTGTAACTCATCTCGTCAAGCTCGGCAATTCTTACTCCATCCTTGTCCGGTGTTGCCTTCTTGGCTACTATATCCATAGCTACCTTGCAAAGATACATATTGGTTCCTATTCCCGCAGTAGCTGTGATTCCCGTTGTGTCAAGAACTTCTTTTATCATTTTAATAACAAGTTCCCTCGGTGACATCTCATATGTCTTAAGATATGATGTCATATCTATAAAAACCTCATCTACGGAATATGCAAAAATATCCTCCGGAGCCACATAATGAAGATATATATTATAAATCCGTGTACTGTATTCCATATAAAGAGCCATTCTCGGAGGTGCCACTATATATTCAACACCACGGCGTCCTGCTTTCTGAACAACTTCAAAAAGTCTCGGTCTTCCGGGAATGCCATACGCTTTAAGAGAAGGTGATACCGCAAGACATATCGTCTTCTCTGTTCTTGATGGGTCTGCTACCACAAGATTAGTTGTCAGAGGGTCAAGTCCTCGCTCTACACATTCTACCGAAGCATAAAAAGACTTGAGGTCAATTGCTGCGTATATTCTGTTATTCACAAATGCACCTCCAGTCTTTTTTAGTTTTATTATACAGAACATTAGTTCGTTTTTCAAGTAATTCTTCTTTATATTATCATAATCATTCTGACCACAAAAGCCATAATCCACGCAATCAGGCATTGACCTATTACAACAAGGACAGCATATTTTATACCCAGTTCTCTTTTAATTGATGCTATTGCCGCAATACATGGTGTATATAAAAGACAAAATACAAGTAATGGCAATGCACCTGCCGGAGAAAGCATGGCAAGTATTTCTGAATTGCCATGTACAAGAACGGACAAAGTGGATACAACACTTTCTTTTGCCATAAATCCGGTAAGAAGTGCCGTTGATATTTTCCAATTACCAAATCCCAAAGGAACAAATATCGGTGTTATTATTCCCGCAAGTGCTGCAAGTATACTGTCTTTAGAATCGGTTACCATATTAAAATGAATATCAAAGGTCTGTAAAAGCCATATTACAATGGTTGCAAGAAAAATGACCGTAAATGCTCTTTGTAGAAAATCTTTTGCCTTTTCCCATAAGAGCATAATAACGTTTTTCATACCGGGCATTCTGTAATTAGGGAGTTCCATTACAAATGGCACAGGATTTCCTTTAAAAACCGTATTTTTCATAATAATGGCTACAAGTATTCCTGTAAGTATACCGCCTATGTACAACAAAATCATTACAAGTGCTGCATATTTTTTAAAAAACAACGATGTAAAAAGTACATATATCGGTAGTTTTGCCGAACAGCTCATAAAAGGTGTCAGAAGAATTGTCATCTTTCTGTCACGCTCCGATGACAATGTCCTTGATGACATAACACCGGGAACCGTACATCCAAAACCTATGAGCATCGGAACAATACTACGTCCGGAAAGTCCGATTTTACGAAGTATTTTATCCATAACAAAGGCAACTCTTGCCATGTAACCGCTGTCCTCAAGAATTGACAGGAAGAAAAATAACGTAATGATTATCGGCAGGAAACTTAATACACTGCCCACGCCCGTGAAAATACCGTCAATTACAAGAGAGTGTATAACCGGATTAACATCTGTAGATGTTAAAATACCGTCTACAAGGTTTCCCAATTTATCTATTCCCATTTCAAGAAGACTTTGAAGCCTTGCTCCGATAACATTAAATGTCAGGAAGAACACCAGTCCCATAATAAGAATGAAAGAAGGAATTGCCGTGTACTTACCTGTAAGGATTTTATCTATCCGGCTGCTCCTTTTATGAGACTTGCTTTCTTTAGCTTTTACAACTGTTTCTTCACATACCTTGCTAATAAACCTGAAACGCATATCAGCTATTGCTGCTGACTTATCAAGTCCACGTTCTTTTTCCATCTGATACGTTATGTGATCTATCATATGTTTCTCATTATCATCAAGATTAAGCAATTCAATAATATTGTTGTCTCCCTCTGCAACTTTGGATGCTGCAAATCTTATTGGAATTTCCGCTGCTTTGGCATGGTCCTCAATAAGATGCATTATGGCATGAATGCATCTGTGGACTGCTCCGTCCTCTCCATCCTCATCGCAAAAATCCTGTCTTTTTGGCACTTCCGAGTATTTAGTAACATGAATTGCATGGTCTATCAGTTCATCAATTCCTTCGTTTTTGGCAGCTGACACAGGAATCACAGGGACTCCAAGCATTTCTTCCATCCTGTTTATATATATGGAACCACCGTTCTCACGGACCTCATCCATCATATTAAGTGCAATTACCATAGGGATATTAAGTTCCAGAAGCTGCATGGTAAGATAGAGGTTTCTTTCTATGTTGGAAGCATCAACAATATTAATAATCCCCTTTGGTTTTTCTTTCAGAATAAACTCTCTTGTAACAAGCTCTTCACTGCTATATGGCGACATTGAATAAATTCCCGGCAAATCAGTTATTAACGTGTTATTATACCCCTTTATACTACCGTCCTTTCTATCAACCGTCACACCCGGGAAATTGCCCACATGCTGATTAGCGCCTGTAAGTCTGTTAAACATAGTTGTCTTGCCACAGTTCTGGTTACCAGCCAGGGCAAAAGTAAGCACTTCATCATCCGGCAATGGGTGTTCTTCTTTTTTATTATGAAATTTACCGCCTTCACCAAGACCCGGATGTGGTATCTGCTTATTGGGAGATTTTATATTCCCGTTTTCAGATTCAATATCACTAATCTTTTTTATTTCTATTTTCTTTGCATCATCAAGTCTTAAGGTAAGCTCATATCCATGAATAAGAAGCTCCATTGGATCTCCCATTGGCGCAAATTTGACTAATTTGGCTTTAGCTCCCGGAATAAGACCCATATCAAGAAAATGCTGTCTTAGTGCCCCTTCTCCTCCTACTGAAATTATTTCACATGATTCATTAATTTTAAGTTCTGCAAGTGTCAACATATTATCCTCTTAAGTCTGTTTTCAATGATAATTTATACTTATTGAGAATTTTTGTCAATTACATCATTGCAAAAAAATAAAGCGGGTGATGGGAATCGAACCCACGTATCTAGCTTGGAAGGCTAGTGTTCTACCATTGAACTACACCCGCTGGAATTTAAAATATGAAATTAAAACACTTGATTATATTATCATACTTTAATAAATAATGCAAGTATTTTTAGTTACCCTTGGCTCTAAATCCTTTAACTGCCAATGTTATACCTACCACAAAAAATATTCCGCATATGACGTATTCAAATATCTTTCCCATATTTCTCATTGATTTAAACGATTTCAATGACTTATTGCCGGTTGTGGAAATACTAGTTATTTTGGCAGGATTATCATTTTTGACTGTAACATATACAGTATCGCTATAAGCATACAGATTTTCGGTTGAAACATCAAAACTGCTTTCGTATTTCTCACCGTTATATGAATAATCAAGTTTCAGCTTTGTATAATCAGGATTATCACTTGCTTCCCTTGAAATTACCTGTGCTCTGATACCGCCCGATGATTTCTTTGATATATCTTCTGCCCTGTTAAAAGCATTATCAAAAGTAGAATTATTAATAAGTGAAATAATCAATGCAACAATCGACATAAGTATGAAAGAAATTCCTATAAATACATTCCGTCCGTTTCTTACATTATTAATTGTTCTTGCTTCTGCCTCTGTCTGCGGGCCTTCATATGCCCTGAGTGCGAGATTCATGACTGTTGCGCCCACAGTTCCTCCATCGGTAAATGCACCGGGATTAATTCCTGTTATATCAAGGCCGCCTTCTGCAAGACATTCTTCTTTAAAAAGTCCTCTTGCGGCGAGAGCCTCCGTATTCAGATAATACACTCTGCCCTGAATCAGATAATCTTCATTGGAGGTCAGGTGCATAGTTCCGTGGCGGTAATTATTACGCTGTTCGTATCCTTCTCCGCTGGTCCAGATAACCGTAAGTTCGTAATGATATCCGTCTTCTCTCTTTTCAGCCGAATCACAACCCGCAAACACACTGTTATAACTGTTTTCCTGTGACTCTATAAGAGTCGCCTCCGCTTCCTCGGGTGACATGCCCTCTGTCATCTTTCCTATAGCTCGAAGCATAATTACAATTATTGCTGCGACAATAACAATAGATGCTGCCGATGCCATATAATGTTTTGTACCAAAAAATATTAATGCGATGCCTAAGCCCCAGCATGCTAAAGCAATTATTCCGCGCCGTGTCTGTCTTTTGCCCTTCGTTGGACTGTATTTCTGCAATAGCATTATAATGATTGTAGCTAAAAAAACTATCGCTATTCCTATGTACACAAATGTCATTAATTTCATTTCCTAACTCCTGTTGCCTGAAAATTATACCGGCATATTACCATGTTTTTTAGGTATTTTAACACGGTTCTTCTGACTTAACATATCAAATGCTTTAACTACTCTTTCCTTAGTCTCATCAGGTCTTATTACTTCATCAACATATCCTCTTGAAGCTGCAACATAAGGGTTCATGAATTTGTTTTCATATTCTGCAATAGCTTCCGCCCTTGCTGCTTCAGGATCTTCTGATTCTTCGATTTTTCTCTTGGCAATTATGTTAACTGCACCTTCGGCACCCATAACCGCTATCTGTGCAATAGGCCATGCAAATACGAAATCCGCACCGATGCCCTTACTGTCCATACCAATGTAAGCACCACCAAAAGCTTTCCTTAATATAACTGTTACCATAGGTACTGTTGCTTCACTGTATGCGTATAAAAGCTTGGCACCGTGTCTTATAATTCCGTTATATTCCTGGGACTTGCCCGGTAAAAATGCCGGCACATCCACAAGTGTAAGGATAGGTATATTAAAGCAGTCACAGAATCTTATAAATCTTCCGCCTTTGTCACCCGCATTGTAATCAAGCGAGCCTGCCATAAATTCAGGCTGGTTGGCAACAACTCCTACCGTATGTCCTTCCATTCTCATAAAACCTACGATAATATTTTTGGCAAAACCACTCTGAACTTCCATAAAAGTATCTTTATCAGCAAGTTCTTCAATTATCTCATGCATATCATAAGACACCTTCGGATTAGGTGATACAATATCACGAAGTCTCTTGTGGTAATATTTTTTAACAGGCTCCTCGTATGGTGCCTTTTCTTCAAAATTCTCAGGAAGGTAAGAAAGAAGTCTCTTAACGCCTTCAAGACACGACTCATCATCAGGGTATACGAAATGTGCAACACCGCTGTTATTCATATGAACCTCTGCACCGCCAAGTTCCGAAGTTGTTACAACCTCTCCTGTAACCTCTTTAATAACCTTAGGTCCTGTAAGGTACATCTGTCCGTTTTCCTGAGTCATAAATATATAATCACAAAGAGCAGGTGCATAACACGCTCCGCCCGCACATGGTCCCATTATAACGGCTATCTGTGGTGCAACACCGGACATCTGTGTATGTCTTCTGAACATGAGAGCATATCCGTTAAGACTGTCGATTCCTTCTTCAATTCTCGCTCCGCCGCTGTCATTGATTTCAACAAACGGTGCCCTGGCATCCATAGCCATATCCATCGCATTACATATTTTACGGGCATGGTACTCTCCGAGAGCACCTCCGCCTACGGTAAAATCCTGTGATGATGCAAATACAACCCTGCCGTTGACTTTACCATATCCGGTTACAACACCGTCTCCCGGTATCTTCTTTTTAGGCATACCAAAATCAATACATCTTGATTCCATTAAAGAATTAATTTCCACAAATGTTCCCTCGTCAAAAAGAACATCAAGTCGTTCCCTTGCCGTCAGCTTGCCTTTTTCATGCTGTTTGTCAATTCTTGCCTGTCCGCCACCATTGTACGCTTTTTCACGTCGGGCTTCCAATTCCTCAATCTTCTCATCCCACATTAGTTTACGCCTTCCAAATCTTCAACTGTGTTGATTGTGATTACCTTTTTGCTTCTGTCAATACGTTTCATAAATCCGGCAAGTGTTTTACCCGGTCCGATTTCATAAAAGAGGTCTACGCCCTCCTCAATCATCTTATTAACGCACTGTTCCCATCTGACAGGTGAATATACCTGACGTTCGAGTGTTTCCTTTATGCTGTCCTTTGTTGTAACGATTTCAGCGGCTACGTTGTTAAGGTAAGGAATTTCAGGGTCGTTAAATTCCACATTCTCAAGTTCCACGCCTAACTTTTCTCCCGCACCTTTTAACATCTGTGAATGGAAAGGTCCGCTTACATTAAGAATGGATACAAGCTTCGCGCCTGCCTCTTTAAGAGGTTCTACCGCTGCTTCCACAGACTCCTTATATCCTGAAATAACTATCTGTCCCGGACAGTTGTAGTTAGCTGCCGCTACACTCTTTCCGCTTTCTTTAGTTATCTTTTCGCATGTATCATCAATAATCTTGCTGTCAAGACCAATTACTGCTGCCATTCCGCCCTTGCCTGCAGGAACTTCTTTTTCCATATAAATTCCACGTTTTCTTACAAGCTTCATTGCATCCGAAAAGCTGATTGCACGGGCTGCAACAAGCGCCGCATATTCTCCAAGGCTTAATCCTGCCGTAATATCCGCTTTAATGCCTTTCATTTCAACAGCCTTAAGAATACAACACTCAGCCGCTAACATAGCCGCCTGTGTATATTCTGTTTTGTTTATAAGGTCATTCTCTTCAAACAATATTTTTTTAAGATCAAAATCCATGCACTCGTCAGCTTCATCTATGATAGCTTTGCACTCATCATATTTATCATAAAAATCCTTTGCCATTCCAACATACTGTGCGCCCTGGCCGGGGAAAATAAATGCCACTTTACTCATTTTAATATGCCTCACTTTGATTTATTCTGCGTAAATTGATTCTTTATCTACCGCAGTAAACATTAACTCACCTTTTGCCCTTACCTTATCATTAACCGATATGGTTACGGCAAAAGAATATAAACCTGCACTTCCCATTGTCTTTTTACAATTAATAATCATTGTATCTCCCGGAATAATAGGTTTTACAAACTTAAAATCCTTTACTTTAAGAAGTACATAAATTGTGCTTTCGTCTGTTCCGTCCGCTTCGATTGCAAGTGAACAAGCCTGTGCTGCCGATTCAATTACGAGAACTCCCGGCATTATGGGTGCATCAGGAAAATGTCCCATAAAATAAGGCTCATTTACAGACACGTTCTTAAGTGCGGTAACGGATTCGCCGGGAACCACGTCAAGCACTCTTTCAACCATCTGGAAAGGTGGTCTCTGCTTTATTCTTTTATTGATTTCAATTATGTTCATCAAAGGCTTAATCCTCCGTCAAGAACTATTACCTGTCCTGTTATATATGAACTTGCTTCGCCACAGAGCATTGCAACCGTTGCAGCTACTTCTTCTACTGTTCCCAGTCTTCCCATTGGAATATCCTTGAGGTACTCTTCTCTTTTCTCATCAGGAATCTGTTCAATCATTTCTGTCATGATAAATCCCGGTGCTACCGCATTAACCTGAATGCCATAAGGTGCAAGTTCTTTTGCAAGAGTTGCTGTCATTGAATTAACGGCACCCTTTGTAGCTCCGTATACAGACTGTCCTGCAAGTGCAAGCTTAGAACTTACCGAAGATACATTAACGATTCTTCCGCCTGTCTTAAACATTTTAAGCGCAGCCTGCTGACAGCAGTAAAAATATCCTTTTACATTGACATCCATGCTTCTGTCAAGGGAATCCGAATTGATTGCAAGAAGATATGCGTCATCAAGAACACCTGCATTGTTTACAAGCACATCTATATGTCCAAAATGCTTAAAAGCTTCGCGGAACATATTTTTAACATCATTCTGGTTACCTGTGTTAGCTTTGATTGCTATTGCATCCTGTCCCATATCTTTGATTGCATTAACAACTTTCATTGCTTCTGCTTCGTTACTGTTGTAATTAACTACAACATCCATGCCTTCTTTTGCAAGTCTTAATGCACAGGCTCTGCCGATTCCTCTTGATGAACCTGTAACGATTGCTACTTTACTCATAATAGTTCCTTTCTTTTCTGTTTTATATATTCTTTTATTTCCTCCAGTGTATCATCTTCGGAAATATTTTTGTATATAGAACTAAAATATACCTTGCTATTTTTTTCTATAAATGCAAATCTCTCTGCATCTTCAAAACCATATTCCGCTAACTCATCCATATATAGATTCTTTTTATCATTCTCCCAGACATCTGTATCACTATATTTATAAATAATAAAAATACCTCTGTCTTTTTCTTTTAATGTTTTTAGGATTTCAGAATCTCCGCTTGAATCAGCCTTGCCAATATTACAATCCACAAAAATCTTAATTTGTGTTTCATTAAGAGTTCCTTTTATAATTTCCTCCGGCTTAATTGTAATAATTGCACCATAATATTTTTCAGTTCCAAATCTAATCTTTACATTTCTTATTTCTTCCACAGTACCTTCTACAATATCATATCGTTCATCGCTCCATATCTCTTCCTCTGTTATATCCGAAAGGTTCCGGTATGAAGCATCAGGAAATTTATTAATATAATTAACAGTAATTCCTTTTGAAGATTTTTTTAATTTGATATCTGAATGTATAAAATTACAATATAAAAATCCCATTGCAATGCATAATATTAATGCACCCGCTACAATAATAATATTTTTTTTAGTCATTACTGTACTTTCTTAAGAACTACCGCTGTGTACGAACCACCTGCCGCATAACTTGTTACAAGTATGTACTTGAAGTTCTTTGTATCTGTTGTGGTCTTAACTGCCTTTCCATTCACAAAATTGTAAGCAGGCTGTGTTGAATCAAGTTCACCTGATAAAATCATGGCTGCATGAGCTGCAGAGAGAGCTGCTGAACATGCCCTTGCTTCACCTGTGAGTGTCTTAACACTGAGTACAGGCAATGTCTTAACCTTATCTCCAAATACTTTTTCATAAGATTCTGTCTCGATTGTATCAACGTTAGTGTTGCCGTTACCAAAACCGACAACCGCATCTATATCATCTGTTGTAATTCCTGCGTTTTCACATGCTTTAAGAACTGCCTTGCAAAGAGCTGCACCTGAACCTTTAATTGTACCTACTGTTACAGATTCATGTGTCATTGCGTAACCTGCAACTTCGGCAAGCTTCTTAGCACCTCTTTCATTTGCAGATGCTTCGCTTTCAAGCATAATAGATGTTGCACCCTCACCGAGTACAAAGCTTCTTCCATCCATAGCATAAGGTGTTGCTTCATCTTTGTCTGAAAGAAGTCCGAGCTTGTCATAAAGAAGTTCCATTGTATCTGTATTTTCATCAAGTCCTGTTGCAATCATCATCTTTTCATCACCTGTTTTAACTACGTTATATGCGTAGCAAAGGCTCTGAAGTCCTGCCTGTGGACCGTTTGTAAGTGTTACGTTGACACCCTTAACGCCTGAATTGATTGAGAAATATCCGCCTGCTGCATTGTAAACAGTGTTAGGGAATACAAAAGCACTTCCCTGATGAAGTCCGTTCTTAATAAGACCTTCATGGAAGTTAATAATATCTGTTGCAGGTCCGTCTGATGTTCCTACTATCATACCGATATCTGTTGCATTGTCATCAGTTACGGTAACTCCTGCGTTATCAAGACATGCACGTCCTGAAACAACCTGCATCTGGCTTAACTTATCAAGCTTACGGTAGAAAGCTAATTTAATTCCGTACTTGGCATAATCTTCTGAGGATACGCCTGCATGGATGTTACCGTTTTCTGCTTTGGTTGCGCCTGCCTTAGAGCCTTCGATATAGCTTTCAACGCTGTTGCCTAAAGGACTGACAAGTCCGATACCTGTAACGTATACTTTGTTGTTTTCAGGTTCTTTTATATCTTTTTCATGCTTTGCAAAAATAACACTGGCATTATTGCCACCGAAAGCAAAGTTATTTGTCATTGCATATTCAATGTCTTTTTCTTTCTTGACATTAGGCATGAAGTCTAATTTACCGGCTTTTTCTTTAAGTCTTTCAAGGTCTTCCTCTGAATATCCGATTGTTGGAGGTACTGTATTTGTTGTAAGTGCTTTTACTGTGTAGATTGCTTCTACCGCACCTGCCGCACCGAGACAATGTCCTACCATTGACTTGGTTGAGTCAACCGATGTATTGTCATTGTCGCCGAAAATATTCTGCATTGCCTGAATTTCAGTTGTATCATTTTTAACGGTTCCTGTTGCGTGTCCGTTAATATATGCGATTTCTTTTGGATCCATCTTTGACTTTGCAAGCGCCCACTTCATCGCATTCATCTGACCTTCGCTGTCGTCTCTTGGTGCTGTGATGTGATGGGCGTCTGAACTGATTCCTCCGCCGAGTACGTCACAATATATTCTGGCACCTCTTGCAACGGCATGTTCATAAGATTCAACTACAAGTACGGCTGCACCTTCACCAAGTGTTATACCCTTACTCTTGTTGTATGGTGAACATGGGTCTGTATCAAGTGCGTGTAATGCTGTAAATCCACCGAAAGCAAGAGCTGAAAATGAATCTGAACCCCCTACGATAAATGCATCGCCTACACCGGCTCTGATTAAATCACAGGCATATTCAATACTTATTGTACTTGCTGCACATGCATTACCTACATTGGTTACAACACCTTTTGCACCTGAAATTTTGGCAATATTATTGGCGATTGCACCGATTGGCATCTTGATAATATCGCTCTTATCTGCCTTTTCAGGATTTTCTTCATAAGCTGTGAAGAAATTCTGGATACTTATTGCACCGCCTACACAGCTTCCGATGATTACACCGACTCTGTCTGCATTTTCATCATTTATCTCTATTTTTGAATCACTGAGTGCTTCCTTTGCTGCCTTTACGCAGAGTAATGATACTCTGTCCATCTTATCCGCATCACTGCCTGCATCCACATCAAAATGCTCTGCTGCCTCTGCTCCAAGGTGAGCGTAACACTCAGTTGTATCTATCGATTTTACTTCCTTAATTCCTGAAACACCGTTAATACAGTTATTCCAGCTTTCGTCTACCGAATTACCGATTGAGTTAATCATTCCAAGTCCGGTAATTACACATCTCATTTTATTTTCCATACTTATTATACCTCTTTGTCAGCTTTATTCCCCCGGCCGGGCCGGGGGGAATGTCAAGCTATTAAGCTTCCATATGTTCCATTACATATTTGCTAAGTGCTGCGATGTTGAAGAAGTTTTCTTTAGCAACGCCTGTCATCTGTACGCCGAATTCCTGGTCGATACCGGCGATGATTTCAAGAGAATCGATTGAGTCAAGACCAATTCCATCTCCGAAAAGCTCTACATCGTAATCAAGTTCTTCTGCTGGAATTCTTAAGTTATCTACTAAGATTCCTTTGATCTGTTCTGCGATCTTTGCCTGTTTTTCATCCATCTTTAAATTCTCCTTTAAGACTTTTTTTAATGTATAGAATAAAGTGTTTTCCACTAATTCCCTTAATTACCACTCTATATTATAGAGTCTGTCACCTGTTTTATGCTCTATTGCTTCGTAAGTAACTATCGTTTTGGTGATTGCCTTATAACTAGGCAGGAGGTTACAGGTGTCCTTTACAAGTGTTTTGAAATAGGTAAGAATATCTTTTTCGTCCTTACCTTCACAAAAACTTTCCTCCGGCTGTATTGTGATTGCCATAAGCGGTCTGCCTCTTAAAGCGTCCTCATATACAGCACAATCTTTTATCTCATCTTTACTTAAGAATATGTTCTCAAGCTCCTCAGGCGAAATATTTTCCCCGTTAGGAAGTATTATGAGATTCTTTCTGAGTCCGAGAATGTGAAGATAACCGTTTTCATCAAATTCTCCTATGTCTCCGGTCTTAAGCCATCCGTCTTCTGTAAATACTTCCGCTGTCCTCTCCGGGTCATTATAATACCCTTTCATAACAACGTCACCTTTTACCTGAATCTCTCCGTCTTGAATTCGTACCTCCGTTCCCGGATATACTTTTCCGATAGAGTCAGGAACCGTATCCGTGTCAACGTTACCGCTGACAATATTGGCGGCCTCGGTAAGACCATATCCCACGAGAAGGTTGATTCCGTAATCTTTTGCCTGCTTTACAAGCTTTGGCTGGCAGTATGCACCGCCGCATATTATAGTCTCAATTCCTTCAAGAAATTCCTTACCCTTAATTCTTGCCACGGAAAGTATCATCTCCGCAAGCCCCGGTACAAGGGTAAGAATTGTAGGTTTCATCTTAGGTATATCAAAAACAATGTTGCTCATGTCTTCACAGGCATACACAAGTGCTCCTGTGTAAATACATGTAAGAAGCCCTCTTATCGCCCCAAATACATGGGACAAAGGAAGGATTGCTATTGTCCTTTGATTGTAAGTGTGTCCCGGTATAAACAAACCATTGTGTGCGGCTCTCATTATCGCTCCGTGTGAAAGCATTGCTCCGTACGGATTATCAGGGCTGTTATTAACGGAAAAACATATTACCGCAATATCATCCTTTGTAACGTCCGCTGTAGTTCCCGGTACATTGTCGGTGTCATGGATGTCAAAAACCTTGACAGGCTGACCCTCTGCCACCTCTTTATATTCAGGGTTAATAAATAATCCCTTAATATCAAATTTATTAATAAGTGCTGTAAGACATTCCCTGCTTATGGCATTTTCTGCCGACGGAAGCATTATTACCGTACATCCAGCTGTGGGAATTGCCATATATAACTCCATCGAATACATACTGTTAGGTGCAAGAACCGCAATTATATCGCCCTTCTCAAATCCGTTGCGGTATAAGAAATTACGCCTGCACGCAATTCTGTCATAAAGTTCTCCATAAGTTATGGTATTGACCATATCACTTATGGCAGGGAGATCGGCATAATCATTTTTGCACATCTCAAGTAATTCACAAAATGTATCATATCTTGGGAGTTTTGTCAAAATCTCAGGTTCTATCAACTTTTCAAAATATTCTGTCTGTTCTGACTGATAATTCACTTTTCTAACCTCTTTTTAAGAACTTCATCCAATTTATTCTGTATTCTTTCTTTTACAAGATCACACAATTCATTTTTTCTGAGATCCTTATATTCTTCGTAAGGTATCGGCTTGAGGTAATGTACCTGGGTTGTTACCTTTCTGAGAGAATTGCCATTAAGTCCTTTGTAGGAATCGACTATCGCCACAGGTACGACCGGGGTCTTGGAATCAAAAGAACATCTGAAACATCCGGCATTGAATTTCTGAAGCGTATTTTTATTGTCACCCCATTTTCCCTCCGGAAAGATGAGATATCTTCTTCCTTCTGCCACCTGTTCTGCCACTTTTTTGAGTGTGGCAATCTGGCTCTTAGGATTGTCAAGGTCCAGAGTCTCACTTCCTGTAAGTCTTAACACCTGCTTGGCAACTACCCTGCCGCCCTGTTTTCTTTCCATAAGTACGCTGCAAGGTTCTTTCTGGTCTGTAAGTATTCCGATTGCATCGTATTTGCCCTGATGATTGGAGTAGAGTATATATCCGCCTTCTTTAGGAAGATTCTCTCTTCCGTAGTAGTCGGTCTTAACTCTTCCTCTGTTCTTCATATGGAGCATAATCTTTTTGGCAAATTTAAAACGCTGCTCTTTACTGTATTTCTCAGGGTGTTTATGATAATATTCTTCCCTGAATATCATTGTCGAAACAAATAACGGGCTGGTTCCTGCTACATAATAGAACCTGAACAGTCCCATGCTGCTTGTGCTTCTTTCTTTCATCCTATTCCATCTCCTGTGGGTAATCCTGCCAATATCCCGTCATCATCTTTTCAACTGCTCTGACAGGTATAAGCGGAGCACATACTTTTTTATGCGTCTCTTCTGACAGTCTTCCTTCTTTTGCAAGCTCTCTGCCTGCTTCTTTAACTTTATTCAGATATACCGAAAGTATCGGTTTCATCTGTTCTAACATAAGAATCTCGCCTTGTGGACAAAATACCGTATCGTAATTACCGGGGCCCCATGCCAGGTCAAACTGTTTTGTAACCGGTTCATATACAACATCCGTTGATGCGTGTGCGCAGCTTGATATAAGCACCAGCCTTTTCTTTGAAAGGTCATGGCGGAAATCCATAATTACAGGATTCTCCTCAGTTGACAGACAGCCCTTATATGGCATCTTTAACGGAAGAAGTCTGTCCATAAGCGTCTTCATAGGTGAGGACACTCCGAAAAAATATAAAGGGAAACAAAGAATAATTACATCGCTGTCAAGTATATCCGATATTATTCCTGCCATATCATCCTTTATTGCACATCTGCCCGGAGTGACTTTCCAACAGGCGAAACACCCTCTGCAATGCTCTATCCTGGTATTGCCAAGGTATATTTCCTTAACTTCTGAATCCGTTTCTTCGCAGATACCCTCCACAAACTTACGGGCCACCATAAGTGAATGGCTGTTTTCTCCGCGGAGGCTGCCTTTAATCAGCAAAACCTTCATTACTGCTCACCGGTCTTATCTTTAATATAATTACATACATCTTCTACCGTATTAAGTTCTCCGGCATCTTCAAATTTAATACCAAACTCATCTTCAACCGATACTGCAAGAAGCATCATTGTTAATGAATTGAGTCCCAAATCTTCAAACAATGTACTGTCTTTTGTAATTTCTGAAGTATCAACTTCAGGTATTACATTAGAAAAAATCTCTAAAAGTTTATCAAATACCATAACTATCTCCTATTTCACTTTTTCTTTCATATCTTGTATTATCTGACGAAATCTTTCACTTTCCTTCTCCATATATTTTGGAGTAAGTGATTTGCCTTCTTCTGTAAGTGCTAACGGCTCACCAAGGTATATTCTCTGTCGCCTTCCAAATACCATTTTATATTTACCATCTATGACAAATGGAACTATTCTGGCTCCGGTCATTATGGATAACATAACAAAACCTGATTTGAACTCTCCGATATTACCATCCTTACTTGTCTTTCCTTCAGGAAAAATAATAATCGATTCGCCTTTTTTGACAGCTTCTTTTGAATTTCTAAGCCATCCTGTGTCAACTCCGTATCTGTCCATCGGAATGCATCTGGCATTCTTAAGATACCAGTTAATGCTTTTCTTCTCAAACCAGTCCTTTGCAACTATTATATCAGCTTTGCTTTTTTTAAATTCCACGGAAGTCATTATTCCGTCATAATGGCTGGTATGATTTCCTACAAATATGACAGGTTCACCGTAATTGCAATTTTTTCTGTTTTTATTTTGAAATATCTGCTTAGGTCTCATTCCCACCTTGACAAAAATAGTAAGAACAGCGTTTCCTATTGCAGCTTTTAACGAATCAGTCCACTTTGGCATATCTTTTTACCTTCCAAACCACCATATAAGATATTCTGCTATAACACATAATCCGGCTATTATGAGCAGTGCCCCGCCGCTTAAATATACTTTGTTATTAAGTTCACCGTTTCTGTATCCTACATACACTCCGGATATAACAAGAGTTATTGTCATAAAACATACCATAATGCATATATCCGCAATATCCATACCTATCCACTCACAGGCAAGGCCGGCAAACAGCGTATATACACTGGTGGATGAAGCTATACCGCATATTTTCTTAAAATCTATTTCCTGTCGTATTTCCGGTCTTGCCACTTTATGGTTGCTTATATATATCTTAATAAAACCTATAGCAATGAAAATCAATGCCGATATAAGTGACCATACCATCCTGATTTCGGTAGACATGGCATATACTTTAGGAAGTCTGGCAATTCCGTAACCTATTGCCAATGCAACCATCTGCCATCCGCAGACTATAAGGCACATTAATGACATATTCTTGCCTTGTATGCGGTCTAACACGCATCCTTGTGATACAGCTATATAAAATACATCAAACGCTAATCCAAAACCGACCAGTATTATCATCACTGTATTCATGAATAAACCTCTATATACTTTCTTCAATTTACCCTTGTATTCTAATTTTGCAATGTAATTTTTTCCATATACAATTTTATTTAAATGTAAAAAGCGACTACATTTTCCCAAAAATGTAGTCGCAATTATATATCATATAAGGCATGACTTATCAGATAACGGTATCCATAGAGGAAATCTTCAAGACTCTCCGAGCCATTATCCCCAACAAGCATCTTAAGCACGGTAATCAATCCACTGGAGTAATATCTGGCTACAGTATCAACAGAAAGCTTTGTCTCTTTTACGATTTTCAGATTCCTTGATGCAGCTTCTTTATAAAAAGAAGTAAACATATCGGACAATGTATCTGCAAAACCATTCTGTCCCGTTATCTCAAACGCCTTCCGGTAAAATTCCCTGTCTTCGTAAAATTTAGAAAAAATATGATAAATTCCTTCCTCTATCTTACCTTCACGTTCAAATATTTCTGCCTCATCCAGAACCTCATCCCTGAAAATCCATTCAAGCAGCTCGTACTTGTCATGGAAATGGTTGTAAAATGTAGGTCTGATTACATTAGCATGATCCGTTATCATTTTAATTGTAATTTTTTCAAAAGAATTCTGAAGCAGAAGCTCTTTAAAGCTGTTCGCTATCAGACGTTTCGTTAATTCTTTAATCTGTTCCATAATTCAATATTATATCAAATTATTGAGATAAATTTCAAGTATTAACAAGAATAACTGATGAAAATGCCGGCATATTGATTGTTATTTTACCATTATCCACGGTAAATTCCCTGTCATCAAGCCTGAAAGTATCTCTCTCAGATATTATTGCTTCTCTCATAATGCTTCCGTCAGGTATTTCACATTCCCATACCGGAATATCAACCTGTTTCTCATATTCATTATTATTAACGATTGTAACAGCCTGACTGCTTCTCTTAAACCTGCCGTATGCAATAACATTATATTCGCCAAAAAGATTTTTGTATGAACCGTCAATAAGTGCAGGTACTGACTTGTGTATATTAATTACTGCTTTATGGAATTCAATAAGTTCCTTATCTTCGTGTCCCCATGGATATGTTCTTCTGTTATCCGGATCAGTCCATCCACACACTCCGGCTTCGTCCCCATAATATATCGTAGGTGCACCCGGCCATGTCATCTGGACAACAACAGCCTCTTTGAATACGCCCTTGTTGACATTCATTTCTGCTGCCTTAGGTCCTCTTGAATCTGTTCTTCCTACAGTTCTGTTGGTTCTTGTAAGGAAACGTGAGTGGTCATGGTTAGACAACTCATTCATGGAAATTCTTAAAGGCGAATCTCCCATTCTTGACATATTATGTCTCATTGAATCAAAGAAATATGAAGGATTGCCTATTTTTTCCTGCTTAAATGAATCACTGTGCTTTTCCATACCTGTAAGGAACCATGTAAGAGGCTCCATAAAAGCATCATAGTTCATGATTGTATCCCACTGGTCACCCTGTAACCATGAATACGGATCTCCGTAATGTTCCGCAAGAATTACGGCATCAGGGTTGGCCTCCTTAACCGCATTACGGAACTTTCTCCAGAATTCGTGGTTGTATTCGGCGCTGAAACCAAGGTCTGCGGCAACATCAAGTCTCCAGCCATCCACATTGTAAGGAGGTGATACCCACTTACGTCCTATGTTAAGAATATACTCTTCAAGCTTCTTTGAACCCTCGTAGTTCAGCTTAGGAAGCGTATCATGTCCCCACCAGCCGTTATAAGTTCCGTTATATGGCCATGCACCCATATCGTTAAACTGGAAGAAATCCTTGTATGGGCTGTCAGCCGATACGTAAGCGCCTTTTTCAAAATCATTGCTGTTCTCATAGATTCTTTCCCTGTCTAACCACTTATTAAAAGAACCGCAATGGTTAAATACGCCATCTATTATTACTTTAATGCCTCTCTTATGTGCTTCATCCACAAGATGGGCAAACAATTCGTTACTTGCTTCAAGGTTGGCAAGGCTTGTAACTCTCTTAATGTACTTTGTTGCCTTGGAATTATCCCATACGCCTTCAGGAAGCACATCGCCGCCGTCTTCAACTATCTTTCCGAAATGAGGGTCGATATAATCATAATCCTGGATATCATATTTATGATTGGATGGTGATACAAACAATGGGTTAAAATATATACACTGTATTCCCAAATTCTGAAGATAATCAAGTTTCTGGATTACGCCCTCAAGATCACCTCCGTAAAATTCCCTTACGCCCATTGTTGCGGGATATTTGTCCCAGTTCTCTACCCTGTTAACGTGTTCGCCTATATAATTATATTCATGGTCTACTACGTCATTGCTCTTATCACCGTTATAAAAGCGGTCCACATATATCTGATATATTACGGCACCTTTCACCCATCCGGGGGTCTTAAATCCCGGATTAATGGCAAAGTCATAATCCTGATTAAGTTCAGTCATTGCACCAAGCTGGTTAAAATATACAGTGGCACGACCTGTCACAACTTCAAAATAATATCTGAACTGTGTCTCTCCCACATGGACTGTTGTTGTATAATAATCAAATCTAGAATCATAAGAGGTTTTTTTCATAGGAGTGTACACTCCATCCGTAACAATTCCGACCTTATCGGCATTATTTTTCACTGTTCTGAATTTAATAAATACATCGGTGTTCTTGTCCGGTTCAGAAGGATTTCTGTATTCTTCCGTACAGTCATGGAACAATCCTCTCGAATTAAGAACCGGTCTCATATTAATTAAATACATACATGTCTTTTCTTCTTTGGACATATAATCAAAATTTCTAATAAATTCCATTGCACTACCTCTTATAATTGACATTACTCGTTATATTTTAAATCTATTTAGATTTACTTGCAATATAATCTTCGCCGAAAATTTTCGCTAATATGCACAATAAGTTTAATTGTGTACATAAAGTAAAGAGGACCGCTTCCGTCGGCGGTCCTCTTTGGAGAAGGTATTTTTGTTTCTTATGGGGTGTAGTAAAACTATATAATGTATTGGGGGGTTACAATGAGAGTATATCAATATGTCCCAAATAAGTGTGCACAAACTTGCACAAAAATTGATTTTTATTTTGTGCATATTTACTAATTGTTAGTTTCAAACAATGCCTCAAACTCTTCTCTTGTGATCTTTTCTTTCTTGATAAGGATTGCTGCACAGCTGTCAAGCACATTCTTATTGGCAAGAATAAGCTCTTTGGCTTTTGCATAACATTCGTCAATAATCTTTTTAACTTCTTTGTCAATCTCTCCGGCTATGTTTTCACCGTATTTTCTTGTATGGGCTAAATCCCTTCCGATAAATACTTCATCGCTGTCATTACCATAATCAATAGGTCCGATTTTGTCGGAGAAACCATATTCGGTTACCATAGCTCTTGCAAGTGCGGTAGACTGCTTAATATCCTGTGATGCCCCTGTTGTAACATCTTCAAATACAAGTTCTTCTGCAACACGTCCGCCAAGTCCCACGATAATCTGCTGTAACATCTTTCCTTTGGTATTAAACATCTCATCCTTTTCAGGGAGAGGCATTGTATAACCTGCTGCGCCCATTCCTGTAGGAATGATTGAAATTGTATGGACAGGTCCAACATCCGGCAGTACATGAAAAAGAATTGCATGTCCTGCTTCGTGATATGCGGTAATTTTCTTTTCCTTATCGGAAATAACTTTGCTCTTCTTCTCTGCACCTATGCCAACCTTGATAAATGATCTTTCAATATCAGCCTGTATAATATACTTTCTGCCGTTCTTAGCCGCATAAATAGCAGCTTCGTTCATAAGGTTCTCAAGATCCGCTCCCGTAAAGCCGGCCGTTGTCTGTGCAATGGTATCAAGATCTACATCATCTCCTATAGGCTTGCCCTTAACATGTACATCAAGGATTTCTCTTCTTCCCTTGACATCCGGCTTACCAACAGCAACTTTTCTGTCAAACCGGCCCGGTCTTAAAATGGCAGGGTCGAGAATATCCACACGGTTGGTAGCTGCTATTACGATAATTCCGGAATTAACACCAAAACCATCCATCTCAACAAGCATCTGGTTAAGCGTCTGCTCACGTTCATCATGGCCGCCGCCCATTCCTGTACCTCTTCGTCTGGCAACCGCATCAATCTCATCTATAAAAATAATACATGGTGCATTCTTCTTCGCTTCTTCAAAAAGGTCTCTTACTCTTGACGCACCAACGCCGACAAACATCTCAACAAAGTCTGAACCAGAAATGCTGAAGAAAGGAACTCCCGCTTCACCGGCAACAGCCTTTGCAATAAGTGTCTTACCTGTTCCCGGAGGGCCTACAAGTATAACACCCTTAGGTATTCTGGCACCGAGTTCAACATATTTGGCGGGGTTCTTAAGGAAATCAACAATTTCCTCTAATTCCTCTTTCTCTTCCGAAAGTCCCGCAACCTTATCAAAAGTTACCTTAGCGGCACTTGGGTCCATAAGTCTTGCCCTGCTCTTGCCAAAGTTCATCATCTTTGCATTGGCTCCGCCACCACCGGAACTTCTTCCGAGTAAAACAAACACTACTATTATGCTCACTGCTACGAGTATAAACGGAAGAACGGTTGTTAAAAACACGCTTTCCTTCGTAATATCTTTTGTATCAAGTTCTACTCTCTGGTCATTCTTGCTGTTATATTCCGTTACAACCTTTTCAACCATGGTAACATCCGTTACAAAAGTCGATACAGACTCCTTACCCTGCTGGCTGAAATCAACGGTAATCTTACCGGTTGGTGCCTGTTCATTCTGTTTGATTGTTACACAGGATACAATACCATTATTAAGATCCTGTACAAATTGTGAATAAGAATAATCATCACCTTTTTTATTAAATGACTTAACAGAAAAAACAATTATTCCTATAATTGCAGCAAGAATTATATAAAAAACAATTCCGCCGCCTCTGTTCTGCTGCTTCTTTTCCAAAAAAATATCCTCCTAGTCAAATTTCATTACGCCGATATATGGAAGATTGCGGTATCTCTGGTCATAATCAAGACCGTAACCCACAACAAATTCATCCGGTATCCTGAAGCCTACATATTCAACATTAACATCACTGACAACCCTTCTCTCAGGCTTATCGAGCAATGTACATAATCTGATGCTTCTTGGATTTCTTTTCTTAAATATCTCAATAAGATGGCTTAATGTTCTTCCTGAATCAATAATGTCTTCAACAATAATAACATCCTTATCAACGAGCGGCTCGTCAAGATCTTTCACTATCTTAACGACACCTGACGACTCTGTTCCGCCACCATAGCTTGAAACAGACATAAAATCCATTGAAACGGGAACCGTAATTCTCTTAGCCAGCTCACACATAAATGGTGCTCCGCCCTTAAGGACACATATAAGGTGTACGCTCTTTCCTTCGTAATCCTTGCTTATCTGTGCCCCGAGGTCTGCAATTCTTTTGTCAACCTCTTCTTCGCTAAGCAGCTTCTCTACTCTTTCCATTCTGATCCTCCACATTCTACACAAAGAACATTCTTTGTATCTTCAGTTATTTTATATTCTTCACTTATTCTGCCGCCCGGAACCCACATAATATGGTCTCCGTCCGCAAGAAGAAAAATGCTGTCTCTTATATGTTCCGGAATCTTGCAGTCTATAAAATAGCGGTTAAGTTTCTTTCTGTTTCCGGCACTGTTTACCACTAAATAATCATCTTTTCTGCGGTTTCTGACTAACAGCCTGTCTTTTATTCTATCATAATCAAAGAACTTAGTACACACTTCATTTGAGATTTTTTGGCCCTTATTCCATAAAATTTTTTTAAATTCCATAAAATTTCCATCCGGTAATATCAATTTTGACGGAACCTCAACTTCATACTCATTATATGTTATGTCCGAATCCTTAAGGAAAAATATACCTTTTTCTTCTTTTTCCACCGTTATTCCGTATTTAATGTCAATTCTGCGGCCGTTTCGTTTGTCAAACATTTCACAAATTTCGGTTATATGATTGTCGGTTATGTCTTTTAAAGTCCCTTTAAGATTGCTTATGGCTTTTATAATCATTCCTTTGACAATATATGCACAGGTATTATCCGGTCTTTTTAACAAAATTCCTCTTTCGTCTTCAACCGCACATTTATCATACATATCATCAATATAATTCTCCACAAAATCATTAAGCTCCATCATTTTATCCGCCATACTGCATATATTGGATACCGCGCTGCTGTTAATCTTCGCAAGTTCCGGAAGAATGACGTTTCTTATACGGTTTCTGCTGTAATCATTGGATTCATTGGTGCTGTCAAGGCAGTAGTCCTGATGTATCTCATCAAGATAACCAAGAATGTCCGCTTTGGTAACACAAAGAAGCGGTCTTATTACGTTATCCCGCATAGGTACAATTCCACGAAGCCCTTTCATTCCGGTTCCCCTTGTCATATTAAAAATTACAGTCTCTGCCCTGTCATTTTCATGGTGTGCAACTGCTATCCTGCTGTTTTCATACTCCGACGCAACACTTCTGAAACTGTCATATCGTACTTTTCTCCCCGCTTCCTCCGGGCTTAAAGAAAGTTCTTTTGCAAGTTTTGGAATATCATAAAAAAATTCCCGCAGTTTCACTCCATACCGGCGGCATAAATTTCTGCAAAAATCCAGATCCCTGTCGGCTTCTTCCCCCCTGATTCCATGATGGACATGAACCGCAATTATACTAAAACCATAACGGCTGTGAAGCTCCCTCAGCACATGAAAAAGTGCCACGGAGTCCGCACCACCCGATAATCCCACAATAACGCTGCCACACCCGTCAAGAAGTCCGTATCTGTTATTAAATTCAATTACTTCACTAAGCATTTATCCGTCCCACCGTATCTTTAATCATAAATGTAATATACTTTATCATTTTTCCCTTTGCAAGGACTTTCTGTTCCATATTCCGAGAACTAGAACCGTCATATCGTCTTTATTGCTGATTCCGTTATAATAACGGCACTCCTCAAGTATATGCTCAGCCATACGCTCCGGTTTTTCCTCTTTTGTCTCGGAAATTATCCTTACAAGTTGTTTTTCCTTATCATAAAAAGGCAGACTGTCGGCAACCCCGTCACTAATCATAATGAGATAATCCCCATCACATAACATTTCCTCCTGCCTGTAAGATGTTATGTCATCAATAACGCCAAGAGGCAGCGACGAAGGAAAATAATATTTTACTATGTTTTTTCTTTTAATAAAAGTAACTGCCCCTCCTGACTTTATCATTTTTACTTTTCCTGTATTCAAATCCACGTCCGAAATATCCAATGTTACAGGGCAGTCATTATGTCTGTAAATAAGTGCCTCATTAATTACCTCCGGTGCTTTTGTAATGTCAAAACCCGCCGCAACATATTCCTCCATAAAATCCATGACGCTGCCGCTGTCTGCCGCAGCCACAGCTCCTGTTCCCATTCCGTCAGATATTGCCATTATAAGGTGGTTATCATCTGTTCTCACAAAAGTATAAGAATCCCCTGATATATCCTCCTTATTTTTACTTATCATCGCTTTACTGTATATGCAGTTATATTCCGCCGTTTCTTTAAGAATGTACTCAAAAGGCGCAACCGATATAAGATTTTTACACTCACTTGCTACAACAAGGTCTTTTCCCACTATATTTCCGATTATATCCGACAGGATTTCCGATTTATAACATCCGTTTTTCATCCACGCTGTTATTATTATTTTAAGTTTTCCGTTATTATATGTAAAAAACATATCCGATGTCTGAATCTGTTTTAAAGCAAGTTTCTTTTTGATTTTATTGGCATAAATTTTATAAAGATTATCATCAGGCCGCATATCCATTATTTTTTCAAGGGTATACGCAGACTCTGACAACTGATTTTTAATTATTCCTCCAAAATTCCATCTTCCGTAGATTGCAGCAAGCCTTTTAAGACTGTCCGACATTTCCAGTATCTTATTTCTGGTAAAATTTTCCACGACATCATCTCCTTTATTTATCCGCTTAACTTCCATTATATATCGGCAAAAGAGAAAAATATGTCATATTGTGTATATTGGATAAAAAAAACGGAAGCCTGACAGCTTCCGTTCCATTCAGTCATCTTCCGGTCTGAAAATAACCTCATTCGGATATACAAGTCCTAATTTATTACGTGCCATAAACTCGACAAACTGCTTGGTATTCACATACTTGGAATATGTCTCAAGTTCCTCCGTGCGCTGTTTCTCTGCCGCCAGTTCATTCTCAAGCTGTTCTATCTTCTTGTCACCGGCATCATTCTCAGCCTTGATGTCTTTTACCTTAAATTTAAAAAAAATGCAGATGGCAATAACAGCCACTGTAATAAAACCAGCAATAAAAACATTAGATTTTTTACCTCTATGACTCATGGGTGCCACCTCTTTTCTTCTTTCTAATTGTAAATAATTCCGTTAATTTTTTCAAGATGAATTTACTTACTGTTTTATACAATGTGATGCCGCATATAAGACCAATGAAAAAATATATCCTTAGTCCGCCGTCATCTATTTTTATTATAAAAACCAGTGTGGTATAGCTTACAAAAAGCCAGAAAATTATATCTTCAACAGATACTGCCACGTTGCAATGTTTTATTATCCTTCTTATTATCCTCAACAAATCATAAGAAAACGTCAATGCCATACCGTATGCCATAACCAGAAGAGCTTCTTTTATTTCCTCAACAATAAAATCCGGCATCACTTGAATAATCTGGTAAAAATAGATTCACCTTTCCTGGCATATGTATTCACGTCAGAATATACCATTCCGTCTATGGTTCCCGCGATTTCAATTTCTCCTTTTTCCACAGACAGTCTGTTTACATGTAAATCGTGTCCTTTTATTGAAAGCATCCCCGACTCCGTTTCAAGTAAAATAGCATTAAGATCAAAAGATATTACATCTTTCACGCCCGTTATTGTACCGGTATGTCTGTCTGTCAAGGATAAATGATGAGGATTTGCCTGTATGTGTTCTTCCATTTCTGCCCTCCGGTTTTATGAATTATTACACAATATATTCATAAAAAGTCCGGTTTATGAATGGTTAAAATTACTGCACATATTTATACATATCTTTGGCATCGTCTTTTTTGGTTGTCTCGATTATATCTGTTACCATAACCTTAACTGTCTTATCGCCAAAATGTATTTCGATTACGTCACCCACTTTTACGTCAACTGATGCTTTTGCGGTTTTGCCGTTAATACTTACTCTTCCGCTGTCGCAGGCTTCATTGGCTACCGTTCTTCTTTTAATAAGTCTTGAAACTTTTAAATATTTGTCTAATCTCATTTTAATCTCCTCCGGACATAACTACAAGAAACGCCCCAGGTCATCCCTGAGGCGTTAAGCTCTGATTCTTTATTAGTTTAAGCTGTCTTTTAACTGCTTGCCTGCTTTGAACTTAGGTGTCTTAGCTGCTGCAATCTTGATTGTCTCACGAGTTCTAGGATTGATTCCTTCTCTTGCTGCTCTTTCACCAACTTCAAATGTGCCGAAACCTACTAACTGGATCTTCTCACCCTTCTTTAATCCTTCGGCAACTACTTCTGTGAATGCCTTTAATGCTTTTTCAGCATCTTTCTTGCTGATCTCTGCTTTTTCAGCGATTGCTGAAGCTAACTCAGTCTTGTTCATGTATTATGTCCTCCTAATAACATTCATATTCGAGTATCTTATTATATTGAGTGCCCGTTTTGCACTCCTCTACCCACAATGATATTTATAATGGTTTTTTCTTCCTTTGTCAAGAAAAAAAGCCTATTTTCCCTTATTTTTCCGTGTTTTTTCTGTATATAAGATACAGTCCTTTAAGAAGGAGTTCATCATCTGCTATAATATCATGTTTGCACAGAGGAATAACTGTTTTTGCAAGTCCTCCGGTGGCTACTGCTTTTGCTTCACATCCTATCTCTTCCCTTATCCTGTCAATAAGTCCGTCAATCATTGACGCATTGCCGAAAAGGATTCCGCTCTTCATACAGTCAACCGTATTTTTGCCTATAGTCTTCGCAGGTGCTTCAAGTCCTATTCTGGGAAGCTGCGAGGTTCTGCTTACAAGGGATTCAAGAGAAACCCTGAGGCCCGGAATAATCATGCCTCCGATATAATTCTTGTCCTTATCAATCACGGAAACCGTTGTTGCCGTTCCCATATCTATAATTATAAGCGGTGCCCCGTATTCATTAATTCCTGCAACAGAATCTACTATAAGGTCAGCTCCCATTGCCTTTGGATTATCCATAAGTATATTGAGACCCGTCTTAATTCCCGGACCCACAACCATAGGAACTTTGCCGATTATCTTATTTACGGCAGTCTGAAGTATAGTTGTAAGCGGTGGAACTACCGATGAAATAATCGCACCATCAATTTCATTATCTTTTATGTCATATAATTCAAGCACAGTCTTGATGCCAATAGCATATTCAAGTTCTGTCTTGGATAAATCCGTACAGAGTCTCTCAACAAAAAGTATTTTGCCCTTTTCGATACATCCTACCACGATATTGGTATTTCCCATGTCTATTGCTAAAACCATTTCTTTTCCTCTTCCTAATAAGCAAATACGCAGGATATTCCGTCCTGTTTTGCCGTAATGCAGGCACTTCTCGCCTTGGATATGTAATTATCGATATTGTCAACATGTTCCGGCAGAAACATAATTCCGGCATTAACATCCACCTTTGCGTCAGGACATTTTTCATCACATATCTTCTTAAAATTAAGTTTCATACGTTCTACCATTGCCGATGATATTTTGTTGCCCCTTGTATCAAAATGATTGATAAGTGCCAAAAAATTATCGGCGTTAGTTCTGCATCCTATTACAAATCTGTCTTCTATTTTGGCATATTCTTTGGTAAATTCCCTGAGAATGGTATCTCCCATTGCCCTTCCATAAATACTGTTAACCTTATCAAAATTGGTAAAATTAAAGCAGGCAAGAGCCAGTTTCCCTGTCTTTTTGGAATTAATGTGTTCCAATGATTTTTTCTTGAATATCTCCAACTTAGGAAGTCCCGTAACTTCATCATGTGTCTTTGATTTAGCGTCTTTCTTAACAAGCTCAAAGTAATTCTTTAAGTTAGAAAGATAAGCTGCTATAAACTTGGAAACAAGCCTTAATGCCGTAACTGTTTCTTTACTCCACCTTATACTGTTTCTATGTACCTCAAAGCAGGCAAAACCTGACGCATTATTGCCTGAATATGTGCATACAATTGCCGACCTGGTTCCGATTTCCTTAAGTTTTAGAAGTATAGAATCATCTCCCGAATAACCGGCAAAATCATCAACAACCATAACTTTATTTTTTTCAAAGCCATTATGTGTCAGTCTGTCAAGCGGATTTCTGGCTAATACATTGCCAACCGCTGCATTGTTCTCGTCATGCCACTGGAATGAAGGTGAAGAAATTCCCGTATTCTTGTCATATTCACTTATGGATACGCAGTCAAGTCTGTATTTTTTACCGATTTTCTGTATTAATGGCAAAACAGCAGCGCCGATATTCCCTGTGTCTGCCAGCGTGTCCAAAGCGTCTTCTACAATTTCCGTATCTATATAATGACATTCCTCATTATTGTCATCGGATGTCATTTTCATAACATATTCTTCGGGAATCTGCATGTATTCCATGTCTGTAAGATTACTTCCGACATAATCAACTGCCATGTCATTGTTTTCAGGATGTTTTATTATTTTACCTAATACACTGCATGCATTCCAGTTATTATCATATTCAATTCTGCCCTTAAGTGTGTAATCCCTTAAATTACCGGGAGTAAATGCTATCTTTATCTCCTCTTCTATAGTTCCGCCCATATCACGGCTGACTGCTTCCTTTATATATCTTATTATTTCATTATATGCTTCATTGGCATATTCGCTCCCGGAGCCGTACACATTAACTGCATTACCGTATTTTGAAAGTTTCACCGGTCCGCCAAGTATGGTAATATTACCCTTTAATATATCATATTTGAAAATTATATCTCCTGATATAAGTGCAACATCTTTATATAATTTAAGTTCATCTTCTGTCTTCATAGAAACACCCTTTCATTATCTTCATCTGCCTTTGAATAAATAAGGCACTATCAATCCTCAGATAGTGCCTTTAGATAGATGGAAATTATTCGGATTTGGTATCCGCTGCTGATGAATCCGACTCTGCTTTTGTAGAAGTAGTCTTTTCGTTGACATCCATCTTATTATTATCGCATAACCACTCACTTACGCCTTCAAACACAAAGCTTTCCATAATGTAGTCACGTCCATATTCCTTTTCAAAGGCTTCTACACTATCAAAATTATAATCTGAAAGAAGATCTTCTGCAAGTGCCTTATAAATTTCTTCTGTTACTGCTATGTTCTCTTTCTTAGAGATTTCACATGCGAGCATTATGTATTCAAGCTCTTTCTTTGCCTGTTCCTCGCATGCTGCTTTGAGTTCATCTTCTGACTTAAAACCGTATGCAGTAAGTATTTCCTCGTATGTTTTTGAATATTTCTCTGCATATTTCTTATACTGTTCCTGATATTTGCTGAAATAATCATCTGCAGCCGACTTAAGCTTATCTTCAGGATATCCGTTTATCTTGCTTGAATCGAGAATTTTTGACCAAAGTCCGGAACTGTAAGTTTTCTTAAGACTATACTCATTCTGTGCCTGGATTTCAGTCTTAAGTTCTTTCTCAAAATCATCTACTGTTGTGAACTTATTGCTTGTAAGTTTTGCTACAAAACTATCATTCCATTCAGGGATTGTCTTTTCGCCGTAAATGTAATTAACTTTGATTTTGAACTCAACATCTTTGCCTGCAAGTTCTTTATTAGTCTTGTAATCATCAGGGAATTTACATTTAAGTACATATTCTTTGCCGCATTCAAGTCCAACAAGCTGGGAATCAAGGGATTCAATAAAACCGCCATGAATCTTATACTTATAATTTGTTGAAGTTCCGCCATCAAATGCTTTTCCATTATATGTTCCGGCAAAATCAAGATTGATTTCGTCTGTATCAGCTACTACTCTGTCAGTTATATTGTCACCGTAGGCAGCATTCTGTGACAAAACGTTGTCTTTATATGCCTGTAACTGTTTCTCTACTGAATCAGGAGCATCCACAGGTATCTCATATCCCTTGTATTCTCCTACTTCAACATACTGTGAATAGTCTGGGAGTTCTACATAATTCTTTCCACCAAGTTCATAATACTGTAACTCCTTAGTCTCAGGTTCCTTATCGGTATCTTTACTCTTATCTTTGCCGCATCCTGCAAGTGAAACTGCCATAACTCCTACTAAAAGAGCTGCAATAAATTTTCTTTTCATTAAATAAAAATCTCTCTTTCATATTTTTATATTGCACAAAATGCACTTATTAACTCTATCATATAAGCACTGAAAAATCAAAGGTTTTCACAAAACATTCACTAATTATCAAGTGAAAGGTCTTCCGCTTCTATAGTCATTATGGTTTCTTTGTCAATATCTTTAATTCCCACAATTCTTCCTGCCTGGTTGGAAATAGCTTTTTCCAGAAAATTTCTGGCATCTCTTGCATTACCGAAATTCTCAGGCTTATCGGCAGTTACTTTTCTGTAATATTCCAAAGCTGCCACTCTCGCTCCTTCCGATAATACATAATCCTGCTTTGCTGCCATGCTTTTGATTATTTCCAAAAGCTGTTCTGCCGTATAGTCTTCAAATTTCATAAACTTATTAAATCTTGAACGGAGTCCCGGATTAGAATCAAGAAACTGTTCCATAAGATCTGTATATCCTGCAACAATTACCACAAGATTGTCCCTGTTGTCTTCCATTGCTTTTAAAAGTGTATCTACGGCTTCCTGTCCAAAATCTCCCTGACCTTTATTGGCAGTCAGGGTATATGCCTCATCAATAAACAGCACGCCGCCAAGTGCGGTATCCACTACTTCCATTACTTTAGCAGCTGTCTGTCCGATATAGCCGCTTACAAGTCCTGACCTGTCCACTTCCACAAGGTGCCCTTTGCTTAAAACGCCGAGGGAATTATATATTCCTGCTAAAAGTCTTGCTACCGTTGTCTTACCTGTTCCCGGATTGCCCGAAAAAACAAGATGTTTTGAAACGGTGGGTACTTTCATCCCGCGTTCTTCCCTTATTTTCTGGACTTTCATCAGATTAACAAGGGTATTGACATCTCTTTTTACATCATCAAGTCCTGTAAGGGAATTAAGCTCCTCCAGCGCCTCTTCGACTGTCTTTTTCTCAGTGTTTGTTTCTTTAACCGTACCTTTAACATTTACGAGTCCGTATTCTTTTGCATTTTTTTCAAGCATGCCTATATAACCTGTAAGTCTGTCTATGAGTGCGTCACCTGTTGTGCCGTCCCTTGCAATAAGTTCCTGTCCCAGATTTCTCATAACATTAATATACTTAGGTGTTCTTCTTTTATTATCTTTTGCCTTACCGCCTGCATCCGACAATATAAAATACTTCATCGCAAATGGTGGGTTGTCCTTATATGACGACTCCTGAAGATGTTCACTTGCAACGATGGAACGCAGCATACCTTCCGTTACATTAAACCCTGTTGCTTCTTTAATAAAATTAATCTCCTGCCCGGAAAAAAATCCGTTACCATAGCCGATATAAGCAAGAAGCTTAAGCATTTCATATCTGACATTTTCCCTGAAAGTAGTAGTCATTCTATCTTTAATTATTCCGTATGCTTCTATCTCATCTGCGCATACCAGACATTCTTCAATATCGTTTTTTAAATTCTGGTCCATAATCAGCCCTCTTATAAATAACATTGGAACAATTATAAACTTTATTGACATATAAATCAATAATATGTAAAATAAGAATAATTACTATTATTAAAGTGAGGTATTGCATGCAGATAAAAAGTTTGAAAAAAAGCAGGCAGCGTGAGGCTGTTTATGATTTTCTCATGACAAGAAAGGACCATCCCACAGCTGATTTTATATATGAAAATGTAAGAAAGACATTTCCGAACATAAGTCTTGGTACAGTTTATAGAAATCTTAATCTTCTGGTTGAGTTAGGACAGGCACAGCGTTTCTCTACCTATGATGGCTATGACCACTTTGACGGCAATCCGGCTCCTCATTATCATTTTGTCTGCAACAAATGCAGATGCGTTCTCGACATTGATACTCCGGCGGATGATGGACTTGAGGCACTTGTTTCTTCATGCTTTGGTGGTAAAATAGATGGCCATGCCGTTCTTTTTAACGGCTTATGCCCATCTTGTATGTCCTTAGAAAATTCGCCAAAAAATAATTGAAAATTTTTTTCTATAAAGTGTTGACATTTTATTATTTTATGTTATTATAATTTCAGTAATGATTACTATTATTGAATTAAAAATTTTAAAATAAAGGAGATTTAAGTTATGGCAAAATATGTATGTAGTGTATGCGGATATGTTTACGAAGGGGATGAAGCACCTGAACAGTGCCCTGTATGTAAGGCACCTGCTGAGAAATTCGTAAAGCAGGAAGGTGATTTAAGCTGGGCATCAGAACATGTTGTAGGTGTTGCACAGGGTGCACCTGAAGATATTATCGCAGACTTAAGAGCTAATTTCAACGGAGAATGTTCTGAAGTTGGTATGTACCTTGCAATGGCAAGGGTAGCACACAGAGAAGGCTATCCTGAAATCGGTCTTTACTGGGAAAAAGCTGCTTACGAAGAAGCTGAACACGCAGCAAAGTTTGCTGAATTACTCGGTGAAGTTATCACAGATTCAACAAAGAAAAATCTTGAAATGAGAATCGAAGCTGAAAATGGTGCAACAGCAGGAAAGACTGACCTTGCAAAGAGAGCAAAAGCACTCAACCTTGATGCAATCCATGACACAGTCCATGAAATGGCAAGAGACGAAGCTCGCCACGGCAAAGCTTTCGAAGGCCTTTATAAGAGATACTTTGGTTAAGTTACAAGCCATGCAAAATGGAAAAAATAACGCTCTGCAAGTTTACTTGTAAGAGCGTTTATTTTTGACATTTTATACGGCGACAGCCGTCCATGAAATAGCCCGCAAGGGCTATGAATGGCATGGCTTGTAATGAGGCGACAGCCGTCCACTGAGCCGCAGCTCCTGCGTAGGCGAGGTGGACATGGCTTGCGACCAGACAAATTTATTTGGATGGGCATCCTTTTTCTTATCATTATAGGGCGATAGCCCCATGAAATAGGCACGCAGTGCCTATGAATGGCATGGCTTGTAATGAGGCGAGGGGGCAATGAGGCGACAGCCGTCCATTGTTCCACAGCCTATCATAGAATTACAGTAACCTGTATCTTTATAAATTATTCCGTCAATCATAACGCAGGCAGGATAATCCCCTCTTATATTTTCCGCTGACTATTCTTCTGTCCCAGACTCCAGTATTTTTACTTCAGTAATTTTTTCCAACAAAGCCGGATAGGTTTCCTTGATGTAACCACTATATGTGATTTCAACCTGATCTCCTGCCTGTAATTCGGTATCTTCCGGCAAATATTGTGATGATATATAAAAGCTGTCCGAAGATTTCAACTCCTCTGAGCCATCTTCCGGTGTTACCAGAAAGCCTGCTTTTTCAAATGATGTTACAGTCGCCCTCATAGTTACGGTTTCTTCCTGTTTCCCAGTGTTTGAACCTGCACAGCCGGATAATACACATACTCCTACCAGCAATATTGCAATCAATTTATTTATCTTTTTCATACACTCTTTCTCCTTTCATTTTGGGATTGTTCAGCCATTCTTCTTTACTCTTAGCAATAAGAAATTCGGCTTATGAAACAAATGTATCTTATTGCCTAGCTCGTCTCTTGTCCATCTGTTTCCTCCAGAATGGCAGGTGCATAACGGATTCTCTACCTTTTCCGGCAAAAACGGCTGTTTGGGTAGAGTTTTCCAATCGGCGGCTCCCGGTTTCTCTACCTTTTCC
>OJNR01000090.1_pt1 | contig 67116 bp, 51 predicted proteins | sample 1597901 | NCBI WGS metagenome assembly OJNR01 (sample SAMN01915223, study PRJEB22387) | human gut metagenome | isolation source: stool | host: Homo sapiens | place: USA | reverse complement strand
AAAGGGTTCTGCTGCCTTATGCAAGAAATAAAAAATGGAATTGATAGAACCCACCTGAAAATAACATGAAAAAACATCTGCTCCTCATCCTGTTGGCTACGGTTTTCTTATTCTCGGCCGTGGCCGAATCGCCCAAACGAGAATTACGGGCTACGTGGCTGGCCTCGGTAAGCAATATCGACTGGCCCAAATCGACTCAGACGGCCGCACAGCAGCAGGCTGCACTGGTCGAGATACTCGACGGTATGCAGGCGGCCCGCATGAATGCCGTCTACATGCAGGTGCGTCCCATGTGCGATGCGCTGTATCAGTCGGCCTACGAGCCGTGGTCGCAATACCTCACCGGCACGCGAGGCAAGGATCCCGGCTACGACCCGCTGGCATTTGCTATCGACGAGGCACACAAGCGGGGCATGGAGCTGCATGCCTGGATCAATCCCTATCGTTACGAGAGCGTGAAGAACATGCACGGGGCCGATGACCCCATCCGCAAGAATCACCCCGAATGGTTGCTCGAGTATTCGTCGAGCTATATCCTCGACCCGGGCAATCCCGAAGTGACCGCCTATCTGGTCGATGTCATCGAGGATATTATCACCCACTACAACGTCGACGGCGTTATCTTCGACGACTATTTCTATCCCTACGAGGGAACTACCAACCAAGATGCCTATTCGCAGAGCCTCTACAAACCGGCCGGCAAGGATGTGGGCGACTGGCGTCGCGAGAATGTAAACACCTTGATGGCCGACATATACAGTATGATTCAGGCGACGAAGCCCACCGTGAAATTCGGTATTGGGCCCTTCGGTATCTGGGGCGGTCCGCAGAGCGTGGCCAACGCCTACGGCATCGACTACCTGAACACGAGCGGCGGCACGAGCGCCTATTCGCAACTCTATTGCGACGGGGTGGCCTGGCTGAAGGCCAAGAGCATCGACTACATCTCGCCGCAATGCTACTGGCCCAGCTTCAACACCCGGGCCTGGGGCTACAAGACGCTGGTGCCCTGGTGGGCCGGAGTGGCCGAGGTGATGGGGCGCCACTTCTACTCGAGCATGCGCATCTCGACCATGCCGCAGAGCGCTCCGCAACGCCGCAGCATCCTGCAACGGCTTCGCATCACCGAGAGCGAATACGACAACCTCTCGATGGTCGAGCGGTCGGTAGCCGCTACGGCTGCTCAGGGGACCGAAGAGTGCGGTTTCGAGGTGGACATGAATCGGTCGACCGACCTGCTGGGGGCTCCGGGCCATGTCTTCTTCAACACGACCCAGTTCTTCAGCTATGGTCTGGCCGACTATCTGGCCGAGGAGAAGTTTACCCAACCCGCCCTGACCCCGCTCATGTCGTGGAAGACACCCCAAACGCTCCCCCGGATTACCGATATAACCCTCTCGGGCAACACCCTTTCGTGGCAGGCACCCGGGGCCGACGAGACCATACGATATGCTCTCTATTATGTGCCCAGCCGGGTGGTCAACAGTCCTGCCACGTATGAAAAGTCGACCTATCTGCAGCAGATTACCTGGGAGACGAGTGCCGACGTGTCGTCATGCACGCAGTCGGGCTACTACTTTGTGGTGACGGCTATCGATGCCGCCGGCAACGAGTCGGAGCCCTATGTGAAGACCCCTTCGGGCATACAGACCAGCCGGGCCGAATCGCTGGCCGTGTATGGGGCGCAAGGTGTCGTGTGCGTATCGGCTCCCGAGGCGACGACCGTGCGGGTCTATGCCGTTACCGGGCAACTGGTGCGCGAGGCCGAGGTCGAGCGGGGCACAACCGAGATTACCCTTCCTGCCGGGCTCTACATAGTCAATGGCTACAAAGTAGTCGTTCGGTAGTTGCTTTTAGTTTTTTATGAAGATGGAGCTTCTCTCGTTTTTGGGGAGAAGCTCCTTTTTTTGTGTGAGGGTGGGGTGAACCCTACGAGCCGGTGCGGCGTTTTTAGAAGAAAAAAACGGAAACGATGAATAAAGCGTACGAGATAGCCGACCGGCTCATGGCCTGGGTGTCGGATTTGTTGCAGCGGTTCACCGGCGAGCCTTCGCCGGTGTGGGACCAGATTGTGTACAGTCTGCTGGTCTTTGTCATTGCGATTGTGGTGGGCCGCATCTTGCGGGCCATCGTGATTTACGGGATTCACCTCGTGGCCCGCTATCGGGGCGGCAGTTTGATGAAGGGGCTGGTCAAGGCGCACCTCTTTACCCGACTGACGCACATCATTCCGCCGTTGGTCATCCTGTCGCTGTTGCCGTTTGCCTTTCACGGCACGCCGGCCTTCCTGAAACTTATCGAGAAACTCTGCTGGATTTATGTGTTGGGGGTGATTGTCTTCTCCCTCAATACGCAACTGTCGGTCTTTTGGGAAATCTATTCGAGCCGTACGGCCCTGCGCAACCGTCCCATGAAGGGGATGATTCAGATTATCCGGGGGCTGTTGGCCGGTTTCTGGGTAATCGTGTCGGTCTCGATTCTCATCGAGCGGTCGCCCATGGCGCTCATTACGGGACTGGGTGCTTTTGCCGCGGTGCTGATGCTGGTGTTCAAAGACAGTATTCTGGGCTTTGTGGCCGGGGTACAACTCTCGCAAAACGACATGATTCGCAACGGCGACTGGATTGTGGTGCCGGGCGGCAGTGTGAACGGAATCGTCATCGACGTGTCGCTCGACACGGTGAAGGTGCAGAACTTCGACAACACAATCGCGACCTTGCCGCCCTATTCGCTGGTGTCGGGCGAGGTGCAGAACTGGCGGGGCATGACCGATGCGGGAGGACGGCGCATCATGCGCTCGTTGACCATCGACATCAGCACGGTGAAATTCTGTACGCCCGAGTTTCTGGAAAAGATAAAGGAAGAGGTGGCGATTTTACGCGATTTCATCGAGAAAAAGGAGGCTCAGCAGCAGCGGGGCATCGTCGAGAATACCCAGAATAGCGAGGGGCTGGTAAACGGAACCATCGAGACCAACCTGGGTCTCTTCCGGGCCTACATGACCCTCTATCTGCAACAGCACAAGTTCATCGGCAGCCAGATGCTCCTGATGGTGCGGGCCCTCGACCCGACCGACAACGGCCTGCCGTTGCAGCTCTATTGCTTCTCGACCAACACCGATTGGGCCAGCTACGAGTCGATTCAATCGGAGATTTTCGAGCACTACATGGCCATCATGCCTACCTTCGGGCTCTATCCTTTCCAGAATCCCTCGAGCCGCGACTACATCAATGCCGCCTTGATTACGGCCGGGCATCACCCCGACGAGATGTGGGGAATACCTTTTGGTACGATGCGTGCGGCCGGTTCGACGGCGGCTAAACCGGATCGGTCTGCAGCACCTCCTCAAGCACCGCAACCGCCGATTCCACCGAAGTAATATCCTTGATGGCCAGCGAACGGCGACCCTTTATCTCGCGCAGTTTGCATTGGCGCGGGTTCTTTTGCAGGTAGGCCAGTATGCGGCCGAAAGCGGCCGACTGGTAGTAGGCCACGTGTTCGTCGGAGACAAAGTAGAGGTACATCTGCCCCTGTTTCAGCCCCACCTTTTCGATACCCAACTGCTTGGCGAGCCGCCGCAGACGCACGATGCGTATCAGCTCCATGGCTTCGTGGGGGATGCGGCCGAAGCGGTCTTCGAGCCGTTCGCAGAACTGGCGGATGTCGGTCTCGCGTTCCATGTTGTCGAGCTCCTGGTAGAGCGAGATGCGCTCCGACTCCTGCGGCACGTAGTCGGCCGGGAAGAGTACCTCGAGGTCCGACTCGATGGTACACTCCGAGACAAACTCCTCGGGTTTCGCGTCGGAGTCGGCACCGTAGTAGAGGTCGCTGAACTCGTCGTTTTTCAACTCGTCGACCGCCTCTTTCAGAATCTTTTGATAGGTTTCATATCCCAAATCGGCGATGAAACCGCTCTGTTCGGCCCCCAGCAGGTTGCCGGCCCCCCGGATGTCGAGGTCTTGCATGGCGATGTGTATGCCGCTGCCCAGCTCCGAGAAGCTCTCGATGGCCTGCAACCGGCGGCGGGCATCGACCGAGAAGGTGTGGCGGGGCGGGGTGAGCAGGTAGCAGAAGGCCTTGCGGTTGCTGCGGCCCACACGGCCTCGGAGCTGGTGCAGCTCGCTCAACCCGAAGTTCTGGGCATCGTTGATGATGATGGTGTTGGTGTTGGGCATGTCGATGCCCGACTCAATGATGGTGGTGGCCAGCAGCACGTCGTAGTCGTAGTTGACAAAGTCGATGATGGCCTGCTCCAGTTTCTCGGGCGGCATCTGTCCATGGCCGATGACCACGCGGGCATCGGGTACCAGGCGGTGTATGGTGTTCTCGAGTTCGTAGAGTTGCGGGATGCGGTTGTTGACGAAGAACACCTGTCCGCCGCGGCTCATCTCGAAGTTGATGGCCTCCTTGATAATATCGTCGTTGAAGGCGTGTACCTCGGTCTGTATGGGGTAGCGGTTGGCCGGCGGGGTGGTGATGACCGAGAGGTCGCGCGCCCCCATGAGCGAGAACTGCAGGGTGCGGGGGATAGGGGTGGCCGACATGGTGAGGGTGTCGACGTTGACCTTCATCTGTTTGAGTTTCTCCTTGACGGCTACGCCGAACTTCTGTTCCTCGTCGATGATGAGCAGCCCCAGGTCGTTGAATTTCACATCTTTTCCGATGAGCTTGTGGGTGCCGATGATGATGTCGATTTTGCGGTCGGCCAGGTCTTTGAGTATCGCTTTCACCTCCGATGCCTTGCGGGCCCGGCTCAGATACTCTACCCGCACGGGGAACTCCTTGAGCCGCTCCTTAAACGTCTGGTAGTGCTGGAAGGCCAGCACGGTGGTGGGTACGAGTACCGCCACCTGCTTGTTGTCGCAGGTGGCCTTGAAGGCGGCCCGTATGGCAATCTCGGTTTTGCCGAATCCCACATCGCCGCAGATGAGCCGGTCCATGGGCCGTTCGCGCTCCATGTCGGCCTTGACCTCGGCGGTCGACTTTATCTGGTCGGGGGTATCTTCGTAGATAAACGAGGCCTCGAGTTCCTGTTGCAGGAACGAGTCGGGCGAAAAGGCGAAGCCCTTCTCCTGCTTGCGGGCGGCATAGAGCTTGATGAGGTCGCGGGCAATCTCTTTCATCTTGCCCTTGGTCTTCTCCTTCATGCGCTCCCAGGCGCCGCTGCCCAGCTTGTTGACGCGGGGCGTCTCTCCCTCTTTCCCCCGATATTTGGCCAGCTTGTGCAGGGCGTGAATGCTCACGAAGATGATGTCGTCGTTCTGGTAGGTGAGCTTGATAACCTCCTGCATCTTGCCGTTGATTTCGGTGCGGATGAGTCCGCCGAAGCGGCCGATTCCGTGGTCGACGTGCACGATGTAGTCGCCTACCTCTATCTGGTTGAGCTCCTTGAGCGAGAGGGCCAGTTTGCCCGAGCGGGCGTGTTCGCTCTTGAGGGTATACTTGTGGAAGCGGTCGAATATCTGGTGGTCGGTGAAGCAGCACATCTTCAGATCGTTGTCGACGAACCCCTCGTGCAGCGTCTTCAGCACGGGGGTGAAGGTAATCGATTCGCCCCGCTCCTCGAAGATGGCCTGGAGCCGTTCGATCTGTTTTTCGCTGTCGCTGAGGATGTAGATGGTGTACTTTTTCTCGATGAATTGGGAGAACGACTGGCTCACCAGGTCGAAATTCTTGTGGTAGACCCCTTGCGGTGCGCAGTCGAACCGCATGACGGCGGGAGTCTTCGCCTCGCTCGAGGTACCGTAGTCGATGCGGCGGAACGACAGCGCCTTTTGGCGGAAGGCTGCAGGGTCGATAATCTTCTTCATGGCGTCGCGGTCGCCCTCCTCGGCAATGAGGGTCTGCTCCGAGAGCGACTCCGAGGCGACGGCCTCTATCCGGTCGAGTGCCCACGAGAGGTTGTGGCATACGAGAATGGCGTTTTTGTCGATGAAATCGAGCATCGAGATGCCTGAAGCCTCCTTCCCGCAGACATTCGAGACGATGTAGACCTCGTCGAGCCGTTCGGTCGAGAGCTGCGTCTCGACCTCGAAGGTGCGGATGCTCTCCACCTCTTTCCCGAAGAAATCGATACGGTAGGGCAACTCGTTGGTAAACGAAAAGACATCGAGTATACTGCCCCGCACGGCAAACTGCCCCGGCTCATACACATAGTCGACCTCGCTGAATCCCAGCTCGCGCAGCTTGTCGGCCAGAGCCACGATGTCGTACTTGCTCTTTTTGTCGATGTGGAGCGTCTGGTTCGACAGCGTATCGACCGGCACCACCTTCTCGGCAAGAGCCTCGGGATAGGTGATTACCAGCAGGGAGTCGCCTTTCTGGTTCAGCCGGTTGAGCACCTCGGTCCGCAGGATTTCGGAGGGAGGGTCGGGTTGTCCGTACTTGATGTCGCGCTTGTAGCCCGAGGGGAAGAGCAGGATGCGGTCGCTGCCGTTGATCTGCACCAGGTCGTTGTAGAGGTAGCCGGCTTCGTCGAGGTCGTTGGCGATGATGAGGTGCGGCTTCTTGTTCTCCAGCAAGTTGGAGAAGAGCAGAGCCGGGGCCGAGCCTTCGAGTCCCTGAATGAAGATGTTTTTTCTCTTGGAGTCCTTGACCAGCGATAAAAACGCATCACGCCTCGCCGACGTATTGAAGCGTGCAGAAAAACTTTGAATGTCCATGTTTATCGTTTACTAAACCGGGAAACAAAGTTACACAATTATTCGTCGTTACGAGGCGTATCGCGCTGTTATTTTGGGGTCAATGGGCCTCGAGCCAGTTGTGGCCGGTACCATAGTCGGCAACCAGCGGTACCTGCAAGGGGTAGGCGCTCTCCATCTCGTGGCGTACGATTTCCTGCACCCGTTCGAGTTCGTCGGTCGGGACGTTGAAGTTGAGTTCGTCGTGCACCTGCAGAATCATGCGGCTCTTCAGCCCCTCCTCTTCGAATCGCCGGGCGATGCGAATCATGGCAATCTTGATGATGTCGGCGGCACTGCCCTGGATGGGGGCGTTGATGGCGTTTCGTTCGGCATATCCCCGCACCACGCTGTTGTGCGAATGGATGTCGGGGAGCATGCGCTTGCGGCCGCAGATGGTCTCGACGTAACCCTTTTCGCGGGCCACCTCGATGCTCTTGTTCATGTACTCCTTGATTTGCGGGTAGCTCTCGAAATAGCCGTCGATTAGCTCTTTGGCCTCGCTGCGGGGGATGTTGAGCCGTTCGGCCAGCCCGAATACCGAGATGCCGTAGATGATGCCGAAGTTGGCCGTCTTGGCCTTCCGGCGCATGTCGGCCGTGACTTCACCGATAGGTACCTTGTAGATTTTGGCAGCCGTGGCGGCGTGGATGTCCGACCCCTCGCGGAAGGCCCCGATCATGTGCGGGTCGCCGCTCAGGTGGGCCATGATGCGCAGCTCTATCTGGGAGTAGTCGGCCGAGAAGAAGAGGCATCCCGGGTCGGGCACGAAGGCGCGGCGAATCTCGCGTCCCTCGTTGTCGCGTATGGGGATGTTCTGCAGGTTGGGGTTGCTCGAACTGAGGCGCCCGGTGGCGGTGACTGTCTGGTTGAACGAGGTGTGAATCTTCCCCGTCTTGGGATTGATGAGCTCGGGCAGGGCGTTGATATAGGTGCTCAGCAGCTTGCGGATGCCGCGCTGGTCGAGAATCTTGCCCACGATGGGATGCCGCGAACGCAGTTTCTCCAGTATCTCTTCGGTGGTGGAGTATTGTCCGGTCTTGGTCTTCTTGGCCTTCTCGTCGATTTTGAGCCGTTCGAAAAGAATCTCGCCCACCTGTCGGGCCGAACTCACGTTGAAGGTGGTACCGGCCAGCTGGTAAATCTCCTGTTCGAGTTCGCCCAGGCGGCGGGTGAGCAGGTCGGACGAGCTTTTCAGTTCGGCCGTGTCTACATTGACACCGGCAATCTCCATGTCGGCGAGCACTCGGGTGAGGGGCATCTCCATCTCGTAGAAGAGCTTCTCCATCTTATCTTTGGCCAGCTCCTTTTCGAGCCGGTTTTTCAGTTGCAGGGTCACGTCGGCATCCTCGGCGGCATAGGGGTAGACCTGCTCGACGGGTACCTGACGCATGGAGAGCTGCTTTTTCCCCTTCGGGCCGATGAGTTCTTCGATTTCCACCGTCTTGTAACCCAGATAGATGCTGGCCAGATAGTCCATGTTGTGGTACTGTTCGGGTTGCAGCAGGTAGTGGGCCACCATGGTGTCGAAGAGGTTGCCTTTGACCTCGACCCCGTAGTTGTGCAGCACGATGTAGTCGTATTTGATATTCTGCCCGATTTTCAGCGAAGCGGGGTTTTCGAGAGCCGACTTGAAGATGCGCACCGTTTCGCGGGCCTTCTCCTGGTCGTCGGGCACGGGTACGTAGTAGGCTTCGTGCTCCTTGAGGGCAAACGAGAGTCCTACCAGTTCGACGCTCATGGGGTCGACTCCGGTTGTCTCGGTGTCGAAGGCAAAGGCCGGGGCGCAGGCCAGCAGGGCGGCGAGGTCCCACATCTTTTCGGCGGTATCGACGAGGTGGTAGGTGTGGGGTACGGTGTGGATGTCGGCCAGCTTCGACTCGGCCGGCTTTTCGTCGGCAGCCTCTTCGGCAGGTTGCGGAGCCTGGTCGAAGAGCGAGCGCTGCGGGGCCGGTTTGGGCGCGGCGGCCGTGGCCGCTTTGTTGCCCAGCACCCGTTCGGTGAGGGTGCGGAACTCCAGCTCTTCGAAGATGGGGCGCAGCTTCTCGCCGTTGACCGGTTCGCGGCGCAGGGCCACTTCGTCGAAGGTCAAGGGTACATCGGTGCGGATGGTAGCCAGGAATCGGGAGAACTCAATCTGCTCGCGGTTGGTCTCGATTTTGGTCTTGAGGGCACCTTTCAGCCGGTCGGTGTGGGCCAGCAGGTTTTCGATGCCGCCAAAGTCGGCGATGAGTTTCACGGCGGTCTTCTCGCCTACGCCGGGGCAACCCGGTATGTTGTCGGAACTGTCGCCCATGAGGCCCAGAATGTCGATGACCTGCTCGGGCGAGTCGATGCCGTATTTGGCCTTTATCTCGTCGGGACCCAGAATCTCGAAGTCGCCGCCAAACTTGGGGCGATACATGAAGATGTGGGGCGATACCAGTTGTCCGTAGTCCTTGTCGGGGGTCATCATGTAGGTATCGAAACCCTCCTTCTCGGCCAGTTTGGCCAGAGTGCCTATCACGTCGTCGGCCTCGAAGCGGGGCACCTCGATGATGGGGATGTTGTAGGCCTCGATAATCTGCTTGATGATGGGCACCGAGTAGCGTATCACCTCGGGTGTCTCCTCACGCTGGGCCTTGTATTGCTCGTAGGCCTCGTGACGGAAGGTGGGACCCTGGGGGTCGAACCCCACGGCGATGTGCGAAGGATTCTCTTTCTTGAGCAACTCTTCGAGTGTATTGACAAACCCCAGAATGGCCGAAGTGTTTACACCTTTGGAGTTGATTCGGGGGTTCTTGATGAATGCGTAGTAAGAGCGGTAGATGAGCGCGTAGGCGTCTAACAGAAATAGTCTTTTCTCTTGCATGTCGGATATGCGGTTTGTAGATAAGAATTAAAAAAGCGTCATTGCAATGCGGTAAAATTACGATAAAAATACGGATTCTTTTGTTTTATTACTATTTTTGCAGCAGAATAAATTGATATGGATAAACTTTTGGTCATACGGCAACCTATAACCGACGAGCTCGACTTACTGAATAAGACCCTTACCGAGACACTGCACACGAACAGTCCCTTGATGAACGAGGTAATCAACACCTATCTCGAGAGTAAAGGCAAGCAGATAAGGCCTATTCTGGTATTGTTGTGCGCAAAACTGTTCGGCCCGGTACCACGCGAAGCAATCGATGCCGCCGCCTCGCTGGAGTTGTTGCACAACGCCAGCCTGATACACGACGATGTGGTAGACGAGTCGCAGAAACGCCGGGGGCTGCCTACGATCAACCATCTGTACGACAACCGCATTGCGGTGCTGACGGGCGACTATTTCGTGTCGTGTGCCCTGGCCTGTTCGGTGCGGACCAACCAGATGGCCATCATTGCCAGTTTGGGTGTGTTGGGTCGCGAGCTGGCTCGCGGGGAGATAGACCAGCTCTCCAATGCCCGGGAACATCGCCTTGACGAGGATGCCTATTTCGAGGTAATTCGCCGCAAGACGGCATCGCTCTTCTATGCCTGCATGCAGGTGGGCGCCTTGGCGGCCGGAGCCTGCGAAGCCGATGTAGAGCGGTTGGGGCAGTTTGGCGAAAAGCTGGGTCTCTGTTTCCAGATTAAAGACGACATATTCGACTATTTCGAAGACAAGGTGATAGGCAAACCCACCGGCAACGACCTGCGCGAAGGGAAGCTCACCCTGCCGCTCATCCATGCCATTACACAGGGTAAGGGCGAGGAGAACGAACGGATGCGGGCCTTGTTGAACGAGGAGCATCTCTCGGCCGAGAGTGTGCACACGCTCATCGAGTATGCCAAACGCGAGGGTGGTATCGACTATGCCTACGAGACCATGAAGCGGATACGCAACGAGGCCGTGGCTCTGCTCGAGGGATTCCCCCCTTCGGAGACGGTCGATGCGCTCATCTCCATACTCGACTATACGATCGAGCGCGAAAAGTAAGAAGACAGTTTTCTTTCCAGGAGACCAGAGAGATACGACAACGGGACTGCTCACGAGGGCAGTCCCGTTGGCCGTTTATGGGGTGAATGCAGGTATCAATATTTGAAGCTGCTGCCGCCGAGGAACTCGCGCAGAAGCGAGGTGGGCGGTATCTCGCGCTGGTTGATCGACTGGAAGTAGCCCAGGAAGTGGAGCAGACGGTGAGCCTCGGCATATTCGCGGCAGTTGTGCGGCACGGCGCTGAGAATGGGCTGTGCATAATCTTTCATCACGGCCAGCTCGAAGAGGAGCGACGAGTTGAACATGGCGTCGGCATTCTCCTGGTAGGGGAAAATCCACTTCTCTTCGCCTCGGCGCACGCTACCCCAGCGGGCTATGGTGCTTTGGGCCGAGGCACCGCGGTATTTGAAGTCGCGGATGATGCGGCGCAGCAGCCGGTTGTCGGCCGTGGGTATCCAGTTGTGGTCGTCGATTGAGATGGTGGTGAGGGCCGAGACGTAGATGCGGTACTTCAGCTGCGGCTCGATTTGAGGCGTCAGGTCGGGATTCAGCCCGTGGATGCCTTCGAGAATGAGCACGGCCCCCTCGTCGAGCTTCAGGGTGTTGCCTCGGTACTCGCGGCTGCCGGTCTCGAAATTGTAGGTAGGCATCGGTACCGTCTCGCCTTGCAACAGCCGGTTGAGGTCTTTGTTGAAGAGGTCGAGGTCGAGGGCATAGAGCGACTCGTAGTCGTAGTCGCCCGTCTCGTCGCGGGGAGTATCCTCGCGGTTGACAAAGTAGTTGTCGAGCGAGATGGCCACCGGCTTGAGCAGGTTGGTCATCAACTGTATCGAAAGCCGTTTGGAGAAGGTGGTCTTACCCGATGACGAGGGCCCCGAGATGAGCACGATGCGGGTGCCCTCCTCGTGGTATCGGCGGGTGATGTCGTCGGCAATCTTGCTGATTTTCTTCTCGTGCAGCGCCTCGGCCACCTTGATGAGGTCGGTCGCCTGGCGGTTCTCGACCACTTGGTTCAGGTCGCCGATGTTGCTCAACCCCACGATGTGGTTGAAGGTGAGGTACTCCTTAAAGGCGTTCAACATCTTCTCCTGCGGTTCGATAGGAGCCGGCGTGGTGGGGTCGTCGGGGGTAGGGGGTACGAGCAGCCCCCCGCCGTTGTACTTGATCAAGTCGAAACCCTGCAGGTAGCCTGTCGAGGGGGTGAGCCAGCTGTAATACGAGTCGGCCAGTCCGTCGAGGGTATGGTATTGGGTGTAGAGCTGGCGGGTCGACTGCAGCAGTTCCACCTTGTCGAGCATGCCTTGTGCCCGGAATACCTCGATGGCATCGGCCGTGTGGCATTCGATTTTCTCGAAAGGAATGTCGGCTGCGATAATCTGGGCCATGCGCTCCTTGATGCGGGCGATAGTTTCGGGTTTCAGTGCCTCGGGGTTGTCGAGCAGGCAGTAGTACCCGTGCGAAAGGGAGTGCTCGATGCGCAGTCGTGTGCCGGGCACGATGTCGCGGATGGCCTTGTACATGACAAAGCAGAGCGAGCGCACGTAGGTGCGCATGCCCGAGGGGTGGGTAATGTCGAGAAACTCTATGTCCTTGGGGCCGTATACCCGGTATCTCAACTCCTCGGTCTTGTTGTTGACATAGGCACATACCGGACGATGAGCCAGTTGCGGTTTGGCCATTTCGTAAATTTCGAGCAGCGATTCACCGCCTTCTACGCGAATGGTCTTTCCGGTGTTTACACAAAAAACGTCAAATTTTTCTCTTTCCATCGTAGTTTTCAGCTCAGGGTAGAGCCTTCTTTAATTCGTTAATAAAAGTAAAACAACAATCTTTCCTCTGGGCAACTATTTTTATTTGTATAAATTTGCAAACGAATGCTTTTTCCAGATGCAAGATTGAGTGTTAAATATACCACAAAGAGGATAATAAAACAACTTATTTAAGAAACTTTTATGGAGTACACATTTCTGGACTTCTTGACCTTAATCGGGTCGGTAGGCTTGTTCCTGTATGGCATGAAGGTCATGAGTGAGGGGTTACAGAAGGTGGCGGGCGACAGGCTGCGCAATATCCTGGCTGTAATGACGAAGAATCGGTTTTCAGGAATGTTTACCGGTATATTGATAACAGCATTGATACAGAGCTCGTCGGCCTCGACGGTGATGGTGGTGAGTTTCGTCAATGCGGGTCTGATGACTCTGGGGCAGTCGATGGCCGTCATCATGGGTGCCAATGTGGGAACCACCGTCACGGCCTGGATTATCTCTATCTTCGGGTTCAAAGTCAACATCACGCTGTTTGCCTTGCCTCTGATTGGTATAGGCACTCCGCTGCTCTTCTCGGGCAGCAGCACCCGCAAGTCGTGGGGCGAGTTTCTCATCGGCTTCTCGTTCCTCTTCATGGGTCTCGATTACCTGAACCACTCGGTTCCCGACCTGAAAAGCAATCCCGAGATATTCGAGTTCCTCACCTCGTATACCCAGATGGGTTTCCTCTCTATCCTGATATTCTGTGCCGTGGGCGCTATTGTGACGATGATTGTGCAGGCCTCGAGTGCCACGCTGGCCATCTCGCTCATCATGTGCAGCAAGGGATGGATTACTTTCGACATCGCCGCCGCCCTGATTCTGGGCAGTAACATAGGTACCACCATTACTCCGCTGCTGGCTTCGATCAGTGCCAACGTGTCGGCCAAGCGGGCCGCCATGGGGCACCTGCTCTTCAACGTGCTGGGGTCGGTTTGGACGTTGATTCTCTATTATCCCTTCATCCGCTTCATCGTGTGGATATGCACCTCGCTGGGGGTAGGTAATCCCAACGACCTGATGGCTTTCGTCTCGGCCAACGAGCAGACCAACCCTTCGCTCATCAATGCCCTCAACAACGGCGGCACTCTGAATACGCCCGACTTTGAACAGCAAAAGGCCCATTTCGAGGCCATGCAGTTCTCGGTATCATTCGGCCTGTCGATGTTCCACACGGTCTTCAATGTCATCAACGTAACCATCATGATCTGGTTTACAGGGCTCTACGAGAAGATTGTCACTCACCTGGTGCGGGTGAAAGACAAGAACGAGGAGGAGTTCCAGCTGAAATTCATTTCGCGTGGTATGCTCTCGGCTTCGGAGTTGAATTTGCCCCAGGCCCATCAGGAGATTGCCGTCTATGCCGAGCGGGTGCAACGCATGTTTGGCATGGTGAAAGACCTCTTGCACGAGAAGGAGGGGAGCGAGGCCTATATGAAACTCTATAACCGCATCGAAAAGTACGAGCAGATTTGCGACCGCATGGAGCTCGAGATTGCCGGGTTCCTGAATCTGGTAGTGGGTGGCCGGTTGAGCTTCGAAGGCAAGATGCGGGTAAACGGCATGCTCAGTATCGTGACTGAAATCGAGAGCATAGGCGACTGCTGCTACAACCTGGCCCGCACGCTGCAGCGCAAGCAAGACTCGCACATCGTCTTCAACGACGAGATTGTGAGCAACATCGACGCCATGTTCCGCCTCAACTCCGAGGCGTTGTCGAATATGGTGGCGCTCCTGTCGAGCAACGAACCTCCCATGAGCGAGATTATGATTTCGTACAACAAGGAGTGCGAAATCAACAACTTCCGCAATCAATTGCGTAAATCGAACATCGAGAATATCAACAACAAGCATTACGAATATCAGGCCGGTATCTATTACATGGATATGATTTCGGAGTGCGAGCGGCTGGGCGACTATGTCATCAACGTAGTCGATGCCATCAAGCAGCAGGAGGTACGCCACGCCTGACCCGGTTTGTGATAGCCGTATAGCACAGAGCCCGCGGAAAACATCCGCGGGCTCTGTGTGTAATTGGGGAGCAGCAGCGAGGTCACGCCTCGTGTCGTAAATCTTCGATCAGTTCGGCCACGCCCTCCGAAGCCCCCTTCTGGATGACGTGTACGGGGCGGTTTATCGGTACCCGCACCTCTTTGGGGTCGATGAGGTAGATGGGTACCTGCGGGCGTACATAGGCCAGCAGCCCGGCGGCGGGGTAGACGTTGAGCGAGGTACCTATCACCACAAATATGTCGGCCTCTTCGGTGATGCGGATGGCCGGCTCGATCATGGGCACCGCCTCGCCGAACCACACGATGTGCGGCCGCAGCCGGTCGCCGTGCGAGTCGGTGGCATCGGGGGCCAGTTCGTACTGGTCGGGGGTGAGTTCGTAGACCCGGCTTTCGTCCTTGACCGACCGCACCTTGGTCAACTCGCCGTGCAGGTGGAGTACATGCGTGCTGCCGGCCCGCTCGTGCAGGTTGTCGACATTCTGGGTGATGATGGTCACGTCGTACTCTTTCTCGAGCTCGGCCAGCCCCTTGTGGCCCGCGTTGGGCTCGACGGTCAACAGCTCTTTGCGCCGTTTGTTGTAGAATCCCTGTACCAGGGCGGGATTACGTTCCCAGCCCTCGGGGGTAGCCACATCTTCTACGGGATAGCGGTCCCACAGGCCGCCGCTGTCGCGGAAGGTAGAGAGCCCGCTCTCTACGCTCATGCCCGCTCCGGTGAGAACAACCAGTTTCTTTTTCATTGTTGTGATATTTTAGGTTTGTACATGAATCTTTTCCCAATACAACTCCATGACAGTATGGAGAGGAGAACCGTCGTAACCAGTACGACAGTAAAAGCCACTCCTGGCCCATAGTCGCATACTCCCAAGTGAACTGCCAGTTGAATGACCGGGAAATGGAATAGGTACATATCGTACGATACATTATCTATCCGGCTGAAAAAATGCCCCCATTTCCCTACCATGGAGAAGAAAAGCACTAATGACGCTACTATTATGGGGCCTATTGTGAATGAATAGAAAGGTATATATTCTCGTAAGCCAACTAATATGAACGCTATGAAAAATATATGCCATCGATATTTCATGAATTTGTCGAAATAGAAATAGATGAGGACTCCAGAGTAAAAAAACATCAATTGTCCTAATATCTGTCGAGATAAGATGTTATATATTTCTTGTCCGGTAGACTGAAAGAGAAATAGAAAAGTTAAACGGTATGCAATCGATAACAAGTAAATAGAGATAAAAACAAAGGTCTTATTCCATTTGAAACGTGTATAGCACCAAAAAACTATTGGAACAGATAGATATAATAGCCATTCGGTCTTCATCGTCCATAACGAACCGTTTACGGCTTGAGTCACATTTCCCGAGAAAACTCCGGGTAAACAGGGTTCGATAAAATTTAAAAAGGAGAGGTTGGCAAGAGTGTACTTTAGCCATTGACTCGATTGAAAATAATCGAGAATAGATCGGTCGGATATGGTGACTAAGCCTATGGAACAGAGTAGTACAATAAAAAAATAGGGAGGAAGAATTCTTCTGGCTCGTCGCTCCAAATATATTTTTACACTCCTTTTTTTTAGAAAACTTCCAAATACAAGGAATCCGCTGAGGGCAAAAAATCCACCTACTCCGGTAAAACTGTTTGTGGGCCAGGGTATTTCGAATCCGGTTAAGTAATTAAAATGGGCAATGAGAACCGATAATGCAAGATAGTATCTCACAAGATCCATGTTGTTACGTCGGGTTATAAGCAGAGGTTTGTTCTCTTGCATGTCGGAAGTGAATAATAAAGTAAAAATAGAATAAAATAACGGATTAGACAAGAATTGTTCTCAAAATCTTTCTGTTGGTTTGAAAGGGAAACTTAATCAAAGAGTGAGGCATAGCAGAAGAGAGTTTTGTAGAAATCTTATAATAGTTATCAGATAAGTCTTGGTAAACTATTGAATGGTTGTATTCGGGGCCAAATTATATTTTTTTTTAAGGAGATTTTATCGAATTAAGCATAAAAGCCCTATCTTCGCCACGCAAATATTGTATTTATGTTTGCTTAACTGTACAATAGAATAGAAAATGGACAAACTGAGTTATGCTTTGGGTCTCAGCATGGGGCACAATTTCTTGGGTTCGGGTATTAAATCTCTGAATGTCGAGGACTTTGCCAAAGGCGTAGAGGCCGTATATAAGCACGAGAAGCCCGAGATTAGTTTCGAAGAGGCCAAACAGATTATCAACGAGTATTTCACCAACCTGCAAAACGAGATTGCCGAGGAGAACCGGCGGGCCGGCGAGGCTTTCCTGGCCGAGAATGCCAAGCGTCCCGAGGTAGTGGTTTTGCCCAGCGGTCTGCAATACGAGGTACTCGCCGAGGGTACAGGCCGCAAACCCAAGGCTACCGACAAGGTGCAGTGTCACTATCACGGTACGCTGATTGACGGACAGGTATTCGACAGTTCGGTACAACGGGGCACTCCCGCCGTCTTCGGGGTCAACCAGGTAATACCCGGTTGGGTAGAGGCTCTGCAACTGATGCCCGAGGGCTCGCGCTGGAAACTCTACATACCCTCCGATTTGGCATATGGCGAACAGGGCGCAGGGGGCAGCATCCCGGCCAACGCTACGCTCATCTTCGAAGTGGAACTGATAAAAGTATTGTAATTTATTTACCTCATAAACAATGAAAAAAAGTATTTTATTCTTTGTGGCACTTGCCGGTCTTACGGCAATGTCGTCTTGCGGAAACAAAGCCGCTGTGAAACTCGAAAACGCTGCCGATAGTGCCAGCTATGCGCTGGGTGTTTCGAATGGTGCCCGTCTGGGCGAGGCCATGAAATCGGGTATGTACGACCAACTGAAAGGTATCGATACCGGCGACTTCATGAAAGGCTTTGCCGCTGCCATGAAATCGGACTCGACTCAACGCTCCTATGAAATGGGTTTGAGCCAGGGTCTCTATGTGAAAGAGATGTTGAAAAACATCAAGCAAGGCACGGGCCTCGAAATCGATGTGCCTACCTTTATTCAGGCTTACGAAAAGGCTTTGGCCGGCGATACCACGCTGTTGATTTCGGACATGGAGGCCAATGGCGTTCTCGACGCTATCTTCAGAGCTGCTGCCGAGGCTAAGGAAAAAGAGGAACTCGCTCGTTTGGCCGAGTCTCCCGAAGCTAAAGAAAACCTGGCTAAAGGTGAAGCCTTCCTGGCCGAGAAAGCCAAAGAAGAGGGTGTAGTAAAGACCGAATCGGGTCTGCTCTACAAAGTAGTTAAAGCCGGTCAAGGCGAAACGCTTCAAGCCAACCAACGTGCCAAAGTATCGTACAAAGGTACATTGATCGACGGTACTCAATTCGATGCCAATGCCAGCGCTACCTTCTCGCCTGCCGGTGTAGTGAAAGGTTTCGGCGAAGGTCTGCAACTGATGCAAAAGGGTGGCAAATACATCCTCTATATCCCCGCCGAACTGGGCTACGGTGTACGTGGTGCCGGCGACAAGATCCCGACCAACTCGGTTCTCGTATTCGAGGTTGAGGTTCTGGATATTCTGAAATAAGAGGATAACCTCCCGTGAGGGGAAGTGGGTTGCCACAAGGTGCCTCGACCCTTGCGATTGAACCAGACGATTGTATTTTCATAAATAGAGAGAAAGAGCTCGGTATCGCACCGAACTCTTTCTTTTTTTGTAGATCCCCTCGTTGTGAGTTTTGAGATTCAATTAGTCTTTTTGTAGCTCAGGATAGCCCACGAAACCATCGCGGCTCCGATGGTGAGCAGACCCGCCGCATCGGTCCAGACATCGGCCAGCGAGCTGCCTTTGATGTAGATGCCGCGCATGGCATCGGCATAGTAGCGCATGGGATTCAGGTAGGTGATGGCCTGAGCCCACCCGGGCATCGAGGCGATGGGGGTGAAGATGCCGCTCACCAGCATGAATACCATCATGAAGAACCAGGTGACAAACATGGCCTGCTGGGCATTGTCGCTGTAGTTGGAGATGAGCAGCCCCATGCCGGCTGTCACCAGAATGTTGCCAGCCGTGAAGAAGTACATCAACCCTACCGACCCGGCACACGTGTAGCCGAATACCCAGCGGGCAATCAGCAGGCAGGCCGTGAGCACGAAGAAGGCCACCAGCCAGTAGGGTATGAGTTTGCAGAGGATGAAGGCTCCCCGGTTTACGGGGGTGACGTTGATCTGCTCGATGGTGCCCCGCTCCTTTTCGCTCACGATATTGAGGGCCGGAAAGAAGCCCGTGAGCATGGTGATGGCGATGACGATGAGGGCCGGCACCATGAACTTCTTGTAGTCGAGATAGGTGTTGAAGTAGTATTTCGACGACACGTCGAGCTGCGGACCGGCTGCTGCCGTAGTGGGTTGGGTCGGTGCATTCTCGGCGTAGTAGCGTTGGATGCACGAGGTGAGGTAACCGGCCCCGATGCTCCCCTTCGTGCCATTGATGGTATTGACCTTTACCCCCACGGGTAGCGCCTCGCCCCGCTCCAGACAGCGGTCGAAGTCCGATTCGATGGTCAGGATGGCGTCGGCTTTGTTCCGGTCCATCAGCTGCATGGCCCGGGCCGGGTCGTCGCACACCTCCACCAGGTTGAAGTAGCCCGATGCGGTACAGCTCTCTACCAGTTTCGACGAGGCGACCGACCGGTTGCTGTCGACCACCACCAGGTCGATGTTGCGTATCTCCATGCTCACGGCAAAGGGAAATACCAGCATCATCAGCACCGGGAAGGCGATGGCCATCTTGGGCAGACCGGGATCCCTGAAAAACTGCTTGAACTCTTTCTCCAGCAAATAAAGTAGAACCATAGAACGACCTCCCGATTATAATCTTCGTTTAAATAGCCTTACACTCACGACCAGCAGAAACAGCGTCATCACCAGCAGGATGATGAACTCGGGGTAGATGTAGCTGAAACCCACCCCCTCGATCATTACCTTCTTGACCATGATGATGTACCACTTGGCCGGGATAATATCCGAAACGTATTGCAAAATCACGGGCATGCTCTCGCAGGGGAAGATGATGCCCGAGAAGATCATCGTGGGCATCGTGAGTCCCATGCCCGAGATGAGCAGCGCCGTCTTTTGGGTGGCCGAAACCACCGAGATGAGCAGCCCGATGCCCAGCGATGCGAGAATGAAGAGCACCGACACCACCGCCAGCAGGAACAGGCTGCCCCGCAACGGCACCCCCAGCACGAAGCGGGCGAGCAGCAGGATGGTGACCAGATTGATGAGCGACAGCGCCAGGTAGGGGATAGCCTTGCTGACGATGACTCCCACGGGGCGGATGGGCGAGACGAGCAGCAACTCCAGAGTGCCGCTCTCTTTCTCGCGCACGATCGAGATGGCGGTCATCATTGAGCAGACCAGCATGAGGATAAGCCCCATGACACCCGGCACGAAGTTGTAGGACGACCGCACGGCGGGGTTGTACATGTATTGCACGTGCGGGAACGAGGCCGTTTGCGTGCCCTCTGACGCACTCAACTCGCTTTGCACGGTAGACAATACCCCGTTCACGTAATTGACAATCATTTGGGCCGTATTGGGGTCGGACCCGTCGCCGAGTATCCGTATGAATGCCTTGTCGTAGTGGCGCAGCCGCTCGTCGAAGTTGCGTTCGAAACAGACGGCCACGTCCGACTTCCCGGCCCGGAACCGCTCGGCCACCTCGGCTACCGACCCCAGTACGGCCGTGACGTGCAGATAAGGGTTCTGGTCGATGCGTGCCACCGTCTGCCTCACCGACGGGTCGGCCAGGTCGCCCACCACGTCGACCCGGGCATCGTGCACCTCGGTACTGACGGCAAAGCCGAAGAGGATAATCTGCACGATGGGCATCACCAGCACGATGAGGATGGTGCGCCGGTCGCGGAATATGTGGCGGAACTCTTTCTTGATGAACGACAAAAACTCTTTCATAGCCTTACTCTCTTTTGGCTTGGTAGGCCAGTTTACGGAATACCGCGTCCATATCGGCCGCCTGATGGCGTTGCTTCAGGGCTGCGGGGGTGTCGAGGTCGGCAATGATGCCGTCGACCATAATCGACACCCGGTCGCAATACTCGGCCTCGTCCATGTAGTGGGTGGTGACGAATATCGTCGTGCCCGCCTCGGCCGTCTCGCAGATGAGGTCCCAGAAGAGCCGCCGGGTCTCGGGGTCGACACCGCCGGTAGGCTCGTCGAGAAAGACGATGGCCGGTTCGTGGATGAGGGCGATGCTGAAGGCCAGCTTCTGCTTCCACCCCAGCGGCAGGTCGCCCACCAGTTCGTCTCTCAGGTCGGTCATGTTCAGGTAGCGCAGCATCTCGTCGCTCTTTTGCCGGATGCGCTTGCCGCTCAAGCCGTAAATGCCACCGAAGAGGCGGATGTTTTCCCACACCTTCAGGTCGGCATAGAGCGAAAACTTCTGGCTCATGTAGCCGATGTGACGCTTGATTTTCTCCTGTTCGCGGCACAGGTCGTACCCGTTGACCGTGCCGCCGCCCGAGGTGGGGAGGCTCAGGCCGCACAGAATCTTCATGGCGGTGGTCTTGCCAGCTCCGTTGGCCCCGAGGAATCCGAAGATTTCGCCCCGGTGCACCCTGAAGCTGATGTGGTCGACCGCCGTGAAGTTGCCGAACTTCTTGGTCAACTGCTCTACGATGATGATGTCGGTATTTTCGTTCACGCCTTTTGCCTTTCTTTTTTAGCCAGTTCCATGAAACAATCTTCGATGTTGGGCTCGATTTCGTGTACCGTTGCGTCGCTGAATCCCGCTGCCCGAATCTGGGTCTGCAGCTCGTCGGGGGCAATGGTGCCGGGTGCGACGGCCACGTGGTGCTCCGACCCGAACGAGAAGCACCGCAGCAGGTCGTTTCGTCGCCGCAGATACTTCAGCAGCGGATAGGCCGGGTGGCCCGACACGCCGAAGAGCCGGTGCGGATATTGGGCCACGATGGCCGCCGGGGTGCCGGTCTCGATGATGTGCCCCTGCTGGATGAGCGATATGCGGTCGCAGAGCGACGCTTCGTCCATGTAGGGGGTCGATACCAGTATGGTGACGCCGGCCTCGCGGATGCGATAGAGCATGTTCCAGAACTCTTTGCGGCTCACGGCATCGACGCCGGTGGTGGGCTCGTCGAGAAAGAGTACCGTGGGGCGGTGCACCAGGGCGCAGCAGAGGGCCAGCTTCTGTTTCATGCCGCCCGACAGTTTCCCGGCCCGCCGGTCGCGGAAGGGTTCGATCTGGGAGTAAATCTCCCGGATGTTTTCGTAGTTGTCGGCTACGGTGGTGCCGAACATGGTGGCGAAGAAGTCGAGGTTTTCGGCCACCGTCAGGTCCTGGTACAGCGAGAACCGTCCCGGCATGTAGCCGATGCGCCGCCTGATGGCCATGAAATCCTTCACCACGTCGAGCCCCTCGACGCGGGCGTGGCCGCTGTCGGGAAGGAGCAGCGTCACCAGTATGCGGAACAGTGAGGTCTTGCCGGCCCCGTCGGGTCCGATAAGGCCGTAAATCTCGCCCGCCCGTATGTCGAGCGAGACACGCTCCAACGCCTGGCAGGTCCCGTACCGCTTGCTCACCTCGTCTACTTCAATGGCTCCCATGGCTGCACCTCTCTATTTGAAACGGACGTACGCATACATGCCCAGTTTGAGGAAGCCGTCGTTCTCGAGGGACACCTTGGCGGCATAGACCAGATCGGCCCGCTCGTCCTGGGTCTGGATATTCTTCGGGGTAAACTCGGCCTCGTCGGCAATCCATACCAACCGACCTTCGTACTGGCGGGGCTTGTCGGTACCGTCTTCGATGGTCACCTGCACGGTGTCGCCCAGCTTCACCTCGGCCAGTTGGGCCGTGGTGAGGTAGGCCCGCACATGGACCTGCTTCAGGTCGGCCATCTTGAAGAGCGATTTCCCCGACGTCACCAGTTCGCCCGCTTCGGCAAACTTGGTCAGCACCGTGCCGTCGATAGGGGCCACGATGCGGCATTTGTTCAACTGGTCCTCCTTCTCGGCAATCTGCACGTCGTAGAGGGCCAACTCTTCGCGAATGCCCGTGTTGTTGCGCTCGTAGGTCTGTTTCTTGGCCGCCATCTCGCGTCGGGTCACGGCAATCTGCGAGGCGAGGTCGTCGACCTGTTTCTGGGTAGCGGCATCCCTGGCCTCGAGAGCCTGGTACCGCTTGTAGTCGGCCTGCTGCTTTTCGAGTTGGGCCTGTTGCGAAGCCAGTTGCCGGTCGATGTCTACCAGTTTGGTCTGGGCGTTCGACCGCTTGCGCACGAGCTCCTGCTTCTGCAGGTAGGTCTGTACCGAGTCGATGACACCCACGGTCTGCCCGGCCGTGAGCCGGTCGCCTTCGGTCAGTTGCAGGGATACGATGCGGCCGTTGACCTCGGCCGAAACCAGCACCTCGGTCGCCTCTATCTGACCGCAGGCGTCGAAGTCGCGCGAGTGGTCGGCACAACTGCCGAGGGTGAGAAGTGCCGTTGCCAGGGCTGTGTATAAAATTTTCTCTTTCATTGTCTTGAGTTTATGGTTTGTATCGGTTTACTGTCCCAGAGTGGTCTTCAGGTCGCAGATGGCCATGATGAGCTGCACCTGGTGGAGCGATTCGGCCACCCGGGCGTTGAACTCCTCGTCGATCATGTCCATCAGGTCGGTGAGCATGATGACCCCCTGCTTGTACTGCTCCTCGCCGGCTTGGCGAATATCCTCGCGCAGTCTGATGATTTCGCGGTCCTGCTCGAGCACCTGCCGGGCTTTGCGCACCTCATTCAGGCGGTCGGTCACATCGAGCATCGTGTTGAAGACAAAGGTCTCCTGCTCGCGCTCGATGCGCTCTTTCTGTGCGGCTATCTTACGGATGTCGTTCTTGCGCGAATAGAGGGCTCCCAGATTCCACTGCATCTTTACCCCCACGGTGTAGTAGGGTTCGAACTCGTTTTTCAGGATGTTCAATCCCGGGCGCCCGATACCTCCCTGCAACGACAGGTTGAACTTGGGGTAGAGGTTGGTCTGCAAATCCTGACGCTGTACCCGGGTCTGCTCCAGCTGTGCCTTGTAGAGTTGCAGTTCGGGCCGCGCCAGGGTAGTGGTGTCGATTTGCAGGTCGACCGGCGGCTCTACGAACTGTGCTTGCGACAGGTCCTCGCCGGTGAGCCGCCCGAGCATGTCGACGTAGGCCTGGCGGTCGGAGTTCAGCGACGAGATGGTCTGCTTGTAGTTGAGTATGTTCACATCGACGATGCTCAAGTCCGACTTGTACGACACGCCGTGCTCGATGCCCGCCAGCACCGACTCGCGGTTGCGGTAGAGGCTCTTGATGGCAATCTCGTTTTGAGCAATCTGCTTGTCGATAAGCAGGATGCCCAGGAAGATATTCTCCACCTTCTGCCTGATGCTGTACAACGATACCTCTACCTGTTGGCTCTGTATCTGGGCATCGGCGCTCACCAGCCGCTTTTTGCTGGCCGTCGTGCCGCCGTCCCAGAGGGTCTGGCTCACCTCGCCCACCAGCGAATATTGGTCGTGAGGCAGGTTGAACTTGAACTCGGGTATCTCGAACGGCATCTCGACCACCTTTGACTGATATTGGGCTTTGCCGCTGATGGTGAGTTGCGGCAGCCAGCTCTGGCTGGCGGTGGACAAATCGTATTTCTCGGCTTCACGGATGAGGCCGAGCTCCTGTATCTGCGGGTAGTTGTTGCGGGCCTTTTCCACACAATCGCTCAGGGTCACTTGAGCGGCGGCCGCACTGGCGATACCGGCCCACAGGATAAGAAAAACCCATCTTTTCATCATATCTCTCTCGTTAAAATGCTCCTTGTTTTTGATTCCTTCTTTCCCGGTTATCGGTCGGGCTCACATCGGCCGTACAGCCGGTGGTAGAGCAGGGCGATAATCTCGTCGTGCCGCCTCTTCAGGGCCTGGTCTATCTGGTCACGCGGCATTCCCACCGCCTGTTCCATCACCGGTACCGACATGTAGGTCGAGAAGCTCAGCGAAATGAGGTCGAGAAACAGTTGTTCGAAGGTGATGGGGTTGCACCGGCCGGCCCGCACCTCGTTGTCGAGCAGGACCTTGTGATGGCCGGCAAGTCCCGAAATGAGGCTTATGGTGCTTTCGCGGTAACGGTTCAGCAGTTCGGGGTTGTGCCGGGCTACGTCGTACAGGAAACTGACCAGTTGGCGATGCTGGTCGAGGAATTCGAGCAGACGGATTACGCCACCTTTCAGGTTGGGCCAAAATGCAATAGTTTCGGCCGACATGGCATTGCGTACCGAGGTAAACAGTTCGTGCAGGTTTTTGTCGAGAACCTTGAAGAAAATCTGTTCCTTGGTTTGGAAATAGTAGTGTAGCATGGCGTGTGTTACACCGGCCCGGCGGGCTATCTCGGTCGTAGTGGCCAGCAGGTATCCTTTCTCGAGAAACAACTCTTCGGCAGCCGCCATGACGGCTCCCTCGGTATTCTTTCTTTTGGTGTTGGGTTTGGCTTGTGACATAGGTCGTGTTTTGTTTAACAGCGCTGTTAATTGCAATTATAACTATTCTGGACAAAATCGACAATAAAAAATCGATTTTTAACACAATCGGGGAGGCGGCAGTCCGCTTCGAAAAGTGTTTCAGCCCTTCTGTATTCTTCATTTTTTTATGAAAAAGTATCTTATAAAGGCTCAATAAGCCATCTGTTTTTAGTAAGGGAAGTATCTTTTTGTCAAAAAAAATAGCCAAAACATAGTTGTATATTCAAAAAGAAGTGATATTTTTGTCGCAAAATGATTTATGTAAATAAAATTTTATGGAAAAGATAGATAATTTAGATCGTCAGATTCTCGAGATTATAATGCGCAATGCTCGCATTCCGTCGAAAGACGTAGCCGCCGAGTGCGGCGTTTCGCGTGCGGCTATCCACCAGCGCATACAGCGCATGATCGATATGCACGTGATTACCGGTTCGGGGTATCATGTGAACCCCAAGTCGCTGGGTTTCAGAACTTGTACCTATATTGGGGTGAAGTTGGAGAAGGGGTCGATGTATCGCGATGTAGTTCCCGAGCTCGAAAAGATTCCCGAGGTAGTGGAGTGCCACTTTACCACAGGTCCCTATACAATGTTGTGCAAGCTCTATGCCCGGGACAACGAGCATCTGATGGAGCTCTTGAACGACAAGATTCAGCACATCAAGGGGGTGGTTTCGACCGAGACGCTTATCTCGCTCGAGCAGAGCATGAACCGCGAAATTCCGGTGATGAAGGAGTAAGCAACGATTTGCACGGGACACGCTGTGCAGACTCGACGTATAAAGACGAGGATGGCTTCGACGCATGTAGCGCGGGGCCATCCTCGTTTGTTATCAGCGGGTTGGATAATAATCCATGGGGGAAGCATGCCGTATTTTCTCAAGCGGCGGGCGTTACCCGATTGTTTTGCCCCAGTTTCCGGTTGGTTTGCCAGAGCATCAGCAGGGTGACGAGGGTGGCAATCGTGTCGGATACCGGCATGGCGCCCCACACGCCGTTCAGTTCGAACAGGCGGGGGAAGATGAGCAGCAGCGGTATGAGAAAGATGACCTGCCGCGTAAGACTCATGAAGATGGCCTTCGAGGCCATGCCCAGCGACTGGAACAGGTTGGTGGCGACCATCTGGATACCCACGATGGGGAAGACGCCCATGGCGATGCGCATGCCGTGTATGGCCACGTCGATAAGGTGTTCGTCGGTGGTAAAGGCCCGTATGATGTAGTAGGGGAAGAAGGTGGAACCTATCCACCCCACCGTGGCGCAGAGGGTGGCCACGACACAGGTAATCTTGAAGGCCCGTTTCATGCGGTCGTAGTTGCCGGCTCCGTAGTTGTAGCCCACGACGGGCTGCATGCCCTGGCACAACCCCACGATGAGCATCACCACCAGGGTGGCGTAGCTGTTGAAGATGCCGAAGGCACCAATGGCCTCGTCGCCTCCGTAGCGGTAGAGCGAGGTGTTGATGATGGCGTTGATTACGCTGCTGGCGATATTGATCAGGAAGGGTGACATGCCTATGGAGACGATGTTGATGAGGATGGCCCACTCGAGCTTGAAGTACCGGCGGTGGAACCGCACGTTGCTGCGGGTGTTGCAGAAGTGTGCCATCACGAAAACCGCCGAGATGGCCATGGCTATGTCGGTAGCGATGGCCGCCCCTTTGATGCCCAGCTTGAGGCCGAAGATGAAGATGGGGGCGAGAACGAGGTTGGAGAAGGCGCCGATGAGCATCGTGTACATGGCCTTGCCGGGATAGCCCGAGGCCCGCATCATGTTGTTGAAGCTGTAGCACAGGTTGGTGCAGAGCATGCCGGGCATGATGTAGAGCAGGAACTCGCGGGCATAGGGTATGGTGCGGTCGCTGCCGCCGAAGCTGCGCAGAATGTCGTCCATGAAGATGACGAAGAGCGAGAGGTAGCAGAGGGCGAAGGTGACGGAGAGGATGAGGCTGTTGGCCAGAATCTTCTCGGCCTTCTCCTTGTCGTCCTGTCCCATCACAATCGAGATGCGGGCCGCCGCACCCTGTCCGACCAGCATGCCGATGGCTCCCGAAATCGACATGATGGGGAAGGTGAGGGCCAGCCCCGATATGGCGTCGGGGCCCACACCTTGCCCGATAAAGATGCGGTCGATTACGTTGTAGAGCGACATGACCATCGTCCCCACGATGGCCGGTACCGAGTACCGCCAAAGCAGTTTGCCCACGGGGAGCGTGGCCAGTTCGGCGCGAATGTTGTTCTTGCTGTCGTTCATTGTTCAGGTTAGAAATCTCAAGCGGGGTCGCACCAGTCGCCGTTGGCTTTGATGAGGGCGATGAGCTTCTCGATAGCCTGCTCCTCGGGTATGTTCTTTTCGATGCAGCTCTTGCCTTTGTAGAGGCTCACCCGGTTGCGGCCGGCACCCACGTAGCCGTAGTCGGCATCAGCCATCTCGCCGGGGCCGTTTACGATACAGCCCATGACACCTATTTTGAGTCCGGTCAGATGCGAGGTGGCCGCTTTGACCCGGGCCAGAGTCGTTTGCAGGTCGAACATGGTGCGTCCGCAACTGGGGCACGAGATGTATTCGGTCTTGCTGAACCGCTTGCGGGCGGCCTGCAAAATGGTGAACATGTAGTCTGTGAGGCTCTGTGCGGCTATTTCTCCCTCGTTGCAGAGGTAGATACCGTCGATGAGGCTGTCGAGCAGGAAGGGGCCGAAATCGGCTCCGGCCTTCACTTGCAGGTCCTCAGGGTTGTTTTCGCGATAGTCGCGCTTCAGTATCACGGGGCAGGTGCAGCCGGCTGCGGTGAGCCGAGCCAAGGCAGCACGCGTGTCGCCCACAGGGTTGATGTGGTGCGAGGTGACGATGAGTACCACCCCCTTCTCGCCGGCCAACCGGTTGAGCAGCGGCTCGGTCAGTTCGGTCGTGTCGGCCTGCAGGAACCGTAAGGGAGCCTGGCTCAAGGTCAGGGCTTGCCAGTCGGCAGCCCGGAAGAGCGGGCAGGTGTGGGCCTCACCCCGGTAGTGGGGATAGTCGACAATTGAACGCACCGCACCCCCGGCCGCCTGGTCGCGGGTGTAGTAGAAGTCGGCCTTGGCTCCCTCGCCGGGTTTCCCCTCGGCGATGACCACCGGCTGTTCGCCGGCGCCAATCTCCTCGATGTGCTCTTTGGGGCGGGCGGCCAACTGCTCGAGCGAGAGTTCGGGAGCCACAATGGGAGCATGGCCGGCCCGGGCGGTGATGTAGTCGACCAGCTTGCGGGCCACCGGCACCTCGGCCTCGGGCGCTTCGCTCAGCGAAACCCGTATGGTGTCGCCTATACCGTCGGCCAACAGGGTGCCTATACCCACGGCCGACTTTATCCGTCCGTCCTCTCCATCGCCGGCTTCGGTCACCCCCAGGTGCAGCGGGTAGTGCATGCCCTCGGCATCCATCGTCTGGATGAGCAGCCGCACGGTGGCTACCATCACCACCGTGTTGGAGGCCTTGATCGAGATGGCTACGTTGTCGAAATGTTCGTCGCGGCAGATGCGCAGGAACTCCATGCACGACTCGACCATGCCCGCCGGCGTATCGCCGTAGCGGCTCATGATGCGGTCGGAGAGAGAACCGTGGTTCACTCCCAGCCGGATGGCCGTGTGGTGCTCCTTGCAGATGTCGAGGAAGGAGACAAACCGCTCCCGCAGGCGTTTCAGTTCGGCGGCATACTCCTCGTCGGTGTAGTCTATCTGCTTGAAGGTGCGGGCGCTGTCGACGAAATTACCGGGGTTGATACGCACCTTTTCGACGGTGCAGGCCGCTGCGTCGGCCGCCTTGGGGTTGAAGTGGATGTCGGCCACCAGCGGGGTGTGGTATCCCCGCTCATGAAGCTCTTTCTCGATATTGGCCAGGTTTTCGGCCTCGCGCACCCCCTGGGCGGTAAGTCTCACATAGTCGGCCCCGGCCTCGATAATGCGGATACACTGCTCTACGCTGCCCGGGGTGTCGAGCGTAGAGGTGTTGGTCATCGACTGTATGCGTATCGGGTACGACCCTCCGAGAGGCGTGTCGCCTATCTGTACGACGCTGCTTTCCCGGCGACGGTAGTTGTAATAGTCCATGATAAAAGAGAACGGCGTGAATAGCGATTAGTTGGTTTTGAATTTGTATTTGACTTCGGCCAGCGCCTCGTTGGCGGCAACGATTTTCTGGGTGAGTCCGGCTTTATATCGCTCTACCTTTTCGGCAATGGCGGCATCGCCCAGGGCCAGCATCTGGGTAGCCAGGATAGCGGCATTGAGCGAGGCGTTGATACCTACGGTAGCTACGGGGATTCCCGGGGGCATCTGCACGATGGCCAGCAGGGCGTCGAGACCCTCCATGCCCGATTTGATGGGCACACCGATGACGGGCAGCGGGGTCATCGAGGCGATGACGCCGGGCAGGTGTGCAGCCATGCCGGCCGCAGCGATAATGACTTTGATGCCGCGGGCTTTGGCTCCTTTGGCAAACTCCTCGACCTGAGCCGGGGTGCGGTGTGCCGAGAGGGCCAGCATCTCGAAGGGGATTTCGCACTCGTCGAGCAGCTTGGCGGCTTTCTCCATGACGGGGAGGTCGGAGGTGCTCCCCATGATTATACTTACAACAGGTTTCATAATGGTATATATTACTTATCGGTTATGCAAAAATAAAGAACATCGACCCGCAGCAGAGTATCCCCAGGGCAAATCCGGCGCCTACCTGTCCCAGCGTGTGGCGTTTGAGCAGGATGCGCGACGAGCCTATGGCACCGGCCAGCAGCACAGAGGCAATCTGCAGCGGCAGGATATAGGGGGTGAGCATGAGGCTGTAGAAACTCATCAGAAATACCAGCGTCACCATGGAGCCGGCTGCCACCATGTGGGCGCTTATCTTCCAGTACCGGTTGATGAAGAGCGAGATGATGAGCGCGACGATGGCACCCGCGATGAAGGCGATAATCCAGCTGGGTATCCCGAACCGGTAGAGATAGAGGTAGCAGGCTACGTAGCAGGCGAAGTTGATGAGGTAGGGGATGGTACGCTCGGTGCGTTCGTGCAGCCTGAAGTCGCTGATGTGTCCCAGTTTGTAGAGGATATAGATGCCCAGCGAGGGGAGTATGCAGGTCGTGAGCAACACCCCCACGATGACGATGCCCAGCAGGCGGTCGCCGAAGATGCGCATGTACGACGTGTAGAGCGCGATGGCGATGCCGTAGGTAGGCATGAGCAGCGGATGAAACACGGTCGACAGTAGGGTTGCCAGTTTGTTCATAAGTCGTTATGTTTTTTTTAGTCGTTCAAATCTCTTTGCGCAACCGGGCCACGGGGATGGAGAGCTGCTCGCGATATTTGGCGATGGTACGTCGTGCTATGGGGTATCCCTTCTGTTGCAGCATCTCGCACAGCTTGTCGTCGGAGAGCGGCTTGCGCTTGTCTTCGTGGTCGACCAGCTCTTGCAGCAGCCGTTTGATTTCGCGGGTCGAGACCTCTTCGCCGGCATCGTTCTGCATGGCCTCGGAGAAGAAATATTTTAACGGATAAATACCGAAATTTGTTTGCACATACTTGCTGTTGCTGGCCCGCGAGATGGTAGAGATGTCGTAGCCGGTACGCTCGGCCACATCTTTCAGAATCATCGGCTTGAGGGTACGCTCGTCGCCGGTGAGGAAAAACTCCTTTTGCAGCTCGACGATGACCGTGATGGTCTTGAGCAGTGTCTCTTGCCGTTGTTTCACGGCGTTGACAAACCACTGGGCCGCGTCGAGTTTCTGCTTGACAAACAAGAGGGCATCGCGTTTGTCGCGGGTCTGGTTCTGTTTGTTCGACGAGTAGTCTTCCAGCATGTCCTGATAGTCACGGCTTACGTGAAGCTCGGGTATATTGCTGTTGTTGAGGCTGATGGTGAGCTCGCCATCCTGAGCCTCGACGTAGAAGTCGGGGATGATGTGGTGCTCCGAGTTGCCCGAGTAGCTGTTGTTCCAGGCACTGCCCGGCTTGGGATTGAGCAGGGTGATTTCGTGAATGGCCTGTTTCAGCTCTTCTTCGCTCACGTTGCACTGGCGCATGATTTTGTCGTAGTGCTTCTTGGAAAACTCGTCGAACATCTGGTCCACGATTTTGTAGGCCAGCAGGTTGGCGGGTGTACCCTCGTGACGCTCGAGCTGCAGCAGCAGGCATTCGCGCAGATTCGAGGCCCCCACACCGGCAGGTTCGAACTCCTGAATCATTTGCAGAATATCCTCGACCTGACTCACCGGTACGTCGAGCCCCACCTGAAAGATGAGGTCGTCGGTGATGGCCTGGATGGGGCGCTGCAGATAGCCGTTGTCGTCGATGTTGCCGATGATATATTGGGCAATCTGATACGAGGTGTCGTCGAGCGGCTGTTCGCCCAACTGGCTCTCGAGGTAGTCGTGGAACGACGAAGCCGAGACAAAGGGAATATCCTCTTTCTTGTCGTCTTTCGAGAAGTTGTCGGCCTCGAGCCGGTAGTCGGGGATGTCGTCTTCGGTGCGGTAGTCGCCCAGCGAGAGCTCTTCGGCCGATTCGGTGGGATTCCCGTCTTCGTCGGCGTTGGGGTTGTAGTCGTTCAGGCTGTCGAGGCTTTCTTCCCGGCCCTCTTCCAGGGCGGGGTTGTCGACCAGCTCTTGTTGCACGCGCTCTTCAAACTCCACTTCGGTAAGTTCGAGGAGCCGGATGAGCTGTATCTGCTGGGGTGAGAGCTTTTGTTGCAGCTTCTGTTGTAGCTGCTGTTTCAGTGCTGCCATAGGCCGAGAATCATTTGCAAACGAAGGTAACGATTTTTACGCTAAATAAGTAAAAAAATGAGAATTTTTAACCCCGCGCAATATCTGTTTGAGGTAGGCGAAAAAAAAGAGCCGTATATCGGGATGATATACGGCTCGTATGGCGGAACAGATAGAATCTGTTACTGTTTCTTGTTGTCGCGGTGACGGTCGTTGCGCGGGGCTCTTTCGGGACGGGGCAACAGAGCTTTCATCGAGAGACGGTATTTGCCGGTCTTCTTGTCGATTTCGATGAGTTTCACCGTTACTTCGTCGCCTTCGTGGATACCCGAGGTCTCCATCGTCTCGAGACGGTCCCAGCTGATTTCCGAGATGTGGAGCAGACCATCTTTGCCGGGGAGAATCTCTACGAATGCACCGAAGGGCAGAATCGATTTCACTACACCGGTATAGGTTTCGCCCTCTTCGGGTTGAGCCGTGATGGCTTTGATGCGGCGTTTGGCATCCTGAATCGACTCGAGGTTGGCTGCCGAGATTTCGATGTGGCCCTCGTTGTCGATTTCGTCGATGGTAACGATGGCACCGCTGGCTTCCTGAATGCTTTGGATGATTTTCCCGCCCGGGCCGATTACGGCACCGATCATCTCTTTGGGGATAATCATCGTCTCGAGACGAGGCGCATGCGGCTTGAGGTCGGCACGCGGTTCGGCGATGGTGTCGGTGATGATGTTGAGGATGTGCATACGACCCTCGCGAGCCTGATTCAGGGCTTTCTCGAGAACTTCGTAGGAGAGACCGTCGCACTTGATGTCCATCTGGGTGGCGGTGATACCGTCGCGGGTACCGGTCACCTTGAAGTCCATGTCGCCGAGGTGGTCTTCGTCACCGAGAATATCGGAGAGGATGGCATATTTCACATTGTCTTTGTCGGTAATCAAGCCCATGGCGATACCCGAAACCGGTTTCTTGATCTGTACACCGGCATCCATCAGGGCCAGCGTACCGGCACAAACGGTAGCCATCGACGACGAGCCGTTCGACTCGAGAATATCCGATACGACACGGATTACATAGGGGTAATCCTTCGGGATCATGCGCTTGAGGGCGCGGTTGGCCAGGTTGCCGTGACCGATTTCACGACGGCCTACGCCGCGTTGAGCTTTGGCTTCGCCGGTCGAGAAGGGGGGGAAGTTGTAGTGCAGCAGGAAGCGGTCGCGACCCTGGTTGAGCACGTCGTCGAGAATCTTCTCGTCGAGTTTGGTACCGAGGGTAACGGTGGCCAGGGCCTGCGTCTCACCACGGGTGAACACGGCCGATCCGTGAGGACCCGGCAGGTAGTCTACTTCGCACCAGATGGGGCGAATCTGCGTGGTGGTACGGCCGTCGAGACGGATGCCTTCGTCGAGGATGCAGCGACGTACGGCCTCTTTCTCTACATCGTGGTAGTAGCGGCGTACGAGCGGTTCCTTTTCGGCGAGCTCTTCTTCGCTCAGACCGGCCAGATAGTCGTCGACGATAGCGTCGAAGGCGTTTTGGCGGGCGTGCTTGTCGGCATTACCCGAGCGGGCAATGGCGTAAGCCTTGTCGTAGCATTTTGCCCACACGTCTTTGCGCAGATCTTCGTCGTTGGTTTCGTGGCAATATTCGCGTTTTACGGTCGAACCCACGGCCTCGGCCAACTCTTTCTGTACGAGGCAGTGAACCTTGATGGCTTCATGGGCGGCTTTGAGGGCTTCGAGCAGGTCGGTCTCCGAAACTTCGTCCATTTCGCCTTCGACCATCATGATGTTTTCATAAGTGGCACCTACCATCAAATCCATGTCGGCTCTTTCGAGTTCGCTGAAGGTAGGATTTATTCTGAATTTACCGTCGATGCGGGCAACCCGTACTTCCGAAATAGGACCGTTGAAGGGAATATCCGACACGGCCAGGGCAGCCGATGCGGCCAGACCGGCCAGGGCATCGGGCATGTCTACGCCATCGGTCGAGAACAGCATGATGTTCACGAAGGTGTCGGCGTGATAGTTGTCGGGGAACAACGGACGCAGTACGCGGTCTACCAGGCGGGCGGTGAGTATCTCGTAGTCTGAAGCTCGGCCCTCACGTTTGGTAAAACCTCCGGGGAAACGGCCGAAAGCTGAATAACGCTCTTTGTATTCTACTTGCAAAGGCATGAAATCCACGCCTTCACCGGCTTCTTGTGCCGAACATACCGTGGCCAACAGCATGGTGTTGCCCATGCGTACTTCTACGGCCCCATCGGCTTGCTTGGCGAGCTTGCCGGTTTCGATGGTGATGGTCCTTCCATCACCCAAATCGATGGTCTTCTTAATAACTTGTTTAATCATAAAATCGATTTTTCTGTATTTTTTTCTTCTCAAAATCACGCAAAGATAATGAAAGTTTGAATGCAAAACTATGATTATGAAATAAAAATGAAAAAATATCGCCTATAAAAGTAGTTTGGCGAACAGATAGTGCGGTTTTTTGCGGGGGCATTCTTTCATTTTGCTTTTGGTACAGAGGCACCGAGGCATTGGAATGTGTGAAAAAAAACATATCTTTGTAACTGGTTTTCTCCAAGGGGAGATGGCCATGAACTTAAAATCTGAAACAATGAGAAAGTGGATATTTTTATGTGCGATAGCCGTGGCTGTTACCTCGTGTAGCAAGCGGCAGTTTACCATCGAAGGCGACGTGACGGGTGCTCACGGACAAATGCTTTACCTCGAATCGCTGGCTACGGGACAGCCTGTGGCGCTCGACTCGGTGACTCTCGACGACAAGGGCACTTTCAAATTCAAACAAGAGGCACCGCAATATCCCGAGTTTTATCAGCTGCGGTTGAATGGGGCTCTGGTTCATTTTGCCGTCGACTCTACCGAGACGCTGTCGTTCTCGGCCCGGGCTACCGATTTTGCCGACGGCTACGAACTGACCGGTTCGGACGAGTGTACCAAGATGCGCATCGTGACCGACGAGAGCGGTAAGTTGAAACGTCGCATCAATGAACTCAACAAAGCTGTATCGGCCAACAGCAACCAGGTCGATACCTTGCGGGCACAAGCTATTCAGGCTTTGGCCGAGTACAAGGAGAAGATGCTCAACCTGGTGCTGGAGAATCCGGCATCGGCCGCCGCTTATTATATCGTGTTCCAGGAGATTAACGGCAGTCGGGTATTCGACCCTTACAATGCCGAAGACCGCAAGTTGATTGCCGCCGTGGCTACGAGTTTCGATATGCACTATCCCGAGTCGCCCCGCGCCAAGCAGTTGAAGCAGATGACACTGGAAGCCATCGCTGCCGAGCGAGCTGCCCGCCAGAGCAACGAGGCCAATATCGAGGCAGAGACTACCTCGTATATCGACGTGGAACTGTATGACCAGTTGGGTCGCAAGCAGACCTTGGGCGAGCAGGTGGAAGCCAATAAGGTGGTGCTTCTCAGTTTCACCGCTTACCAGACCGATTATTCCCCGGCTTACAATATGAAGCTGGCCGAACTCTACAAGAAATACAGGAGCCGTGGTCTCCAGATCTATCAGGTTTCGCTCGATGCCGACGAACAGTCGTGGAAGGTAGCTGCCGACAATCTGCCGTGGGTGTGCGTGCGCGATCCGCAGAGTGTCTATTCGCGCAACGCCGCTATCTATAATGTGAAGAACTTGCCTACCTGTTTCGTCATCGACAAGAACGACGGCATTGTGAAACGCATCGAGAAAGTGGGTGAAATCGAGGCTGCTATACAATCGCGTCTCTAATGAGCCGACAAGTAAACTTTTGACGATTCTCGGCGTTTTTTTTTGGAAGATTAAAAAAAGGGCGTATCTTTGTCACAGTGAAAGCACAAAAAGGAGTCCCGGCTAACGGCGGGATTTCTTTTTTGTTTAATATGGAATAATAATTTATAAACACTATAGGAGTAAAATTATGGCTATTACGTACATGACCGAAGAAGGTTACAAAAAACTGATGGAAGAGATAGCTTATCTCGAAAATGTGAAGCGTCCCGAAATCTCTCGTGCGATTGGCGAAGCTCGCGACAAAGGTGACCTCTCGGAAAATGCCGAGTATGATGCAGCCAAAGAGGCACAGGGCATGCTCGAAATGAAAATCTCGCAGTTGAAAGATCTCGTGGCCAACGCCCGTTTCATCGACGAGAGTAAGTTGAACACCCACACGGTGCAAATCTTGAACACCGTAACTATCAAGAATGTCAAGAATGGCGCGGTAATGAAATATACCATCGTGTCGGAGTCGGAGGCCAATCTGCGTGAAGGCAAGATTTCGGCCACGACACCTATCGCCAAAGGTCTGCTGGGCAAGCAGGTTGGCGACATCGTTGAGATTCAGGTTCCTTCGGGCCTGATGTCGTTCGAGATTGTAGATATTTCCATTTAACCCCATAGGCCGGTATGCACACGTTGCATATCGGCTTTTTTGTCACAGGCGTTCTCCCGCTCTCTCCTATAGTTTGCAGAGCGGGAGAACGCTTTTTTTTGTTCCCTTTCCCTATCTTGTCGCCGACAGGAGCAGCTCCGACACAACTCCAAGATGAAAAGTTTGTTTTCTTTTTGCCTCTACTCTCACCTTTCACTATCTTTGAATAAGATAGGAGTCGGTTCGGCAGAGTCAAAGTTGAAAACTGCGTTTTCCTTTGCCTCTACTCTCACCTTTCACTATCTTTGTAACAACTAAAAAACAAGAAACCATGGCAACCATTTTCAGTCGTATTGTAGCCGGTGAAATTCCGTGCTACAAAGTAGCCGAGGACGAGAATTATTTTGCATTCCTCGACATCAATCCCGTAGCCAAAGGGCATACGCTGGTGATTCCGAAAAAGGAGGTCGACTATATCTTCGATCTCGACGACGAGGCTTATGTAGGTCTCACCCGCTTCGCCAAACGGGTGGCCCGGGCTATCGAGAAGGCCGTGCCCTGTAAACGGGTAGGTGTGGCCGTGATGGGTCTCGAAGTGCCTCATACGCACATTCATCTGGTGCCTATCAACCACGAGTCCGATATGAATTTCTTCCGCGACAAGCTGTCGCTCGACGCTGCCGAAATGCAGTCTATTGCCGATGCGATTGCTCGCGAAATGAAGTGATGAGGAGATAGACCAAGATAACGACGGGGCGGCTCAAAAACAGTTTTGGGCCGCCCTGTTGGTATGTTGGCATGGGATAAGTATAGTATATATTAAAGAGGTAGGTATGCGTGCCAGAGGTTACTCTCTATTTGATTTCTCGGCGAGCAGGCGCTTGCGCAGAAACTTGGCAGGATACCAGGCGGTAACGAAGCCCAGGATGAGGACGATGGCGGTGACGGCCAGCGTGTCGAACAGTTCGAGCCGCACGGGATAGGCATCGGTGATGAACATGCCCTCGGTACTGCCCAGCTTCAGCAACCCGTACTCCTGTTGCAGGTAGCAGAGTATTACCCCCAGAATGAGGCCCGAACCGGCCCCGATGGCCGAGATGAGCCACCCCTCGGCCAGGAATATGCGTGAGATGAGTCGGTCGTCGGCTCCCAGTTTTTGCAGGGTGTCGATGTCGTGTTTCTTGTCGATGATGAGCATCGAGAGGGCGCCTATTACGTTGAAGGTGGCAATCATCAGGATAAACGAGAGGATGAGGAAGGTAATCCACTTCTCAATCTGTACCCACTTGTACCAGTCGTTCTGCTCGATGTGGGTCGCCACGCGGTACGAGTCGCCCAAAGTCTCTTTCAGCTTCTGGGCCACGGCATGCTCGGTGTAGTCGGGAGCGAGGCGCAGCTCGATGGCGGTCGCCTCGGTGGTGTAGCTGAACATCTCGCGGGCGGTGGCCAGGGGCAGCATCACCAGTTGGTCGTCGTAGATGGCCTGGTTGGAGCAGAAGACGCCGGCCACGAAGAAACGCCTGCTGTTGAACGATTGTGCCGGGTTGGCCAGATTGACCCGTCCCAGCCGGTTGGGAGCATAGAGCTCTACGGGGTAGGGGGTGTTGGTGGCGATACCCAGTTGGGCGGCAATGCCTATGCCCAGCGATACATAGTCGACGCGCCCGTCGTTGAGCATGAAGGTGCCGCTGGTGATAAGCTCCTCGATGTGCGACAGCTGGGTATAGTTGTCGGGAACCCCTTTTACCAGCACCGGTTGCTGGCGGTCCTTGTATTGGCACAGGGCATTCTCCTCGATGACGGGCGAGACGATGGCCACCTCGGGCCACGAAGCTATCTGTTTCAGCTCGGGAGCCTCGGTATCGAGCGTTTTCCCCTCACGCGGGGTAATCTTGATTTGCGGGTCTATCTGCGAGTAGAGCGACCCGATCAGCTGCGTGAATCCGTTGTAGACCGACAGGGTGCAGATGAGTGCCAGCGTGGTAATGGCCACCCCGCACACCGATACGATCGATATGGCATTGATGGCGCTGTGCGACTTCTTGGAGAAAAGGTAGCGCCAGGCAATTTTGCGGGAGAGCCGACTCATCGGTATACGCTATTTTTTCAACAGCGAGTCGATGTTCTCGATGTAGTCGAGCGAGTCGTCGAGGAAGAACGAGAGTTCGGGCGTCTTTCGCAACTGGAAGCGCACGCGCTGCGACAGTTCGTAGCGTATGGTCTTGGCGTTGGCGTTGATGTTGGCAATCATTTCGGCGCTCTTTTCGGGCGGGAAGATGCTCAGGTAGGCTTTGGCCGTACTCAGGTCGGGGCTGACGCGTACCACGCTCACCGAGATGATGATGCCGTGGGTCTTGCGGGTTTCGCCCAGAAAAATGTCGCTCAGCTCCTTCTGCAGCAGGCGGCTTATTTTGTTCTGTCGTGTTGTTTCCATATATAGCTCCTTTTTTTAGATATAACCAAGTTGAGTGGGTAAAGATTGTGTGGCATTACGGTTTTTTCCACAAAATGGTGAGCCCGTCGCGCAGGGGCAGAATCACCTTCTCTACCCGGTTGTCGGTGGCGACGAAGTCGTTGAAGCGTTCGATGCCCACCGTTTGGGCGTCGCGGCTGTGCGGGTCGGTCACCACCTTGCCGTCCCACAGGGTATTGTCGGCCAGGATGATACCCCCCGGCCGCACCTTGGGCAACACCAGCTCGTAATACTTCAGATAGTCGCGCTTGTTGGCGTCGATAAACACGAGGTCGTAGGTGTCGGCAAGGGTGGGGACAATCTCGCAGGCGTCGCCTATGTACAGTTTGATGCGGTCGCCTACGGGCGAGCGGTCGAAGTAGCTGCGGGTGAAGTCTTCGATTTCGTCGTCGATTTCGATGGTATGCACTTCGCCCTCTTCGCACAACCCCTCGGCCAGGCAGAGGGCCGAGTAGCCGGTGAAGGTGCCCAGCTCGAGGATGCGGTGCGGCCGCATCATGCGACAGAACATCTTGAGAATGCGCCCTTGCAGATGGCCCGACACCATGCGGGGCCGCAGGTGATACAGGTGCGTATTCCGGTCGAGCGCGGCAAGCAGTTCGTCCTCGGGGTCGATGTGGGTCAATATGTACTCTTCCAGTTCGCGGGTCATGCTTCGGCGTCTTCGATATTGGGCAAGGTATAGTGGTTGAAGTTGTCGAGCACTTCGCTTATCCGGTTTATCTCGAGGAATGTGGTGCCTTTTCCTTCGCCGAATCCTCCGCCCAGGTAGGCAATGAGGTCGTCGCGGTCGATGAGGTGCAGCTCCATGAGGTGGTTCAGGCCGTTGAACAGGTATTCGCGCGAGGTGCGGGTGCGCTCCTGATAGAGGGGGAATACGCCGTAAGAGAGAGCCAGCAACCGTATGGTGCGCTCGTAGTAGCAGAGAGCCAGCACCGGGTAGCGTCCCCGGTAGGCAGCCACATAGCGGGCGGTGCGGCCCGTATAGCTGTCGGTGATGATGGCCTTTGTACCCAGTTTGTTGAAGGTCTTTACCGCCTGTTTGGCCAGGAACGAGGTGACGTCGGGTTCGTCGGCCGACGAAATGACCCGGATGTTGCTCTCGGTGAGCTTGTTGTTTTCGGCCTCCTCGGCTACGCGGGCCATGGTGGCTACCGCCTCGACGGGATATTTGCCGTAGGCCGTCTCGCCGCTGAGCATGAGGGCGTCGGTGTGCTGGTAGATGGCGTTGGCTATGTCAGTTACCTCGGCACGGGTGGGCCGGGGGTTCTTGATCATCGAGTGGAGCATCTGGGTGGCGACGATAACCGGCTTTTTGGCCTGGATGCACTTCTTGATGAGGCGGGCCTGGATGCCGGGAATCTTCTCCTGGGGTACCTCGATACCCAGGTCGCCGCGGGCTACCATCACGCCGTATGCGGCCTCGAGTATCTCGTCGATGTTGTCCACACCCTCCTGGTTTTCGATTTTGGCGATAATCTTGATCGGGCTCTTATACTCGTCGAGAATGGCCTGAATGTCGAGCACATCCTGTTTGCTGCGCACGAACGAGTGGGCAATGAAGTCGATTTCCTGCTTGATGGCATAGCGGATGTTGCGGATGTCGCGCTCGGTGAGCGAGGGGAGGTTGATGCGCACGCCCGGCACGTTGACACTCTTGCGGGCTCCCAGTTCGCCGTTGTTGAGCGACTCGCACAGCAGTTCGTCGTTCTCTTTGCCGCGTACGATGAACTCGAGTTCGCCGTCGTCGATGAGGATGTGGCTGCCCACCTCCAGGTCTTGGGCAAAGTTGGGGTAGCTTACCCCGATGTATCCGTGGCCGGTGAGGGTCCCCTCGCGGCCGGTAATGCGCACGAAGTCGCCCGTGACAAACGACAGATTGTTACCGTCGGCCAGTGCGGTGGTGCGCACCTCGGGGCCCTTGGTATCCATCAGGATGGCTATTTTGTTGGAGACGGCGCGCACGTTGTCGATGATTTTGCGGAATCCCTCTTCCTGCAGGTGGGCCGAGTTCATACGAACGACATTCATGCCGTTGTCGTAGAGTTGTTTGATGAAGTCGACATCGCAGCGCGAGTCGGATATGGTCGCTACTATTTTCGTGTATTTGGACATAGGTGAAAGGGGTTTATCGTTTTTTTTCAATCAAAGCCTCGATGGCAAGTCGGTACGAGTCGAGTCCGAACCCGATAATCGAGCCGGCAACGGCTGCCGCTATCATGGATTTGTGGCGGTACTCCTCGCGGGCGTGGATATTGGAGATGTGTACCTCGACCACGGGGGCCGGTACGGCACGTATGGCATCGCTCAAGGCGATGGAGGTGTGGGTGTAGGCTCCGGCATTGAGCACGATGCCGTCGCAAGAGAACCCCGCCTCTTGAATCTTGTCGATGAGTTCGCCCTCGATATTGGACTGGAAATAGCCGATGCGGTGGTCGGCATAGCGCTGTTGCAACTCGCCGAGAAAGTCGTCGAAACTTTTTTCCCCGTAAATGCTCTTTTCCCGTTTGCCCAACAAGTTGAGGTTGGGCCCGTTGATAATGAGTATATCCATAATAACAATCTTTTTTGTACGGAGAGTCTCTCTGCCGATTGTCCCTCCGGCCTTTTTGTCTATTTAGATTCGATGCGATAGGATACGGCTCGGCATAGTCCAATTTGAAAGTTTTGTTTTCAGTTGTCTCTGCTCTCGCCTTTCACTATCTTTAGATAAGACAGGATGCGGCTCGGCAAAAAAATCTCAAACGAGTTTGATTTTTCTGCACTCGCCTTTCACTATCTTTGCCCTGAAAGCCGATGCTCCGGGATATTCTCCCTAAGATAGGGCAAAATTACGGAAAAAAATGATATATCGGATAAAAAGAGTATGCCAAAAGTCGATGCAGATAATTTGTTGAAGCGTTTTGGGCGCTATTTGAAGTTGGAACGAGGGCTTTCCACCAATACGGTAGAGGGCTATCAATGCGATGTCGAGAAGCTTGTGGATTTTATTCAGACCGAGAATCTCGATTGGAGTCAGGTTACCGGCGACGACCTGCACCGGTTTGTATGCACGTTGCAAGACCTGGGCATCGGAGCCCGGTCGCAGGCTCGCATCATCTCGGGAATCAAGTCGTTTTTCGGTTTCCTGAAGTTGGAGAAGCTCATCGAGAACGACCCTTCGGAGTTGATCGAGAGTCCGAAGCTGGGGGTGAAGTTGCCCGATGTGCTCACGGTCGATGAGGTAGACCGTATGGTCGAGTCGTTCGACCTGTCGCAACCCGAGGACCGTCGCAACCGAGCCATCATCGAGACCCTCTATGGTTGCGGGTTGCGGGTGTCGGAGCTGGTGGGGCTGCGTATCTCCGACCTCTATTTGACCGACGGTTATATCATTGTCGAGGGCAAGGGCGAGAAGCGTCGCCTCGTTCCCATCTCGCAGAACGCGATACGCGAGATAAACCTCTATCTGGAAGACCGGCGGGAGCTCGACATCAAGCGGGGCAGCGAGGATATTCTGTTTTTGAACCGGCGGGGGGCGAAGCTTACCCGGGTGATGGTCTACTATATTGTGAAACGGGCCTGCGAGCGGTGTGGCATTCGCAAGCAGGTGAGCCCCCACACGCTGCGTCATACCTTTGCCACCCACCTGCTCGAGGGGGGGGCCAACCTGCGGGCCATTCAACAGATGCTGGGGCACGAGAGCATCACCACTACCGAGATATATACTCACCTCGACCGGCAGTTCCTGCGGCAGGAAATCTTGCAACATCACCCCCGAAACCAGCGGAAAGCCCCCAATAATGAGGGTTAGAGAAAAAAATTTGTATAAAAATAGTGCGAGTGTTCTATTTTTGTTTATTTTTGCCTTTAAATATGAAATGCACTAATTCTGTTCTTCAAAATAGGAAAGGAAATATTTCAAAAATAAGTGTAACCAAACAATTATTATTATGATTAAGAAAATCTATCTTCCCCTAATGCTTCTCATGACATTGGCATTTGTAGGGTGTAACAAAGACATGAAGCCGTTATCGGCCGATTATTTTACGGTGACCCCTTCTCCTCTTGAAGTAGTAGGTGGCCAGGTTCCTGCAACCATTACGGGAACTTTCCCTGAAAAGTATTTCGATAAGAAATCGGTAGTTACAGTAACTCCCTACCTGGTTTACGCCGAGGGTGAAACTGCCGGTACTCCGTTTGTTTATCAAGGGGAAAAGGTAGAAGGTAACGACCAAGCCATTTCGTACAAAATGGGTGGTGTTGTTTCCATGCCTGTAAACTTCAAATACATTCCCGAGATGCGTAAATCGGAACTGCAACTGGCTTTCAAAGTTCAAAGAGGTAACAAAACGTATGAATTGCCTCGTGTAACGGTTGCCGAGGGTGTCGTTTCTACGGCCGAAATCGCCAACGCTCAAGAGGTGAACCCCGCTATCACGCCCGACAAGTTCCAACGTATTATCAAAGAGACCTACTCGGCCGACATCATGTTCCTCATCCAACAGGCCAACCTGCGTGCCGAGCAACTGAAATCGGAAGAGATGAAAGCTCTCCACAACGAAATCAACGCTGCTGCCGAGGCTCCCAACAAAGAGTTGACCAACATCAACATTTCGTCTTACGCTTCGCCTGATGGTGGTGTGAAACTGAATACCACGCTGGCCGAGAACCGTGAGAAGAATACGGTTAACTACATGAAGAAGAGCTTGAAGAAAGACAAAGTTGAAGCCGACATGACTGCCGAATTTACGGCTCAAGACTGGGAAGGTTTCCAAGAACTGGTTTCGAAATCGAACATCCAAGACAAAGAGCTCATCCTGAACGTACTTTCGATGTACTCCGACCCCGAACAACGCGAACGTGAAATCAAGAACATGTCGTCGGTATTCAAAGTATTGGCCGAGGAGATCCTCCCGCAACTGCGTTATTCGAGAATCACGGCTTCGGTGAACGTAATCGGTAAATCGGACGAGGAAATCTCGAAACTGGCTAACGAAGCTCCCGACTCTCTCTCGGTTGACGAACTGCTCTACGCTGCTACGCTGGTTAAGACCAACAAAGAGAAAGCTGCCATCTATACGAAAGTGATTGAAATCTATCCGAACGACTACCGTGGTTACAACAACCTGGGTATGGTTCAATACGAAGAAGGCGACCTCGCTGCTGCCAAAGCTAACTTCGACAAGGCTGCCCGCATCGCTCCCAATACTCCCGAGGTGGCTATGAACCAAGGTTTGATCGCTCTCTCGAACAGCGATTACGCTGCCGCCGAACAAGCCTTTGGCAAATCGGCCGGTGTTGAGGAACTCAACGAAGCTCTGGGTGTATTCTACATGAAGAAAGGCGACTACAACGCAGCCGTAAAAGCATTTGGCGATGTTAAATCGAACAACGCCGCTCTGGCTCAAATCTTGGTAAAAGATTACAGCAAGGCTAAAGCTACGCTGGCCGGTGTTGAAACTCCCAATGCCAACACGTACTACCTGATGGCTGTTCTGGGTGCTCGTACCAACAACGAACAAATGGTTGTTTCGAACCTGAAGAAAGCTATCAGCATGGATTCTGCAAAAGCTCAACAAGCTGCTACCGATCTTGAATTTGCCAAATTCGACATCGCTTCGCTTGTAAAATAAGTTAGCAGATAAATAGACCATCATAGGGCCGAGGTTGCATGTGCAACCCCGGCCCTCTTTTTTCTCCGAAAGGCAAAGTTGCCTGAAAGAGGGTTTTTGTTTCAGTTTGTTCGCCTGGGAGCGTGATAATTACGGTTAAACTTGTACATTTGCAAAAAAAATACAGATTCGTAACAATGAAAAGTCATAAGAACCTTTGGGCCCTCTTGCCGGTCCTGTTGTTTGTCGTCTTGTCGTTTATCTATTTCTCGCCCGACGTTGTCGAAGGCAAGATTCTGTTCCAACACGATACCCAGCAGGGGTTGGCCATAGGCCACGAAGCCAAGACCTACGCCGAGCAAACGGGCGAAATGCCTCGCTGGACCGGCTCGGTATTCTCGGGTATGCCTACCTTCCAGATTGCACCCACCTACTCGAGCAACGCTCCGCTGAAGGGGTTGCAGCACGTCTATAACCTGTGGCTGGTATCGCCCGTGTCGCTGGTCTTCATCATGATGCTGGGCTTCTATATTCTGCTGCTCACGCTCAACGTGCGGTGGTATCTGGCGGCCTTCGGTGCGGTGGCTTATGCCTTTTCGTCCTACTTCTTCATCATTATTGCGGCGGGCCATATCTGGAAGTTCATCACGCTCGCCTACATTCCCCCTACGATTGCCGGCATCATTCTGGCCTATCGGGGGCGCTATCTGTTGGGTGGAGCCCTGGCGGCACTCTTCGGCGCGTTGCAAATCATGTCGAACCACGTGCAGATGTCCTACTACTTCCTCTTTGTCATCTGTGCCGTAGTCGTTGCCTATGGCGTGGAGCACTACCGCTCGCACACCATGCCGCGCTTTTTCAAGGCCACCGGCGTGTTGCTGGTAGCTGCCGTGCTGGCCGTGGGAGCCAATGCTTCGAATCTGTATCACACCTACAAATATTCCAAAGAGTCGATGCGTGGAGGCCATACCGAGCTCTCTTCGCCCGATGGCGACAAGGTGGCCAAACCGGCCGGAAGCGGTCTGGACAAAGAGTATATCACCCAGTGGAGCTACGGCAAGATGGAGACTCTCACCCTCCTGATTCCCGACAGCAAGGGTGGTGCCAGCGGTCCGCTCTCTGAGAGCGAGCGGGCGGTGAAGGCGGCCAATCCCGAGATTCGTCCCTACCTGTCGCAACTCGATCGTTATTGGGGCGACCAGCCCTTTACCTCGGGCCCGGTCTATGTGGGTGCCCTCATCTTCTTCCTCTTCGTGCTGGGTTGCTTCATCGTGCGCACGCCGCTCAAGTGGGCCTTGCTGGTGGTGACGATTCTGACCGTCATGCTCTCGTGGGGTAAGAACATGATGTGGCTCACCGACTGGTTTATCGATTACTTCCCCATGTACAACCGATTCCGTACGGTGTCGAGCATCCTGGTGGTGGCCGAGTTCTGCATGCCGCTGCTGGCCGTGCTGGCGCTGAAAAAGATATTCGACGACCCGTCGGTACTCTCGCGTGAGAAACGGTGGTTCTACCTGAGCGGCGGCATTGTGGCCGGTATCGCTCTGCTGGCGGCTCTGGCCCCTGGCCTCTTCGATACCTTCTTGAAAGACTATGAGCGCGAAGCCGCCGGTCAACCCGGCTATGCCGAACTCTTTGCCGGTGTGGCCGAAGCCCGCAAGGCTATCTTCACGGCCGATGCCTGGCGATCGTTCATCATCGTGGTGCTGGGCTTTGCCGTGCTGTGGCTGCTCAATCGGAAGAAGGTGAGTGCTACCGTGGCCATGGTGGCCCTGGCGGTGATTCTGGTAGGCGATATGTATCCGGTCAACAAGCGCTATCTCAACAGCGACAACTTCGTGACACCGGCCCGCAAGACCAATCCCTTCCCCATGACCGATGCCGACCGCTATATCCTGCAAGACAAGGACATGAACTACCGGGTGCTCAATGCGGCGGCCGGCGAGACGCTGGCAGCCAGTTTCAACGAGCCCCGCACGTCGTATTACCACAAGTCGGTCGGCGGCTACCACGCCGCCAAATTGCGCCGCTATCAAGACCTGATAGACCGTCAGCTCGTCAATGGCAACATGGTGGTACTGAACATGCTCAATACCCGCTACATCATACAGCCGCTCGAGGATGGGCGCGAGACCGTCGTGCGCAACCCCGGAGCGCTGGGCAACGCCTGGTTTGTATCGGAGGTCGAGTGGGTCGACAATGCCGATGCCGAGATGGCAGCCATTACCGACTTCGACCCGTCGCACACGGCGGTGGCCGATCGCCGCTTTGCCCGGGAGATTGGCGACAAGGTGGTTCCCCCCGCAGCCGGCGACACCATCTACGAGACTGCCTACAAGCCCGATGAGCTCACCTATCGCTACCGTTCGCAACAAGGCGGTTTAGCGGTCTTCTCCGAGATTTATTTCCCTTGGGGCTGGCAGGTGACTGTCGACGGGAAACCCATCGATATGGCGCGTGTAAACTACGTGTTGCGGGCTGTCAATCTGCCGGCCGGCGAACACGAAGTGATATTCCGGTTTGACCCGCCCTCGGTACATACGACCGAAGCCATTGCCTATGTGTCGCTCTTCCTCATCCTGGCCGGCTTTGTGGGCACGGGGGTAGTCTATTGGCGTCGTCGTAAATCGGTCCCGCAAGCCTAAAAGCCGTAGTCTATGCAGAAGAAGTTCTGGAAGGAGTATACCTCGCCGATGAGCCGCATGCGTCAAGCCTGGGGCTTCGGTATCCACTCGCCCTTTGCCTTTCGTCTCATCACGAAGGTGATACGCGAGAAGGCCCGTTATTATGCCTACGACGATGTAGAGGCAATAGCTCGTGCTCGTGTCATTGATGCCCTTCAGCGGCGGCAGAAACGGCAGCGACGGCTCATCTCCAAGAGCCGGGGGCGTCTCTTTTTTCGGCTGACCAACTTCTTCCGGCCCGACGACATTCTCGAGATAGGCTCTTCGTGGGGCATCTCGTCGCTCTATTTGCGGCTGGCCGAGCGTTCGGCACGTCTGACGATAGTCGAGCCGAATGCCGAGATTGGCAGTTTTGCCGAACAGCTCTTTGCCGAGGCCGGCGAGCAGGCCGAATTTGTGCGGGAACCTCATGCCATTGCACTCCCCGATTATCTGGCCGGTGAGCACGAGGGTTTCTATATCGTGGTCAATCGTCTGCCCAAGGCTCAGTATCGGGCGTTGCCCCGGTTGCTCGACCCGGCGCTCGACAAGCCTTCGATATTGATAATCGACGGCATTCGCCGGAATAGTGCGGTGAAAGAGTGGTGGGAGTCGCTCCTCAAGGACGAGCGGGTGCGCGTGACGGTCGACATGAAAAATGTGGGGTTTGTCTGCTGCAATCCCAAACTGAACAAACAGGATTATCAGGTATCGTTGTAAGGGGGCCTATTCGGCCAGAATTTTGCGGATGGCGGCCTCGTCGGCTACCAGTTGGGCCTGCAGTGCCTCGATGTGGGCAAACGTCTGTTCGGGGCGTATATACTGCACCAGCTCCACCGCTAAAGCCTCGCCATAGAGATTGCCTGCGAAGTCGAAGATATTGGCCTCGATACAGTAGTCGTTGGGGCGGTTCAGGGTAGGGCGGTTGCCGATGTTGAGCATGCCGCCGTAGCGATGTCCGTCGGCCCGTACAATTCGCACGGCATATACCCCGTTTGCCGGAATCAGCTTATCGGGGTAGTCGATGTCGATATTGGCCGTGGGGAATCCCAGCTCGCGCCCCACATGAAAACCGTTCACCACATGCCCGTGAAGCGTATAGGGGTATGACAGCAGGTGGTTGGCCGTGGCCAGGTCGCCCTGCAACAGCAGCTTGCGAATGATCGACGAGCTCACCGGCCCGGCGTCGGTCACCAGCTCCTCGGCGTGTAGAATCTCCATCCCCAGCTCCTTGCCATATTTCACATAGTCGTCGAATCCCTCGGCCCGATTGTGACCGAATCGATGGTCGTAGCCGATAATCAGCCCCTTGACCCGGTACTGCGACGACAGCACCCGAAGGAAGTCGAAGGCCGAGAGCATGGACATCTCGCGGGTAAAGTCGAGAAAAATCACGCGGTCGACACCCGTTTGCCGCAGCAACGCCTCGCGTTCGTCGGGCGAAGTGAGCAGGCGAAACGGCACCTCGGGGTGCAACACCTGTTGCGGGTGCGTGCGAAACGAAATCACGGCCGATGCCAGTCGACGTGCAGCCGCTTCGGCCTCGACCCGGGCAATCACGGCCCGGTGGCCGCGGTGCACACCGTCGAATACGCCCAACGTAGCAAACAGCGGTTGGTTCGGAGCTATGTCGGTCGGTCGGGTGGTCATGGGCGAGAGTTGAAAAAGTCGATAATGCCGCAGTCGGGCGTTACGAGATGAGTCTTGAATCCGAGAGCCGCGGCGGCATCGAGGTTCTTTTGCGAGTCGTCGAAGAAGAGCGTCTCCTGCGGTACGATGTGCGACGAGGCAATCACCTTCTCGAAAATCTCGGCATTCGGTTTGCAAGCTTTCAGCCGGTAAGAGAGGTAGATGTCGTCGAAATAATCCTCCACCGTCAGCCCCTCTTGGGCAAAACAGTCGGCAATCTTCGTGTCGAACATGATGGGGTTGGTGTTACTCAGCATCATCACCCGGTAGTGGCTGCGCAACCGGCGCAACAACTGCAGACGCTCGACGGGGATACCTACGAGAAACGCGTTGATGGCATCGACGATGTCGCGGTCCGACACCCCGTCACGACCGATGCGACGGTGCATGTAAGCCAGAAAATCGGCCGCCGATATTTCGCCGGCCTCCAGTTTCATAAACTCGCCCTGCTGGCCATACAGCCCCAGCATGTTGGCCGCCTGCGTGTCGCCCAGCGCCGCCAGCGCATCGACGCACTGCTGTTGGTCGAGGTCGATAATCACCCCGCCCAAGTCGAAAAGCAAATTGTGAATACCCGTCAATGAAGCCTCCATAGCTCTACAAGTTAAGTGATGCAAAAGTAGCGAATTTTGTGCAGCTATCGGGCATTTGTAAAGAGAATTTAGTACATCCGGGCCTGTTGCCGGGAGGCCCTGGCCGCTTCGATTGCACGATAGGCAGCCGTCGGCAATCCTCGACTCAGCCGCAATATCTGTCGTTGAACTCTGCCCGGACTCTATCGTCGCGATATTTTCGAGAAAAAACGGCAAAATATTTGTGGCTTTCTATGAAAACCGCTATCTTTGCACTCGCTTACGGAAATATCCGTGCCGGTCCTATAGCTCAGTTGGTTAGAGCATCTGACTCATAATCAGGGGGTCCTTGGTTCAAGCCCAAGTGGGACCACAACTTCAGAAAATCTATCAGGCGAAGCTCCCGCAGAGTTTCGCCTTTTTTATTTTGCCTCGTTTCGATACGCTCTCAAAAAATAGGCCGGGAGCATTGTCGCAATGTTCCCGGCCCGGTATCACTTATCTATCTTTCGAAAACTCAATTCTCATGGTTGAGCTCTACTTCACGTGTATGAGAAAAACATGTTTTGTCGTTACATATCTATCCGTTTCTTGAGTACCCGGCTTTTTTCAGCCAAGAATCCCATGACATGGCTCTCGATAGAGAGGTCGATTGTACTGGTTAGATAAGACGCATCGCGATTGGCTACGGCCAGCACAAAGTCTTTCACAATACCGAAATCGCCGCCGGCATGGCCTTCGTATCCCGGCAAGGAAGAAATATCCTTATTCCATACCAGTTGTTTACGGGTGAGAAAATCGGTAACGGTAAACTTCTTCATATCACCCTCGATCCATCCTTTTGTTCCCATAATGCGGGTCAGACGACCACCGGTTGCCGTGAATGCCTCCATCGAGAAGGCTCCGGTTATGTTGCCGTCGAACTCGAGAGAAGCTACGAAATGGTCGCACTGGTCGTTGTTGCAGCGGTAGACGCATTGTCCATACTCCGATGTTCTCAACTTTTCCAAAATGAAGCTGTCGTATTTCCGGTTGTGACAATCATTGTCGGGTATATCGAAAACATATAGGAACTGACGCTGTTCCAGATAGATTTTTTTTGCGGAGTAGGGGCATTCCGATTCTACCGGGCAGTCGAGACATCGCTCGGTAGAACCCTCGGGTGCATTCTCTCGCTTGAACAGCTTTAACCCTCCGTAGGCCGACACCGACTTGCACGGTTTGTTGACCAGCCATCGCATCATATCCATATCGTGGCACGATTTGGCAATAATGATAGGGGTGGTATCTTTCGAACTTTTCCAATTTCCCCGTACATACGAGTGGGCCATGTGATAGTAACGGATACACTCCATGTGCTGTATGCTCACCAAATCGCCGATTGTTCCGGCATCCAACACTTTTTTCAAGGCGATGAAATAGGGGGCATATCGCAAGACATGGCAGATGCCCACGATACGATTGTAACGCTTGGCATATTTCAAAATGTCGTTGCACTCTTTGATCGACTGGGCTACCGGTTTCTCGAGCAGCAGGTCATAGCCTGCGGCCATAGCTTTCAAAGCCGGTGCATAGTGCAGGTTATCGGGGGTTGCGATAATCACGGCATCGGCAAACTTTGGCCGACTGAACACTTCACTCCAATCGTCAAAGCAATTTTCATCGGGTATCTGGTACAGATTCTTCATATACTCCTGTCGCTCCCGATTTATATCGGCAACACCCACAATCTTGAGCGATTTGGGATAATGCTCGGAGTAGCTGGCATACGTGCGACCACGGGCACCAGCCCCAATGACAATGGCCGTTACCGGCTTGTCGACCACGGCTTCCTGGCTCTCCAAATCCGATTCAAGCAGTTTGGCCAAATCGTCCGAACCGGCTGTGGCCGAGCCATTCAACGACTCTACAGTCTGCGATATGGCCTTGAAATCGGATAGAGCGGCAGCAACAGTCGTTGCTCCCATCAGCCTTAAAAATTCACTTCTTTTCATGTTCTAACACTACAAAAATAAGCGACGGCCCCGATATCCCGGACTAAAAGAAGATACCGGGGTCCGTCGTTAGAAAACCAATTTACTACTACTTCTTCACGATAAAAGGTTTGGTCAATCGACCTTCGTCGGTCGACAATACCAGATAATAAACACCTTCAGGCATATCGACTGTCGAGATAGCCTCGTCGATTACATCGCCATAGAATGCCTTGCTCCATACGCTGGTACCCAACGGAGTCACAATGTTGACTTGAGCCCGTACGCTCTTACCGAAGCTGGCCTTCATGGTTATTTCGCCATAAGCCACTGTGGGATATAACTGGAATGAATCGGCGCTTATACCCTCTATGCTACTGGGATCGTCGTTGGAAAGTATCATTTGCAGTTCCAGTTCATCGTCGCAACCCGACGCACCGGTAGCTTTCACCGTAAAGCTGTAAATGCCCTCTTCATTCGACTCGGAAGGAGTTCCCGAAATAAGTCCTTCGGGCGACAAGGTAAGGCCATCGGGCAAGGCCCCACCAGTAAGCGCACATGTAATACCCTCGCCCTCTATCTCGAGTTGGAGCGAATAGGGATAGCCTATATAGGCATCGGGACAATGGTCGGTCACGATAAACACATCGCAGCCTTCACCCGACTTGATAACCAGCGTGTACTCTTTCTGAATAGACGATGCTTCGTCCGATACCTGAAGCGTAAACGTGAACGAACCATTCTTGGTAGGAGTTCCCGAGATAGCCCCGTCGTCGCTCAACGAAAGTCCATCGGGGAGTGCACCCTCGGTAATCTCAAACGACACAGCACCTTCGGTATTGTCGACAACGATATTGCTGTAATAGGGCTCACCAACGACTCCTGCTTCGAGAGTCTTGGTCTTCACCATCAGTACATAGGAATACAACACCGTGTACACATCATAATCGCCTACAAAAGGAAGCGTGAGGTCCACCCCATCGAAAACCGTAGAACCGTCTCGATGATGCCCCGTTACATATACTTTATCACAATCGGGCGACATGGTTACGCACCAGGCTACCTCGTGCTGGTTGGCGTTATCGGGAGTAATGGTCTTTTCAAGTTGTACCAGTTCCCAAGTTTCACCGTCATATTTAGCAAAGTAACCATCATGGCCTTTGCAAGTATACTCCTTAGACTCGCCGCGGGGATTCATGTTCACGGCCGTTCCGCCTTTGGAACCATCGCCATTTATATTACCGGCCACATACACATTGTCGTTCTTGTCGATGAACAGAGCCTTTGCCTCGTCGCGACCGCTTCCACCCAGGTTCATACCGTCCAGATAGGCTCCCGCAGGTGAATACTTAATCAGGAACGAATCGAAATTTCCATTGAACCCGAGAGCCGGTTGTCCCTCAGGAGTAACAGCCGATTGGCAGTGCCCCCAGATATAAACATTCCCTTGAGAGTCGGAATCGATTGAGCGAGTATCGATACGGTTGGAGTTCTTTACATGGGTAATCCACTGTCCCACACCCTCGCGAGAGAGTTTGGCCACATAAGTATCCTGGGTAGACTCACCGCCTATGTCGGTTGTAATAGACTCCCCATCGGTACCGGTGAGGGTAAACGAAGAACCAAAACGGCCGGTAAGCAGGATATTCTCGTCTTTATCCAGTTTCACGTCCCAGCCATAAGAATATTTGGGGCCAAAGCCTGCAATAGCCCACTGGCATTCCAGCGAACTGTTGTAGCATGCCAAAAAGGTGCCGGTATCAGTTCCACCAATAGTCACGCTCTTTCCGTTTCCGAAATCGGTCTGTCCTATGGTCGAACCCGTCACGTAGATAAGGCCTTCGCTGTCGGTAGCAACCGAGTTACACAGAGAAGCTCCCGTACCTTTTATCACGGCCGAGTTTTTATAGGTTCCGTCTTTACCATAGACTACAATGCAGGCATCGGTCGACTGAGTAGCACTCCAGGTCTGGTCGGTGCCATCGATAGTTACGTCGCCCGCAATTTTGCCCACGGCCACAATGTCGCCACCCGAGGTAACCGCAATGCGCTCAAACGAATCGTCTTTCGTACCACCGACTACTCGAGCCCACTGGAAATTCAGTTCGGCATCATATTTCACAAGAATAGCGTCCATACCGCCACGGCCTTTTACCATCGTACCATTGGTAAACTCGACATTACCCCGGCAAATGCCCGAAATATAATAGTTGCCGTCGGTATCGGTCAACGAACTGTACGGCTCGTCGGCCCCCGTACTACCATACGAAGCCGCCGTTTCAAACTTGGCATCTTTGGCCATAGCTTCTCCTACACAAAATAAGGGAAGCAATATAATTCCTGCTCCGATGTAAATTTTTCTTAGTTTCATAACTCCATGTTTTTAATAGTAAATAATTTAGACGACGATTAAAATTAAACTGAGAATAAGACAATATGATACTCTTTTGGTTTCCTGTTATTTGGCCAGCTCGAGTGTGACCATGATCGGAAAATGGTCCGACAAGGTGTTGTCGGAAAACACTTTTGTTTCCTTGACTACCCAGCCACTCGACGGATAATAGCCTATATGGTCAAAGCCCTCGCTGAAAGCCAGAGTCCACACGCTCGACAGTTCATTTATCTCGGCCGTACCCACACGGCGGTTCATATCACCAGCCAAGAGATACCACTTGCCCATTTGGGGGATACGGGCCACCTCTTTAATCTGAGCCATGCCGTTATCGAGATTGGACATGTCGAGATGGGTGTCGACAATCGAGACCTCGGTTCCATCGGGCAAAGTAATATCGGCAATAGCGGCACAGCGCTGTTCGGTTCCGGCAGCACAAGGCAACATGATACGACGGGTCTCGTCGAAACTGTACTTGCTCAGAATGGCATTGCCAAATTTTCCTCCGTAGCAACTTTCGAGGGTGACGTAGAACATGCCCTGATACCCTGTAAGAGCAGCCAGTTCATTGAGCATATTGATATTGTTGTTAATTGTTCTCGGCTTATTGGCTCCCGAACGGTTGGTATAATACTCGACCTCTTGCAAAGCCACGATATCGGGATCTTGAGCCTTGATAAAGGCCGCAATATCGGCCATCGGGGCATCGTACCCCGCATGAATATTGAACGACATGATTTTAAGTTGAGTCTGAGCCGACACACTGCCCCACAGACACACACTCAGCAAAATGAATATAAATTTTTTGGTCATAATTTTAATTTTCAATTGTTTAAAGAATATTCTCGAGCTAATACATCGTAAATGGTCGATGCTATTAGCTGGTTACCTTCTATGCCGGGATGAATTCCGTCGGGGAATAAGTCCTGATGTCCTTGCAATGCAGTGTGCAGATCGATTACGGTGAGACCTTGAGTTTCGGCTACCCGCTCAATGGCAGGAATAATCTCGGAGGTAATCACCCCGTCATCGGCACCAATCGAATTGCTGTATGCAATTGCCGGAGTACACAGGAAAACTCTGGGCCGGGTAGACAGGCTGCGAAGCTCGAGCACGAAATCGGTCAAGTCGGACTCAAATTCCGCCCCGTGATTGGGCCAGTTGATCGACCGCGAATCGTTTGTTCCAAACTTGATAATGACAATATTGGGGAGGAAAGCCTTCGCATTGGTAAATTCCTTGGTATTCCAATAAGGCTGATTACCATTTTTCAGCAGGGTAGTACCGCTACAGCCAAAGTTGCCTACCTCGAAGTTTTCGCCCAGCATATTGCCCAGTAAGGCCGGATAACACTCTTTTTCCCGGTCGTTCAAGAACTGTCGAGCTCCGTAAGTAATACTGTTGCCTATGCAAGCTACTTTACGGACCGACTCGATAACCGGCGGACGTTCTCCTTTCGGATAATCTTCGTTGTCATCGGAACAGCCAACCAGACTCCACGACAGGGAGAGTAACATCAATGCACAAATAAACAGATGATTATACTTTTTCATTGTTCCCTATTTTAATCCTATTCGTATGAATAATGCTTTATGATTCGATACCGTGGCATCGCCTTTTACCATTACCGTCTGTGTTCCCCAATTTTGAGAAAGAGGGGTGAGAATGTAATCATACCTTGATACAGGCTCATCGGCAGGATAGGTATTCTCTGCTGCAAACTTGCAAGAACGACGGTATTTTGTTGTCAAGATATTGAGGACATTCCCCGACAAGTCCTCATGAATAGAGGCACAGATGACAATATTCTGTTTCACTTGGTCGGCATAAGCAGCCAGAGCCTCGGCCTGGCGAACCCTTTTGCTGGCATCGTTCCGATCGAACTGACAAGTAGCTACAAGAACCGTCTCGCCCGATTTCAATTCATAAGGCATGGTGAGTAACACCAACTCATTGTTCAAATTCACCTTATTAGTTCCATAAAAGCACTCTCGCACAAAAAGAGAGACACCGGTTTCGCCACCATCTTCACGCCCGGTCGAGGCAAATACGCCCTGCCTGCGGTTACCCTCTTTGCTGCACCGATAGGCAACATCGGCCACCAAATTGGTCTTGCCGGTACGAGTAGTCCCATAATCGACATCTTGCAAAGCCACCACATCGGTATTGTTTTCTTGAATAAATGCGGCCAAAGGTTCTACCTGGTACGAGCCCGAGGCCATTCCCTTATCGGCGCTCAACGACAACAAAGAAAATGAACGGTCCCCGGCCAAGGTTACCAGAGATTCTTCACTTTCGGTTTCATCCGGCCCAGATAAAACTGGGTCGGACGAACCGCAAGCTGTCATTAAAAGCACTCCAAACAAGCATAAGATGAATGTACAATGAGTTCTCATATAAAAGATAGTTTAATGATTCTCAAATAGATTACCACCCGGGATTATTGGGCAACAAATTAGGGTTGCGCTGCGTTTGGGTAAACGGTATGGGCCACAGATAATTCTTCTCAGCCGAGAAGGTACGACCGGTCATAAGGACCAAGTTACCCTCGCTGTCGGTAGGAATATCCTTTACATACTCATATTCGCTGGCAGGCACAGTGCTTTTACGCATGCCGGTCACATCTTTGGCCAGCAGGTCGCCCTGTTTCCAACGCATTAAATCGAAGTAACGCTCGCCCTCGAGAGCCAGCTCAACCCGACGCTCGCGGCGAATCTCATCGCGTAAGTCGAGGCCATAGGCTTTCAAAGTAGTCAATACCATCTTGTCGGCTCCCACCCGGTCGCGGAGCAGATTGATCGACTTGTCAATATCGGGCTGGGTAATAGCGTCGCCACGCATCTCCTTAGCCTCAATCCAGTTGAGCAAAACCTCGGCATAACGCATCAGCGGGATTGCATTCTGGTCTTTGTTATAGCGCGAAATAGCCGAGAGCTCTACAAATTTGGTAAAATACCAGCCGGTTGTCGTGCGGCAACTGGTTGCCGAGTTGGAGAACTTGGGTTGTTCATAAATCGTTTTTCCGGGATATCCGCCCCATTCAGCCCCGGGTTTCAAGATAGTCTGAGCCATACGGGGATCTCGGTTGTTGAAGATGGCTTCGTGGGTATTCTCACGATAACGGCTTGCCGGGATGGTTATAGGCAGCCCGTTGCACAGATAAGCATCCATGAGCGAACGAGTAGGCGCATAACGAGTTTCTTCGTTGGGCACCTGCAACTCACGGCTGAGGTTATGGGTCAACCCGGCCTCCTCGCTATACAGACGGGTAACGATAAACTCACGGTTGCTTTTGTTTGTTACCGGGTTGGCGGCAAGGGTAAACAACTCGTGGTAGGTCGTCTCGGGGTTGCCGTTGTCATACAACTTGTGGAAATTGGCGGTCATCACTTCCTCTGCTGCAGCAACAGCCTCGTCCCAACGCTCGTGATACAGGGCAAAACGTGACTTAAAGGCCCAAGCAGCTTCTTTGGTAGGACGTCCCAACTCGGTATCTTTCAAATCTTTGGCATAAGGCAATGCCGTAGCAGCCAATTCATACTCATTGAGAATCCACTCAATCAGAGTCTCTTTGTCGGTACGCGAGCCGTACAGAGCCTCATCGCCTACGTCGATGGTATTGACTACCAAGGGTACATCGCCGAAGCAATTGACCAGATAGCTGTACAAGTAGGCGCGCATGAATCGGGCTTCGCCGGCATAGCGCTCCCGAATCGAAGCCGAAACCTTCTGAGCCCGCTCATAGTTCTCCAAGAAATGGTTGCAGCGTCTTATCCCGTCATAGTCGTTGGTCCACTCCGAATTGATTACCGACAGATCACTGGTGAAGTTGCCGCTTCCGAGGGTCTTGTATTCCGACGAGCGTTCACGGAACACGTTATCGCCGAGAAATTCCATGTCGACACTCATGTTTTTCCCTCGCAAATAGTTGATACAGGCATTGGAAGCCAGTATCAGATGCTCCTCGGTCTCCCAGTAGGTCTCATCGGTAAGCTCGTCCAACGGGATTCTGTCGAGAAACGAATCGTTGCAGCCCGACCATACCAGTATCGAGCAAAGTAAAATGGTTAAATATCTTGTTTTCATATGTACTTACTGTTTATATCATCGATAATTATTTGAACGTAATACTCAACCCTATCGAATACGACGAGGTAATGGGATAGTACCCGCCATCGCTCACCGGGATTTCGGGGTCATACGACGGGAAAAAATCGGTAAGGGTCCACAAATTCTCGCCCGAGAAATAAACTCTTAAATTCTCGATGTGCAATTTGGATATGATCCCTTTGCGAGGAATGGTATAGCCTACCTGCAAGTTCTTTATTCTCAAATACGAGGCATCTTCAATCCAGAAAGAGGAGAACTCGTCGCGGTTATAGGTCTCGTCATAAGTAAAACGCGGATACGAAGCATGGGGATTCTGGTTCTCCCAAGTCCAACGGTCGAGATGGGCTTTCTGAGGATAGTTGGCCAGTTCGGTAAACGCATGGCGACCCATACCTCCGATATAACCGGCACACTTGCCTACCCCTTGCAGCAACAGGCTGAAATCGATGCCTCTCCAAGCGGCATTGAGCCCGATGGTATAGTTGTAACGAGGTATCGAACTGCCTATATAGCAGCGGTCATCGGTAGGGGTAATTTTCCCGTCGCCGTTCAAATCGACATATTTAATATCACCCGGCTGCACCTTGGTGCGATACTCCTCGATGATGGGTGTAGTAGGTTTGGGAGTATAGGTGTTGGTAGCGGGATCGTAGTTGAAATCGTCGACCGTATACAAGCCATCGGCCTTATACCCCCAGAAAGCGTCGATAGGATAACCCACGGCACGTATCTGGTCGCCGCTAAAGTCGTCGGCCGTGTTGCCCACACTCACCACTTTGTTCTTCACGTCGGAGAACGAAAGATTCACTCCATAGGTGAAGTCTTTACCTATCTTGTCTTGCCACGACAGGGCTATTTCCCAACCTTTGTTCTGCACCTTGCCGGCATTCTGGTACGGCTCACTCACACCCAACACATCGGGGAGTTTCACCTTCAACAGAATATCATCGGTATTCTTGATAAAGTAGTCGGCCGTCAACGACAAGCGGTTGCCAAACAGGTTGGCATCCAAACCGATGTTAGTCATTCTTATCGTCTCCCACGACAATATATTGTTCGATGCCTCACTCTGTTGCATCGATGAGGTGATTTCACCGCCGATAGGCATATTCGAGGTAGAGGGCTTGATCAAAGCCATATAGGGATAAAGCGACGAGGTGTATTGATTACCCAAGGTACCATACGAAGCCCGTATTTTCAAATTGTCGAGCCAGCTACGGGTCGACTCCATGAACGACTCTTCGGACATGCGCCATGCCACCGAAGCTGATGGGAAATAACCTCCTCGACAACTCTTATGGAACCTCGACGAGAGGTCGTAACGCAGGTTGGCTTCAACCAGATAGCGGTCGTTGTAGTTATAATTGATGCGACCAAAACCCGAGCGAATGGCCCAGTGGTTGTCATAACCACTATTGGTCTGCAAATCGGTTCCGGCATTCAGCACATGCAAGTCGTTCGATACCAAGTCCTCCCGACTGGCATCCATCTGCTGGTACAATTGCCATTCTTGCGAGAAACCGGCCAAAATATGGAACGAATGCTTGCCAATGGTTTTATCGTAATCGGCCTGAGCCATCAGGTTCTGATAACGTTGGGCAATATCACGCTGGCTGAACTTGCTTGTGTTTGAGGTATAGGCCAACGGGGTATCGGTGTCGGGATAAAAGTGCTGTATGATATTTTGCTGTTGTTTGCGCAGCACATCGACCAGCCGGGTAGCATACTGTACCTTGGCGGTGAGGCCGGTGATGATTTTCAGTTCGGCACTGAAATTCAACGAAGTCTCCCGTTTGTGATAGTTGATGAACCCGCCATCGTAGGCTTGTGCAATGGGGTTGGCCGAGCTACCGCCATACCCCCATTGTCCGTCGGTAAACTTGACCGGGGTAAGAGGCGACGAGCGCAGAGCCTGATAGAAAAGGCCCGAACTTCCGCTGTCGCTGGTGGCCGGAGTCCAGTTATCCACATCGGTATAGCTCATGTTACCGTTAATCGTTAATCGGTCGAAAAGCTCGGTATTCAGTTTCATTCTTACGTTGTTACGGGTAGCATGATAGCCATTACCCACCATGAGCCCCGATGTGGTGAGGTTTCCATAGGAGAGATAATATCCCATTGTTTTATTTCCTCCGTTGATATTGACGTTATGTCCGTGTTGTGGGGCATAATCTCGGGTGATTTCCTTTATCCAGTTGGTATTGGCTCTGAAGTTGGGGTCGGTTCCGTTAATGACTGCGTCGATATCTTCTTGGGTATATCCCCAACTTTTATTGACATTCGACGTAGCCTCTTTCAACAGGGTGAGATACTCGACGGCATCGAGCATTTCGGGTAATGCCGTAGGGGTTTGCATGGCAAAGTATCCTGAATAAGTGACCGTGGGTTTTGCTTCGCGATTGGCTTTGCGTGTCGTAATCAGGATAACACCGTTTGCGGCTCTCGACCCGTAAATAGCCGATGAAGCGGCATCTTTCAGAACCGAAACCGATTCTATATCGTCGGGATTCAAGGTATTCATATCGCCCTCGACACCATCGATAAGAATCAACGGATCGGAGTTGTTCAAGGTTCCCACACCACGAACCCGTATAGACGAGTTGTTGTCACCGGGACGGCTTGTCGTGTTGACGATAGACACACCCGGTAAAAGACCTTGCAAACCGGTTGTCACATTGGCAATCGGACGGTTGGCCAGCACATCGTGGTCGACCGACACAACCGACCCGGTCAAATTGATTTTCTTCTGTACACCATAACCTACGACCACCACTTCGTCCATTAAGTTGGAGTCTTTGCTCAATCGTATTTCAACAGGAGTGCCACCGGTCACGGCCACCTCTTCTTTCTTGTATCCAATCGACGAGACTACCAGCATAGCCTGGCCAGAAACATGATCGATCGTAAAGTTTCCGTTCACATCGGTCGAGGTTCCCACCGACGAGCCCTTAACGATAATACTTGCCCCGATAATAGCATCGCCGTTTCCGTCGACCACTTTACCCGAAATAGCCCGACTCTCCTTGGCCGTTTTCTGCCTGGGCAGAAGCACAACGACATTATCGACTTTCTTTTCAAAAGTAATGTTGGTTCCCTTCAACAACTGCTTCATCGTCTCCTCCAACGAGGCATTGTCGGTCTTGATTGTTACCAACTTGTCAAGACCTTCCAACTCGACATTATAAAAGAAACTGTATTTGCTCGATCGTTCTATTTGCTTTAAGACCTCCTTTAACGGTTCGTTCTTGACATCGACCGTAATCTGTGCCTGAATATTCCATGCAAAAAGCACAAACAGCGCAACACACAGCCACCTCACTAAAAAATGGTTTGATTTCATACGTTTTTCATTTTGTTGCTTTTGACTACAAGATATTAGTATAAAAGGTACCTACAATTTGTATTATTCTCATATTGTTTCGTCGTCTATTAGGTATACAAGACGGAGTTGGGGTTTATCCAATCCAATCCAAAAATTAACATTTGTTATACTTCTATGTTTTCCTTCATATCCCAGAGCACGATGGAGCAAAGACGCAGGAATCCTACCTTAACAAAATGCCAAGGTGCCTAATGCCTAAGCCATTCTACAAAAGGGCTTTAAATAAAAGGGAGGAGCAATATTTTATCTTTTGCGAAGCACGATTACCGAGTCACGTACTTCGTACTGCAAAGCCGATGTCATCGACAGAATATCGAGTGCATTGGTTATTCCGCCACTACCAATCGATCCGGTAAAGAAGTATTTTTCTTTGGGGAAATCCTGATCAAAAACAATCTTTACATTATAAACTCGAGACAAGATTTTAACAATATCTTCCAGCGATTCGTTTTCGAAACGCAGGTTGCCATTGGTCCATTCGACATATTCTTTGGAATAGACCTTGCCTACCGTCATCAATCCTGTTTGTTTATTATAGACCAGTTTTTCATCGGGCTGCATCACACAGCGACCTTGTGCCGATGTTACATCGACTTTACCTGTCAACAATACGACCGAGACATCGGGATCGTCTTTATAGGCACTGATATCGAATGAAGTTCCCAGAACAGTAATTTCAAGTCCGGCGGCTTTCACGATAAACGGACGTTCTTTATCGGGGGTCACCTCGAAGTAGGCCTCTCCATCGAGTTCTATAACCCGTTCTTTGCTTCCGAAATTTTGGGGGTAGCTTATCTGTGAAGCCGAGTTGATATTTACTTGTGTTCCATCGGGTAACTGTACTTTAGCTCGTTCGCCGCTTTCGGCCGATACAATCAACGGAAGGGTGTCGGGGGTGGGCGTCGAAAGCAATTCATAGGTTATCAATGCCGCTACAATAGGCAGGCAGATAATGGCGGCCCAGCGCATAAGTCTGGTAAAAACAATCCTTTTCGGGCGGGGTTTCTCTTCTCGAGAATCTATGGCTTCTTTAATGCGGCAATACAATCTGTCGTAAACCTCCTTATCGAGAGAGGAGTCGCATTTCTCGATTTCACGCATCATCCAGCGATCGAGCGAATCGTTGTTGCGTATCCATTCGCACAATTCTCTGACCTCGACTGGCGAAGCATTGCCTTCCAGATACTTCTCAATGAGTATTTTGAAATTGTTCTTATCCATTTGTTCCTTTATTTAGTGTACAAGTAGCCCCATTCGCCTATCTAATTTCTCATAGTTAAATAGTCTTAATTAGTATCGTATATATAATTATAGTCAACAATTCTCCGTAATGACTCATCAACTTGTCTTTCATAAACTTGAGAGCCAGAGACAACTGGGTAGCCACGGTACTTTCCGAAATGTTTAATTTCAGAGCAATTTCCTTATTGGACAGATGGTTACGTTTGCTCATGATGAAAATCCTCTTACGAGAAGGCGGTAATTCTTCGGCAAGTCGGTCGATATACTCTGCCAACAGTTTGCCATCTAAAACCTCGTCAAGGTTATTGTCGCTATATTCTTGCGCCGATTCGAGCACATACTCGGCATAAATATACTCGACCGTTTGGCGCTGGTATATGTTCAGTAACAAGTTTTTAGCGATGGTACAGAGATAGGAAATCAATGATTTGTCGGGATTCACCTGGTCGTGTATCTCCCATAATCTTACGAATGTACGCTGAACAATCTCTTCGGCCCAATAGCTGTCGCCTTTCGAAATTTTCATAACGAAATTGTATAACTTGCCACTATACAACTTGTAAATTTTCTCGAAAGCATCGAAAGATCCTGACTTAAGGCCTATGATAATATCATTGTATTCGTGTTTCATTCCTGCAAATTATTATATGCAAATGTAAGTCATCTGCATAAAAACAGCATTGGTTCTTTGTTAATTTTCTAATACAGATTTATCGTTCTCCTGTGAAATCAATACCCCATCAATCGTCTGAGAGCATTCTCGGCATCATACGAAGAGGTAAAGTTAGGCTGAATCACGATTCGGTTGTTGCGGTCGATAGCTCCCCATTGGCCTCGCTTCATCTCGACAACGGCATATCCCTCGCGATTGAAAGCTCGGGCTCGGTAATATTGCGGCTTGATAAACCAGGTTCCATAGTAGTCGAGATAGCCGTACAGACCGGTGCGGGAATCTTGTTCTTCCCACAACTCGATGCCTCGCATTCGCCCCTTACCCATCGAAAGGATAGCGGCATCGACGTCGTAACCGTTGGAGAAATTGAAGTTGATGACAGTCTTCCCGGCCATATTGATGGCCCCGTAGCGGGCTCCCAAACGTACACGGGCCAACCCGTTGGCTCCAAATCGATTTGCCGACTGGTATCGGGGTTGGATGGCCCACAGGCCTAAATCGTTGACGTAGCCATATAAGCCGGTAGCCGGATTCTCGACCGGTGTCAGTCGTCGAGCCATTTGCGACGAGTAGTTGCCTGCATAAGGCGAAAATGGCATGATGCCGGTACACGAGAGCCACGTCATCGGAACTAACAGGAGTAAAAGTATCGGCGATTTCATGTGTTTCAATTTTAAGGTTATCTTCTCTATTTTTTCTTTCCCCTTTGATCTCAATAGGACAAATATAGCGAACTATTTTAAAAAATCAAATTTTTCAGATTCTCCTCTATGGCCTTGTAGCGTGTGTATAAGAACAGCAGAGGCTGCATCGTGTATGGCGATACAGCCTCTGCTTGGATATGGAGGAAATAAAACTTCTATTTGAGTACTCCCAGATTCTTGGCCACTTTGATGAAGGCGGCGATGCAGGCATCGAGCTCTTCGCGGGTGTGTGCGGCCGAGAGTTGTACGCGGATGCGGGCTTGTCCCTGCGGTACGACGGGGTAGTAGAATCCGGTCACGTAGATGCCTTCGTCGAGCATTTGGGCGGCAAAGGTCTGCGAGAGTTTGGCGTCGTAGAGCATGACGGCGCAGATGGCCGACTGGGTGGGCTTGATGTCAAAGCCGGCGGCCAGCATCTTGTCGCGGAAGTAGGTGACGTTTTCCATCAGACGGGTGTGGAGTTCGTCGCTCTCGTCGAGCATCTTGAAGACTTCGATTCCGGCACCTACGACGGCAGGGGGCAGCGAGTTGGAGAAGAGATAGGGTCTCGACCGCTGGCGCAGCATGTCGATAATCTCTTTGGGACCGGTGGTGAATCCGCCGATGGCTCCGCCGAAGGCTTTGCCCAGCGTGCCGGTGTGGATGTCGATGCGGTCGTAGAGGTTGAAGAGTTCGCTGACGCCGCGTCCGTGAGGACCTACGACACCGGCCGAGTGGCACTCGTCGACCATCACCAGGGCATCGTATTTCTCGGCCAGGGCACAGATTTTGTCCATGGGGGCTACGTTGCCGTCCATCGAGAACACGCCGTCGGTCACGATGATGCGGAAGCGTTGGGCCTGGGCCTCTTGCAGGCAGTGCTCGAGCTCTTCCATGTTGGCGTTGGCATAGCGGTAGCGTTTGGCCTTGCACAGGCGCACACCGTCGATGATGGAGGCGTGGTTGAGGGCGTCGGAGATGATGGCATCTTCGGCCGTGAAGAGGGGTTCGAACACACCGCCGTTGGCGTCGAAGCAGGCGGCATAGAGGATGGTATCCTCGGTCTTGAAGTAGCGGGCAATCGCCTTTTCGAGTTCGCGGTGCAGGTCTTGGGCTCCGCAGATGAACCGTACGGACGACATGCCGAAACCGTGTGTATCCATCGCTTTTTTGGCGGCGGCGATGAGCCGGGGGTTATCCGAGAGTCCCAGGTAGTTGTTGGCACAGAAGTTCAGTACTTTGCCGCTTTTCTCGGCAATTCTGATGGCCGAACTCTGGGGGGTGATGATGGTACGTTCTTCTTTGTACAATCCGTCGGCCTTGATCTGGGCGAGCTGTTGGGCCAGATACTCTTTCATTTGTGTAAACATAGGCGTTTATTTAAGGAGTTTCTTTTTGAGGTGTTCGATCATGTCTACCGACATCGATTCGAGGTCGTAGTCGGGTTTCCAGTCCCATTCGGCACGGGCACAGGAGTCGTCGAGCATATCGGGCCACGAGTCGGCGATCTGCTGACGCACGGGGTCTATCTTGTATTCGGCCTCGAAGTCGGGGTAGAATTTTTTGATTTCGTGATAGATGATTTCGGGGTCGAAGCTCATCGAGGCGATATTGAACGAGTTGCGGTGTTTCAGTCGCGAGGGGTCGGCTTCCATGAGCATGACCATGGCCTTGAGGGCATCGGGCATGTACATCATGTCCATGAACGTGCCGGCCTTGACGGGGATTTCGAACTTCTCGCCTTTGACGGCTGCATAGTAGATTTCTACGGCATAGTCGGTGGTTCCGCCGCCCGGCAGGGTTTCGTAGGAGATGAGGCCGGGGAAGCGTACCGAACGGGTGTCGACTCCGTAGCGGTAGAAGTAGTAGTCGCTCAGCAGCTCGCACGATACCTTGCTCACGCCGTAGATAGTGCGGGGGCGTTGGATGGTCTCTTGCGGGGTTTTCATCTTGGGCGACGAGTCGCCGAATGCCCCGATGGAGCTGGGCGTGAAGAGCGAGCATCCTTTTTCGCGCGAGATTTCGAGCAGGTTGAGCACACCGCCTATCTGGATGTTCCAGGCCAGCAGAGGCTTCTTCTCGGCTTGGGCCGAAAGGATGGCTGCCAGGTTGTAGATGGAGTCGATTTTGTATTTGTCGACGATGGCGGCTATCTGGGCGGCGTTGGTTACATCGGCGACTTCGAGGGGGCCGCCGTTTTTCAGTTCATCGCTCAGAGGTACACCCTCGATATATCCGGCTACGACGTTGTCGCTGCCATACTCGCTGCGGAGTTTTGTCATTAGCGCCGACCCTATTTGTCCGGTCGATCCGATTACAAGAATTCTTTTCATGTCTATGCTACCTTTTTGATCGGGTTGATGTGCTTTGATAGATTTATTAAGGTTCCTTGGGGCAAATATACACAAATTTTGTCGCCGTTGTTATTTCGAGTGAGATTATTCTTTCGTGTCGGTTGCGTTATTTTTTCACGGTGTATATGGTTCCTTTGAGCACGCCGTGCGACTCGATGAGGTTTTTCTGGCGCAGGTAGAGCAGGTCTTTCTTGAGGGTATTGATGGATATGGTTTTGAGTGCGTGGGCAATGTCGCCTACTTTGGCCGGCTCTTCCCGTTTGAGAAAGGCGAGTATCTGCTTTTGCCGGGCGTTGAGGTAGACGGGCGTGCCAGACTCTGCGACCGGCGATACCGGGGGCGCTGTGGGCTGGGCGGGTACGTCTGTTTCGGCTTGTCGGGGCAATGCGGTGGTCGCTTCGGCTTGTTCGGGTATGAGGCTGTGCAGCGATTGCAGCCAGGTGTCGCACAGGAACAGTACCCACGGTGTGATGTTCTCTTGGGTCGAATACCGGTTCTGTTGCCCTCGTTTCAAGGTTTGGTAGTAGGTGGTGCGCCGTTGTTCGATGAAGCTGTCGATCGAGATTTCCCGGGCCCACTCGTAGCGGTTTTGCAGCATCAGCAGGGTGGAGAGGATGCGCGAGAGTTCACCCTTCCCTTCGCGGAACGGGTGTATGGAGATGAACTCGTAGGCAAAGGCGGCAATGACGACGAGCGGGTGGTGGCTGTGATGCGTGAGTTCACGGTTGGTCCACTTGACCAGGTCACCTATTTCGCTGTTGACCGACCCCGTGCGGCTGCGGTTGAAAAGTGTGGGTGCCTTGTAGTCGAGGAAGTTTACCGCAGCCGGGCGGACTGTGCTCGCTTTTCCCGGACTGTTGTTCTTTCCGTGGGGAAAGAGGGCCGTGTGCATGGCTACGATGGTATCTTCGCACAGCGGATATTTGCGGGCATCGGTGTAGAGTGCATTGAGTATGGTGTTGTAGCCGGTAACCAGACAGGCCCGTTTGTCGGGCGTATCGGATGGTTGGGCAAGTATCTTGTGAATCAGGGACGGAGAGCAGGGCATATTTTCGAGAGCCAGCGAGGCTGCAATGGTGGCCTCGATGGTTGGTTGCAGGGTTTCGTGCCGGGGTATCGTCTCTTTTCGACGGGTATGCCAGGCCGCCGTGAGGCTATCGATTGCCTGTAATTGGTTTTGTAACTCTTTAAATTCTGGTTCAGAGGGGTTTATTTTGAGGAATATATCCATAATATATCT
>OJNR01000063.1_pt1 | contig 77325 bp, 72 predicted proteins | sample 1597901 | NCBI WGS metagenome assembly OJNR01 (sample SAMN01915223, study PRJEB22387) | human gut metagenome | isolation source: stool | host: Homo sapiens | place: USA | reverse complement strand
CGCACCGACCACCATGGTCTGCCCCGCCTCACCCGGAATCAAAGGGTTATATAAGTTACAAAAGGCATTGTCTCCCTGATTATAGGCCGACTGAAGGGCGTATGACAACAAGCCCAACGCCGCCATGGCATGCCCCTGGTCGCGGCCGCTTTCCTGCATCTGGTTTAAGTATCCGAACGGACCACGGGCATCCTCATGAAACCAAGGAATGAGCCCCCATCCGTAACCACACATCCCCTGGTCTTGCTTCACAGGATGACTGTCGCCCACATAAAGCGATTCATTGCCCGGTCCTTCTTTTATCCAGTACATACCGTAATTATAAATGTCCGGCAAATCGGCGAAGATGCCCAGCGACACACAGAAAAGAGCATTTCCCAATCCCCAATTACTGTGATAGTGATACCAGTTACCTTCGCGCACTACGGTATCGTGCCGACGTTCCAGAAAGTCTTGTGCCGTAGTGAACCACACGTCGATCATCCACTGCTTGAAGCGTTCGAAATCCTCTTTCTCCCACTTCTCGTAATCACGCATCAACTCGGCCGCATTCAGAAATTGGTAACCGATAAAGCCGGGCACCAAGGACTGGTTTGTATTTCCACCGATTCCTTTGGTAATCGCTACGTACTGGTTCAACACATAGACAGCCCGTTCCGCCCATTGCACCTCGCCTGTAATTTTCCAAAGCAAGGCACACTGGTAAGCCTTGGCCGCATTGCGATAGGCGTTCATGTAGTTTTCGTCACCGGCAATTCCACGTTTGATATATTCCGTCACTCCCCAAATGTCGTTCACTGCCTTGTTGGCCACCCAACTGTTCTTCAACACCTCAAAAGCCTGTAGCGTCTGGGGGTCGTGCTCTGCCAGGCGTTTCTTGATTTGGTCAAAGTCATTCTGGCTGTGCAAAAGCCCCGGATGGACGAATGCCCCCTGGGCATATACCCCGCCCCCTCCGATGCTGAAAAACAAAGCCACCGTAAAAAGAGATAGTTTCTTCATAAATGATAAATATTGGTTTCCGTTCTTATTTCCAATGCTTTCTACACGGTTTACGAACGTCTGCCGGAAAATCCGCAAAAACACACATTATTTAACTATTCAGAACACCTATCAACCCATCGGAAACAGGAGGTACAAAAAAAGCCGCCCGACGGAATAAACTCTCCGGCAAGCGGCTGCATACGATTCAATCCGGTATCTGCTTAATAGCGGATATCCAACTCTTTCAAAATAGACGAGATTTTCTCCATTGTGGTCAACCGTGTAGGCACCAAAGGCAGACGAAGTTGGTTCTCAATCATTCCCATGGCATGGAGCATGGCTTTTACGCCGGCCGGATTGCCATCCACAAACAACAATTTGAACAAATCCGAGAACTTGTGGTGAATAATACGGGCATGCTCGTAATCTCCGTTCAGTGCCATGCGGACCATACGGCTGAATTCGGCGGGCAAGGCATTGCCTATCACTGAAATCACACCTACCGCCCCCATCGTAATCAGCGGATAAGTGATGCCGTCATCCCCTGAAAGGACATCGAAGTCGCGAGGCTTGTTTTTTATCACATCCTCCAACTGGGTCATATTCCCACTGGCCTCCTTGACGGCCACTATATTCTCGAAATCACGGGCCAAGCGCAATGTCGTCTCCGCACTCATGTTGACTCCCGTACGCCCCGGTACGTTATACAACACGACCGGCACGGGCGAAGCCTCCGCTATGGCTTTGAAATGCTGGTACAGCCCCTCCTGCGAAGGTTTATTATAATAAGGACAAACCGACAAGATACCGTCGATGCCACTCCAATCCCCTTCCTTCAGGTCTTTAACTACTGCTGCCGTGTTATTCCCGCCACATCCCATCAACAAAGGAACACGGCCGGCTACACGCTCCACAAGCATCTTTTTCAATATCTTCTTCTCGTCAGCCGAGAGGCAAGGTGTTTCGGCCGTCGTTCCCATAATACACAGGAAATCCACGCCATTCCGTATCTGATATTCTACCAGACGGGTCAACGCCTCATAGTCCACTTCACCATCCGATTTAAAAGGAGTTATCAAAGCAATTCCCAACCCCTTGAACTTATTTTGTGCCATAGTTTAAGTAGTTCTATCTATTTCGCGACAAAAATACAAATAAAATCCCATAATGCAAACAATCTTTCACGATTCTATCTTTTTCAAGAACTCTTCTTCCGAGAGGATAGGGATACCCAATTTACCGGCTTTCTCCAGTTTGGCCGGTCCCATGTTGGCTCCGGCCAGCACGAAAGAAGTCTTCGAAGAGATGCTGCCCACATTTTTTCCACCGTGCTGTTCTATCATGGCTTTATATTCGTCGCGCGAATGAAGCGAGAACACCCCGCTCACCACAATACTCTGCCCGGATAACTTGTCGGAATGGCTGCTCAATTCTTCGTCGGAAAGCTCCATCCGGACCCCTTTTTCCCGCAAACGGCGCACCAAATCGCGGTTGGCTTCGTTTGCAAAATAGCGGATCACGCTCTCGGCTATCACCACACCGATTCCGTTGATCTGCAACATGTCCTCCAACGATGCCGAGGCCAGCGCGTCCATCGACTTGAAATGGCGTGCCAAGGCTTTAGCCGCAATTTCACCGACAAAACGTATGCCCAAGGCAAACACCACGCGTTCGAAAGGAACTTCTACGGAGTCGGCAATCGAGCGGACTATCTTTTGCGCGGATTTCTCGCGCGTGCCGTCCTCGCCGTTAATCTGCTGCACCTGTATATCGTACAGGTCGGCCACATCGCGTATCAAGCCGCGGCGGTAGTAATCGTCCACGGTTTCGGGTCCCAGACTGTCTATGTTCATGGCCCTGCGGCTGATGTAATGCTCTATGCGCCCCTTGATTTGCGGCGGACAAGCCGTGTCGTTGGGACAATACCATGCGGCTTCTCCCTCGTAACGCACCAGTTCGGCCCCGCATTCCGGACAACGGGTGATGAACTCGGCCCTTGGTCCCGTTTCCGGTCCCCGCGCATCGGCGTCCACACCTACGATTTTGGGAATGATTTCCCCTCCTTTTTCCACATATACCATGTCCCCGATATGCAAATCCAACTGCTCCATCACGTCGGCATTGTGCAGCGTGGCACGCCGCACGACCGTACCGGCCAACTGCACCGGATCCATATTGGCCACCGGCGTCACCGTTCCGGTACGTCCGACCTGGAAGGTCACGGCATTCAGGCGCGTACGGGCACGCTCCGCCTGAAACTTGTAAGCGATGGCCCAACGGGGGCTTTTGGCGGTATAGCCCAACGCACGTTGCTGCCTCTGGGAGTTGACCTTCAGCACGATGCCGTCCGTAGCCACAGGCAGGTTCTTGCGCTCCACGTCCCAATAATCTATGAAATCATAAATGTCCTGGAGCGTAGTTACTTTCTTCATCCCCCCGGATATCTTGAATCCCCATGAGCGGGCCGCCTGCAAATTTTCATAATGCCCGTCAAAAGGAATGTGTTCTCCCAAAAGGTAATATAAGTAAGCGTCAAGCTTGCGTTGCGCCACCACCGCTGAGTTTTTGCTTTTCAGCGTCCCCGAAGCCGCGTTACGCGGATTGGCGAAAAGCGGTTCTTCGCGTTCTTCGCGTTCGCGGTTCAATGTCTCGAAGCTCGTCCACGGCATCAGGATTTCCCCACGGATTTCAAACTCTTCGGGGTAACCGTTCCCGTTCAGACGAAGCGGAATGCAACGAATGGTCTTGACGTTTTCCGTCACGTCGTCGCCCTGTACCCCGTCGCCCCGCGTCACGGCACGCACCAACCGCCCCTGCTCGTAGGTCAGCGAGATGGAAAGCCCGTCGTATTTCATTTCACAACAAATCTCGAACGGTTCGCCTTCCAAACCGGAACGGACGCGTTCATAAAAGTCGGCCACCTCTTGCTTGTTGTACGTATTGGACAACGACAACATGGGATAGCGGTGGGGCACCTGCACGAACTCCTGGTTCAGGTCGCTCCCCACGCGCCGCGTCGGCGAGTCCGGGTCGTCAAATTCGGGATGAGCCGCCTCGAGGTCTTGCAACTCCCGCATCATGCGGTCAAACTCTTGGTCGGAAATCTCCGGGGCGTTCAACACATAATAATTATAGTTGTGGCGGTGCAATTCATTGCGAAGCCGCTCTATCTGTTCTTTTACTTCCATTTGCATTCAATGATAAATCCTGACAGGGAGACATCGCGGCTCTGTTCCCGCGAACGGCTCCCCCGTCATTCGCATAAGCAAAGATAGTCAATTCGCAGAAAACGCCCAAGGGCGCAAAGAAAAAAGAAAAGCATCCTTTTCCGGCACAATCTGTCAAAACGTCAATCCCATGCCTTCGAGAATCGTCCATTCGCCCCTCGATGCGGCCTCGATGCCCAATAAGCGACGCACGCGCCTCCCGAAAAAATCAAAAAGACAGCCTGAAAGCTTTTTCACAAGACGAAAGCAAACGGAAACCGCCCGTCCTCCGCTTCTTTCTTTTTCCGGTGAAACCTGCGAGGCGGAACCGCCCACATTCTGTCCGTAAAATCTTGTCGACGAAAAACAGGAAAATAGAACGAAAAAGCCGCAAAAAAGCAGTTTTTCTCTTCTTCGTGCGGCGAAAAATTCCCATTTCGGACGGATTTTTTCCACGACATGCGGAGTACCCGGAATTTATATGAGGAAAGAAATTTTTCGTTTGGCTGCAAACGATTTTTTTCTTTCCTCAAAGTAAATGAATATATACTGCATAAAACAGTAAAAACGACACGGAAATTGCATACTTATACATTTCTGTCTTTTTAGATTCTCCTAACCGCTGTCTTTTGAAACTACTGATTTGGAGCTGAAAGTAGCAAAATGTCAGAATCATCATTTCAAATCCGCCCGATTATACTTACCTTTGCCCATTAAAAAGAATCGTGGAAGCAATGGAGATAGCAATCATTGGCGGAGGAGCGGCCGGCTTCTTTCTGGCCGTCAACCTGAAAACATTCGCGCCGCAGGTGGAGGTCACGGTATTCGAAAGGCAGGCGGATGTATTGAAAAAAGTACTGGTCTCGGGCGGCGGACGCTGCAACCTGACCAATACTTTTGAGGGTGTGACAGACCTGAAACAGGTCTACCCCCGTGGGCACAAGCTCTTGAAGGGGCTTTTCAAACAGTTCGGTCACCGGGATGCCTACCAATGGTTCGAAGCGCACGGCGTGCCGCTCGTCGCGCAAGACGACCATTGTGTGTTTCCGGCCGCACAGGATGCCCGTGCCGTAGCCGGTTGCCTGAAAAGCCTTGCTGTGGAATTGGGGGTCACGGTGAAAACCTCCCACCGCGTGGAAACCCTCACGCCTTGCGGCGGGAAGTATGAAATCACGTTTCAGGATGTGCGCCAAGGCCGTCTGCTATTCGACCGCGTGGCCATCACCACCGGCGGTTCACCGCGTGGCGAAAGCTTCGCTTATCTGGAACGGTTGGGGCATCGCATCGAAACGCCCGTCCCTTCGCTCTTTACGTTCAACATCGCCTCCCCGACACTGCGCGGGCTGATGGGCACCGTGGTAGACCCGGCATTGGTCGGCATCCCCGGTACCAAATTCAGGCATTCAGGCGCGTTGCTCGTCACCCATTGGGGCATGAGCGGCCCGGCCATCCTGAAATTGTCTTCCCATACCGCCCGTTTCATACAGGAGAAAGCTTACCGCTTCCCCATTTTCGTCAACTGGACGAACGAGTCCCACAGCGAAACCGTGACCGGCATCCTGCAAGACATGGCGCAACGCCACCCCCAAAAGAAAATCTCCGGCTTGCGCCCGTACGACTTGCCTGTGCGGTTATGGCATTACCTCATCGGTAAGTCCGGCATCGCCCCCGACCGGAAATGGAACGAGCTGGGGCACAAAGGGCTTTGCAAACTGGCCGACACGTTGTGCAACGACCGCTACGACGTAGACGGCAGGAGTACGTTCCGCGAAGAGTTCGTCACGTGCGGAGGGGTGAGCCTCGAATCGGTGCAACGGCAAACGCTGGAAAGCAAGACCTGCCCCGGACTTTACTTTGCAGGCGAGGTGCTCGATATCGACGGCGTGACCGGAGGATTTAACTTTCAGGCCGCATGGACCACGGCATACACCGTGGCGCGGGCCATCGCGGAAAACGCGGTACAAAAACAGCCCGTCCCGTAGGAGGCGTCATAACCTCGACCCTACGGAACGGGCCCATTAAGGTAAAGTCAAACCGGAACGTCCATCCCCCACCGAAAGACAGTCCGTATATCGACCGGCTCACATGCTATTGCAAGCGGAACGTAAACGGCAAAACATAGCGCACAGCCACCGCCTTCCCGTCCTTCTGTCCCGGTGTCCATTTCGGCATTCCGCTTATCACGCGGAAAGCCTCGTCGACAAACAGTCGCAACATTTCTTTGGATGCCGGACTGCCGTCCACCGCCTGCGCATAACTTTTCTCCCCCGCTTCGATACGGCACAGGCTCCCGTCCGTGTCGATGACAAAACTACAGAGCACGCGTCCCGTCACACCGTTCTTCAAACATTCGCTTGGATATTTCATGTTACGCGCCACATAAGCCATGCACTCGGCATCACCTCCCGGAAACATCGGCTTAACGTCTACCACGTCATACACATTACGAGGCAGGACCTTGGCACTTTTCAACCTCAAATAATAAGACGCTGAATCTTTCCCTTCAGTCCGGGCAAGCTCCGCCTCCTTGAACTCCACACGGTCTGGAAGGTCATTCCGAGGTGCCATCGCTTTCACCACAATACCTTCGGACGTCCTTTCCGAAGCGGCAACGGCCGAATCTGCCTTCGCCACAACCGAAGAAGGCTTAGCGGCTTTCACCTCTGAGACTTCCGCTTTGGAAGCCCTTTTTTCCATTTTTAAAGGTTCCGGCTGAACATTTTCAGCCGCGACGGCTTTCGCAGTTGCGGATAAATCCGTAACTTTGACCGCAGAGAGTTGCTCCAACCGGCCGTCTACTCCGTTTACGATCTCCGGACGGGCAAATGCCACTGTGGCAAAAGCCCCCACGGGCAGCAGGTACATGTACTTCAATACTGCCCATTTCGTTGATTTTTTGTTACACATCATAGCAATACGTTTTTTAAGTGTGCTTTGATTCAGACCGTTGGCAAAAGATTGCAGTCGGCTGCCAACGGCCTTTTTTATTAGATATAACTGATAGTTCTTCGCGTTGACTCCATGGTTCAGTACGTACTCGTCGGCCTGATACTCATGAATGCAGCGCAAGTCCATCTCCATCATCCAAACCACTGGATTGAACCACTGTACGGCCTCCACAGCCAACATCAGCAGCGTATCGTAGGAATGGCCGTACAGCACATGGGCCTTTTCGTGCATGAGAATGGCTTCGCCGGCATCGCCCTCCAAGTCTCCTTCCCACATCACAACGCTGTGCATCCAACTGAAAGGCGGCATGGGACGGGCATGACAGTAGAGCGTAATACCGTCTGAAAAGCTCTCGCGCCAAAGACAACCGCGAGATATCGCCCGACGCATACGGAAGAACTGGTACATACGGACGGACAACGACACCGCCAGACCTGCGAAATAAAGACAGACACACACCAAAGGCCAAACAGGAACATCCGCATCCGGCATGATGACGACCTCCGGCATGAAAAGCTCCGTCCGCCCAAGCCGGTCTATCAATCCGGCATACGCCCCTTCCGGTGCGGCAGACTGCCACGAATGCCACATTCCGCCAAACCACTCCTCTTGCGAAAGCGGGAAAAGGAACGAAGCCGCAAGTATGGCCAACAAGGCCATACGGTTCAAGCGATGCAGCCTTTCCTTACGTAATAATAAGGTATAAGGCAGATAAAGCAATGTCAGGCACAAAGCCGATTTGATGATATAAACCAAGAATGTTCCCATATCCTATATTTTAAACTGTTCCACCACCATGCCCTGTGGACTGCGGGCTACGCGCGCCGGGGCTCATCCCCCTGCCGTTCCACCATCTCAAGCATTTCTTTCAATTCTTCTTCCGAGATACGTTCCTCTTTGACAAAAAAACGAACCAAAGAGGACAACGAACCGCCGAACAAGTCCTCCTTCACCCCGTCCAGCACTTTCCGCGTATATTCCTGTTTCGTAATCAAAGGATAATAACACTGGGTTTTCGTTCCTTTCAGCTTCTCAAATCCTACGTATCCCTTGTTCAACAAAATCTTCATGAACGTGGCTACGGTAGTATAAGCCGGTTTCTTCTCGCCGTACCCCTCAAGCACATCCGAAATGGTGCCCTTCATCGAAGGCAGACTCCAAAGGATGTTCATGACTTGCATCTCAGCTTTTGTCAGTGTGCCCTGCTTTCCCATTATTTCTAATACTTTAGTTATTGATATGGCAAATGTATATCTAAAGGTTTAGAAAAGCAAATCTACGGAACGTTTTCTGTTCCCAAAATTTCCTTTTTAACTTCTATTTTTAGTAATCAGCCGCCACACGCCATGAAATCCGGCACAAAATCACTACTTTTGCAGTAGATTACAAGAAAACAGATTCCCATGAGAATAGACATCATTACCGTTTTGCCGGAATTGCTCGAAGGCTTTGTGCGTGAAAGCATATTAGGACGTGCCCAAAAGAAAGGCTTGGTGGAAATCCATTTGCACAACTTGCGCGACTATGCCACGAATAAGTACCGCCGGGTGGACGACTATCCTTTCGGCGGCTTTGCGGGCATGGTGATGCAGTGCGAACCGATAGACCGCTGCATCTCGGCCTTGAAGGCTGAACGGGACTACGACGAAGTGATTTTCACCACACCGGACGGCGAACAGTTCGACCAACCGATGGCCAACACGCTCTCCCTTTGTGAAAACCTCATCATCCTGTGCGGACATTATAAAGGTATAGACTACCGCATCCGTGAACACCTCATCACGAAAGAAGTCAGTATAGGAGATTACGTACTGACGGGCGGAGAACTGGCAGCCGCTGTCATGACAGATGCCATAGTACGTATCGTGCCCGGTGTCATCGGCGACGAACAAAGCGCCCTCTCCGACTCGTTCCAGGACAACCTGCTGGCAGCTCCCGTATATACCCGTCCGGCCGATTATAAAGGCTGGATTGTGCCGGAAATTTTACTTTCCGGGCACGAAGCCAAGATTAAGGAATGGGAACTGCAACAGTCTTTCGAACGCACAAAGGCTTTGCGTCCCGATTTGCTGAAAAAGAAAGACTGACCGTCTGCTTTTTCACTCAGCCCCCTTAAAAAGGAACCGGAAATATTGCCGGATTCACCGCCAAATCGTATCTTTGTCATTCAGTATTTAAATAAATAATGTAATGGGAGAACAAAAACACAACTTGTACGTCATTGCAGGTTGTAACGGAGCCGGAAAAACGACAGCCAGCTTTACCGTACTTCCGGAAATGTTGGATTGCCGGGAATTCGTCAACGCCGACGAAATCGCAGCCGGACTGTCTCCGTTCAATCCCGAAGGCGTAGCCATCCAGGCGGGACGCCTGATGATAGAACGCATCATCCACCTGTTGAAAGAAGGCGAAACCTTTGCTTTTGAAACGACATTGGCTACACGGTCTTACGTGAAGCTCATCAAACAGGCACAGAAAAGAGGCTATTTCGTCACGCTGCTCTTCTTTTCGCTGAGCAGTCCGGAACAGGCCGTGAAACGGGTGGCCAAACGCGTAAGCGAAGGTGGACACAACATCCCGCTCGATGTGATTTACCGCCGTTACGACAACGGCCTGAGTAACCTGTTCAACCTCTATATGCCCGTATGCGACTATTGGGCATTGTATGACAACAGCACCTGTCCGGCCAACAAAATAGCCTACGGATGCAAAGACGAGAGTATAACTATTATTGAACCAGCCGTATATGAAAAATTCAAAGACCAATACACCGAAGAAAACGATAATGAGCGAGGATGAGGTTTATGAAATGCAGCGCAAAATCGACGAAGGCATATACCTGGCTCAGAAACGCCTCGTGGAGCGTGCAAAACATAACCATACCACTCTGATTATCGCCCGCGAAGGACAAGTTGTTGAAGTAAAAGCAGAGGAACTCTATCCTATCCGCAAGAATTATCGTCCCCAAATCAGATGACAAAACCCATTTATCCGGAAAACCGTTTGCCGGACGAATGATAAATAAAAGAGCCGACCCAAAAATGATTTTGAGGTCGGCTTTATACATATAGACTTGAAAAATTTACTTATTGAACATTATCTTCCCATTTGGAACAGTATACGTTTTACTCTCCAAAAGTCTTTTTTAGAGTATATAATATCAACATTGGATTTCCTGATTGCCTTAAACTATCATTCATTACAGGGTGATTTACCTTAATTCCCTTATATAAACTATTGTCACTATAACTCTCCGGATCATATTCTGAGATATATTTCCAACTTATTAGTTGATTTCCTGTTTTTATAGTCGATCTTCCGCAATCAATTTTTAATACAGAATTAATATAATGATTCTTATAAGGCATATTAATATAATATAGCATTCTACTATATATAAAAGAAAGGCACGTATCATTGCCTATCACACAATTTACAGTAGGCCTTACATACTTCATTCGTTCTTGTACATTCAAATCTCCATAATACCTTTTACGCAAAATTTGCTCTGTTTCCTTCTTTAATGGATAATCTAAAGATATAACTGGGACAAATTCAAAATCTTTAATTTCATACAAAGCATCCGACTGTTCTGTATGGAAGTACAGATTATCGTTATCCCTAATAAAAACAGGTTCCGTACCAGCTACATTATACATATCGCTTTCAACCTGAAATATTTTTCTAGCCTTTTGTTCCAAGGTAATATAATCTACTGTTGCATTATTAGCCGAATACAATAAAAAACCTGCATCATACCAACATATTCTCCAATAATAATCAGATAGTTTTATTTCTTGTTTAAACCTTAGATCCTTATCTAATATTATAATTTTAGGTGGACCACATAATATACAAATATCTCCCGTTTCTGGAGACACATCAAAACCTGTGATCTCTGCATATTCCCCTTTTCCATTTCCGGTCTTATCGTATAGAGAAACAGGTTGACCTACTGAGTCAAAAGCAACAATCGCTGTTTTCTGCTTATTATCCAAAATATACCATTTACCGTCATACTTACGTATAGCATTGATTTCCCCCAATAAAAATGAATCTTTTTCATGAAGAGGAATGAAATCAACTTGCTCTATAAAAGAGCAAGTTGATATAGTATTATTTACTTTCGACAAATCACGTATATTAGCTTCTTCTTTTCTATCACCGCAAGAGTTACACAAGACTAAAATAGAAAGAGAGAACAATGTATGCTTCATCATAAGCCAAGATCTTTTAGGAAATCATTACAGGTAATATCATTCCCGCATCTAACTCCATTTTGCCACCAATTTTTTCACTTGTAGATTTGTGTACCACTACTTAAATCAACAGTAGCACCAATGGTAGCCCCATACAGTCCCAATTTAATTCTAAGAATGTTTATTTGTTCTTACGCCTGATTTCAGATTTACATTCATCCTTTGCCAATATACAATCATAAGGACTTTCAGCCTGACTTAATATTTCTACATTAGCCAAGATTAAATCCATTTCAGGGAATGTCTTACAGACTTCCCTCTTTCCGATTACAGCAAAAGCTATAACTGAGACTCAGACTACAAATACAAAACAAACGTTTTCTTCATAATCTCATATTTTTAATTAATACTAAATTTTCCAAGCCAATGCCGCAGCACCTACCACAGCCGCTTGTGCATCATCCATTTGGGAAATCAACATCTTAGCTTTTCCCTTGAATATGTTCTGCACATTAGCATCGTATGCCTCTTTTATCGGGTCCATAATCAGATTACCGGCTTTTGTCAGCCCACCGAAAAACACGTATGCCTCCGGACTACAGAAGGCGGTAAAATTGGCACAAGAGCGTCCTAACAATTCACCGGTAAACTTATATACATCGCGTGCCAGTTGGTCACCGTGCTCAGCGGCAATGGATACGTCTTTCGACGTAATCTCCTCCAACGGGATTTTACGCAACTCCGTGTCATCTGTACGTTTGGCGAGAAACTCGCGTGCCGTGCGCGCCACGCCCGTGGCCGAACAATAAGTCTCCAAACATCCCTTACGGCCACAGCCACACAAGCGGGCTTCCGGGGTCGTATCCACAATCACATGTCCCAATTCTCCGGCAAACCCGTCACAACCGTAGACCAACTCACCGTTGACTACAATACCGCTGCCCACGCCCGTGCCTAAAGTAATCATGATGAAGTTCTTCATTCCCTTGGCTACTCCGTAAGTCATCTCACCGATAGCCGCAGCATTGGCATCATTTGTCAAGACCACGGGAATCCCCAATCGTTCACTGAATTTCTTCGCAAACGGGACGATTCCTTTCCACGGCAGGTTGGGTGCCAGTTCGATATTGCCGGTATAATAGTTACCGTTAGGCGCACCGATTCCCATTCCCTTGATATTCTGGATGCCGCCCACCTGTTCTATCATCGGAGCCAAAGCGGCACAAGCACTGTCCATATAGACATCCAAATCGTTCTGTCCTTTCGTCCGGATAGACGTCGAAGTCACCACACTTCCTTCCGAATTCACAATGCCGAAAACTGAGTTGGTTCCTCCTAAATCAAGCCCTATTACATAAGGTTTATTTTCCATAGCCATATAAAATACATAAAAGTTAATTATAACAGTTTTCAAAGTTAAGAAAAACAGATGTAACCGCGAAAAGAAAAAAACTCTTTTTCACGAAAAATAAAAAAAGAACGGCCTTTTCTTTATAGTCTCATGAAAAAATGCCAATTTTGCACCTATTATGTGGTTTGAACCGGTTAGTACATTAGATTTAATCATAAAGGGATTGCTCATCGGCGTGGTGGCATCCGCTCCTATGGGACCAGTCGGAGTGCTTTGCATTCAGCGTACACTGAACAAAGGGCGCTGGTATGGCTTCGTCACAGGAATCGGAGCAGCTTTCAGCGACATCATATATGCTTTGATTACGGGATTCGGAATGAGTTTCGTGGTAGACTTCATTGAAAACAAAGACAACATGTTCTACCTGCAGATGGCGGGCAGTATCATGCTCTTCTTTTTCGGATGGTACACTTACCGTTGCAATCCGGCGAAATCCATCCGCCCGACTTCTCCCCGCAAGGGTACGCTGATACACAATATGGTGACCGGTTTTCTGGTCACGTTTTCCAACCCTCTCATCATCTTTCTGTTCGTGGCGTTGTTCGCCCGCTTCACCTTTGTCGTCCCCGACCACGTGGTACAGCAATCTCTGGGTTACTTGTCCATACTCGTCGGAGCCATGATATGGTGGTTCGTCCTGACTTATTTCATAGACAAGGTGCGCAGCCGTTTCGATGTCAAAGGCATCTATTTGCTGAACAGGCTCATAGGAGTGGTTGTCATTGTGGCCTCTATCGTGGGGTTTGCCGTCACGCTGACCGGTTTATCGTTATAAATATATGTATATAGCCCAACAACTTAAAGAAAAAAACATTGCCGAATACCTGCTTTACATGTGGCAGGTGGAAGATATTCTCCGTGCCCACCACTTGGATCCGGATGAACTCAAACAGAACTATCTGGCACAGTTCAGAGCCACGGAGGAAACGGAAAAAGAAATGGAAGAATGGTACAGCCATCTCATCCGCATGATGAAGGAAGAAGGCATACAGGAGGGTGGCCACCTGCAAATCAACCGGAACATCATCCTGTGGCTCACCGACTTGCACAACCAACTGTTGCAGTCCTCCAAGTTTCCGTTCTACACGGCTGCTTATTACAAGGCCTTACCCTACATCGTAGAACTCCGCAACAAGGGAGACAAAAAGGACGTGTCGGAATTGGAAAACTGTTTCGATGCCCTCTACGGCGTGATGTTGCTCCGCCTGCAACACAAACCGATAAGCGACGAGACCGCCAAGGCCGTGGCCGACATCACCAAACTTTTGGCCATGCTGTCCGACTATTACAAGCAGGACAAGGCAGGCGAATTGAAATTTGAATGAACAAAAGGAAACAAACGATATGAAAAATATTTTAGTAACAGGCTGCAACGGCCAACTGGGCAATGAAATGCAGCTTCTGGCTGCCGGTCATCCGGAATTCAATTATTTTTTCACAGACGTGAAAGAGTTGGACATCACCGACGAGAAAGCCGTAAAGTCATTCGTCGGCATGCACGAAATCGACTGTATCGTGAACTGTGCGGCTTACACGGCCGTAGACAAAGCGGAAAGCGACGAAGCGTTCTGCGACTTGCTGAACCATACAGCCCCGGGCTATCTGGCCAAGGCCGTGCATGAACGGGGCGGCTGCATGATACAGGTTTCTACGGACTATGTGTTCGACGGGACTGCACACATTCCCTACCGCGAGGAGGAACCGACATGCCCGGCTACGGCATACGGCCGCACCAAACTGGCAGGCGAAGAAGCCGTCATGCGGAACTGCCCCGAATCGGTCGTCATCCGCACGGCATGGCTCTACTCCACTTTCGGAAACAATTTCGTCAAGACCATGTTGCGGTTAGGTCGGGAAAAAGAGAGTCTCGGGGTCATCTTCGACCAAATCGGCACACCGACTTACGCACGCGACCTGGCGGTGGCCATCTTTGCCGTACTGGCACAGGATTTCGTTCCCGGAATTTACCATTTCAGCAACGAGGGAGCCATCTCATGGTACGACTTTACCAAAGCCATCCACCGCATAGCCGGCATCACCACCTGCAAGGTACGCCCGCTCCATACGGAAGAATATCCCGCACCGGCGGCACGGCCTCATTATTCCGTGCTCGACAAGACCAAAATCAAAGAGACTTATCACATCGACATTCCCTATTGGGAAGACTCGCTGACCGAGTGCATCCAGAAATTAGAACAAAATTAAACCGACGCATCGAAACGTATGAATGAAATAGAAAGAAGAAGGACTTTTGCCATTATTTCCCATCCGGACGCCGGAAAGACCACCCTCACCGAAAAACTATTGCTCTTCGGCGGGCAAATCCAGGTGGCCGGTGCCGTCAAGAACAACAAAATCAAGAAAACGGCCACCAGCGACTGGATGGAAATCGAAAAACAACGCGGTATTTCGGTCACGACTTCCGTCATGGAATTCGACTACAGGGATTACAAAGTGAATATCCTGGACACCCCGGGCCATCAGGACTTTGCCGAAGATACGTTCCGCACGCTGACAGCAGTGGACAGCGCCATCATCGTCGTGGACAGTGCGAAAGGCGTGGAGGCGCAGACCCGGAAACTGATGACGGTCTGCCGCATGCGCAAAACGCCGGTCATTATCTTCATCAACAAGATGGACCGTGAGGGAAAAGACCCCTTCGACCTTTTGGACGAACTGGAACAGGAGTTGCAAATCAAGGTGCGCCCACTCTCATGGCCCATCAATCAGGGTCAACGTTTCAAAGGGGTGTACAACATCTACGAGCAACGCCTCGACCTGTTCACCCCCGACAAGCAAAAGGTAACGGAAAAGGTGGAGGTGGACATCCACAGCGATGCACTGGAAGCTCACGTTGGCCAGGCCGATGCCGACAAACTGCGGACGGACTTGGAGTTAGTGGACGGTGTCTATCCCGAGTTCGACGTTCAGACCTATTTGGAAGCCGAAGTAGCTCCCGTCTTCTTCGGGTCGGCACTGAACAATTTCGGTGTAAAAGAGCTATTGGACTGCTTCGTGCAGATTGCACCCAGCCCGCGTCCGACGTTGGCCGAAGAGCGCACGGTCAGGCCGGAAGAGCCGAAGTTCAGCGGTTTCATCTTCAAAATCACAGCCAACATCGACCCTAACCACCGTTCATGTATCGCCTTCTGCAAAGTATGTTCCGGTAAGTTCGTGCGCAATGCGCCTTACTTGCATGTACGCCAAAACAAGACGTTGCGCTTTTCTTCGCCCACACAGTTCATGGCACAAAAGAAAAGCACGATAGACGAGGCCTGGCCCGGCGACATCGTGGGACTGCCGGACAACGGCATATTCAAGATCGGTGACACACTGACCGAAGGAGAGATGATACATTTCCGCGGACTGCCGAGTTTCTCTCCCGAAATGTTCAAATACATCGAGAATGCCGACCCCATGAAGACCAAACAGTTGAACAAGGGTATCGAACAGTTGATGGACGAGGGCGTGGCACAGCTCTTCGTCAACCAGTTCAACGGACGGAAAATCATCGGTACGGTAGGACAATTACAGTTTGAAGTGATACAATACCGTCTGGAAAACGAATACAATGCCAAATGTCGCTGGGAACCCGTCAGCCTGTACAAGGCGTGCTGGATAGAAAGCGACGACGAGGCACAGTTGGAAGCCTTCAAAAAGCGCAAGTATCAGTTCATGGCCAAGGACCGTGAAGGCCGCGACGTTTTCTTGGCCGACAGCAACTACGTGCTTCAGATGGCCCAGAACGATTTCGAACACATCAAATTCCATTTCACCAGTGAATTTTAAAGTTTAAACCGAACATACGGACATGAATAAAGAAGAAGACATCAGACAGGCGGTAGAGGTCATGCGCCGGGGCGGCGTCATCCTCTACCCTACGGACACGATATGGGGAATCGGCTGCGATGCCACCAACGAAGAGGCCGTCCGTCGTGTGTACGACATCAAGAAGCGCGACGACAGCAAGGCACTCATTTGCCTGGTAGACTCCGACCACCGGTTGCAGCGTTACGTAAGCGACGTGCCCAACGTGGCTTGGGACTTGATAGAATATGCCACCCGTCCGCTCACCATCATTTTCGACAAGGCCAAGAACCTGGCACCCAACCTGCTGGCCGAAGACGGCAGTGTAGGCATCCGCGTCACCCGTGAGGAATTCAGCCGCCAGTTGTGTTACCGTTTCCAGAAAGCCGTCGTGTCCACCTCGGCCAACGTGAGCGGCGAGCCTTCGCCTGCTTGTTTCGACGACATCAGCGACGAAATAAAAAATGCGGTAGACTACATTGTACAAAGCCGCCGGAAGGAAAAAACGAAAGCCGTCCCCAGCAGTATCATCAAACTGGGTTCGGACGGCGAAGTAGCCATTATCAGGAAATAAGCAGAAAAAATCATGTACGCGGTAAAAAGGAATTTCACATTTTTCGAACGCTTGTTCATCTGGCGACGGATGAACTTCAGCGAACAGAAATTCATTCTGATGATTAGCTTTGTGGTCGGCATACTGACCGCTTTCGCCGGTCTCTTCCTGAAGTGGCTCATCCATCAGATACAATACCTCCTGACCTACCGTTTCGATGCCACCGGTTCCAACGCCCTTTATCTGGTGTATCCCGTCATCGGTATTTTCCTGACGGGACTGTTCGTCCGCTACGTCGTAAAGGACGACATCAGCCACGGTGTCACCAAGATTCTCTTTGCCATCGCACGCAAACAGAGTAAAATCAAGGCGCACAACACATGGTCGAGCGTCATCGCCAGTGCCATTACCATCGGGTTCGGAGGTTCCGTAGGAGCAGAAGCCCCCATCGTGCTCACCGGTTCGGCCATCGGTTCCAATCTCGGACGCCTGTTCCGTATCAACAGCAAGACACTGATGCTTTTGGTGGGTTGCGGAGCGGCGGGTGCCGTGGCAGGCATCTTCAAAGCCCCGATTGCCGGGCTTGTATTCACCCTCGAAGTCCTCATGATAGACCTCACGATGGGAGCTTTGCTGCCTTTGCTGATTTCATGCGTGACGGCCGCCGGAGTGACATTCGCCGTATCGGGTACGAACACTATCTTTGAATTCCACCTGCAAAACGGATTCGCCGTAGACAAAATACCGGCCTACATCCTTTTGGGCATCTTCTGCGGACTGGTATCGCTTTATTTCACCCGCACGATGAACTCGCTGGAAGACATCTTCCGCAAATATTCCAATCCTTACGTCAAGCTCCTCATCGGCGGAGCCACGCTGAGCATCCTCATCTACCTTTTCCCTTCGTTGTACGGAGAAGGCTACGACCTTATCAACCTGCTGCTTAACGGAAACAGCGCGAAAGACTGGGACACGGCGATGGACAGTTCGTTGTTCTACGGACACGGCAACTTGTTGTTGCTTTACCTGGCGTTGGTGCTTATCTTCAAAGTCTTCGCCTCCACGGCCACCAACGGCGGCGGAGGTTGTGGCGGTATTTTCGCCCCCAGCCTGTTTTTGGGTTGTATCTCAGGCTTTATTTTCGCCCGCCTTTGGAACTTCTACCGTTGTCTGGGCATTTACTTGCCCGAACGGAATTTTGCCATGATCGGCATGGCGGGACTGATGAGCGGCGTCATGCACGCCCCTCTGACAGGCATATTCCTTATCGCGGAACTCACCGGAGGCTATCAGCTATTCATGCCCCTGATGATCGTATCCGTCTGTGCCTACCTGACCATTATTTCTTTCGAGCCCCACAGCATCTATTCCATGCGTTTGGCCAAAAGAGGCCAGTTGCTCACGCACCATAAAGACCGTGCCATACTCACGCTGATGAGTCTTGACTCGGTCATCGAGAAATACGACGAATACCTGTATCCGGACATGGATTTGAGCGAATTGGTAAAAACCATCTCGGCTTCGCGCCGCGACGTGTTCCCGGTGGTGGACCGCCAGCACCGTCTGGTGGGTATCATCTATCTGGACGATATCCGCCCCATCATGTTCCGGCAGGAATTGTATCACCGTTTCCAAATCGGCCAACTGATGAAAGAGCCGGTGGCCCGCCTGAACATCGACGACTCCATGGACGTGGTACTGCTCACGTTCGACAAGACTCAGGCCTGGACACTCCCTGTGGTAGACACCGAAGGCACGTTCATGGGCTTCATCCGCAAGTCACATGTGCTGACCCTTTACCGTAAGACCCTGGCCGACTTATCCGACGACTAAAAACCAAAGACATGAAAAAGAAAGAAGATTTGAGAATTGTATATATGGGCACGCCGGAGTTTGCGGTGGAGAGCCTGAAATGCCTGGTGGAAGGAGGTTACAACGTGGTCGGCGTCGTCACCATGCCGGACAAACCAATGGGCCGTCATCAGGACGTACTGCAAGCCAGTCCCGTGAAACAGTATGCCGTGGAACACGGCCTGCGTGTCTTGCAACCGGTCAAGCTGAAAGACGAAGCCTTTGTGGAAGAACTCCGCTCCCTACGTGCCGACCTGCAAATCGTGGTGGCTTTCCGCATGTTGCCCGAAGTGGTGTGGAACATGCCTCCCATGGGCACATTCAACCTGCACGCGTCGTTGTTGCCGCAATACCGTGGAGCCGCCCCCATCAACTGGGCCGTCATCAACGGCGAAACGGAAACGGGCATCACCACGTTCTTCCTCAAACATGAAATCGACACCGGCGAGGTCATCCAACAAGTGCGCATCCCGATTGCGGATACCGACAATGTGGGCGTGGTGCACGACAAACTGATGGAACTCGGCGGCCGGTTGGTGGTGGAAACGGTAGACCATATACTGACAGATACCATCCGCCCCATACCGCAAGAAGAGATGGCTGTGAAAGGTCCCTTGCACCCGGCTCCCAAAATCTTCAAGGAGACGTGCAAAATGGATTGGCAAGGCCGGCCGCTCAAACCATTGTACGACTTCGTACGGGGCTTGTCGCCTTATCCGGCAGCCTGGAGCGAGATGAAGGACGAAGCCACAGGCAAGGTTTATACCCTTAAAATATACGAAACGGAGAAAGAGCCGTGTGTGTGTCACGAACCGGCGGGCAAAGTGGTCAGCGACGGAAAGACCTATCTGAAAGTGGCTGTCGACGGAGGCTATCTCCGCCTGAAGGAAATCCAACTGACGGGCAAGAAAAGGATGCGCATAGAAGACTTCCTGCGGGGCTTCCGCATGCCGGAAAATCTCCTCATGCTATAGAATCCGTAAAGGAAATTCAACGCCCGAATCGTTCACCGCAGAACGGAAAATCAATCTCAGGAGATTGAAAAATCGTTCGCCTGAGATTGAAAAATCGTTTGGCGCAGAAAAAAACAACGCCTTGCAGAGACTGTCATACCCCCTGCAAGGCGTTGCTTATTACACTGTCTACCAGTTATTTATACATTTAAAGCCCAAATACTCCACACGGCTTGTTTTTGTAAATCATTCGACAGGCCATTCATCACCATACATGACCGGCTCGGGCTATCAGGCATTTGTCTTCCGGTAACTCCACACGGCTACTCCGGCAAACACCGACATGAAACACAGCATCTTGCCGAACTGCGGCCACAAGTCGGTCAGCCCGCATCCCTTCAGGAATATCATACGCATGACCTGAATAAAATAGGTCAACGGATTGAAAGCCGCTATCCACTGCGCCCAGTCCGGCATGCTGCGCACGGGGGTGAACAGGCCGCTCATCAGGATGAATACCATCAGGAAGAAAAACATGACGAACATGGCCTGCTGCATCGTGGCGGAATAATTGGAAATAATCAGTCCGAAACCCGACATCGTAAGAATGTAGATGCACGAGAAGAAATATATCAGCCACAAACTGCCTGACGGCACAATGCCGTAGAGCACGGCGGACAACATCAAGCCGATGGACAGGACAACCAGCCCCACAATCCAGTAAGGCACCAATTTAGCCAGGATGAACACGAACTTGTTGAGCGGAGTGACGTTCAACTGTTCAATCGTGCCCACCTCTTTTTCGCTCACGATATTCAATGCAGGAAGAAAGCCGCAAAGCAACGTCAGCATCATGATGAGCAAAGCCGGTACCATGAACACTTTATAATTCAGATGCGGATTATACAAGTTAAGTACGGACAAACGGGCCATACCCGCGCCTCCCAATTCCTGGTTCACGAAATCGTTTACCACCGTAGAAAGGTAAGAACTGCCCAGTCCGCCCTTGGTCCCGTTGATGGAATTGGCCGAAATCTGAAGTTCCACGGGGTGCCCCGTACCTAAAGATTTGGCAAAGTCACGCGGAATCTCCAAAATGACATCCGCCTCTCCGCGCTCCACGCTCTCCAATGCACGGCCGTAATCCGGTGCGTTCTCCACCAAATTGAAATAATCCGTAGAGGCCACTTTCTCTACCAGACGGCGCGACAAGGCAGAATGGTCCAAGTCTACCACAGCCAGGTTGTTGTACTTGATTTCAAGATTGGCAGCCCACGGCATCAGAATCATCATCATGCAGGGAAACACCAAAATGAGCCGGGGAATGATGGGATTCCTCCGCATTTGCTTGAACTCCTTTTCTATTAAATATTTCAGTACCATAAGTTTTCCTTTTTTACGTCCGTATTATTCCAGCCGCTCCTTGAACTTCTTCAAGCTCAGCCCGATGAGCAAGGCCGCCATGCCGGACAATATCAACGCCTCATGCCATACGGCGGCCATGCCCAAGCCTTCTATCATCACCTTCTTTACGGCCTGTATGTACCACCTTGCCGGAATGATATTGGAAATCCACTGCAGGACGGCCGGCATGCTCTCTATGGGAAAAATCATGCCTGAAAGCAACATGACAGGCATCATCAGTCCCATACCCGACACGATCATGGCCGCCACTTGGTTTTGTACCACGCATGAAATGAGCAATCCCAACGACAGAGCCACCGCAATCAGAAGGAGGCTCAAGAAAGACAGCGTCCAGAGGCTGCCCTCCACCGGCACGTGCAGCACGTAGACCGACAGCAGCAATATCGTGGCCAGATTGACGCAAGAAAGTACCAAGTAAGGTACGGCCTTGGCCAGAATGATAAAAATAGGCCGGATGGGCGACACCAACAGGACTTCCATCGTACCGGTCTCTTTCTCTCGTACAATGGAAATGGAAGTCATCATCGCACAAATCAGCATCAGTATCAACCCCATCACGCCGGGTACGAAATTGTAGGCGCTCTTCATCTGAGGATTGAACAAGAGATGGGTCTGCACGATGGGGCTTGATTGCGTCCCTGATTGCAAGGCTTGCCCGACAATGCCCTGCACGTAACCGGCCATCATGTTACCCGTGTTCGGGTCCGTGGCATCCACCACCAGTTGTATGCCCGCCTCTCCCGTCGACAGATTGGCATCGAAATCCGGAGTGAAGGCCACCACGATGTCCGCTTCATCATGCCGGAACACGGTTTCGATGTCGGAGGCCGAGGACAATTCTTTCACGACCGAAAAATAACGGTTTTCGTCTATCCGCTCCGTAATGCGTGTAGTGACGGCATCCTTCGACGGATCGAGCACGGCCACGCGGCTGTGGTTGAGTTCGGTGGTGATGGCAAAACCGAACAAAATGATTTGCAACACCGGCATGCCCAACAAAATCAACATCGTCCGCCGGTCGCGGAAGATGTGGAAAAATTCTATCTTGATAAAAGCCCAAAACTGTTTCATCTTTATTGAATAATTTACTCACGCTCGGCAGACACCGAACAAGTTCGGTCTGCGCTCTCTTACCCGCAAATTTCTGCATTACGTGTGGCCTCACGGGCCAAACGGTGGAACACTCCGTCCATGTCTTTCTCGCCGAAAGTACGCTTCAAGCCTTCGGGCGTATCCAATGCCCGTATCTTCCCGTCCACCATGATGGACACGCGACCGCAAAATTCGGCCTCGTCCATATAGTGCGTCGTGACGAAGATGGTGATACCCTGGTCGGCTGCCTGATAGATCAGTTCCCAGAACTGGCGTCGCGTCTTAGGGTCGACCCCTCCGGTCGGTTCGTCGAGGAACACGATGTCCGGACGGTGGAACGTGGCCACGGAAAAAGCCAACTTTTGTTTCCACCCCAAGGGCAACGATTTGACCATCGTGTTCCGCTCCGCTTCCAGTCCCAACGTATGCAGCACTTCGTCCGTGCGACGGGCTATCACCTCGTCCGAGAGTCCGTAGATACCGGCAAACAGGCGAATGTTTTCCCACACCTTCAGGTCGTCGTACAACGAGAATTTCTGACTCATATAACCGATATGTTTCTTGATTTCTTCCTGCTGGGTGTTGATGTCGAAACCGGCCACGCGCCCCGTGCCCGACGTGGGATAAGACAGGCCGCACAGCATGCGCATGGCTGTGGTCTTGCCTGCCCCGTTCGCCCCGAGGAAACCGAAGATTTCGCCCTTCCCCACACGGAAGGAAATGTGGTCTACAGCCGTGAACGTCCCGAACCGTTTCACCAAATCGTGCACCTCGATGGCACATTCCGACCGGGCTCCGGCCGGTTCGCGTTGCAACCCCGGCGGACACAGGATGTCGGCAAACCGTTCCAACATGACGGCGGGGGTATCTATCCCCTTGACCGCACCACCGTAGAGGAATGCCATACGGTCGCAACTCCGGATCTCGTCGAGATAAGGCGTAGAGACGATGATGGTGATGCCTTCCCGCTTCAGCCGCCGCAACATTTCCCAAAATTCCTTGCGCGAGACAGGGTCGACTCCCGTGGTCGGCTCATCCAACAACAAGACCATCGGTTTATGAATCAACGCACAACTCAACGCCAGTTTTTGTTTCATCCCGCCGGAGAGTTTCCCTGCACGGCGGGTTTTGAACGGCTCGATCTGCTTGTATATGTCTTCCACCAGATGGTAATTCTCACGTACGGACGTACCGAACAACGTGGCAAAAAAGTTCAGGTTCTCCTCCACCGTCAGGTCGGGATACAGGGAAAACCGACCCGGCATATAACCGACGCAAGCACGCAGCTTGCGGTAGTCCCCCACAACGTCCAGCCCGTCCACCGTAATCCGCCCGCTCTCCGGACACAGCAAAGTGGCCAACATGCGGAACAGCGTGCTTTTCCCGGCTCCGTCCGGTCCTATCAGTCCGAAGATTTCTCCGGACCTGACCTCGAAAGAAACGTCGTCCAAAGCCTGTACGCTGCCGTAATGTTTGGACACGCCCTCTACCTTCACAATGGATTCCATGACACCTTAGTTGAATTTGACTTCGCCATACATGCCCAACTTCAGCAAGCCGTCGTTTTCCACGGCTATTTTCACGGCGTACACCAGATTCGCCCGTTCGTCACGCGTCTGTATGGTCTTAGGCGTAAACTCGGCCTGTCCGGATATCCACGTGATTTTTCCCTTGTATTCCTTACGGTCTTCCGCCCCGTAATCGGCATAGACTTTCACCGTTTGCCCCAGTTTTACTGTAGAGAGTTGGTCGCCGCTCACATACGCCCGCAAAAAGACATGCTTCATGTCCGCCACTTTGAACAAGGGTTTGCCTTGGGCCGTCACTTCGCCCCGTTCGGCATACTTCGTCAGCACCGTACCGGAAATGGGACTGACGATACGGCATTTCTCCAGTTGGTCTTCTATCTGCCGTATCTGTATCTCTGCGGCATCCCCTTCTTCCGTTACGCCTTGGTTGCCGAGATTCAAAGTAGACAACTGGGCTTCCAACTGCTTTTTCAGCACAGCCAGTTGCGACTCCACATCGTCCACCTGCTTTTGCGTACCGGCATTCTGCGCCAACAGATTCAGGCTGCGTTTTCTTTCCAGTTCGGCCTTTGCGATCTGTTCCCGAGTGGCCGCCACCTGCTTGGCCACGTCCGCCCTACGGCTACCGATGGAACGTACTTGGGCTTCCAGTTGGCACTTCTTCAGGTAAAGCTGCACGGAATCCACATATCCCACTTGTTGCCCCTGCTCCAACAAATCACCTTCTTCCAGATTCAACGCCATGATTTTACCGTTGGCTTCGGACGATACGATGACTTCCGTGGATTCGAAGATTCCGGTAGCGTCGAAATCCGTGTCTGTCCCGCTACACGCCGCAAGCAATCCCAACAAGGCCACGCCGCAAATGTCCCGGGCTCCCCGTTTGAATCCATACCCCGTCTTTCCCACGGCGACCGGACTGTCCAGCTCGCCCCGCCATAACTTATTCCAAATGTCCATATTCATTCTGTTTTTAATGATTCATCGTATATTTGATATCATATAAGGCTTGCAAGCGTTGTATCTCGTGCAAGGCCTTGGTCTGCTTGGCCTGGTCTTCGGCCGTCACTTCGCGCAACATTTCCGTCACGGTGAGCGTGCCGTTCGCGACCTTGGCTTCGGCCGACTTCCGGATATTGGTGCGTAACCTTATCAACTCATCGTCATTCTTCATCAAGGTATCTATTTTCTCCACCGTACGCCACTGCTGCGCCGTTTCCATACGGTTGTTCAACCGGAATACCGCCTCCTGCACGTCGATGTCGTCGCGACTTGCAGCCAACAGTCTTTTGTCGTTCTTCCGCGTGTACAAGTCGCTGATGTTCCAACTCAACCGCACACCGGCTATATAATAAGGCTCGAATCCGCCCTTCAGCATATTCAGTCCGGGGTCACCGTAAGCCCCTTGTGCGAATACTCCCAACTTGGGCATATAACGGGCTGTCAAACCTTTCTCCTGCACAGACAACTGCCGCCGCTGCGATTCGTAAAGCGATAATTCCGGCCTACGGTTTTCTTCCAACGGCTCCACGGTGACGGACGGCTTGACCAACCGTTCCGCATCAATTCCTTTCCGACCGGTCAGCAGTCCCAGCACCTCGGCATACGCTTTACGATTGACACGTAGCTCACTCTCTGTCTGCCGAGCATTCAACTGTTCCACCGCTACGGCATCCAAATCGGCCTGATTGGCCACCCCTTGCTGCATGCACGCACTCACCTGGCCATGGTTGCGTGCCAACTGGACTTGCAACAAGGCGTTCTGTGCCAACTGGGCGTCTATGAGCAACATGCCGAAGAATAATTGGTTCACCCGGTCGTTCAACGCATAAAGGTTTACTTCCAGTTGTCCTTTCTGCACCTCGGATTTGGCCCGGGCCTCCTCTTTACGGTTACGTACGACTCCTCCGTCCCAGATCGTCTGGTTCAGTTCCAATACCAGTTGGTACTGGTCGTTGTCCAAACCGAACTCTACTCCCGGAATGCTAAAGGGCATCTTCGTCACGTCCGACTGGTATGAAGCCTTTCCCGAAAAGCTCAGTTGGGGAAAATAGCCTTTCGCCGCATTCTCCACAGTGAAATCCTTTGTACGCTCAATCAAATCGAACTGCCGCACCAAAGGATAATTCTCCCGTGCTGCACGGTAACACTCTTCCAAAGTCAGTTGAGCCGACACCGTCCCACAAACGGCGCACATCCCTACGGCCCATACGAAAATCCGTTTCATATCCGTCTTCATTTCCTAAGTCTGCTTAATATCATTTCAATGTTCTCTGCCCGTCGCTGCAAGATGAACTGCCGCACGTCTTCCCGGTCTAAATCGAATGCCTGTTGGACAAGCGACTGTCCCACAAAAGACATTACATTCAGCGAGAAGATGGAAAACATCAGGTCGGCCGTCCTTATGGGACGTACCTCGCCGCGCTTCACGGCTTGTTCCAATCGTCTTTTCACATTTTGCAACGTGTTCCGCACCGCGCTCGACAATACCGGAAGATAAAGCTCTCTGCGCTTTTCATTCAGATGAATCTCGTTCAGAAGAAAAAACGGCAACTTCGGGTTTTCTGCTATAAAATCGAAGTGAGCCCCCGTCAAATCTTCCATCTGTTTCAGAAACGGCTTTCCGTCATCCAAGGTAGCCACTAAGGAATGGGCCATCAAATCCACTTTCTCTTGAAAAACCCGTTCGAACAGTTTTTCTTTTGTGCGATAGTAATAATGCAACATGGCGTGCGTCACTCCCGCCTGTTTCGCTATTTCGGTAGTTTTGGCCAGTGCAAAGCCTTTGTCCAGAAACTCTGTCTCGGCCGTCTGCAATATCGCTTGTTCCGTATTATCTTTCTTGCTCATAACAACTTTAATGTCTAACAATGATGTTAATTCATGAGCAAAGATAGAGATTTGTATGAAGGATACCATAAAATCTCCGGAAGAAAACTTGTCGTTTAACTAATATTATCACCTGTTAAACCTACGCAAACAAGAGTGGCCACGAACTTTCCTTGAAAAAAAGTCCGTGGCCACCAACAACCATGAAAACAAAAAAATCTCGCTCTTAATACGAACGGGCAATCAGCACACGGCATTTGGCCGGTTTCCCGCTCACCATATCCACACCCGGAGTCTGCTCGAACTCAAACGGCACGCAACGGATAGTGGCTTGTGTGTCCTCCTTGATTTTCGCCTCCGTCTCAGCCGTCCCGTCCCAATGACAAAGGAAGAAACCGCCTTCCTTCACACGCTCCTTGAAATCCTCGTAGTTGTCGCATTCATAAATATGTGCATCGCGATAGGATTTTGCCTTGGCGTAGATGTTATCTTGTATTTCGTCTAACAAAGTCTTCACATAGTCCTCGATGCCGTCGCACGTACGGGTTTCCTTCTCCAACGTGTCGCGCCGCATGACCTCTACCGTATTGTTCTCCAAATCGCGCCCTCCCATGACCAAACGCACCGGCACACCTTTCAGCTCATAATCGGCAAACTTGAAGCCGGGACGCTTGTTGTCGGCATTGTCATACTTCACGGAAATGCCCAATGCACGAAGACGTGCAACGATACCTTCCACTTTCTCGTCGATAGCCTTCAGTTGTTCCGCATTCTTATATATAGGAACTATGACCACTTGAATAGGAGCCAGCTTCGGCGGCAATACCAGACCGTTGTCATCGGAATGCGTCATGATGAGTGCGCCCATCAAACGGGTGGATACTCCCCAGGAAGTAGCCCAGGCATATTCCAACTTATTGTCTTTATTGATAAACTGCACATTAAATGCCTTTCCGAAGTTCTGCCCCAAGAAATGAGACGTGCCGCTCTGCAAAGCTTTCCCGTCCTGCATCATGGCTTCGATGGTATAAGTGTCCAAAGCACCGGCAAAACGTTCCGTCTCGCTTTTCACGCCCTGCACTACGGGCACGGCCATATACTGTTCGGCAAAATCGGCATACACTTTCAACATCAGTTTGGCACGTTCTTCGGCTTCTTCACGCGTGGCATGTGCCGTATGTCCTTCTTGCCACAAGAACTCGGCCGTACGGAGGAAAAGTCGGGTACGCATTTCCCAGCGCATCACATTGCACCATTGGTTGCAAAGGATGGGCAGGTCGCGGTAGCTCTGAATCCAGTTTTTATAAGTATTCCAAATGATAGTCTCGGAAGTAGGACGGATGATCAGCTCCTCTTCAAGTTTGGCAGCCGGGTCTACCACCACACCGGTCTTGTCCTCGTTGGTCTTCAAGCGATAGTGCGTCACCACGGCACATTCCTTGGCAAATCCTTCCACATGTTCGGCTTCTTTACTCAGAAACGATTTAGGAATCAGCAGCGGGAAATAAGCGTTTTGCACGCCGGTCTCCTTGAATTTATCATCCAACACACGCTGCATCTTCTCCCAAATGGCATAACCATAAGGCTTTATCACCATACATCCTCTTACATCCGACTGTTCGGCCAAATCGGCTTTCACCACCAATTCGTTATACCATGAAGAATAGTTCTCACTTCTTTTGGTCAAATCTTTAAGTTCTTTAGCCATAATCAATATCTATAAACAGTTTGCAAAATTAGCAAAAAGTTTCCTTTTCATGCGGTTATTCGGCAGAAAATATCTAATTTTGCTTGTGATTTAGATTTTAAAAAAGTTATAACTATGAAAGGATTGAAGTTTTGTGCACTCGTACTGAGTGCAGGTATGCTTTTAAGCAGTTGTGGAGGAAACATGAACAATACCGGCAAGGGGTCGCTGATCGGTGCCGGCGGCGGTGCAGCCTTGGGTACATTGATTGGAACCTTGGCATCCAGCAATAAAGGTAAAGGAGCCGGTATCGGTGCTGCTGTAGGCGTAGCCGTGGGCGCTGGTGTAGGTGCATTGATCGGAAAGAAAATGGATAAAGCCAAAGCTGCGGCTCAACAAGTGGAAAACGCGCAAGTGGAAAGCGTAACCGACGCTAACGGTCTGCAAGCGGTGAAAGTAACATTCGACTCTGGGATTCTGTTCAACACCAGCAGTTCGGCTTTAAGCAGCAATGCTACCGCTTCATTGGCCAAATTTGCCAGCACAGTATTGAATGTAAACAAGGATATGGACGTGGCGATTAAAGGGTACACCGACAATCAAGGATGGAAAAACAGCACAGCCGCCCAAAGCGTGCAAAAGAATATGGATCTGTCGTTACAACGGGCCAATTCTGTTTCCAATTACCTGAAACAATGCGGAGTTTCCCCGACACAGATAACATCGGTAGAAGGCTTGGGAGAAGCTGACCCCGTAGCTGACAACAGTACGGCTGCCGGACGCGAGCAGAACCGTCGTGTGGAAGTTTATTTGTATGCCAGTGAAAAAATGATTCAGGAAGCCCAAGCTCAGGCAGGCAACTAATCAGACAGATGAAAAAAATTCAGAAACTGATTCAATGGATTGTACTCTCGTTCTTCGGGAGTACAATCTTTTTTGTTATTCTCTACCGCTTTGTCCCCGTACCTGTCACCCCGCTCATGTTCATCCGCTGTGCACAACAAGTCGGCCGGGGCGAAAAAATCAGGTTGAAACACCATTGGGTTCCTTTGGATGAAATGTCCAAATACTTGCCCGTAGCCGTCATGGCTTCCGAAGACCAACGGTTTCTCCAACACCACGGTTTCGATGTGGTGGAAATCCAAAATGCCGTAGAAGAGCGCATGGCGGGAAAACGCCGGCGCGGAGGCAGCACCATCAGCCAACAAACTGCCAAAAACGTGTTTTTATGGCCGACTTCCTCTTGGGTCAGAAAAGGACTGGAGGCATACTTCACGGCTTTAATCGAATTATGCTGGAGCAAACAACGGATTATGGAAGTCTACCTGAACTCCATCGAAATGGGCGACGGCATATATGGTGCCGAAGCTGTGGCACAACAACATTTCGGGCGTCCTGCCGAGAAACTCACGCGTGCCAACTGTGCGCTGATAGCCGCCACATTACCCAATCCGCTCAAATACAGTTCCAAAAATCCGTCACGGTACATGTTGAAGCGGCAGACGGCCATCATGCGGCAAATGAAACATATCGACCTGTTCAAATGACACGTACCACCCGCACCCCTAATTGGGAGGGGTGTTTTTTCATGTACTCGCTCAATGTCATGGATTCCAAAACCACTTTCTTATGGATACTGGAAGCATTGAGCAGATGAAGGTGCCCTTTCTGCCACACGGCAAATCCCAAATGCGAGGTATCCAGCCCTTTCTTTCGGGTCACGATAGCTAAAATGTCACCGTCGTGAATCGTTCCCAATACATCCTTTCCCTTATCCAACAACGACAAAGGTACGTACCTCACTGAAACATTTTCCAATTTTTGTTCATTTCTGCGGATACGGCTTATCTCGCCTGCCCTTCCTTTCAACATCGGATATGCATCGGGATGCGTACTCATATAATCCAAACGCAGACGTTGTACGGCAATAAAAGGCCGGTATCCCTTACCTTTTTCTCCTTTTATTTCCTTCACGACGCCCAAACTTTCGTTACTCGCTATCCATTCGCTAAAATAATGGTTACGGGAAGAATAACCGTTCAACTGTCCTCCGCTGTAACGTATTTTTTCCAGATTCCGGCAAAAAGAAACAAATGTGGGATGCTCTTCTCTCACGGTCAAGGTCAAAGCCACCACATTCTCGACCAACGTCGTACAGTCCAACTGACGTAAGTTGACGACCAATTCTTCATCCGGATTTACTTCGAGAGTGGAAGCCACGTAAGGCACCCCGATGAATTGCTCCGCAAAAAACAAAGTCAGGTCCGTTCCTCTCGTTTGTTTTTTCCCGACATCAAGGAGTTGTACCACTTTCAACGAATCCGCTTTCGTATAAGTCAGTGCCGACAGACTTAAAGGACACATCATCGCCCCTCCGACAAACAGTCCTAACATTCGATGTGACATCATATCATTTTAAAAGGTTGCAGACAAAGTTAAGATAAAAACTTGATAAGGCATCCGAAAAAAAGCGTAATTTTGCAATATGAAAAAGATAACCGCACTCTTAAGCCTGCTATGTTGTGCATCGGCAATAACGGCACAACTGCATGAAATCCTGGACCATCAACTACACACTCTGCAAGTGGTAGTAAACGATGACCCGTTGCTGCCTCCCATCATGAACTTGGGGGGAGGGAATCATCTGGAAATCGGTTTCGACGAGTTCTCACACGAATACCACCGTTATATATATAAGGTGGAACATTGCAATGCAGACTGGTCTCCATCAACAGAAATCTTTGAATCCGATTACATGAACGGGTTCAACGGAGAACCGATAGAAGACTACGAGAAAAGCTTCAATACGACCGTGCTTTACACCCATTACTCGCTACGGATTCCGAACGAAAACATTTCGCTCAAGTTGTCCGGCAACTATAAACTCACGGTCTACAACGACGAGGGCGACGAACCTGTACCCGTCCTTACTGCCTGTTTCAGTCTGGTGGAACCGGGCGTAGGAATAGGAGCTACCGTCAGTACCAATACGGACATAGACTTCAACAAATCCCACCAGCAAGTGGATTTCTCCGTCAACTACGGACTGGTAAAAGTCATCGACCCGCATCGTGAACTGAAAACCGTAGTGATGCAAAACCGCCGGTGGGATAACTGTGTGGTCAATCCCAAGCCCAACATCCAGGCGGCCAATAAGATTGAATTCACGCACAACCGCCAACTGATTTTCCCGGCCGGCAACGAATACCACAAATTTGAGATTCTGGACGTACATATCCCTACACTGAACGTAGACAGGATGGAATGGTTCGACCCGTATTACCACGCCACGCTCTATCCCAATCAAACCTCCCGGAATTATCTGTATGACGAAGACCAAAACGGTGCCTTTATCATCCGCAACAGCGACGACGAAGACGTGGCCACCACTTGCGACTATGTATTCACACATTTCACCTTGAAAAGTCCTCAACTGCCCGGCGGAGAAGTCTACCTGAACGGCGAATGGACTTACAACCGCTTCATCCCCGAATACCGCATGACATACAATCGGGAAACACAGGCCTACGAAGCCACCGCTCTCCTGAAACAAGGATATTACAATTATAATTATCTCTTCGTGCCGGACGGTGAAACCCAAGGAAACAGCGGACGGACGGACGGGAACTTTTATGAGACGGAAAACGAATACATCATCTTGGTATACCATCGTCCTAACGGAGGGCGTTATGACAAACTGGTCGGTTACCGCCGCATGAATTTCAAGATTAACGGAAAATAAAACAGAAACCTATGAAAATAACTGTATTAGACGGCTACGGCTTAAACCCCGGCGACCTTTCCTGGGAGCCTATCGCACAATTAGGAGAACTGACAGTGTTTCCACGAACTTCGGCCGAAGAATTTTATGCACACGCCGAAGGAGCAGATATCCTGTTGACCAACAAAACCCTCATCACAGCCGAACACATCAGCCGTTTGCCGGATCTGAAATATATCGGCATATTGGCTACGGGCTACAACGTGGTAGACATCGAAGCTGCCCGCAAACACGGGATTCCCGTTTGCAACATCCCGGCATACAGTACCCGTTCGGTAGCCCAAATGGTCTTCGCCCTCCTGTTGGCCATTACCAACCGCGTGGAACATTATGCCGAAGAAAACCGTAAGGGACGTTGGAGCCGCAATCCGGACTTTTGTTATTGGGACACGCCCCTCATGGAACTGTCCGGTAAGAAAATGGGTATCGTGGGACTCGGACATACCGGCATGGCTACCGCACGCATAGCCTTGGCTTTCGGCATGGAAGTATATGCCTGCACCTCCAAAAGCCCTCTTCAGTTGGGTACCGACATCCGGAAGTCCACAATGGAAGAGCTGTTCTCCGCGTGCGATGTCATCAGCCTGAACTGTCCGCTCACCCCGGAGACTCACCATTTGGTGAGCCCGCACACTTTGGCGCTTATGAAACCGGGAGCCATCCTTATCAATACCGGACGCGGCCCGTTAGTGGACGAAGAGGCGGTAGCCGAAGCCCTGAGAAACAATACCCTTGCCGCATACGGTGCAGACGTGACAAGCACCGAACCACCTTCGGCAGACCATCCCCTGCTTTCGGCTCCTAATGCCTATCTCACCCCGCATATCGCTTGGGCCACACGGGAAGCCCGCCTGAGGCTCATGGACATCTGCGAACGAAACATCCGCGCATTCCTTGAAGGAAAACCGCAAAACGTCGTGAACCCATGACCGAAAACCTCCTGCACCTCCTGCAAGTCATGGGGACCACCCTCCGGCTTCCGGTCTCTTTCGTCGTGATAGAGTTTATCGGAACTATGGCATTTGCCATCTCGGGTATCCGTCTGGCTTCGGCCAAACAGTTCGACTGGTTCGGAGCTTATATCGTAGGCACGGCCACGGCAGTCGGTGGCGGTACGATACGCGACATCATGCTGGGCATTCCTCCGTTCTGGATGACGAATCCCGTGTATATCATCTGTTGCGGCCTGTCCCTACTTTATGTCATATTGTTCGGAAAGAAAATCATACGGCAACAAAGCACCTGGTTTATCTTCGATACCATCGGTCTGGCCTTATTCAATATCACGGGGTTGGAAAAGACACTGAACATGGGATACCCTGTCTGGACAGCCGTTATCATGGGTTGCGTGACAGGAGCCGCCGGTGGTGTCATCCGGGACATACTGATTAACGAAGTACCGCTAGTTTTCCGCAAAGACATTTATGCCATGGCCTGCATTGCCGGCGGTATCGTTTATATTATAGGTTATTCTGTGGGACTTCAGGCCGAAGTCAATGCCATCCTTTCCGCCATCATCGTCATATCCATCCGTACGTTGGCCGTAAAATACCATTGGCAACTCCCCATACTGAAAGGTGAAGACCACAAGGAGGAATAAGTCCGTTATTCCTCCTCCTTCAACTGGTCACGAAACTTGCGGGGCAACTTCTTTATCACCTCATTGTATGAATGGTCTATCAGGCTGCGTATCAAGGCATCGGGCACGTCGCCATGCGTAATGGCAATCTGATTCCAATATTTCTTGTTCCAATGCCATGCCCCCGTAATCCCCGTGTAATGCTCACGCAACTCTATGGCATACTCCGGATCGCACTTCAGGCAAAACCAATCCACATTGTCCAAACCGATACTGGCAAAAATCTTATTCATGACCCGAAAGACCAGCGTGGTTTCATCGAAAGGGAAATCTTCCGTGGCATGAGGCTTACTAAGGCAGTATGCCCTGATTTGTTCTATATCCATAGCTCCGTCCGATTAGGCCAACAGCCCGATTTCTCCCCATTTGGCAAGCACCTGCGCCACGTCCTTACGAGCCGTCTCCTCGTCCACCTCATACGCCTCCAACAAGGTGGCCGTCAGTTCTTCTTCGCTGATTTCTTCTTTTCCCACAGCCTCTTTCCACAAGAAAGCCGCTGTTTCATTCAGCGAAATAATCTTGCTGAAATCAATATTGTCCATCCCATGCGACAGAATCACATGTTCCCCACAAATCTCACGCAGTTCAAAACCATCCTTGATTCTCATTTTAGCCAATTTGATAATTTAAGATTAATCCTATATATGTATAACAGATAACGGCGCACAGGCAGAAGCTTGTGCCACATCCGCACGCGACGTTGCAGGCGTGGGTCGGATGCCGGTATCGTCTTACCCCGCCGGATATAGTGCGTGACAATCCCGACTATATCCTCCTTGCAACAAATCTCTTTGTGCCTCAGGTTACCGTCCCCCATCATCACCACGACATCTCCATCAATCTCTATGATACGATGCAAGACATATTTATCCGGCGAAAATTCGGCCAACACGGCATCGCCCACTTTCAAATCCGTGAACGGAGCCAAACGCACCTTATCCCTGCAATGCTCCAAAAAGGGACGCATACTGTAACCTTTTACATTGATAGTCGCCGTATGCCCCTCACGGATAGCTTCTTTCACCTGTCCCAACAACACGGCATTAGGGACTTCCATCCGGCGTACCTCCATTTCGTCCATATTCTTCCTCTTGTTCATCGTCCCGTCAATGTATGAAAACTCAGTCTGGCCGCTTCTTCATCCGGCCTGCATCCTAAAAGGAATATCGGCGAAAGGCGGATGATGTCCGAAATGGTGTCGCAATGCGCCGAATGAATACGGCGGTCCCATTTCATGGTCGATACGGACGGCAAGAGCGAGGCAAAACTTTCCAATACGCTCTCTTTCCGAATCGTGTTTTCCGGACATTGCCGCAACTGTACAAAAGCTCCCACCGGCGCAGACACCCGGCGGTAACAAGGTGTTTTCCCGCTCCAGGGAGAACCGTAGACATAAACCGTCCCCTCCACCACTCTCACCACCGGATTGTCATCGTTCATCAGGTCGGAACCCGGGATATGGCTCAACCACAACCGTGTATGTGTACTCTTCCCCGTCCCGCTCTTACCTAAAAACAAATCCCCTCGGCCGTCATTGCAGATTACGGAAGCATGCATCAGCAACGTGGCATACGGTGCGGAAGCAAAGGCATACACCAACATGAGGGCATTGTTCAACCCGAACCTACGCCCAGCTTCGCTCTCTGCCACCAAAGCAGCCGTACAATCCGAAAAATCGGCGTTAGCCTGCAAATAACAACACAAGGCCTTCTTTTCATCGCAGATTTCAAATTGATAACTCCCGTCCGGCAGGCGGTAAACCCCGAAGTTGTTGCCACCGCAATCGAACTGTCCGACTTCTTCTCCCGTCACCGGCCAACGAAAAGCATCATCCACCGAGAGGCAAAATAACAAATTGCCTTCTTCTTCGCTCTCGAATGGCGAAAAAGAAGGCAACAAACTGCTGTCATTTCCTGCATCGCAGAAAACAATCCGGCACAGATGCCCCGCAATATTATACTGGTATTCCATCTGTTTCTATTTTTCCTGCTTATCCTTGGAAGCTTTCCGTCTCTTTTCTTTTTTCGTCGCCTTAGATTCAACCGGTTCAGGCGTGACTTTGACCGGCGGCTCGTAAACAGGCGATTGGAACTTAAAGCCTCCCTCTGTCAACTCTTTCAACATCACACTTTCGTCACCGCCATAACGCTTCCTTATCTTATTATATTCTTCCATCAGCTTGTTCTTTTTCGTATGGAAAAAGACTGTGCATGTAGAATTCGGCATTTGCTTTACCGCTTCCAGATAGGTCTGCAACTGGTCGCTGTATACCACACGATCCATCAGGAAATCATACTTCGTCTCGATGTAAGCACTATCCAATTGCTGGACATCCGTAATGTATGCCACCGAATCCGTGAAAGACGCCGAAAATCCGAAGATATACACCGTAGTCCGCTCCACCTTCGCGGATAAAGACATCCCTACGAGCCCCAGCATACAGGCCAACAGCCCCCAATGTTTAAAGTTCAAGTCCATCATTCCACCCCTTCCGCACGGCATCAGCCGAGATAAGACTTCAATAATTTACTCTTCGTGTTCTGACGCAAACGCCGGATAGCTTTCTCCTTGATTTGGCGCACGCGCTCACGCGTAAGATTGAATTTATCGCCGATTTCCTCCAACGTCATTTCCTGATGGTTGATACCGAAGAACATTTGGATGATTTCCTTTTCGCGTTCGGAAAGCGTGGACAACGCACGGTCAATCTCACGCGAGAGAGACTCGTTGACCAACGTACGGTCCGCCATCGGAGAATCGTCATTGACCAACACGTCCAACAAACTGTTGTCCTCTCCTTCCACAAACGGGGCATCCACCGAAATATGGCGTCCGCTCACCTTCAAGGTATCGGAAATCTTGTCTACCGGAATCTCCAGCTCGTCGGCAAGCTCCTCCGGACTCGGACGGCGCTCATTCTCCTGCTCGAACTTGCTGAATGCCTTACTTATCTTATTCAGTGAACCTACCTGGTTCAAGGGTAAACGTACGATACGGCTCTGCTCCGCCAAAGCCTGAAGAATGGACTGGCGAATCCACCACACCGCGTAACTGATGAACTTGAATCCGCGGGTTTCGTCGAACTTCTCAGCAGCTTTTATCAAGCCCAAGTTGCCCTCATTGATCAAGTCCGGCAAACTCAGTCCTTGGTTCTGATACTGTTTGGCCACTGAAACCACGAAACGCAGATTGGCACGTGTCAGTTTTTCGAGTGCTACACGATCACCTTTGCGAATGCGCTGTGCCAATTCCACTTCTTCTTCCACCGTAATCAAATCCTCACGGCCGATTTCCTGCAAATACTTGTCAAGCGAAGCGCTCTCACGATTGGTGATACTTTTGGTAATCTTTAACTGTCTCATTCTCCTACTACATATTAAACGCACAAAGTTACCAAAAAAATCCGGATTAAGCCGTAAATATTTGCATAAATATTAATCGGCCTGCCCGGATTTCATGATTTCATTGGACTTGGAAAGTGTACGCCCCCTTTCCTTAGACAGCTTCTGTCTGCTGTACCTTTGGCTTGTATTTATGGAAGAAAAGCACAGGATTGGAATCCTCCTTTATATCCATCAATTTTTCATAGTCATCGATTTTCGGATTCAAAAGTCCTTTATTGATAACGTTCTCGATGAAATAGGGAATAAAGTCTATGCGCAGAACGGACAGCACACCTTCCTCGTCGCTGTAACACATATCCAAGGGGATATTGTTTTTCTCGAACAAATAATCGTCTGCAAAGAATGGAGCTACCCAAGTCTATTTCGTATTCAAATCGTGAAGGAGATACATACTCTCGCTTCCTTTCCTATATTGAAACGAGACCATTCCGTCCAACTCCACAAAACGCGAAATATGATATATGTACTCACCATCGTATAAACCAGACAAATCAAAATTAAAATTTTCTCCCGGGCCATTATGTTCAATGATTTTTTTATTTTCCCCTTCGTAACAAAATCTTCGCTTTTTACCACACAATACGGCCTAATCCCATCTTTTGTTATGGAAACAATCGTATCAGAAAACATCTCCACATATTTGGGTTCGTTAGTATTCTTTGAATAAAAATAGCTAAATGGAAATTTCAAAGGATAATTCCATCCTCTGTTATAATCTTCAGCCTTTAAATAAGAAGCAATCTGCTCTCCCGTTTTTTCGTCAACCACTTTTAACAAATAATTCTCCGGGTCAACATCTAAAGATGTCCGGCTTATATATAACCTATCACCAATATGTTGCATACAATAGCTCCTATAGCCATTTCGCTCTGTTTTTATAGAAGAAATGTATTTGCCTGTACGAATATTGTATTTATGAACCTTGTCCAATGCATCGTCCCATAGATATATGATACCGTTTTCTCGGTCTATGGAAAAATCCGATAACTCCAAGTATTCTCCATGCCCTCTCCCTCGATGACCAATCCTCTTTAAAAAGGTTCCATCCCTTCGGAATACATATAAGGCATTTACTCGGTCGTCCAAAATATAAATATTACCCTTATATATATCTATGGCACAAATTTTCTGAATAATACATTCTGGATTAGTTTCCAACACAATTACATCCGGTTCTTCCAAAATGGAAGAATACAGTAACATTTTCTTTTCTTTTGCCTTATCAATATCTATTACTTCAACATTATCATTCCCTCCTATTGAAGAAATGCACTCTTTTTTCTTCCCTATACATGCAGTCACCAAAACTAAAGTTACTGCCATATTTAATACTATCTTATACATACTTACCATTTGTATACATAAAAGGACTCGTAAATATACAAGCCCTTACAACACTTAGCAATTTTTTTCCTTAACAGTATCAACCGAAGTTTGTGTCCCATGGTAAGGAGTACAAGCTGTATCTTTTCCCTTACGCCCTTCTTTATACATGGACATAGAGCCTTCACTTTCATATGAATACTCTTCCCCTTCAAAACCGACTCTTGAACCACATTCTGGACATTTTATTATAGGGGTAATGTATTCAGTATGTGTCCCACATGTCGGCTTATCCCCAGACTCGCCTCCTGTTGCCAACGCCTCAATATTCGCCAACAACAAATCACTTTCATCCACTCCCTGATACGCATCATACGTACGATAACCGGCATAAGCCGACAATCCCAACACTACTGCACCCAACAATGGTGCGATTACTTTCTTTTTCATATTACTACATATTAAAGTTATTCTCCTTTGTTCCAATAAATTCGTCATATTGGTTAAACAAAAAGGGGGTATGAAAATATATATAAACAAAACCAGTATTTGCAAATCTTCAATAGTATATTTATATTATATTAACAGGATAGGATAATTTCTACTTTCGCCCTATCTACTGACAAAATGTAAACTTACCCTATTTACACAAGCCCAAATCCAACACGCGTTCCGCACATTTTAGAATTAAATCAAATACATCTTTTCACACTTCAAGCCCGTTATTTTGTTTTTTTAATCCAAAACACACGTCAATCTCAGGCGAACGAAAAATCATTCGGCTGAGAAAACAATTTTTTTCTCCGCAGATTTTAGAGACGGCCTCCGCTTATCGGCCGAAAACCTTCTTGAAAATGAAGTCCGGAGAGGCTGTTGAAGCCCGTTTTTTCTCTATTCGGCACGTTCCCACCGACAAAAGAAAGATGTCAAAACGACAGGCCGGACACGCTCCGAACTTACACTCCCCCTTTCCGCTTGCGGCAAGAGCGGCCTTTCGTCCCGGCACCATGGCACAAAGAAGCCATGAAACGCTTACACGTTGCTCCCGACACAATGCACGAGATTCGCGTATTTCCGTGCACGTCCGCCACGGCTCACGAATAGCCGAATCTCGCAAAAGGCAGGTTGACATATTGTCAAAAAGATAAAAACAAGACAGAAGAACATAAGAACAGATATTTTCTTGCTGGCGCAAACTTCCTTTATCCTTATGTTCTTCTGTCTAAGATGGGACGGACTTTCAAGCCAGGCCTGTCAGCCCGTCACCGTTTATTTCTCATCCAATTCCACCACTGCGCTTCTCAACCGTCCGCTTTGCGTCACGGCACGAATCCACAGGATACGGTCGGAAGAACGGTTGGCTTCTTTTACAGCCTCTTCAAAATCTTCCATCGTGTTCATAGGCCTGTCGTTCACTTGCAGGATAATCCAACCTTTCTCTACTCCGGCATCTGCCATTTTGCCTTTCTTCACGGCTACGACCTCCAAACCGTTCGGCAAGTTCAACTGGCGTTTGGTCTCGCTGTCCAAAGGCTTCAAGGCAGCACCGAACTGGTCCATATCCATTTGCTCCAACACCTTGGTGTTGCCTTGCGCGTTGCGCAACACGGCTGTCACCGTATCTTTCTTCTTGTTACGCATATAAGTGATTTTCACCTTGTCGCCCGGACGCATCGTACTGATGGCTTCCTGCAACTCGGCCATCTTCTTTACATCCTTACCATTGACAGCAATGACCACGTCGCCCTTGCGCAACCCGGCCTCGGAAGCTGTGGAGTTGTCCTGCACTTCGGCCACATAAACGCCGTTTACCGTACCCAAGTCCACCTCATTGCCCTTGGACTTCTCTACGTCAATATAAGTGGATACATCATTACCCATCACGCCTAATTGGGCACGTTGTACGACACCGAATTCCTTCAAGTCAGCCACAACCTTGTTCATGATGGTCGTCGGGATGGCAAAACCATAACCGGTATAAGAACCCGTCTGGGAATAAATCATCGCATTGATGCCGACCAACTCGCCACGTGCATTGACCAACGCACCGCCGGAATTACCACGGTTGATGGCGGCATCCGTCTGGATGAAACTTTCTATGGAATTGGCACCCATCGAACGGGCCTTTGCACTGACGATACCGGCCGTTACCGTAGAAGTCAGGTTGAAGGGATTGCCCACGGCCAAGACCCACTCTCCCAACTTCAAGTCATCGGAATTGCCGATAGGCAACGTCGGAAAGTCCTTTCCTTCTATCTTGATCAAAGCCAAGTCGGTCTGCTCGTCCGTACCGATAATGCGCCCCTTGAATTCGCGGTTGTCGTTCAGCTTCACCAACAATTCGTCCGCCTCGCTCACCACGTGGTTGTTGGTCACGATATAACCGTCGGAAGAAATAATCACTCCCGAACCTGAACCTTCACGTTTCGGAGTCTGTATTTGCCGCTGTTGGCGGCCTCCGCCCCCGAATCCGAAGAAATCACCGAAGAAGTCGGAGAACGGATCCTGCACATCCACGGTCTTCGTCTTACTGTTCGTCGTCACCTTGATATATACCACTGCGTTGACGGACGTCTCCGCAGCCTGGGTCAGATCCACTAATCCGGAAGGGGCGGCCGAAGGCTGTGCCTTAACCGGTGTCTCCACACATCCCATCACACAAAAGCTGCCTATGAAAAGGGCGGCTGTTCCCAATACCTTTCTTGTTGTCTCTTTCATTGTTTCTGTTGCCATATTGTTCATACTAAATGATTCTTTTCGTAATAAACTTGCACAAAAGTAACGCCAAAGGACTTGCAATGTATCCTTTCAGTTTCCTTTTTGCTATCTTTTAACAGAGAAATCTTTCCCATTAACAGCGATTAAAATCGGACACCGACATTTTTACATTCGTTGACCTGCATTTTGTCAGCTCGAAAAAAAGAAGTACTTTTGTGACATCAAAGCAGTAGGCCGGCTTGCCGCTGCCGGTTTCGGCCGGGAGAGGAAAGTCCGGGCAACACAGGGCATTCCACTTCTTAACGGGAAGTAATCCGCGAGGGTTAGAGCGTGCAGAAGAAAAGAACCGCCGTCCGCAAGGACGGTAAGGGTGAGAAGGCGGGGTAAGAGCCCACCGGCCGGATGGCGACATCCGGGCCGTGCATTCTGGAAGTTGAAAGTTCGCGTATACCGGCGCCACAAGAGAGGGCGGCCCGCCCGAGCCGGAGGGTAGAACGATAGAGCCTTACGGTGACGCAAGGCGTGGATAAATGGCAAGCACTTCGTTTCATACGAGGTACAGAACCCGGCTTACAGGCCGACTGCTTTTTCTTTTTTCATCACCTTTTAACATGAAAAGCCTATGCCGTACAACATACATCAACTGGAATTCTTCTTCACGCACAAAATATGGTTCATCAATGAAGAAAAGTTTTCACCGGTCAAAAAATATGCATTCAACGCCCTCCGCAAATTGGTGCTCACGGCTGAATGCTACCTGTCCAAGCATCTGAACAGCCACGCTTCGGCACTGACCTACTCCACCATACTGGCCACCGTCCCCATCCTGGCCATCATTTTTGCCATCGGCCGGGGATTGGGATACGGTTCCATCATCGAAGAGAAAATCAAAAGCAACCTGAGCGTCAACCAACAGTTTGCCGACATGGTGCTCAATTTCATCAATTCATACCTTGAGCATACGCAAAGCGGAATCTTCATCGGTTTCGGCCTGCTTTTATTGTTATACACCGTCGTCCAACTGACCGCCAACATCGAAATCGCCCTGAACAGCATTTGGAACGTGAAAAACCAACGGTCCATTTACCGTCAGATAACGGACTATATCAGCGTCTTCCTTCTTCTGCCCATCCTGATCATCATCAGCAGCGGCCTTTCCATATTCCTGGCTACCATCGCACAAGACTATCCGAATTTCATGGTGCTCAGCACGACGGTGAAAATTCTCATCAAACTGTCTCCGTATGCCCTGAGCGGTCTGCTCTTCACAGCCCTCTACATGTACATGCCCAATACGGACATCCGTTTCCGGAATGCCATCCTTCCGGGTTTCATCGCCGGCACGGCGTTCCAGTTCCTTCAATATTTCTACATCCATTCCCAGATATGGGTGTCCAGTTACAATGCCATTTACGGGTCGTTCGCAGCCTTGCCCATGTTCATGCTGTGGGTCAATTTCTCATGGATTATCTGTCTTTTCGGCGCCCAACTTTCTTACGCCAACCAAAACCTGAGAAGCTATTACTACATCAAAGACATCCATAAGATAAGCCGCAGCTACCACGACGTGCTGCTCATCCTCATCATGTCGAAAGTGTGCAAACGTTTTGAAAAAGGTATGGAGGGCTACACCGTGAAGGGGCTTTCGGTAGAAACGAACCTCCCGTCGGGAGTGGTCGGCCGCCTGACCCACGAACTGAACCGGATGCACCTGTTGGTTTTCGACAGAACGAACGAAGATGCCGCCGTGCGCTTTGCCCCGGCCGAAGACATCAACCATCTGACTGTAAACCTGCTGTTGGAACGGATAGACAATTACGGAGACAAATTTACTCCGGCAGCCATCCACCGGAACAATACGGAATGGGAAACCATACGCGAACTACGCGCGCGATATATAAATAAGGAGAAACCCATCCTGCTCAAAGATATTTGAGCGAGAATGGGCGTCATACGGCTTTTACGGCCGATACAAAACAAAAGCCGGCGTCCTATTCTTCGAGCAGGTTCGTCATGCGGCTCAGATACTTGCCGATGATATCGAATTCAAGGTTGACCACAGAACCCGGTTTCAAAGAATGGAAATTGGTATGCTCATACGTATAAGGAATTATGCAAACCTGAAAAGTATCTTTTGTGGGATGGCATACCGTGAGGCTCACGCCGTTGACGGTCACCGAACCTTTATCCACACAAAAATAGCCCCTCTTCACCATCCCGGCATCAAAAGCATGGCGGAAAGTATAGACATAACTGCCTTCGGCATCCTCGACCGACACACACTCGGCCGTACAGTCCACGTGCCCCTGCACGATATGCCCGTCCAACCGTCCGTTCATCATCATGGAACGTTCCACATTCACCTCGTCGCCCACTTTCAAAAGACCGAGATTCGAACGGTCGAGCGTCTCCTTCATCGCCGTCACCGTGTAACACGCGTCCTGAATGCGGACCACCGTAAGACACACGCCGTTATGAGCCACACTCTGGTCTATCTTCAGTTCGTCCACAAAAGAGCATTGCAAAGTAAAATGCACATTCTCCTGCTCTTTCACAATCCCGGTGACCCGGGCACATTCTTCTACAATTCCTGAGAACATAATCCTATCACGTTTTATGGTTATCTTTCAATTTTCAAATATACTCTTTTTAGTAGATATATTCAGCGATTCAGTCGAAAAAAAATCCCTCATAGTACAATTTATTTCCTCCCCATCTTTATTCTTTGTACTTTTGTATAGTTAAAAAGATGAACTTCATGAGTTACAAGAATTATTTGATGTATGCCGCATGCCTGTTTCAGGCTCTGGCCGTCGCCGGACAAGACTCGACCCGATGGTCACTGCAAGAATGTATCGACTATGCCATCGCCCATAACATTCAATTAAAGCAAAACAAAATTACGGAAGAACAGGGTGCTGCCGACCTGCTTCAAAAGAAGGCCGAACTGTTCCCCAGCTTGTCTTTCAGTACCACACAAGCCATAGACTACCGGCCGCTGCAAAAGTCGGAGACCAGTATCGTAGCCAATGGTATCGCCAACAGTTCCTCTAACAAATTGACGGAAAACGGCAACTATGGCCTCAACGCCTCGTGGACCGTATGGGACGGAGGAGCCAACCGCAAAAACATCAAGGCGCAAAAGCTACAAAACCAAATCTCGGCCTTGGCCACACAGACCACAGCCAACAGCATCCAGGAACAGATAGCCCAGTTGTACGTGCAAATCCTCTATTCCAAAGATGCCTTGGACGTAAACAAAGCCATGGAAGAAACGGCGAAAAGCCAGTTTGGACGCGGAAAGGAGATGTATGAGCAAGGGCAAATTTCTAAAGCCGACCTGGCTCAGTTGGAGGCACAAGCCGCCAGTGCACAATACGACTGCGTGGCTACCCAAACCCAAATCGACAACTACAAACGGCAGTTGAAAGAACTGTTGGAAATCACTGACGACCGTAAGTTCGACATCTCCGGTATAGGAACAAATGATGAAGCAACGATGCAACTTATCCCCAGTGTCAACGAAGTGTACCAGAAAGCATTAAACCTGCGTCCGGAAATCCAAAGCAGCCGGTTGAGCATCGATGCCGCCGATTTGGACATCGACATTGCCAAAGCCGGATATTACCCCTCCATCTCGCTGACGGCCGGCATCGGTGACAGCCACTATTCCGGCAGCCGTGAGTCGGCGGGGGAACAAATGAGACAGAACCTGAGTGCCTCGGCCGGTGTGACGCTGTCCATCCCTATTTTCGACAACAAACGAAACAAAACCAACGTGCAAAAAGCCAGGCTGAACAAAATGGACAGTGAACTACAGTTGCAGGACCAACAGAAGAAACTGTACAGTACCGTAGAAGAGTATTGGCTCAACGCATACAGCAACCAACAGAAATATGTAGCAGCCAATGCCAAACTCAAAAGTGCACAGACCAGTTACGAACTGTTGGACGAGCAGTTCAAAAACGGCCTGAAAAATATCGTGGAGCTCATGAACGGACGGGACGAGCTGATGAGCGCGCAACAAGACCGCCTGCAAAGCAAATACAATACCCTACTTCATATCCAACTCCTCAAATTCTATCAAGGAGAAAGTATCAACCTTTAAAAACATAACAGACGCCATATGAAAAAAAAGAAAGTTATCATCACGGTTGCCATTATGGCCATCGCAGCAATCATTGCCATAATCGCATGGCCCAAGAAGAGTGTGCCCGTGGAGTTTGAAATGACCGACGTACAACCGGATACCATCCGTAACAGCGTAACCGCCACAGGAACCATCGAACCGGTGACGGAGGTAGAAGTCGGTACACAGGTCTCCGGCATCATCAGCAACATATATGTGGACTATAACAGCCTCGTGAAAAAAGGGCAAGTCATTGCGGAATTGGACAAAACGACCCTCAACAGTGAATTGAACAGTGCCCGGGCCAATCTGGCGAGTGCCAAAAGCGAACTGGATTACCAGACGGCCAATTATAAACGCTATAAAACGCTGAACGAAAAGGGACTCGTGAGCCGGAACGATTACGAAGTGGCCTATCTGGACTACCGCAAGGCTTTGGAAACTTACAACACCACGAAAGAAAGCGTGAAGAAGGCCGAAACCAATATCGGCTATGCCACTATCACCTCGCCCATCGACGGTATCGTGTTGAGCAAGGAAGTGGAAGAAGGACAAACCGTGGCTGCCAGTTTCGAGACACCTACCCTTTTCACCATCGCCAAAGACTTGACCGACATGCGTGTCATTGCCGACATCGACGAAGCAGATATCGGGAGTGTTAGAGAGGGACAAAACGTCACGTTTACCGTAGACGCATACCCCAATGACACTTTCCACGGGCAAGTGACACAAGTCAGACAAGAAGCCACGGAGACAGACAACGTCATCACTTACGAAGTCGTCATTTCCGCACCGAACAACGACCTCAAACTGAAACCCGGACTGACAGCCAACGTATCGGTCAGCACACTGGAACGTACAAATGTGCTGAGTGTAAAAGCCAAAGCCTTACGCTTCACCCCGACCAAAGAAGTACTGGGCAAAGCGTATAAAATCGTAGACACGGACGGCAAAAACAAGCTTTGGACGTGCGAAGGAAACACACTGACGGCCCACAAGGTAAACATAGGGGCGACAGACGGCATCCGGACCGAAATCCTGGGAGGCATCAAGCAAGGAACGCAAGTCGTAATGTCCATGACGGAAATAAAGGCACCGGAAGGGCCGCAGGAAGAAGAGACCAACCCGTTCATGCCGCGTCCCAAAAAGAAAGAAAAGAAATAACCCGGGTTAAAAGTCCATTATCATGGAAGGAAACGAACAGAAAAAAGTAGTCATAGAGCTACAGAATGTGAAACGGAACTTTATCGTGGGCGATGAAGTGGTACATGCCCTGCGGGGAGTGTCGTTCAAGATTCACGAAGGGGAATTTGTCACCATCATGGGAACGTCCGGTTCCGGCAAATCTACGTTGCTGAACCAATTAGGTTGTTTGGATACGCCCACTTCGGGAGAATATATATTGGACGGCGTGCACGTCCGCACCATGAAACGCCGCGACCGGGCTGTCCTGCGCAACCGGAAAATCGGTTTCGTATTCCAAAACTATAATTTGCTGCCCAAAACGACGGCAGTAGAGAATGTGGAACTCCCCCTCATGTACAATTCATCCGTCTCGGCCAAAGAAAGAAAGGAACGGGCTGTCAAGGCACTCGAAATGGTAGGCCTCGGTAACCGCCTCTACCACAAGTCCAACCAAATGTCGGGCGGACAAATGCAACGTGTGGCCATCGCCCGGGCTTTAGTCAACGACCCGGCCGTACTCTTGGCCGATGAGGCGACCGGTAATCTGGATACACGTACCTCTTTCGAGATTTTGGTATTGTTCCAAAAACTTCATGCCATGGGACGCACCATCATTTTCGTGACGCACAACCCGGAGATAGCCCAATACAGCAGCCGTAATATCACATTGCGCGACGGATTGATACGGGAAGACACCCTGAACTCCAACATACTGTCTGCCGCAGAGGCTTTGGCACAGCTTCCGCTTCCGCAGGACGATTAAACAAAGGAATACATGAATACGACCAATCTTTTCAAAATAGCCCTCAAGGCCATTGCTTCCAATAAGCTACGTTCTTTTTTGACGGCTCTCGGCATCATCATCGGCGTGGCCTCGGTTATTGCCATGCTGGCCATCGGCCAAGGCTCGAAACGCAGCATCCGCAAACAAATCTCGGAAATGGGTTCGAATATGATCATGATACATCCGGGAGCGGATATGCGCGGCGGCGTGCGTCTGGATGCCGACGAAATGCAGACCTTGAAACTGGAAGACTACGAAAGCATACGCAATGAAGCAAAATACCTGACAGCCGTCAGTCCGTCGGTCAACAGTGCCGGACAGTTCATTTACGGTAACAACAACGCCCCGTCCAGCATATACGGGGTCAACGAAGATTACCTCACCATACAGCAACGCAAAGTGGCAGACGGTGAGTTCTTCACGGAACAGGACATCAAAACGGCCGCCAAGGTATGCGTGTTGGGACAGACCGTAGTGGATAACCTATTCCCCGACGGAAGCAGCCCTATCGGACGTGTGGTACGGTTCAATTCCATCCCGTTCCGTGTGGTCGGCGTACTGAAGTCCAAAGGTTATAACTCCTGGGGTATGGACCAAGACGACATGGCGCTTGCCCCCTACACCACAGTCATGAAACGTATCTTGGCGGTGACTTACCTTCAAGGCATCAACTGTTCTGCCGTTACCGAAGATGCCACGGATATGGCGATCGAGGAAATCACCGAAATCTTACGCAAAAACCATAATTTAAAAGAAGAAACGGAAACCACAGAAGCCGACGTGGACGACTTCACCATCCGAAGCCAAGAAGAAATCTCTTCCATGATGAATTCCACGATGGACTTGTTGACGATTTTATTAGGTAGCGTGGCCGGCATCTCACTGATTGTCGGAGGTATAGGTATCATGAACATCATGTACGTATCCGTAACGGAAAGAACCAAGGAAATCGGACTCCGCATGTCTGTAGGAGCACGCGGCATAGACATCCTGAGCCAGTTCCTCATCGAAGCTGCCATACTGAGTATCGCGGGAGGCGTAATAGGCGTCATATTGGGTGTCGGGGCGGCATATGTCATCAAGGTTGCTGCCAATATGCCCATCTTCATCCAATGGTGGAGCATCGTGATGAGTTTCGGTGTCTGCACGTTTATCGGGATTTTCTTCGGCTGGTATCCCGCCAAGAAAGCCGCCAATATGGATCCAATCGAAGCCATCCGGTATGAATAAACGACTATGAAATGGTACTTGAATTATAAACACTCACAGGAACTGCTCATCCATCTCTTGGCATGGGTGTTCCTGTTTTGTTTGCCACCGATGCTGATCGGACGGGCCAACGAACGCCCCGGCCAAGAGGAAATGTTTCGTATGATGGGGCCTCCTTTGGCCATGGCCATGGTGTTCTACCTCAATTATATATGGCTTGTTCCCCAACTGCTGTTCAATAAAAGAAATAAAGCCTACGTCCTCTCCAATGTGGCGTTCTGCATCGGTATGCTGTTCTTCACCCATCTGTGGTTTGAGCTGGTCAATGCCTATTTTCACAGTACTCCCCCTCCTCCCAAAAACAGTATGGGATTCTGGGGCTTCCTGTTGTTTCGTCTGCGCGATTTCATTCTGTTCGGACTGATTGCAGCACTGGCCGCCACCATCCGTATGAGTAAAAAATGGCACGAAGCTGAATTGGGCAGGCAAAAGGCCGAACTGAAAAGGATTGAAGCCGAACTGAAAAACCTGCACAACCAGATCAATCCGCACTTTCTGCTGAACACCCTGAACAACATCTATGCCCTGATTGCCTTCGATACGGACAAGGCACAACAGGCGGTACAGGACCTCAGCCGATTGCTGCGTCATCTGCTTTACGACAATAATCAGGATTTCATCCCGCTGAACCGTGAACTGGAATTTCTGAAAAACTATGTGGCACTGATGAAAATCAGATTGTCATCTAATGTAGACTTGCAATTCCATATCGACATTCCAAGCGAAAACCCGATCCGGGTAGCTCCGCTTATCTTCATATCTTTATTTGAAAATGCCTTCAAACACGGCATCAGCCCGGTCAAACCGAGCTTTATACATATCAAAATCTACAGCTCCGGTCCCGACACCCTAAGCTGCTCTATCGAAAATTCTTATTTTCCTAAGCAAAGGAACGACATCAGCGGCAGCGGCATCGGTCTGGAACAAGTCCAAAAACGTCTCGACCTGATTTATCCCGACAAATATGAATGGACCAAAGGCTGTGATGAAAACGCTACGGTCTACAAATCAATATTAACGATACACACTACCACAAAATGACTCTTAAATGCGTAATCATAGATGACGAACCGCTGGCATTGGAACTGATGGAAAGCTATGTCCGCAAAACACCTTTCCTGGAACTATGCGGCAAATACAACAGTGCCGTCATGGCACTGAACGACATCAACTTCAGGAACATCGACTTATTGTTTTTGGACATACAGATGCCCGACCTCAACGGCTTGGAATTATCCCGGATGCTCCCCCAAGACACCCGTATCGTTTTTACCACGGCTTTCGACCAGTATGCGTTGGACGGCTTCAAAGTCAACGCTTTGGATTATCTGCTCAAGCCTATCAACTATAATGAATTCCTGACTGCCTCCCGCAAGGCTTTGGAATGGTTTGAACTGAAACATCAGGCAAATCCTTCCCGTGAAGAGGACTTTATTTACGTAAAATCCGACTATAAACTCGTTCAAATCCGGTTGGAAGACATACTCTACATCGAAGGACTGAAAGACTATCTGAAGATTTATACGGAAAACGACCCTCGCCCTGTCCTGACACTTATCAGCATGAAAAGTATGGAGGAACGCCTGCCGTCTCCCCGATTCATGCGAGTACACCGCTCTTACATTGTACAGATGAACAAAGTGAAAACATTGGATAAGGGACAAATCATTTTCGGCAAAACCCGCATCCCCATTTCAGACACCTATAAAACAGATATTACGGCCTACTTGAACAAGTATCTCTTATAAAAGGTACAAAAATGACTAAAACAGAAGGTCCGTCTGCCCGATATTGCTTTTCTTTTATTAAATTTGCGCAGAACTTCAAAAAGATTGAACCCATGAGAAAAATTCTATTATTGTTATTATGCGTACCGATGTTGGTTTGTGCAAAATCCAAAAGAGACGACAGTAAATATCTGGTCGGTGCCGTACCTGAAGTGAACGGACAAGTGCTGTTCCAGCAAACCTTTGCCGTGGAAGGCAAAAACAAACAGCAGATATACGACGTGATGAAAGCCTACCTCAATCAGTTAATGAAAGGGGAACAGCAAATGAAAGGCACCAAAATGGCTATGGAGGATGCCTCTACCGGTACGCTGGTCGGACGTTTCGAAGAATGGATGATATTCAAGAAGAAACCTTTCGTCTTGGACCGCACCCGTTTCCGTTATTTGCTCACCATAAAATGTTCCGACGGGAAGTGTCACATGGAACTGACGCAAATCAGTTACTATTATGAGGAAGATTTGGACGGGTATAATGGCCGTACCTACAAGGCGGAAGAATGGATCAATGATGCCAACGCCCTCAACAAGGCTCAAAACAAGTTGCTGTGGGGTTCTGCCAAGTTCCGTCGTAAAACGGTAGACCGCGTAGAAGAAATCTTCACCGGAGCACGCGACGCTTTTGAGCAACCGGCAAAAGAAGAACACCGGGCCACGAAACTCATCGAATAACAAAGAACCATATGGCCGGAGCCTATAAGATGGCACACAAAAATGCCGCAAACTGTCCAAAACTATTCGGAAGACAGTTTGCGGCATTTTTGTGTATGATTGTTTATATGCGGATATTGCCGGCCTTGTCAGGTGCCTAATTCAACGACTTTCTCTTTTCCCGGGAAGACGGTCAGCCTTGCAGTTCCGTCACCATTTATCACCACCTTTGAATAGCCGGCCTCCACCACGACTTTTCCATCCAGCATGATGATGCCCCACCGGCACGGACTGACCTCAACGGCGCAATAGTAGCCGACGGGGGGCTGGATGTTCCTGTAAACAGGAGGGACTACCACCTTACCACCCTGCCTCAATCCCCATCTCATGCCAGACTTGAATGGCACGGCAGTTTTCATCATTTCCAAACGTGCCATGCGCTTCCGTTCGTTTGTCCGCCGCTCCTCGGCCACCATCATATTCGTCCGTCTTTCCGCTTCGGCTTTCAAGCGGGGTATCACCACGTCAAAATTCTCGTCCGCCGTCTTGGGATTTTCACAAGCGATGTATTTCTTGCCCCTGCCTTCCTCCACAATGTAATACTTGCCGACATTGTCCACGATGACAATGCTTCCGCCAGACAGCATGCCGCAATAACGGTAATAGGTGTCATAGTCATTTGCAAGCAGGCACACGCAGTCATGTCCCCAACGGGCATCGTCTTCGTTGACTTGACGGCATACGGGAGCGGCATAATAATCATAGACAAGAAGACAGGAACTTGTGGCATGGAAAATATGACATCCGGAGACTTTCCTGATTTTATACTGTTCCTTTGTCCGGCTGTAATACATACCGTCCTCTTCAAGTATTTGTACAGGTCCGAACTGCCGTATCCTCGGCTGTTTATTGTATATTTGGCCGCCGAGCAAATCCATGTATGTTTTCCGGCCGTTATTACCCGTAAGTGCAAGGATATTGCCTTTCATGAATTTTGCGCTTCGGCAACGTCCCAACCGCATCCTGACGTTGCCGGATTCGTCCACAATGCCCGTTTGCCCGTTGTCAAAACATACGGTGGCAAGCCCCTCATCCGTGTCAAGGACGTTATGGTATCGTGCCGTGGACGTTATCTTATTGCCGCGCTTCAAACCGTACAGGCCGCTTGCCCTGTCCTTGAACGGTCTCAGTTTTTCGGGTTGTAGCGAATCGTTCTCCGGCAAAGATTTGCCACTTTGCAGGTAATCCAACAACTGCCCGTGCGACACGATGGTTTCCAGTTGTCCGTCTGTTTCTGCTGTTTTATCTTTATCTGTTCCCTGCGATAGAGCCATATATGACACCGCCCTCGTATTTGCCTCCGGATAACCTTTTCCGGCAAGCCGTCCCTCGAACATCGCCTGCCAGTCCCGGTGGGCCGTTGGCAGACCGAACAGGCGGTAAAGCCCCACGTTGTCGATTATCATGCAACTTTCCTTACCTTCCGTCTTGCGCAGTCCGCGCCCCACCTGTTGCAGGTACTTGGGCAACGACAGTGTCGGCCGTGCCAACTGGATAAACTCCACGTCAGGGCAGTCAAAGCCCTCGCTGAATACGTCCACATTGACAAGAACCTGTATCTTGCCCTGCCTGAAGTTTTCGACAAGCCGTTTCCGTTCGTTTGCGGGTGTCTTGCTGTCAATGGCGATGGTGTTCATCCCGTATTGATTGTAATATCCGGCGATATTCCGTGCGTGACTGATGCTTATAGCGTACACGATGCCTTTCTTGCTATCGGCATATTGCCTTACGCTCTCATACAGCCTTTCGATACTTGGCCGCCTATTCAGCACGGTGTCCATCTCCTTCACCTGAAAATCACCGTCCGCTCCCCGTCTTTCCAGCCCGTTTATTAACCGTTGCTCTTCGCTGTCCGGACGTATGGATACATAATCAAAGGTGGAAAGCCATCCTTGCCGGATAAAGTCCGCTATGCTATCCGATGTTATAAGCGTGTCAAATAAGTTAGTGAACCCTTTGCGATTCAGCCGGCAGGGCGTAGCGGTCGTACCTAACTTCTTCGCATTCGGATAGCGCAGCCACAGTTCCCTGTAAGTCCCAGCAAGCGCATGGTGCGCTTCATCTATCACTATCAAACTCGGCCTTTCGTCCTTCACGTCCTCCCAATGCTTTGACAGCCACTGGATGGACATCACCTTCACCCTTCCGTCATCTTTGGATATACCATATCGTGCAAGGGTTTCTTCTATCTGCTCCACGAGTTCACGGCGATGAGCAATAATCCACACACATTGGCCTTGCTTCTCTTTCAGTTGATCATAAATGACTGAGGCAAGCAAATGGGTTTTGCCAGTGCCGGTGGGCATCTGCACCATAATGTTTTGTTTATACTTCCAATTATAAAACAGACAATCCTTGGTCTCTTTTTGGTAAGTCCGAAGATGGATATTATTGCACATTAATGATGCTTGTGTCATTTATAGGTCTGTTAGCGCCCAAATGGATATCCCCCCTTGTCCACCATTCATTTTTATCGCAGGTCTGCCTTTTTTTATTTATCAATCCTTATACATTTCCTCGTAATACCGTTGGTAATCACCGCTCGTCACGTTGTCCATCCATGCTTGGTTGTCGAGATACCAGCGGACGGTTTTCTCGATGCCTTCCTCGAATTGCAGGCTCGGTTCCCACCCAAGTTCCCTTTGTAATTTACGGGAATCGATGGCGTAGCGCATATCATGCCCCTTGCGGTCAGTAACGTAGGTGATGAGGTCCATATCCTCGCCTTCTTTCCTTCCAAGCAGACGGTCGACAGTTTTGATGACAACCTTGATTATGTCGATGTTCTTCCACTCGTTGAAGCCACCAATGTTGTATGTGTCGGCTGTCTTGCCTTTGTGGAAAATCAGGTCAATCGCCCTTGCATGGTCCTCCACATACAGCCAGTCCCTTACGTTCTCGCCCTTACCGTAGACGAGGAGCGGCTTTCTGTGGCGGATGTTGTTGATGAATAACGGTATCAGTTTTTCTGGGAACTGATAAGGCCCGTAGTTGTTTGAACAGTTGGTCACAATGGTCGGCATCCCGTAGGTGTCATGGAAGGCACGGACAAAATGATCTGAGCTTGCCTTTGATGCAGAATAAGGTGAATGTGGATTATATTTCGTTTCCTCGGTAAAGAACTCCGTTCCGTAGGCGTGATGATGTTCCGAACTTGCCTTCGTGCTAAACGGCGATTCTATTCCCTCGGGATTTGTCAGCTCCAACGCACCGTAAACCTCGTCCGTCGAGATATGGTAGAACCGCTTTCCTTCGTAACCTTCGGGTTTGCCCTCCCAGTATTCTTTTGCCGCTTGTAATAATGTCAGCGTGCCTATCACGTTTGTATGTGCGAAGGTGAAAGGGTCTTTGATTGAGCGGTCTACGTGGCTCTCGGCCGCAAGGTGGATTATCCCGTCCACATTATACTTTTCCATCAACGCCTTCACCGTTTCATAGTCACAGATGTCGGCTTTTACAAAGATATAATTCTCCTTGCCCTCAATGTCTTTCAGGTTGGCCAGGTTTCCTGCATACGTCAGTTTGTCGAGGTTGACGATGCGGTATTCCGGGTATTTGTTCACGAAAAGGCGTACCACGTGCGAACCGATGAATCCGACACCGCCCGTTATCATTATGTTTCTCTTAAATTCCATGTCGTTTTGTTTTGTCTTGAATAATCCTATTTGATGACTTGCATATTGCCCATGCAGACTTTCAGTGAGTCCGTCCAATAGGGTACTTTCACACCAAATGTCTGCTTGATTTTTGTTTTATCGAGTACTGAGTATGCCGGACGCTTCACAGGGCTTGGGAACTCGTCACTGTGGCACGGCTGAATATCGCACTCCGTATTGCCTGCAAGCTCGGCTATCTTTTTCGTGAAGTCAAACCACGAGCATACACCCTCATTACTGAAATGGTAAATGCCGTTCTTGCTATATCCGTCTTTCGGGCATTCTTTTTCATAATCAGCCAATATGTTTTTTATTACCATGGCCAAATCGTACGCGTAGGTCGGAGTTCCGGCTTGGTCGAATACCACATTCAGCTTCGGTTTCGTTGCCGTAAGGTTAAGCATTGTTTTCACGAAGTTCTTTCCGAACTCCGAGTAGAGCCATGCAGTGCGTATGATGACATAATCGCAGCCCACAGCCTCAATGTTCTTCTCACCTTCGAGTTTTGTCTTACCGTATACTCCCGTTGGCGTTCCTTTTTGTTCCTCTCGGCAAGGCGTGTTGTAAGGGTCGCCACCGAAAACGTAGTCGGTAGAGATTTGCACGAGAAGACCGTCTACTTCCTTCATCGCTTCTGCCAAAAGTTTGGGCGCTTCCGCATTGAGCTTCCTGCATAACGCTTCATCGCTTTCCGCTTTGTCTACGTTTGTGTATGCGGCACAGTTTACGATACACCGTATGCCCTTTTCCTTCACTATTTCACGTATGGCTTTGACATCGGTTATGTCCAGAATGGTTGTTTCTGCACCTTCAACCTCTACAACATCCGTAAAGACGTAACTGTCCGTAGTGTCTTTGCTTATTATGCGCATCTCGTTGCCAAGCTGGCCGTTTGCACCGGTTACAAGTATGTTCATGTGTTTTCAGATTTATTGTTGACAGGTAAACGGTGAATCAAAGTCTTTCAGCAAAGGATGTTTCGTATCTTTCTCGCTGAGTATGGCATGCTCAGTAGGTATTCGCCAGTCTATGCCCAAACTGTCGTCAAGTATGCTGATACCACCGTCCGCCTCGGGATGATAGAATCCATCGCACTTGTACTGGAACACCGCTGTTTCACTCAATACCGCAAAACCGTGTGCAAAGCCTTTCGGTATAAAAAACTGCCTGTGGTTGTCCTCAGTAAGTTCCACAGCCACATGTCTCCCGTAAGTCGGCGAGCCTTTTCTTATATCAACCGCGACATCAAGCACTTTGCCTTTTACGCATCTTACAAGTTTGGCCTGTGTAAATGGTGGACGCTGGAAATGTAAGCCGCGCATTACGCCATAAGATGACATACTCTCGTTGTCCTGCACAAACTCCACATGACCAATTTTCTCATCGAATTCCCTTTGCGAAAAACTTTCAAAGAAATAACCTCTTGCATCCTTGAAGATATGCGGCTCGATGATGATCACGCCGTCTATGTCTGTCTTTATTACTTCCATATTCCTTAATATTCTAAGTTCTTCTCCAATGTTTCTTCTTTCTCGTCAAGAATGGAAAGAAGATACTTGCCATAATCATTTTTCAGCATAAGCTGTGCAACCTCACGAAGTTTCTCTGCCGTAATCCAACCTTTCCGATAAGCAATTCCCTCCAGACAGGCGACTTTCAACCCTTGTCTTTTTTCCAAAACTTCAATAAAAGTGCTTGCTTCCGACAACGAATCATGAGTGCCCGTGTCAAGCCATGCAAAGCCCCTTGCCATAGTCTGCACTTTCAGCTCCTTATCCTTCAGAAACTCTTGGTTTACTGTAGTAATTTCAAGTTCTCCGCGTGCCGACGGCTTTATGCTCTTTGCAATTCGTACGACCTTGTTCGGATAGAAATACAATCCTACCACGGCATAGTTGCTTCTCGGACGTTCCGGCTTTTCCTCAATGCTCAGGCAGTTGCCTTCTTTGTCGAATTCCGCCACACCGTAACGCTCTGGGTCGCCCACACGGTAACCAAACACCGTAGCCTTACCATTCTCGGCATCCACTACCGCCTGTTCCAGCAAATCATTCAGCCCTGCACCATAGAAGATATTGTCACCTAGCACCAGACAAGCGCAATCATCACCAATAAACTGCTCCCCGATAATGAACGCCTGTGCCAGTCCGTCAGGCGAAGGTTGCTCTGCATATTCAAACCTCACCCCGAACTGACTTCCGTCGCCCAACAACCGCTTGAACCCCGGCAGGTCGTAAGGTGTCGAGATAATCAGAATCTCCCTGATACCCGCCAACATCAACACAGAAATCGGGTAATAAATCATCGGTTTGTCGAAAATCGGAATGAGCTGCTTACTGATTCCCTTGGTGATAGGATACAGGCGTGTACCACTGCCACCTGCCAGTACTATTCCTTTCATATCTATATGTTTTAAAGTTTTATTTTTGAACTTTTATTTCTGTTCAAGCAGCCACTTGAAGTATCTTTCGTGCTCGTCAACGAGGTGTTCCCAAGAGTATTCGTTTCGTATAACTTCTATGTTGTTTGCCGTGAACGTCACCTTGTTTTTCTTGGCTATGTCGTCAATGTTGTTAAAATATTCCGTAACTTTTTCTGCCGATGGATAATACAATGCGTTGTCTTTAAGCACGGCACGGTTGAAGATGTTGTCATGCGCGAGTACGAAACATCCGGCAGCCATCGCTTCAAGCAACGAAGGATTAGTGCCTCCCACACTGTGTCCGTGAAAATATGCAAGCGAGAAATGACGCACGGAATCGAGTTTCTTAAAATCGTATATTCCACCTACAAACCTTATGTGCTTCTCTTTGCCGTATTTCTCGACAAGTTCCTTACCGTACGGTGTATTGGTCTTGCCAACAATTATCAACGGTCGCCGTCCATTCTCCTTTGAATGAAGATAGCCTTCAATAGTCATAATGATATTGTTTTCCGGCTCAAGACGTGCTATCAGGATGTAATACTCTCCCAGTCTCAGTCCGAACTCTGCCAGGTATTCAGCCTTGAAGTCATCGTGTATGTCTGCACCGTAAGCCAAAAACTTGCTCTCTTTACCGTATTTCTCTTTGTAATAGTCGTGAATGCCCATATTATCGGCAATGAGGTAATGGCTGTACCTGACGGCCATCTTCTCCTCCCAATCAAGGAAACAGCGCACCATCGGACTGAACTTCGACCGTTTATTCTCCAATCCATCCATGTTCGTGATGAATATCGGGCGTTTCCGCTTCTTCACGTTGAACCAGATGTAAGCAGGAATGATGCTCGTATAACCGGCTTCATAAATAATATCAAAATCTTCATTCCTTAGTGCATCTTTCAATGAAGCGAAGTCATAAAAGAAACTCCCTACGGAACTACCCATCCATGTCTCAGGACTGTAAATGTGTTTTATCTTCACGCCCTTGTAACTATCATCTTTGTAGGGATGGAATTTTGGCGAATAGACCGTCACCTCGTGCCCTCTTTTGACCAGTCCCACGGAGATGTATTCCGCAAACTGTTCGAAGCCCCCGTAGTTGTTAGGTATACCACGGGTGCTGATAAACGCTATCTTCATAAAATGTATTATGGATTAAGAATCAATTAATATGTACCCGAACCAATAATCAAGCATTAAAAACAACTGTAGCGGACAATCACTTTCTTTCCCAAATAGGAAAACGCGATTGTCAGTCCTATTCCGGCCATACAAGTCAAAAAGAATAATAAATTCTCATTTTGAACCATTTTTTCCAAATGAATACTCTCTACCACACGAAACATGACCATATGGCATAAGTAAAACTCCATGGAAATATTACTCATAAAATCCATTACCCTATTGTGCAACCATTTATATTCCTGCCCCATGGCGTATATCAGCCATAACGTGAATACGACCATCAAGGGTGCGACTTTGTGAAGCGTCCATTGTGATTGAGGAACAACAAAATATAAAACATTCGCTAACAAGCAAACTATTAACAAAACATTTCCCCACTTCGCAGACCACCCATGCAGCCTCTCTCGATAAAGGAAACATAAGCCACCCGACAACAGGAAAGGAGCCGAATACAAGATGTTGTGCCTGCCCGGATGAAAATCCACGAAAGCCTCTGTAAAAAAGTATTCTTGACATAAGAAATTCACGACCAAAGATATGCCGAATACGCTCCAGGCCCTACGCTTATTATCCAACAAGAACACGAAGAACGGAAACAGCATATAAAACAAAAAGATTAACCCTAAGAACCATCCTACTCCAATCACCTTTATATCAGGATTCGGTAACAGATTAAACACCAAAGTGCAATTCATGAAAGCCTGTGCCAAATTTTCCTTAGAAAAATCAACTATCAAATCCAAGACACAAAGCAGACAGAAGAAAGGCAATATTCGCTTATATCTTTTAGAATAGAAATCATTTAATGATATTTGGCCGTTTTTCATCCGATCATAATAGCCGCAACATAAAGCAAAACCACTAATCATAAAAAACAAAACTACAAACCACGTAAACCATGGTATCAATGTATCCGAGAACCACCCCAATTCTGGTTTAACAGAAATGTTTGCTTGGTAATGCATTATCGCAATCCCGACAGCCGAAAGCGCACGCAATCCATTGATATTATTATATTTAAATTTGTTTACATGGGGGGGGGGGTAAATTGTCGATTAGTATCCATACTCATTCCGTTTTCTACTATTTATTAAATATTACATCATAAAAAGTCCCCTTCAAAGCAAACTCTTCCGAAGTACGCTTGTACGCAAGCTTATGGAAAGGACATATCCGTTTTAATTCCTCGTAACATTCCTTATTATAAGGTTCAAAAAGCCTGAGCAGCAATATATGAGGCACGGAATTACTAAAGGGAATCACTTTCTTCCAATCATCAGCATAGAAATCCATGACCATCGAAAAGAAATGATGAAGGAGGAAATAATCAATCAACCTGTCATTCTCCTTCCAATACTCATAAAGTAACTTCCTTACAGCCAATACCATTTTATTTTCCGCATAGGCAGTCATGAACCAACTTGAAATATTCAACAAAAAGCTCTGCATTTGTTTTTTTTGGGTCAGCAATCAAATATTCTTTTTTATAAAATTCAGTAAAATCTTTGCTTACATGGTTGAATACATAATTTATATCGTCCACTGAATCTGTATTTATAAGTTTCATAGAAAGCATATTTGATATGTTTTCTAATCTCATAAATTCAAGTCGGGCTTGTTGAAAAGCTTTATTGGTTAGCAAAGCCAAAGGTTTATTAAATAGAATAGCGTATGAGAGTGCATTACTTGTGTGCATACATACAGCCGTACAGTCCTTGATTAATTCACAAGTCTTATTATAAATTATATCCCTGCCGTCAAACGGATTGTTTGTATATACAGACGAAGGATGTGCTGCTATCACTACTTTACAACCAAAGTGTTGTTCAACTTTAGAAAAGAAGGAATTTAGCGAACCATAAAATAGAGGTGCTAAACGAGTGGGGTCAACATGAGGATCCCTATTTAGTATATCAGGGTGGAATGGGAAAAAATTATCCACATATACCACATAATTTGAAAGATTATTATTAATTGAATCTTTAGCTACCTTTTGATACACTTCAAAATCAGGATGGTTGATTCGATATCTTCCATCAGAAGAATAGCGGCTACTAAATACATAAAAGTGAAATTTCCTTCTAATCAAGATATAGCAAATTAAATCTTTAAGATTGGAGGTGGCCAGCTTAGAAAACAACTTACTCTTATGTACTCCTTGTGTATTAGCGAAAAAATCGAAATATATTCGATGATTAAATCGCTTAGCTATATTCATGTAAAGGGGATAATTCGCTACATTTGCATGTAAATCGTTCACGATTAATGAATCTTTAGGAATTCGGTTTATATTTTCCTTAAAATCACCAATGTTTTTTATTACCTGCAAATAAGGCCGTTCTTGCATTTCTTTAGCCTTAAAATTAGGATTCGCAAGTGCAGAACAATCCCAATATTCAATGTCGAATGCGTTTTGCAATTCATCTAAATGATAATAATTCAACCATCGTTCTGATAATTGAGAAGGATGTACAAATATAATTTTTATCTTTTCCATCTTATACTCCTATAATATAAAGTTTTTGATAAACTCTCTTACACAACCGAATCCACCTTTCTTCGTCATCACCTGTATGCCAACAATCGCTTTTACTTTCTCACAAGCATCAGCCGGACAAGCTTTCAAACCAACCGCTTCTAAAAGTTCAATACAGTTTATGTCATCACCGATGTAAGCCACTTCATCAAACGTGATGCCAATCCGCTCACATATTTCTTTTACTACAGCCAGCTTTCCACCATTCCGTTTGCCTTGATACAGAAAATCCACTTTCAACTTCTTCGCACGTTTTTCCACAATCTTGGTATCTTCCGATGTGATAATGCCTGTCTTGATTCCGACTTCATGAAGCAATTGGAAACCCATGCCATCACGGGTATTGAACTTCTTCAATTCATCTCCATTTTCAGAATAATACATGCCTCCGTCTGTCAATGTTCCGTCTACATCGCATAAGAAAAGCTTGATGGGTTTTATCTTTTCGTTCCGTTTAGACAAAACATGTTTACGCATCAGATTCTCCAATACAATCCAGTCATCCGGTTCGTCTATTTCTGTAGCTGTGTATTCCGGCATTTCGTAAATGCCGACATGTCCGCTGAGGCGGTTGCCTGATTCAAGGATATTCCCTACCTTATTTATATAGAAAGCACCGTTCTCCATCAGCATACCTGAAAAGTTCTGTCTGCGGGGACGGTTCTTGTAATCGTAGTTCATGCTTGTGCCGTCCTCATTCCAAAAGAAGCGATAATTGCGTACACAGGTAAGGATAGAATCATATTCACCTTTGCCATACATCTCCAAAGCTTCCGTAAAATGAATGGTTTCAGTCAAAGGGGATGTGGCCTGTACCAACATAAAGATATCATCCGCAGAAAGTTGTGCATAACGGATGTATTCTAGCATCACGCTTTCCGTGCTTGCCGTGTCGCAAGCGTTCTCGGCAGAACGACGGTATACCGTTGTTTTCGTATAAGACTGGGATGTTACCGTTTCTTCTATCTTGTCCGAATCTGTGGCTACAATAATTTCGTCAACTTCGGGGCATTTCTCCAAAGCCTCAATGTTCCAGCAGACCAAAGGTTTGCCACAGAACGGTTTGATGTTTTTAAGGGGGATAGACTTGCTACCGCCCCTTACAGGTATGAATGCAATTACCATTTCACTTGATTTTTCTTCAATTTGTTTCTCTGTACTTTCTCAATGTCAAGAATATCCTCTTTTTTGTAAGTCAATGCCTTTGCCACGGCACGGCAATCACGAGCTAACTTGCGTACTCCGTCCGGTTCGAGCGAAGCCGCATGGTCTGTGCCTTTCCAAGTGCGGTCAAGCGTATAATGGCGTTCTATCCATTCCGCACCAAGAGCCACGGCAGCACTGTCTACAGCTATACCTAAGTGATGACCTGAGAAACCGATGGATTTCACTCTGTCTGCATACAGTTCACGCAATCGGGTAATTTCAAGCAGGCAAATGTCTTCGAACGGTACAGGATAACCTGATGTGCAATCGTAAATCACTAAATCCTTATTACGTCCTTTAGATTCGAAGAAACGGATAATTTGTTCTTCCTCATCACGGGTGGTCATGCCGAAAGATAAATGGATTTCACCACCAAAGTTATCACACAGATACTCCAACAGCCCCTTGTTCAGGTTGCAAGCGGATGGAACCTTGATTAGGTTTGGATGTAACGTGCAGATTTCCTTGGTGGAAGTTATGTCCCAAACAGAAGTGGAGTATTCCACGCCGAACTCGTTACACCACTCCTGCAACTGACGGTGCTGTTCCAAGTTAAATTCTAGGAATTCACGATGCTCCCCGTAGGTCTTGCCATAAGAGTTCTCGGGATGAGGATGTGGAGCATTATACTCCTCATGTGTAAGCAACTCTTTGTTGCAACGTTTCTGGAATTTGACGACGTCTACCTTGCAATAGGTTGCCGCTGTCATGATCATCTCTTTAGCGATTGCCATATCACCCTTGTGATTGCAACCGATTTCTGCAATGATTTTTGGAGATTTCATAAATACATTAAATTCTTATAATAATATTTGATGATATTGCCGTTCGATGAACAAGTTTAAATCTTGAATGTATGCAACTGCTTTGTCTGAATACAGCTTTCGTAACTTAATATCAGATAAAGCATCAACAACATGCTTCGCAAATTCTTGAGGAGTATGGCCTATAAAAACAGGTGCTTTCTGTGGTTGATATATACCTTCAGCACTATGAGGATGAACAATTGTTACCTTTCCATATGCAAGTGCTTCAAATGTTTTAATTTTCAATCCAGTACCTTGATAAATGGGATTAATAGCTATATCACCCATTTCGTAAAATTTTTCTTCTTCATCAATTCGTCCTAATAATTTTATGTTCGAATTCTCTATTTGAGGTAAAACATCGCAAATGCTACCTCCAATCACCAATTGAACTTCAGGTTCTTCCTCTAAAATCAGAGGAAATACTTCTGTGATGAAATAATGAATTCCATTCACATTAAGTATACTTTTCCCAGACAAAAACAAAATATTTTTATTACCTGTAATAGTTTGTCGGCCAACTTTAAAATTCGAATAAACAGTTACAATATTCCCTTGGGGATACAAATATTTAAAGTAAATAGCCTCGTTTTCTTGTATAGAAAGTACTGTATCACATCTTTGCAACCCTTTTGCTTCTTGATTGGGCGTTAAGTCTATCCAAAATTGTTTTACGTTAAGGCGTTGCTTTTTAAACGACAAACAGTCATGCGCGTATAGAATTTTTTTACAATTAAGTTTAGAGGTAAACAATTTAGATAATATTGCGTAATTGATTATGATTGCATCAAAATTGTTCTTTTTTTGAAGTGTATCGACATAGTGGGTTAGTCCAATAGGATATAGGTCATCAATAGCATTGTATCCACTAATTTTCTTTCGGCACTCAATGAATCCTCTTTTAAAAACATCTAAAATGAAATTTCTTTTATATATGAATAGTCTATCTCCCCAATAGTTCTTTAATTGTTTTTCAACTTCATTTTGTCCTTTAATATATAAGAAATAAACTTCAAACCCTATAGCCCTAAGAAGTTCACAGTATTCATAAATACATTTTTGACTTCCGGATGACACTGGAGGAGTTTGAACAGGGGAAACAACAAGAATTTTTTTCATAAAAGCCTACATTTAGATTTATTAATCTGTTTCCGTTTCATCGTTTCAATTAAGGCATATAAAACCAATTTTGTATTAATCTGATATTTCTTTCTATTCTTCCAATAATAATACGCCTTTCTGAATCCCCTATTTGTCAAATCATCCGCAATTATTGATAATTTTCTTCTTAATATAAATTTAAGAATATCCGCTAAAGACATTTTCCAATACATATATTCAATGCTATTCTCTTTGCTTGGCTCATGCGATAAAAATTCCTTGTACCATATTTCTTCTTGCATCATAGCCTTTAATTTATAAGCAGCATTACTTGAATTGGTTATGGTTTGCAAGTTATCCCTATATAAAAAACCGATGACTTGCATATTGGCTATTCCCATATTTTTTGCTGCTATATAGCTCGATATGTCATCACTTCCCCATGCTATAGGAAGCTTATAGAATCCTCCGTTGTCTTTAAGCAAGTTTCTATCGAAAAGGAAATCACCAATGTATTGAATCCGATGATATAAGATACGTCCTAACAACATCGAATACACTCCTTCTCGTTCTGGTCTGGTTTCTTGCATCCGAATGAGATTTGAATTTTCGTCTATGATTCCTGTCATTGCATGATACACTCCTAATCCTGGGAATTTTTCAATGAGTTTAGCATATTCTTCCAAACAGTTAGGCAACAGTTTATCATCATCGCCCATACAGATAATATAATCTCCAGTAGCATACGAAAGGCATTTGTTCCAATTGTCTACCACATTCAATGCACCACAATTTGCTTCATTGATATAATAGCGAATCCGTGGATCATAAAATGATTTTATAATTGAGGTCAAATCTTCAGGTGAAGCGTCATTGACAATGATTAGTTCAAAATCTTTATAGGTTTGAGAAAGGATGCTTTCTATGCATTCTTTTAGAAATTTGGCTTTATAAGCGGGAATTGTTACACTGAATTTCATATTAGTTTGTTTTCGTGGATTTGTTTCTCGCAATGTTTTTTTCAATTAGATAAAGAATAAAACTGCCTGTAACGATTGTAGTTAAGTGAGTGCCAAAATGCAACAACATGACAGAAGTACCTGCCATATACAATACATACATTTGCAGATAAGGGCTTAAATATTTCCTGTTTCTAAACACATACCAATAAAACCAGATTATCATTATAACATACACTATCCCATAAAAACTGTATATTCCGATTAAACCTACATCGTCTCTATAAAGGCCATAATACTCTTGGTAGTTTATTATTTCCTGAAAATATTCAGAAGGGAATTTTGGTGTTCCGTTGCCTAATAGAAAAGCCAATACGCTTCCTTTGTTGTACGTAATACCGTAAAATTCATATGCAAGGAAACGGATATAATCTTCGTCTACTTCCTTTGTTATTTCAATAAAGTCTCCGAAAAGTGAATTTGCGTTCAGATAGATTATTATTGAAAAAATTCCTAAAAACATAAAATTTCCAATGCTAATCTTCTTCATTATAAACAATCCTGCGAACAAACAAACTGCAGACATAACTATGATTTGTCGAGTAGCCAATAGATATATTCCTATCAATGCAATCAGCATACCTACTAAATACGACCTACGTTTTATTTGCATGAATTTTTCAAAGCAATAAAATAATAAAATTAATCCGAAATTCACTCCATATACTGCAAATCGATAAATACCGTTTCTAATTTCAATTCCTCTATCATCAGTTTCATATCTTGTAGCGAACCAATAGGTTGGATATGTGAATTGTTGAATGATTTCGATAGCACTCCAACAAATACCAAATAAACAAAAGATTTTTAGAACTTCTTGTTCTCTTATTTTTGTAATAAATAAGAAAAAAAAGATGAAATACCCGACATGGATATGAGCACTTATAATAGACATACCAATGCCTTGTCCGTGAAGGATATATGCAGGAATAAAACCTAAGAACGGAATTAGAATCAGCCCCCAAATGAATTTTCGGAAACGAATATGCTCATTTTTAATCTTTTCCAAATGCAAAAATGTATACAAAGCCAATAAAGCAAGAACCGTAATAGTTGCATTCTTATATATAGGAGAGTCATACCCCTTAATGCTAAATATACCTGTCATGAATAGCAGGAATAAAGCTATTCCAAGTGTCTTTTTATCAAATTTCATGAGATTATAAGTGTAAATTTCGCTTTGGTGTATCCCCCGCTTTCTTAGTGCATATCTAAAATAAGATTCAAATTTTGTTGATTTATAATTAGTTTGCACTTATACCCGATGTTTAATTGTTTTCCAATAAATCTACTTGTCTGATGTTATCTCAGCAAAGGATTTCTTTTGGTATTCTAAAATTGAATATATATAATATGTCGTATTGGTATGCTTCATTTCGTCATTACCGAAGAACAACGAGTTTTTTCGTTTTTTTATCAGTGGTCGGATGTAATGTTCCATCCTTTTTGTGCTTTATTTTAAAAGCCCAATAATCTTTTTAAACGTGTGTTATATACCAAAGGTTTAAGCAAATAAAGTAGCAATATAACAAAAAAAAACATAATAATCAATGATTGACCATTACTAAATGGATTCCCTAGAAGTTTGAATATTTCACGAATGATACATATAAACATCCAATGGGCTGCATACCAATATAAAGATTGCTTGCCTATTTGCGTCACAAGTGGAATCCCGTTTGGCAACAATCGACTGATATTATTCCATACTACAATGTTGGCGATAGCATACAACAACCATAACAAATACAAACCATAGCACAACCTGTTTGACTGAAAACTAACGTAAGATGGATATAAAAATATTGATATAACATATACAAAAAACGCCGTATAAACAATATATTTGTTAAACTGAATTTGTTTTAGATAATACCCTACTCCATAAAAGAACATCGCTGGAAATATATTAATGCCCCAATACGGACGTAATTCAACAATGTTTAAGCTAATGTAAGACAATGCCAAGCCTAATAAACCTATAAGAATCACCCCCCCATAATTTAACTTTTATTAAAAAACAAGAAAAGCATTTCGTACACATTAAACAAACTAAGAACCATAAATGCAAACCCCACGAATGTCCTCCACCGCCCATGACAATTTGTTTAATCGGCACTCTCACATATAAACTCCAATCACTATTTTTTAATAAAAGAAATAAACAAAGCAATACATAACCTATAATCAGAAACGATAAATATGGCTTTGCTATCTTTTCTATAGATTTCTTTACTGTATCTCTAATTGTCACATTCTCCTTATGAAACATACCAGACTTAAAGAAAAACCAAGCCATAAATCCTACAAATGACATTTGAAGAATCTTGAACATTTGAGTGTCAGTCATGTAAGTGAACTGACAGCAATGCATAAATATCATATAGATTATTAGAACGCCTGCTACGGTGTCAAGATAAATGTATCGTTTTTTATTATCCATGTATGTGTACGTTTATTAAATGTCTATTCCTTTAATTCACATTTCAATTGTTTCTTTTTATCAGCTTTAAGAAAAATACCTTATCTGATTTGTTTAACACGAAAAAATAAACCATCATGACATAGAGAAGTGTGAATGCCGTTCCTTCAGTAAAAAATTCAATCCAACCATTATTAAACCATAAAACATATTCGACTCCATATTTCACCGACAACATGGCAATTGCACCTGTTGCAACTCCAGGAATGAACGATGATTTAAACACACGGAATGAATCAATATTCATTTTTGGCCAGTAATACAAATAATAGAATAAAATCTGTATCAGATTATAAACCCCAAATCCAATCACTGTGCCACCCACACCCCAAGAAGGAATAAGAAACCAACACAAAAGTAGTCCGACAATAGAAGCCACAGTTGTGGAATACGTTATAGGACGTATATCACTGCCTGATAGAATCAGACTGGATACAGCTTGATTGTGTGAAAGCAATATGATAAGAAGCCAAACAATCAACCAACTGTCCAAATACAAATATTCAGATCCTACATATATTTGTAGCATCTCCTTACTGACACTCATCATGCCGAAGCTGCAGAAACATAAAATTATGGAAATATATTTTGTCCCGTCATAAGCGATACGGTCTTGTGCCATTTTATCCCCTAAAGCAACAACTTTAGACGCAGATGGAAGGATGACCCCCGTAAATGCACCTCCTAACATGAGCACAATACTTATTATCCCATTCAATATCCGAAAGTCTGCAACAGATTCCACTGTACCTTGGATACCTAAAAATACAGGACGCAGATTGTATAGCGAGAATTGAAACAGGCTAAATGAGAAGATATTCAAGCAATATGGCAATATAGTCTTGAGTATCTTACCGTCAATATGAGGCATGAACGACACATAAGGTGCGATTTTCCGTATTTTATATACAGCAAACGGTATGATGACAAACATAGAAAACGCAGTCAGTGCATAATACTGTTCTATTGACAAACGTCCCCAAACCGTTATCCCCAAAATGATTAATTGGCATAATTTAGGGAGTAAAGAGATTTTTTGCAACCATCCGACATATTCATGCGCTTTTATCAGTTGGTCAAAACAGGAGGTAAACCAACTGATAATCGCACTAATCGCTAAAATATAAAGTAAATGCTTTAATATCGCATCTTGTCCGTCTGCCAAATTAAAAATCTGGTCAGAGAAGCAGGATATAATAAGTAAAATTGCCCCATTCAATAAGCCTATTGTTCCATAAAAGGCTAGGCTGGTTTGAAATAGCCGGTTTACATTTGAAAAGTCTTTCTTGGCTAACCAATTCGAAAAGAACCGGACATTGGTAGAATTGAAACCTAAATCCATCAAACGCAGGTAAATATTGATAGAAATGGCAATACCTATCAAACCATAATCAGACTTACCAAAATAGGTAATCAATATAGGAACGGAAATAAATCCGTACACTCCATTAACAAGATTAAAAAATGTCGTCCAAAATATGCCTTGAGCTATTTTTTTACTACTACCCATTTATCTGTTTTTTAATTTTCCGTATTCCTGCTTTGATATAATATTTGGCATCCTTTTTTTTGTTATAATCAAGCACTTTTCTATAAGCAGCGGCTTCGTCTATGTCTTTTGTGAATATTTCGAAAACAATAGGTTGGGATGATTTTTCTAAGAATGCCATACAGTGTACATTGAACTCATCATGTGAGAAAGCTGAGATGTATGCAAAACCACAAGTTTCAGCCCACCCCTTAGCGTTTTTGAAATGGTTAGCTGCCGCAATAAAAAAATCTGTCTTTTTGTTTTGACCTGCATTTCCTGCCATTTTAAATTCAACGCCACCATTGTTGTTAATAATAAGTATCCTTACATTATTTTTAATGTGCCGTATCCCTAAAGAATTCAAGTCATAGAAAAATGCCAAATCTCCTGTTATTAAGAAATGCAATTCATCGGATAATACACTTTCACCAATCAGCATGGAAGTGCATCCATCTATTCCAAACGCAGCTACATTGGCAAAACATTTTATGCTTGCGTCTATCGGGAAAAGATTCCAATTTCTTAAACTGTTCAATATCGCAAAGTTAACTGTACTGTTCTTGGGCAATTTATCATGTAATGCAGCAGCAACGTATGTGTTGGATAAGGGCAAATCCAAAGTGTAAACGTATTCACTTGTTTTCTCCATCCATGAGTCTAAGAACATATGGGAAGAAGATGATGATACCGCTGACAAGAAGAAATCCTTTATATCCATTTGATAAATGGCTGTCAATTTGTCGTAAGTATCCACTACATTGCCACTCTCGTTTATAGACCAATGTTCAAATAGATATTGCGTTTTGGAGAATGTAAGGTAGAACGGATAATCCCCTGTTTGTCCTCCTATAGAAATCAAGATATCAGGTAACAGTTTTTTCAATTCATCGTCTAAAGGATTAGTGGATAAAAACAGATTTCCGTTTATTGCATATTCCGTATGCAAGTTTGACAAATGGTTGGTATAAATCACACAGTCATGAGTCCTGCAGAAAGCATTGATGGCCTCTAATGTTTCCTTGTCATAAGGTCTGTGCTCGCCCGCGACAATCATTATTTTTTTCCCTTTCAGCTTATCTTGCTCATTGAAAGAAGTATATCTTTTGATGGTTTTCTGAATATGTCTGTCAACAGGGCTAATTTCAAAATCCTGCCAAGGGATATTGAGTTGGACAGGCCCTTTCCCGTTATGGGTAAGTTCTAATATAGCTTCGTTCGAAACCCGGCAACTTTCTAAATAATCGCTTGTGTCTTGTACTATAGGCAAAGTGTAAGATTTCTTCACACAGTCAACCGGCAACGAAATTTGGTTTGGCGCCTGCATATAGCTTTGATATGTGAAACGTGGAAGTTTCGACATTGTGATGGCCAAAATGGGGACTTGTTTATAATACGCTTCTGTCAACCCCGGTATATAATTTCGGGTGGCTTGTGCACTTGTACATGACATAGCGATAGATTCCCCAGTCTGCAAATGTAACCCGATAGCAAAATACACTGCACTTCTTTCGTCAACAACGGAAAAACATTTAAAAAAAGAATCGTTTTGCAAAGCCGACACCAAAGCTATGTTTGTTCCTCCGGGGCTTGTTACGATATACCTGATGTTGTGGTTCTTTAAAAGCGCAACTACAATACTGATGTTTTCTATATTATTCATACGGTTATCTATTTTAATGTAAAGCCGCCATCACAAAAAATGGTCTGGCCTGTTATGAAATTACTCCTGTCCGACATTAAGAATATTGCCAATTCAGCTATTTCTTCCGGAAATGCAAATCTTTGCATCGGATTCTGATTGCAGTAGACATTGCCTTTCTGTTCCATATACTTTTGTTGCATTTCAGTACGTACAACCCCGGGTGCTATGCCATTGATAATGATATTATGCGATGCCATGATTTTACCTAACCCCTCTGTCAATCCTACTATGTCCCATTTGGACATCCTGTAAGGATAAGTGGCTCCAACGCCCCCACCTTGTGAGGAGATATTAATGATTTTCCGATAATTCGTAGTCCCCCCCATACGTATCCAACGTTTACAGAACTCTTGGGAAATAAAGAATGTTCCTTTTGAATTTGTTGCATAAACCTTATCCCATTCATTCTCTGATACGGCTGGAAAAAATTCTTGGGGTTGCATTCCCGCATTATTCACAAGAATATCAATCTCGCATTCAAACAAATTAGATACACTATTGACGTATTCAGCAATGTCAGAGACATTGCTGATATCCAACACCATGTATCTGATATCGGTCAAACCTTCTTGTTTAAATCCACTTACGGCATCTTTAAGTCTTTGTTTATTCCTTCCTGATATGATAACTTTTGCTCCATGCCGTAAGCTTGCTTCAGCTATCGATTTTCCAATTCCACTTCCTCCTCCCGTAATCAGTATAGTCTTATTTTCTAACTGTTTATCAGGAGTTAGATATGAAATATTTACATTTCTTATCCCTCCATATTTATATATTTCAACAATAGATTTTGTCGTATATTTCAACTTATGAATGAATTTGTTTAAAGCCATAGCCTAAAAATATAGTTAATCATTTTATATTAAGAAACTCACACAACTTTTCTTCCATAAGCATTCTTCGCTTTTCAACTGTAGTCCGCATACGTTCATGCTCTATTTCCTTTAATTTCTCTTTCTGTTCATAGCATTGCTTGACATTTGCCAATATTTCAGCATTAGATTGTGTTTTCATGTCAGCCATATACGGATATTGTAAGGTATCGGCAAACAAGCCATTAAATTTGCGGCTGTATGCCATCGGGAATACCGGAACTTCCGAGGAGAACGCGGCAATGGTAGAATGCATCCGTGCCCCCATAAAGAAATCCATACCAGCTATATAGCTTTTTGCGCTGATAGAATCTAAGAACAGAGGGGATAAAATAAGGTTCGGACAGTTGTATTCCTCAACCAAATCGAATGATACAGCGTAATCATTCTCCACATGACGTTCGCTGCCTACCACATGAGGTATCAGATGCACCTTTACGTTCGCTTGTTCTAAGAAATAATCTATGATGGAACGGACTAATGACGGGTAGTCCACTTTCAATCCGAACTGATTGTCAAGTGTATATCCTCCATGCCATAATAAAGCCGAAACATTCAATCCTACATGAATGGAATCCTTATCGAACTCCTTACGCTTGAAAGGCATGAAGAACGCTACATCAATAATTTCAGTTATGATTTTGTCCGGCAGCAGTTCTTTCACATAACCGTAACTTTGTTTGTCCCGCACCATTACACATTGGGCGTAATTGATACCCTTGCAAGCTTGGGTGCGGATAGATACATCCTTGAACGGTCCAATTGTTTGCGGAAGGATGCAATAAGGCTTTTTATATTTCATTCCCAACCGGTATTGGCTGAATATCCAATCGAAACGCCTTTTCCCGTAAATGTCCGCAAAACTGTCTCCCTGTCCGATATCAAGGATAAAATCAGCCTTTTGATAAGCTTTCTTAGTCGCTTGGTATTCTTTGTATTTAAACAATTTTTTTAGTTGTTGTTTAATGGATAAGGGTGTTATGTCCATCAGCGAAATAAATTTCAAGATTACATCACCGGCCTTTATCGTATGTTCTGCTATTTTCTCACATCCGCTTTGAGGCAGATAAAATTGGTGAGGGATATTCCTGTCATTCAAAATCTTGTCTATGATATACATCACAGATAAAGACAGTGCAACGCATCCTCTATTCCCGTTTTTAACGGGAGCATTGGCTAAAATAATATTCATAATTATTTCTATTTCAGTATTCAATCACATCATCATCCACATTTCTCCAAACTCCGGTTGCTTTCACAACGATATGACTATCATTCCCGACCACGCTATAAGAAGGAGCAGAAACAGGACCGGAAAGTCTTGTTCCGGCAGAGACGACACAATAATCTGGTGTGGTAGTCCGTTTCATAATCTTGCATCCATTACCGAACCAATTGTTCGAACCGATTGATATAGGTGCATATCCTTTGCTATAACCGCCGGAAACTTTTGTTAACTTGTGAAAGTCCGTATCCATAACCAATGTGTCCCAACCGAAACATACATTGTCACTAAATGATATATGATTATATGCTGTTAATCGTAAAGTTGTTGATGCAGCAAATCTATCTCCAAACTTAACTATCGCCTTAGTACCAATGGAGATGGCAGAATTGTTTCCGATAGTACACAGACCGTTAAAAACAATGGTTCCGCCATGATTCTCATATACAATACCCTGTGTGGGATATAAGGAAACGGTAGGAAATCCCAATCTAATCATGCCAAACTTCCCCCCTCGATTTTAACATTTCCTTTCATTTTTAACAATCTAGGCTTATAAAGCAGTATAGGAAGTCTGATAGCTTGGCTGAAAGGAAGATAATGGAAATTGAAATAAACAGTAGGAAGGATGGAACGAAGGATTAGCCTGTTCTTCCATAGTTTTTTATCATATTCATCAGTAAGCGTCCAATTCTGACGTACCCCGTTTTTCAGGAGGCATGTCTGAAAGAAGATTAAAATTCGGTTGGCATTTATAATTTATTTGCACTTATGCCGATGGTTGAGGGCATAAGTTTTCCGTAGTCACGGTTGCCCGCGACCATTTTTGCAAAGAATTTCTTGAGGTATTCCAGAATTGAATATCCTTGAAGCTTGCATGTAGACACGATGGAGTGGTAGGCCGCACTAACGCGGGCCATTTTGTTGCTGCCGAAGAACAGCGGGTTCTTCCTCTCATTCGCCAAAGGCCGGACGCACCGTTCCGTCAGGCTATTGTCTATCGTATACTCCCCGTCCTTTCTGTATAGGAATGCCTGGTTCCCAAAATGGTCGAGATAATTGACCGCCTTCCCCATCAGGCTTCCCTGCCTCGGAACATTGCCGGATTTCATCAGGTCAAGTAGGCTCCTCATTCCTATTATTATTTCAGTCATTTCGGTGGAGTTCCTCATCCGTCTTATGTCTTCCGCGCAGAGCTTCAGTCCGATGTGCCTTTTCTCCAGTGGTAAGCTTCCATCATGTCTTGGTGAATGTTCCTCACCGCCTGCCAACTACAAAAGCTGTATGTATTCGGGCTGTACCTCCACGGCAGCGGCAAGGAGACTGGGAAGTTCTACGAACAGACGTTTGACATGTGCCCCTTGGATTTTCTGCAAATTCCCTTCATATCCGTCCAAAGGGCCTCCTACGATGCGCACTTTCCTACCTATCATATCGGAGGATATTTCTTCGGGCGTGTAATAACACGGATTTTCAGAGGACTGAACAGCATGGATGAAACGTTGCATGTCGCTTTCCCTGACCGTCATCGGGATTTTATAGCCGCCGCGCAGGTAACGATATTGCACGGTATTGTATTTCTCGACTATAGGGTCAACTGCCAACCGCGTGCCATTCACAAAAAGCAGATCCTGAATGAAGGGCACTTCCTCCCGACAACGCCTCCCATGCTTCACAGAAAGTTTCCACACCATAGGTGTGAATACCTCCATCCCCAAGTCCTTGAACAGCTTGTATGCCGGTTGTTTGGCGTTGCACCGCTTAAGATCGCGCATGACGAACCATAGCGGACGGTCTTGTACAGGAGTATGGAAGTCGTTCATTTTTCAGGTATGGGCATCTTTTCTAATCCTGCAAACTGCCGTAATCCACACGGCAACAAGCAGTTACAAAAACCAAGCTATTGACTTCTATTAAGTCCATAAGATTGTTCCATCGCCGTCACTACTCATAATAGCGTTTGTGTTGGTATTGAGTTTCATGACGTTTTTTGTCCGTCTCCTAATATGAGATGGATATTTTTTGTGAAACAGCTAAACACCAATATTTTACAAAGTTTTCATAAAAAGATTCCGTCAACAAATTGCTTAATCCGTTGCCGCTTCATGAAAAATAAGCGCAAATAAATTTGTCAAAACACTTGATGTTTAATTATTTTTACTACCTTTGCAGCAGAATATCCATCTCATATTAGGAGACGGACATTTTTTTGAAACGGTCGTTTGCGTCAAAGCCCCTCCAAAATCATACGGTTTACTTTGTCCACTTCGCTTGACTTTATCGAGTCGAGGTAGATTTGTGTGGTCGTTTCCGAATCGTGCCCGAGGCCTTCGCTTATGACTGCCAACGGTACGTCCCTGCCACGTGCGATGGTGGCCCAACTGTGGCGCGTATAATACATTGACAATGACAGCGGCAGTCCTGCCTGATTTGCTATGTCCTTCAGAATCCTGTTGATTTTCCTCATCTGATTCTGGTACTGCCTGCGTTCGTTTCCGTCCTCACGGGTAATGATTGGCAGGAGAAAACTCGTGCCATTGGGCTTGTATTTGTCTATGATGTCCTGCATCTGCTTGGTCCATTCTATCGTCATGAGCTGTCCCGTCTTCTTGCGGCGGTATGTCAGGCAGCCGTTGTTCAGGTCGGTCTTCTTCAGGTAAGCCATATCTATGAAGGACATTCCGCGCGTGCAGAAGCTAAACATGAACATGTCCTTCGCGAAATCCATACTTGGCTTTCGCGACAGGTCCAAGCCGTTGATTCTCTTGACTTCACTGAACGATAGGCTCCTTTTCACAGTCTTATCTATACCGCAGTAGACGTTCCTGAACGGATGGCGGTCGGGTGTCAACCCCTTTTCTACTGCCAACTTGTAGTTGGTACGCAGGATACGCATATAGAAGGAGGTACTGTTGCGTGCCAGTCCGCATTTCCGCATCCATGCCTCGTAGAGTTCCATAAGCACGCCATCCATCATGTCGAACGTCAGGTCAACACCCTTGCGGAAGTACGTGAAGCTGTTAAGCATCGAACGGTATGTCTCGGATGAGCGCACCTTGCCTATCTGTTTCTTATGGCTTATCTGCCCCCGGATGAAGTTAAACACGCTGTCCGTCGTGTCTATACCAGACGAGAATCGGGCGGCGAGTTCGTCAAGGCTTACCTTGACGGTTGCCTTTTCGTTTTCCTGCACCATCCGCTGTAGCCTGTTCAGTTTCCACTGTAGGGCAGATTCTACCGAAACAAGGTGGGCGTAGCGTGGCGAGAACGGCGTGGGCAGGGCTATCCTCCCAGTTTTGCCATCCCATTCCTCGGCGAAAATTTTATACTCGCTCGTTATCCTGCGCACCGCGCGTCCGTATATCAGTTGAAACACTATTGAGCCTTCCTTGCCCAGCGTTGTTGACGGCCTGAATTTTAGTTTTATAGATGTCATGGTCCAATGTTTTCTTGTTCTTTATATAAATGTCGGCGACAAATGCCACATTATTATATATTGGGGCAGAGCTATATCCCAAACTACCCATAGATTCTGCGCCAAACGATTTTCCGTTCTAAGCCAAACGATTTTTCAACCTGCTGAGATCGATTTTCGGATGTACTGATTCCGTCTTACGCACTCTTTCATACTGATCCCCCCACTCAACCTCCCACAAACAGTTTTTCGCCCAAAAAGGTTCGCTTCCTTCATACCTCTTCTGTACCAACGTTTTAAGGTGAACTTTCTACCGTCCTATCCTTCACCGGGATTTCACCGGAAAACGGACTGTCCGCATGAAACTGTTTTTAACAAATTTGCAGATGTATTGGTTTTCAACACGTTACGGTGAAGGGCTTGACAAAGGCTTTTTCATGTCGTATATTTGCAAACGAGAAAACACCGAAAACACAAAGCCTATGGACTTCAAAAAGATTGCATGCACCGCCGTAAGACGGTGGAACGAAAAACGTATGGCAGGAAGGGCGAAGGACGTGTCCCGCGATGCTATGCCGCAGGCGGAAACCACTACAGCCACGGCCAAAACCGACGCGGCCAAAACCGGAACCGCTACGCCGAGATCGGCGTCCGTTCCGCAGCACACGCCAAACGTCCTCAGGACGGCGGAAGCAAAGGCTGTTCAAAGCGAAACGCCTTCCCTAAAAGCCGCCAACCTCGAGTCTACCCTCAGCGGTTTCCTCGCCGAACGATACGAGTTCCGCTTCAACGTGCTCACAGAAGCCACGGAGTTCTGCCACCTGTCTGATAAGAGAAACGGAACCTTCCGGCCCGCCACGGAACGAGACCTGAACGCCATCTGCCTCGAAGCACACCGCCACGGCATCGACTGTTGGGACCGAGATGTAGCACGCATGGTGCATTCTACGGACGTAAGGGAAT
>OJNR01000050.1_pt1 | contig 83518 bp, 95 predicted proteins | sample 1597901 | NCBI WGS metagenome assembly OJNR01 (sample SAMN01915223, study PRJEB22387) | human gut metagenome | isolation source: stool | host: Homo sapiens | place: USA | reverse complement strand
TATTAATAGTATTAATTTTAGTCATTACCTGTACCGCTGCCTTTTTTTATGCCCATGTAAAGCAAAGCTCGGATATAACCGTTATCAGCAAAGAAAAGTTCATAAAGAACGGTGAGAGTATTTCATTTGAGTTCAGGTGTAAAGGTAATAAGTTATATGGTATTTTTACAGATATGGTACCGGATAACAGCGATGAAGGAATACTTTATTACGAGCTTAAGAATAGCTCAGATGAAATTGTGGTAAATGACAGTATAAGTTTTGGAACAATTAATACAGACGGAAATACAGGCTTTGGATTTAATAAGATGAAATGTGAGAAAGACGGAACTTACACTATTACATTTAAAGCAGAATGTAAGGAGGACAATGGCGTCCTTTTTAAGGAGAATGGTGTGGTGAGATATGAATATATCGGCTTCCGTCTGGAAACAATGATAGTATTTATCTTATGTATTGCTTATCTTGTGGGATTGGCAAAGACATTAAACTGGATATTCAGAAAGTAGGACTAATTAATTATGAAACAACAGCAGGAACTTGTATATATTTCAGATTATAGATGCCGTCTTGATAATAAGAACAGAATTATAATCAACATAGGAAGTAATGAAAGAATAATGGCGGGGGTAAAGGTTACCGGGACAATCGACGGAAAATCTTTGCCTGTAGACGTAATATACAGAAATACAATACGTTCAAGATTCTGTTACAGAAATATCAATAACAAATTTAACAGGGAATATCAGGTTTGTGCCGATGTTAACAATAATTTTAAAACACTGCAGATTACACTTAAATTTGCAGGCGATAATGAGGGTGTTGTCAAGACAATTACAATACCGGGAAAAAGTTTTCGCAAGAATTGTGACAGAATACAGGGCTGCGTGGATGTCTGCGAAAAGACAGATGAAGGCTGTAAGATTGAAGGCTGGGCCGCCGATGCCAAAGAAGTTAAAATCAAGGTTTTATGTGACGGCAAAGAGCTTACAGGGGATTTTAGACGTGTATTCAGACAGGATATAGCAGATTACTATCAGGATGGAGAGACTTCGCTTCCTCTGGGATATACCTTTGATATTATTAATAATAGTAAGGATATAAAAAAAGTCAGGGTTATATATTATACGGATGATCGCGAGTCCGACTTCAAATTTAACATTTCCAAATCAGGCAAAAAAAGTATACCGCTTACGGATGTTGTAAACAAAGTGGTCATATATACGCGCAAGTATGGTTTTACCGGTATGTTAAAAAAGGCTTACAGAAAGATAACACACAAGCCTATGATTGATTATAATGAATGGTATAAGGCTCACAAACCCTCAGAGGAGGAATTGAAAGAACAGCGTAAAGTTAAATTTGACTATATGCCAAAGTTTTCCATAATTATTCCGGTATACAGACCGGTTCCACAGTATTTTACTGATATGATAAAGTCGATAAAACATCAGACGTATTCTAACTGGGAAATCTGTATTGCAGACGGCGGCGGAGAGGGACATACCGTGGATAAGACTCTTTTTGGGCTTGTTAAGGGTGATAAGGTCAGGTATGTTGCAATTTCGGAGAACTTAGGAATTTCCGGAAATACCAATGAAGCCATGAAAATGGCAACAGGTGATTATTTTGTACTTGGCGACCATGACGATGTATTTGAGCCTGATGCACTTTTTGAATGTGCAAGAGCCATTAATTCAAAAGAAAAACCTGATATGATATATTCGGATGAGGACAAAATAACAGAAGACGGCAAAAAGCATTGCGAGCCTTATTTCAAACCGGATTTTAATATTGATTTATTAAGAAACAATAACTATATATGCCATCTTTTCGTATTCTCCAGAGAACTGTCAGAAAAAGTTGGATATTTCAGAAAAGAGTTTGATGGAGCCCAGGATTACGATATGATTCTCAGATGTTCTGAGAAAGCAAAGTGCATAAAGCATATTCCTAAAGTGTTGTACAGCTGGAGAATATATTCCGGTTCAACATCTGCCAATCCTGAAAGCAAGAGATATGCTTTTACTGCGGGTAAGAGAGCCATTGACGAACATTTTAAGCGTATGGGAATAAAGGCTGAGGCAGAGATGAATGAAACGTATCTCGGAATTTACAGATCCAGATATGAGATAACCGGCAATCCTCTTATATCAATACTTATACCTAATAAAGACCATACGGATGACCTTGATAAGTGTATTAAGTCCATCCTTAAACAGAAGTATGAGAATTATGAAATAATAGTAATTGAGAATAACAGCACAGAGGATGCCACTTTTGAATACTACAAGAAGCTTGAAAAAGAATGTAACAAAGTTAAAGTAGTATATTATAAGGATAAGTTTAACTATTCAAAGATTAATAATTTCGGAAGAAAAGAAGCTAAAGGCGGGTATCTTTTATTATTAAATAACGATACGGAAATGATTAACGATGATTGCCTTAATGAACTTCTTTCATATACAGAGAGAGACGATGTGGGCATTACAGGTGCAAGACTTTTGTATGAAGACAATACAGTACAACATGCAGGTGTTGTAATTGGATACAATGGACTGGCAGGCCATACATTTGTCGGCAACGAACCTGATGATGTAGGATACCGTGCTTATGTAATCCAGGCAAGGGATTACAGTGCGGTTACCGCAGCCTGTCTTATGGTAAAGGCATCTTTATATGACGAAGTCGGCGGATTTGAGGAAGAACTTGAGGTTGCATTTAATGATGTGGATTTCTGCCTCAAAGTAAGAGAAAAAGGATATCTTGTTGTATACAATCCTTATGCAGTGCTTCACCACTATGAGTCAAAAAGCCGTGGATATGAGGATACGCCTGAAAAAAGGAACAGATTTGAAAAGGAAGCATTCTTTACTTACAATAAGTGGGAAAAGATACTTGCAGACGGCGACCCATGCTATAATCCAAATCTTACACTTTCAAATTCAGATTTCTCACTAAGGGAGTAATCCTGTATGTCAAAGATTAACAAAGCAGTAAAGTATATAAAAGAATACGGTTTTGTCAAAACGGCTAAAGCAGTTAAGACAAAGCTGTGTTCAGGTAAGACTGCAACAGCAAAAAAATTAAAACGTATCATAAAAGAAAGCTATGATCACAAAGAATTTGAACAACTTAATACAAGTCTTAAAATAAGCATATTGATGCCTGTATATAATACGGATGTTGATATGCTGAAATGCGTTATGGAATCTGTAATAAATGGAAGCTATGATAATTACGAACTTTGCATATATGACGCAAGTGACGAAAACGGCAGGGATGCTACTAAAATCTGTGAAGATTACGCAGGTAAATTCCCAAAGATTAAATATCTGAAAGGTGATAACTTTGGAATTGCAGAGAATACCAACAGATGTTTTGACATATCGGAGGGCGGATATATTGCCCTGCTTGACCATGATGATGTGCTTCACAGGGACGCACTTTGTTATGTTGCAATGGAAGCCTGTAAAGGTGCGGATTTCATATATACGGATGAAGTAACTTTTTCCGGAAAAATAACCAATGTCGTAAGTTCCGACTTTAAGCCGGATTATTCGCCTTATATGTTAAGGTGCAATAATTATATCTGTCATTTTGTTTGTTTCAGCCGTGAGCTGTTTGTAAGCTGCGGTAAATTTAATAAAAAATATGACGGAAGCCAGGATCATGAACTTTTTTTAAGGCTTACGGATAGAGCGAAAAAAGTATGTCATATTCCTAAGATTTTATATTTCTGGAGAGTGCATAAAGGCTCTGTATCGGACAGCATTGAGGCAAAAGAATATGCAATAACCGCAGGAATTAATGGTGTCAGGGATTTCCTTGCTTCAAAAAATATTGATGCGGAAGTGGAATCTTCAGAGATATACCCTACAATATATAGAATCCATTATAAAATTACAGACGAAAAAGTGTCTGTGATAATATTAAATCATAATCACTATGAAGATTTAAAAAGATGCCTGGAATCAATTTATCGCAGTACCTATAAGAATTACGAGATTATAATTCTTGAAAATAACAGTAACGATCAGATATTGTCAGACTACTATGCAGAGCTTTCACAAAAAGAAAATATTAAAATTATAACCTTGAATGAGCCATTTAATTATTCAAGGTTTAACAATATTGCAGCAGGATATGCTGCCGGTACACAGCTTTTGTTTCTTAACAATGATATTGAAGCTGTATCGGAAAACTGGATTCAGGAAATGCTTATGTACAGCCAGAGAAATGATGTGGGGGCGGTCGGAGCACAGCTTAGATATCCGGATAAGACATTACAGCATTGTTATCTGATTACCGGAGCAGGACCTCATAAAGTGGCAATTCACGCAGGACTGGGACTCTTTGAAGGCGACTACGGATATCTTGACAGAATCGGTTTCGTAAGGGATGTAAGCGCTGTAACGGGGGCGTGCCTTATGGTAAAAAAGGACATTTTTGATAAAATCGGAGGTTTTGACGAAAAACTTTCTGTGGCATATAATGATGTGGATATATGTCTTAAGATTAGAAATGAAGGATATGGAATAATCTATACTCCGTATGCGAGGCTGATTCACTATGAATCAAGCACAAGAGGCAGGGACAGCAAAGACGGTAACCGCAGACGCCTTGATGCGGAGGCAGAATATATAAAGAACAAGTGGAAAGATAAACTTATTGACAGATATTATAATGCTAATTTTTCCACAGACAGGGAGGGCATGTTGAGATGAATATTTTCACAAAAACGAAATCATACCTTAAAAGATATGGGGCTTTGAACCTTTTAAGAAAAGTTACAGAAAAAGCTTCCAGAGGATTTGATATTTCAGAGGAATTCGTCTGTGAAAATTTAACCGACGAAGAACTTTTAAAACAACGCAATTATAAATTTTTACACAGCCCTGTCATTAGCATTGTCATGCCGGTGTATAATCCGAATGACAGGTATTTCAGGCAGACACTTAATTCAATTAAAAACCAGTCATACGAAAACTGGCAGTTATGTATAGGCGATGCCGGTAACAATAAGAAAAATAAAATTCTCGAAGAGGTTTTCGGAAATGATGACAGGGTAAAATATCTTGACATACCCGTAAATTACGGAATTTCGGGAAACTCCAATAAGGCACTTGAACTGGCTACAGGCGGGTATATAGGTTTAATGGACCATGATGATATTCTGACATCCGATGCCCTTTTTATGATTGTATCCAAATTAAACGAAGGATATGACATTGTATATACCGATGAAGATAAGACGGACGAGAATTTAAACAGGTATTTTTCTGTATATAGAAAGCCGGATTTCAATCTTAATCTTTTTCTTTCCAATAATTATATGTGCCATTTTACAGTTATCAGTAAAAAGATAATTTCAGAAGCCGGAAATTTCAGAAGTGAATATGACGGTGCACAGGATTATGATTTGTTTTTAAGATGTATTGAAAAAACAGACAGAATAGGTCACGTTAATAAGGTGTTGTATCATTGGAGAACCGTGGGCAGTTCAACATCAGGCAATCCTTTTAACAAAGAATATGCTTTTGATGCAGGCAAAAGAGCCCTTCAGGATTATATATTAAGAAATAATATAAAAGGTGTAAAAGTTGCACAGATGGAAGACCCCGGATATTACAGGATAAGGTGTGGTAGAAAAGGAAAACTTTCTTTATCCATGGTGGTTGACGGCACTATTACCAATGACGGCAGCGATTATTATCTTGTGCTTGATGAAAATATGAAAATAAGCAGTTCTGATATAGATAAGATGTTAAAGAGGGCATATTTTACCGGTGCCGATATAGTTGTTCCTAAGATAATAAGAAACGGAAGATACGAGTATAACGGCAGGGCATATACAGGAAATGGATACACACCATCCCTTAAAGGAAAAAGAGAGTGGTACAAGGGACAGTCAAATCTTGGCATACTTAATATGGATGTTAATATTGTTCCGGCGAAAGGTATTCTTATAAGAAAAAAACTGTACGATAAATACATTAATCATAAGGGCAGATATATCTGTAACCTTAAAGGCAGTTTTAAAGGTGTAAAAATGGTATATGCACCGGAATCAGTAATTTCAAAATAGAGGAAAATATGAAAAAAGTAACAATAGTAATACCTAATTACAACGGAGAAAAGTATATTGATGAGTGCTTCAGTGCATTAACAAAACAGTCATATAAGGATTTTGATGTGATTCTGGCAGACAATGGTTCTGAAGATAACAGCATTAGTAAAGCCTGCCAATATAAAGATAAATTGGATTTGAAGATAAAAAAACTTAATTGTAATTATGGTTTTGCAAAAGCTGTAAATGAAGGAATCCGTCAATCCCGGGCTGAATATGTGATTTTGCTTAATAATGACACCCATGCAGGCAGACATTTTGTCGAAAATCTTTTAAAAGCAATTGAGATGGAAAAAGATGTTTTTGCGGCACAGGCACTTATGCTTCAATATAATTCTCCTGAATTAGTTGATAGTGCCGGTGATTATTTTTGCGCATTAGGAGCAGCTTTCTCTGCAGGAAAAGATAAAAAAGCATCATTATATAAGAAAAAGAAAGATATTTTTTCAGCATGCGCAGGGGCTGCCATATACAGACGTAAAATCTTTGAGGAAATCGGATATTTTGAAGAAGAATTTTTTGCTTACCTGGAAGATGTGGATATATGCTATCGGGCAAAACTTTTTGGCTACCGTAATATTTTTGTGCCGGATGCAAAAGTGCTGCATGTGGGAAGTGCTTCCAGCGGGTCAAGATATAATGAATTCAAGGTGAGTCTTGCAGCAAGGAATTCCATGCTTCTTATGTATAAGAATTTTGCACCATGGCAGTGGGCTGTTAATTTTATACCGGTTCTGGCAGGAATTACGATTAAAGCTGTTTTTTTTACTAAAAAGAAATTGCTTAAGGCATATCTTGGCGGCATTATGTCTTCCTTTAAGAAAATGGGATGTATGGAAAAAACACATTCTGACAGCAGAAGACTTGACTACAAAAAGGTTGAGAAAGAACTTCTATTTAATATATTAGTCAGGAGTGGAATTAAGGAATGAAGGTAAAAGAATTTATAAAAAAATATCATCTGATTGCATATCTTATTATGATAATCCTGATTTTTACTGTAGGCATGGCTGTAAAATGGTACAGATATAATGAATTTGCGGGACATGGACCGGCTATTGGATATGCGTATAAGTATTTCAATCTTATACTTGGGTATATTATGGTGGCTGCAACCATACTTTTTTATCTTCTTGTTATAAGAAAAACAGAAATGCCAAAAGCTTTTTTGGCGGCTTCAATCCTTATGGGAACTTTGTTTATACTGCTTATGCCACCTGACACACCGGCAGATGAAGATAAACATATGTTTGCCGTTACAGAGTTTTCTAATTCAATTATGGGAATTGAAGATGATGATACACCTTATCATGCTGCATACAGGGAATGTGACGCAAATAGCGGATTTAGCCGTTCTATCTCAATTAGCAATTACATACTTATGGGACAGAAGTTATTTGAACGACCTTCAAAATCAGATTATGTGTCATATGAAGTTGAACATTTCAATTATGCAAAATCGACATTTATTTTTTATCTGCCGGCAATTATCGGTATGATAATAAGTAAACTTACAGGACTTGGAACGGTAATGATGTATTTTCTGTCAAGATTCCTTATGCTTGCCGTTTATTCCGTAATTGGATATTTTGCAATCAGAAAAATTCCAACGGGAAAAGCACTTCTTGCAGCAATAATGCTTTTACCTACAGGTTTAAGCCGTGCGGCCTGCGTTTCCCAGGACGGACTTTTACATGCGGTTATTTTCTTATTTATGGCTTATGTTTTTTATTTTGCTTTTTCAGGAAACAAAATGAAAGTAAAAGAAGTCATTGTTACAATAGTTGCAGGGGGATTGCTTGTAACAGGCAAGGGCGGGGCATATGTTCCTTTACTTTTACTGCTTTTCCTTATTCCCAGAGAAAACTTTGGGGAAAAAATCAAATATCCTGTTGTCGTTGGAATGGCAGTTTTTATTACAATAATAGTTTTCCTGATCTCCAATCCAAGTCTATTTACGGACCTTGTCGGTTCCGGAAAGGGAACAGAGGATGAACTTATTTGGAGTGATGAACCAAGTTATACGCTTAAGAGCCTTATTTGTAATCCGGGACACAGTGCCAAGATGCTTTTGGGGACTTTCGTGGGATTCTTTGGAACATTTTTCGGAGATATGATTTCAGGTGGCTTTGGATGGCTCCAGATAAGCTCGTCGCCGGTAATTGTATCCTGTTGTTTTGCAATTTTACTGGGACTTGCACTTAGTGAAAGCAACCAGACAATTGTTATGAGCAAAAAACAAAGAATTATTACAGGAGTGGCAGTAATCGGTGCAATCGGTCTTGTTATTTTATCAATGTGGATTTTCTGGACACCGATAAGTTATCAGTATATTGCGGGAGTCCAGGGCCGATACTTTATTGTAACAATGCTTCCGGTATTTATGATGTTTAGAAATAACAGAATATCGTTAAAAAATGATTTAGGCAATAAAGGAATTATTGCTATCTGCATCTTGGTTGTTTTTGCCGTATTTGAAATATGGACAAGGATTGCAGGTTAAATTTTTAACAAAAATGATGACAATCATACAAATTAGTGGTATTATATCAAAGGTATAAAAGGGCAGAATAGTTCTTTTACATATTTATGAAAGGATTGAAAGTTTTATGTCATATCAGGAAGTATACAAACAGTGGTGTACAGATCCATATTTTTCAGAGGAGACAAGAGCAGAGCTTAAGTCTATCGAAGGCAATGAAAAGGAGATTGAGGACCGTTTCTATAAGAATCTTGAATTTGGAACAGCCGGTTTGAGAGGTGTAATAGGTAACGGAACTAACAGGATGAATATATATACTGTTAGAAGAGCATCACAGGGACTTGCCAATTTTATTATTAAGGAAAATGGACAGTCTAAGGGAGTAGCTATTGCTTATGACTCAAGACATATGTCACCGGAATTCTGTGACGAGGCTGCGCTCTGTCTTAATGCCAATGGAATCAAGGCATATGTTTTTCCATCATTAAGACCAACACCGGAATTATCATTTGCCGTAAGACATCTGGGATGTATTGCAGGTATTGTTATTACAGCCAGCCATAATCCATCAGAATATAACGGATATAAAGTATATTGGGAAGACGGTGCACAGATTACGGCACCTAAAGATTCACTGATTATAAATGAAGTAAACAGCATAACGGATTTTGGAACGCTTAAGACAATGGATAAGGACGAAGCAATCAAAGCAGGTCTTTACAATGTGGTTGCGGATGAAGTTGATGATGCATATATAGCAGAACTTAAGAAGCAGGTAATTAACCCTGATGTTGTTAAGGAGATGGGTGACAAGCTTGTTGCCGTATACACTCCTCTTCATGGTACCGGTAATATCCCTGCAAGAAGAGTTCTTAAAGAAATCGGACTTAATAAGGTATATGTTGTACCTGAACAGGAACTCCCTGACGGAGATTTTCCAACGGTCGGATATCCTAACCCCGAAGACCCTAAGGCATTTGAACTTGCACTTAAGTTAGCAGATGAAGTTAATGCAGATGTTGTTCTTGCAACAGACCCTGATGCAGACAGACTCGGTGTATATGCCAAGGATTCAGCAACAGGCAAGTATATGTCATTTACAGGTAATATGTCAGGTATGCTTATTGCCGAATATATTCTTTCCGAAAAGAAAGCAAAAGGAATTCTTCCTAAGAATGGCGCTCTTATTAAGACAATCGTTACAACCAACCTTGCTGATGTTGTAGCTAAGGAATATAATGTTAAGCTTATTGAGGTGTTAACTGGATTTAAGTATATCGGCGAACAGATTAAGTTATTTGAACAGAATCATTCGTATGAATATGTATTTGGTTTTGAAGAGAGCTACGGCTGTCTCGTAGGTACACATGCAAGGGATAAGGATGCAATTGTTGCGGTTATGATGCTTTGCGAAGCTGCCGCATACTATAAGAAGCATGGACTTACACTCTGGGATCAGATGCTTAGAATATATGAGAAGTACGGCTACTTCAAAGAGACTCTTGTATCAATTACCAAGAAGGGTAAGGAAGGCCTTGCAGAGATTCAGGGTATGCTTGATAAATTAAGAAGCAATCCACCTAAGGAAATCGGCGGATATAAAGTTCTTGCGACAAGGGATTACAACAATAATACTGTAACTAAGGCTGATGGAACAGTTACAGAAACAGGACTTCCTAAATCTAATGTATTGTATTTTGACCTTGAGGATAACGCATGGTGTTGTGCGAGACCTTCGGGAACAGAGCCTAAGATTAAATTTTACATGGGTGTTAAAGGCAACAGCTTTGATGATGCCGATGCTAAGTTAGAGAAGCTTAAGAATGATATGATGGCTATTGTGGAATAATACGATAAGAATATTAAAAAGTGGTGGATTTTATTTTCACCACTTTTTCTTAATTGAAACACAAATTCGTCACAAATCCCATTTATACTATGGTCATACAATTAAAGGAGGATAAATATATGTACCTTAACGAAAATTATAATCCATATTCAGAATCGGCTGAAAGTGAGACTCCGGTTCAAAATGGAGCAAAAGTAAAAAAACAGAAAACACATAAAAAAGGACATTTTAAAAAATTTATTGCCTGGATATGTACGGCAGTATTGCTTGGAGGTTTTGCGGGAGCCGCATTTTACGGAGTGTATTATGCAGGCAGCAAAGTAATTCCTGTAAAGCAGAATAAGACAGCAACTTCCTCAACCGCCAATACCGGTAACAATAGCAGCGGAACGCAGGTCAGTTCTACAGATACCAAGAAAGAGATTAAAGCAACAGTTATGGATGTATCTGAATTAGTAGATAGTGTTATTACATCAGTTGTTGCGATAAGCGGAGAAGTAACATCTTACAATTATGGATTTTTCGGAAGCGAGCAGCAGAAATCAGCAGTCAGCGGTTCAGGAATAATCATTGGTGTTAATGATGATGAAGTAATTATTGTAACCAATGCCCATGTTATTGACGGTGTTAATGAAGGCACAATCAAAGTTAAATTATATGATGGTACAGAACTCAGTGCTTACGTTAAAGGCAGTAAAAGTGCATATGACCTTGCTGTAATAGCAGTTAAGAAAAGTGATGTTCCAAGTGATGCGGTATATTCTGTAGCAACTCTCGGAGATTCAACCAAAATTAAAGTCGGCGAAAGTGCCATTGTAGTAGGAAATGCCATGGGTACAGGAATATCTGTAACAACAGGTATCGTAAGTGCTCTTAATAAAACAGTAACAGCCAGCAATACAGAATATAAGGATCTTATCCAGACAGATGCTGCAATTAATCCCGGCAACAGCGGTGGTGCCTTATTTAATGCTGAAGGCGAAGTAATGGGAATAAGTTCAGTAAAACTTTCTACAACAAGTGTTGAAGGAATGGGATATGCAATTTCTGTATCATCAGTTAAGGAAGTTATAGAAGAACTTTCCCTTATGACAGCAAGAAAAAAATATAGCGAAGATGAAAGAGGATATCTTGGAATAACAGGCGTTACGATTTCCAGCCAGATAAGCAAGGAATACGGATATCCTGAAGGAGTTCTTGTAAGATCTGTTGCAGATAATTCAGGGGCAGATAATGCCGGTATTGTTAAGAATGATATCATTAAGTCCGTGGATGGAGAGAGCGTTGAGACATTTGACAGCCTCAGGGAAATGATGTCATATTACAAAGTAGGTGAAGACGTGGAAGTTGTATACTGCAGATTAAATGATAAAGGCGAATATGACGAAAATACAGTGACAGTTACACTTACGGCAAAATCCTGATTAAATACATTTGGTTTTTTTTATACCGGAAATAGCTATGGACTTTATTTGGTTCGTAGCTATTTTTGATTTTATGGGAATTCTAAAAGACTTTATATTAATTGAAATATAAAAAAATATATGTTAATATACACAATAAGTCATTTAATTGATGAAAGGAAATTATATGGAAGAAAATAACAACATTAATAACAGCAATAATAACAGCGATAATAACAATGATGACTATGAAAAAGTATGCTATCTCTGCCATAGAAGTGAAAGCGTAGCGGGCAAGATGATTACTTTACAGCCTAATATAAATATATGTTCGGAGTGTATGCAGAATGCACTCAATACCATTAACAATAATTCCGATGATTTATTTAATTTTTCGGGAATACCGGGAATACATTTTATGAACATGTCGGATTTACAGGGTGTGCCTAAGAAACAGCGTCTTAAGAAAAAGAAAGAGGACAGCGAAGTACCTCCTATAGATCTTAAATCCATCCCCGCACCACATGAAATTAAGGCAAAGCTTGATGAGTATGTGGTAGGACAGGAGCATGCAAAGAAGGTTATGTCAGTAGCTGTATACAATCATTATAAGAGAGTTGCCACATCTAATGACCAGTCGGTAGAGATTCAGAAATCCAATATGTTAATGATTGGACCTACCGGTTCAGGTAAGACCTATCTGGTGCAGACACTTGCAAAGATTCTTGATGTACCTCTTGCAATTACCGATGCAACTTCACTTACAGAAGCGGGATATATAGGCGATGATATCGAAAGCGTTGTTTCAAAGCTTCTTGCGGCAGCAGACAATGATGTTGAGAAGGCTGAAAGAGGTATAATCTTTATCGATGAGATAGATAAAATAGCCAAGAAAAAAGAGACAAGAAGCAGGGATGTAAGTGGTGAATCCGTTCAGCAGGGCTTACTTAGAATTCTTGAAGGTTCTAATGTGGATGTTCCTGTGGGAGCTAACAGTAAAAATGCCATGGTTCCCCTTACTACAATTAATACAAAGAACATTCTTTTTATATGCGGTGGTGCGTTCCCTGATCTTGCGGATATAATTAAAGAAAGACTTAACAAGCAGGCAGCTATTGGATTCACTGCAGATTTAAGAGACAAGTACGATAATGATCCTGATATTCTTGATAAGGTTACAATGGAGGACTTAAGAAACTTCGGTATGATTCCTGAATTCTTAGGACGACTTCCTGTAGTATTTGCACTTAAGGAACTTGATGAAGATATGCTTGTAAGAATACTTAAAGAGCCTAAGAACGCAATTATCAAACAGTACGAGAAACTTTTGGAGCTTGATGAAGTGAAACTTATGTTTAGTGACGAAGCACTCAGGGCAATTGCAGCCAAGGCTATAGAGAAAAAGACAGGGGCAAGAGCCCTTCGTTCAATAATTGAGGAATTTATGTTAGATATTATGTACGAAATTCCGAAAGACAAGAATATCGGAAGTGTAACCATTACCAAGGAATATATTGAGAACACAGGCGGTCCTCAGATTGGAATGAGAGACACAGAACCTCTCGCAATAACTGAATAATTATTATTTTTAAGAGCAGAATGACTATGTTTGACAGTCATTCTGCTTTTATTATGGCATAATTTTTACTTTTATTATAAAGAAAAACTATACCAAACCTAAAATATATGATATTATACAGAAACACTATGATATGATAAATTTTACTTATAGAAAAAAAGGAAGGATGGAAACTATGACACTTACCCAGCTCAGATATGTGATTGCGGTAGCGGAATCCAAATCAATGAATGAAGCATCAAAACAGCTTTTTGTATCACAACCCAGTCTGTCTTCGGCAATTAAGGAACTTGAAGCGGAAACAGGTGTGGAAATCTTTAGAAGAAGCAATAAAGGTGTTGTAATAACACCGGAAGGTGAAGAATTTATCGGATATGCAAGACAGGTTGTGGAACAATATAAACTTATAGAGACAAAATATATAGAGAAATCCAATGAAAAAAAGAAATTCGCAGTATCGACACAACATTACACATTTGCGGTAAATGCCTTTGTGCAGATGGTAAAACAGTTTGGAATGAACGAATATGAATTTGCAATCAGGGAAACAAAGACTTATGAGGTAATTGAAGATGTTAAGAACTTTAAGAGCGAAATAGGAATTTTGTATATTAATGAATTTAATAAAAAAGTATTATTCAAGTTATTTTCAGAATATGGATTAACTTTTCACCCTATTTTGGACTGCAGTATTTACGTTTATATATGGAAAGGGCATCCTCTTGCGGATAAAAAAGAACTTACACTTGAAGAATTATCAGATTACCCATGTCTGTCTTTTGAACAGGGAAATAATAATTCTTTTTATTTTGCAGAGGAAGTGTTAAGCACCTACAACTATAAACAGCTTATAAAAGCCAATGACAGGGCAACACTTCTTAACCTTATGGTAGGATTAAACGGTTATACTCTTTGTTCAGGAATAATATGCGAGGAACTTAACGGTTCGGATTATTGTGCCGTAAGACTTAAATCAGATGAGATAATGACTATAGGCTATCTGTCCAGAAAAGGAGCAGCAATAAGCTCATTGGGACAGAAATACATTGAAGAATTGTCGCTATATAAGGACAAAGCATTACGTTAAGTGCTATAACTTTTGCCTATAGCGGACAAAAGCTTTTAGATATTATACAGAAAAATAATTTTGTGATAATCTTTTGGCATGTCAGAAAGGAGAAAACAAATGTACAGACTTTTGAATGTCAGCAAAACTTTTAACGATAAAGAAAATATTGTAAATGCAGTAAATAACGTGAGCCTGACAATAGAAAAGGGAAGCATACACGGAATTATCGGATTTTCGGGAGCAGGTAAGTCAACACTTGTAAGATGTCTTAATCTTTTAGAGGTACCTGATTCAGGAAAAGTAATTTTTAACGGCAAGGACCTTATGACACTTAAAGGAAAGGAACTCAGAAAAAGCCGTCAGAAAATAGGAATGATTTTTCAGTCCTTTAATCTTCTGGCGCAGAGAACGGTTCTCGGAAATATATGTTATCCTCTTGAGATAGCAGGTGTAAGTAAGAAAGAAGCTGTGGTTAAGGCGAAAAAGCTGTTAGAAATGGTAGGAATTGCTGATAAGGCAAAAAGTTATCCTTCAAAGCTTTCAGGTGGACAAAAACAAAGGGTTGCAATTGCGAGAGCACTTGCCACAGATCCGGATGTGCTTTTATGTGATGAGGCAACAAGTGCACTTGATCCTATCACAACAACTTCAATATTGGAATTACTGAAATCCATTAACAAGGAACTTGGTGTAACCATCGTTGTTATAACTCATGAAATGAAAGTTGTAAAACAGATATGTGATACAGTTTCGGTAATGAGTGATGGAAATATCGTTGAGCAGGGAAAAGTAAAGGACATCTTTATGAATCCACATTCTGATATAACTAAGAAGCTTGTAATCAACAACCTTGAGTGCAATGCAGAAGATAACAGAAAGTATCTTAGAATTGTGTTTGAAGGGCAGTCGGCTTTTGAACCGGTAATATCATCACTGACTCTTGAGTGTAATGAAATGGTAAATATACTCGGAGCCAATACGGAGAATATCGGCGGCAGGGCCTACGGACAGATGCTCATAGAGCTTCCGGAAAATAAAGAATCTGTACAGAAAATTAAAAACTATCTTGACAAAAAACAGATAACCTTTGAGGAAGGAGGAGAAAACAATGACACCGCAAATGATTGATAGTCTTAAGAATGGTATTTTTGAAACCTTGTATATGGTGGTTATGTCAACGGCGTTTGCTTATATAATAGGTATTCCCCTTGGAGTTGCATTATATATTACGGATAAAAACGGAATATGTAAAAACAAAGTTGTTAATTTTATACTTGGACTGATTACCAATCTCATCCGTTCAATTCCGTTTTTGATACTGGTGGTTGCGATTATTCCATTTACAAGAGCTGTTGTGGGAACTTCGATAGGTCCCGGAGCAACGATTGTTCCACTGGTAATCTCAGCAGCACCGTTTGTGGCAAGAATGGTTGAATCCTCATTAAACGAGGTTAATCAGGGCGTTATCGAGGCTGCCCTTGCAATGGGTTCGTCAAAGATACAGATAATTTTTAAAGTTCTTCTCCCGGAAGCAAAGCCATCGCTTCTTTTGGGTGGAACAATCACATTGGCAACTGTTTTAGGTTATTCCGCAATGGCAGGATTTGTTGGAGGAGGCGGTCTTGGAGCCATCGCCATAAATTACGGATATTACAGATATAAGAAAGATATTATGTGGATTACCGTTGCACTTATAGTTGTAATTGTCCAGATTTTCCAGCTCGCAGGACAGGGAATAGCTAAAAAAACAGATAAAAGATAAGAAAAAGGAGAAAAAGATTATGAAAAAGAAAATTTTGAGCGTATTATTAGCAGCAACACTTGTAGTTTCATTATTTGCAGGATGCGGAAAAAGCAAAAAGGATAATATTATAAAGGTAGGAGCTTCTCCAACACCTCACGCAGAAATTCTTAAGGTTATTGAAGATAAACTTAAAGACAAGGGATATACATTGGAAATAGTAGAATATAACGATTATATTCTTCCAAACAATGCAACTGAAAACGGCGAACTTGATGCTAACTACTTCCAGCATCAGCCATACCTTGATAACTTCAACGAAAAAAACGGTACACATCTTGTATCTGTTGCATCAGTACATTTTGAACCATTCGGAATTTATGCAGGAAAGTCAAATGACCTTAAGAATCTCAAAGAAGGTGCTTCTGTAGCTGTGCCTAATGATACAACTAACGAAGCAAGAGCATTACTTTTACTTGAAGCAGAAGGACTTATCAAATTAAAAGATGGTGCGGGAATTACAGCAACTAAGAACGATGTTGTTGAAAACCCATTAAACCTTGATATTAAAGAACTTGAAGCAGCGCAGATACCAAGAGCTGTAAAAGATGTTGATATTGCATGCATTAATGGTAACTATGCAGCAGAAGCAGGATACAAGGTAAGCGATGCTTTGGCAACAGAGTCAGTAGAATCACTTGCAGCCAAGACTTATACAAATATACTTGTTGTAAAAGAAGGAAATGAAAATTCAGAAAAGATAAAAGCATTAAAAGAAGCACTTTTATCTGATGAAGTTAAAGAATATATTAACAAGCAGTATGACGGCGGTGTAGTTCCGGTATTTTAAGTCATAACAAAGAGACTTCTTTCATAGTATAAAATAAAAATGTTATCAGATTGTTTTAACAGATTAAATTCAGAAGATTATACAGAATTTATTTTCAGGGATAATTATTTTTCAAAAAAAACATTGGAGGGAGTCCCTGACTACTGTGTTACGTATTTAAACAGTAAGTGGTCAGTCATCAGTGTCAGAAATGACCTTGTGGGAGATCCGGTATACGGCAGATTCGGTTATGCCGTTCTGCCGGGGATATATGGTCTCAGTGATTTAGGTGCTGTGAGTGCAGCCGGTGTGATTAAAGTACGGGAACAGCCGGTACTTAATCTTAAAGGATATGGAACCTGCGTTGCAATAATCGATTCCGGAATTAACTGGAGACATAAAGCATTTTTAAATGCTAACAATACAACTAAAATAAGAGCATTGTGGGATCAGGACACCAACCTGGTATATGACAGTGTAAAGATTAACGAAGCCCTTTCTACCGGAGCTGATGATATACCCGGAGATGAAATTGGACATGGAACATTTATGGCAGGCATTGCCTGCGGAAGTGAAGATATGGACAGTCTTTTCTCCGGTGCAGCCCCGGCAGCAGGGCTTATCGTTGTTAAATTACGTTCTGCAAAAAGATTTTTAAGAAATTTTTATTTTGTTGATGAGGATATACCGGCTTATTCGGAGGCTGATATAATGAGGGGACTTCAGTTTGTGTCCGAATACATTGAATCCAACAGGGTACCGACCTCTATAATAATAGGAGTCGGAACGTCACTTGGCACACATTACGGATATTCACCTCTTTCTGATATGATAAGGGATGAAACAGGGAAAACGGGAAGGTGTATTTCTGTAGCAGCCGGAAATGAAGGCAATGAACGACTGCATTTTAAGGGAGTTACCTATGGCATTAATCCGATAGGAGCGGAGCTTAGGATAGAACCGGGTTTAAATGGGCTTACAGCCAATATATGGTCCAAGGCACCTGTTGTATATTCTTTGGAAATTATTTCTCCGAGCGGGCAGGTTGCAGGTAGATTTCCGGTTAAAAATGAAAGCCAGCGTACATTTTTTATATTTGAAAATTCTACAGTGTATGTATACAGCAGAAGAACAGAAAGCATATCGGGAGCTAATCTTATTACAATAAGAATGAGAAATCCGGCGGGAGGAATATGGAAATTTAATCTTTACCCGAATATCCAAGGGTATACCGAGGCAGATATATGGGTTATGAACCGGGGATTTCTCAATGAAAACACATATTTTATTGTTTCGGATCCCGAGGATACGATTGTTAATCCCGGTAATCTTGTGGAAGCAATTACAGTTACTGCTTATGACTACAGGGATAATACCATATATTTAAAAAACAGCAGGGGAAATAACTGGTACGGACTACCTAAACCGGATTTTGCAGCACCGGGAGTCAATATGACAGGCCCGTCACCTATAGGAACGGATAACTATGAGATAAGAAGCGGAACAAGTGTCGCCGCTGCATTTTATGGGGGAATTGCTGCCTTGCTTCTGGAGTATGGTATTGTAAAAAATGCTATACCATATCTTAGGACACCGGAAATTAAAACTATTACCATAGCAGGGTGCGTGCAGAAAAATAACATTGAATACCCTAATAAAATATGGGGTTATGGGACGGTAAATATACTTAATTCCTTGGAAAGACTGAGGGAGGAACTGTAGAAAAGATGGAAACATAATTGAGGGCACCGCACTAATTTCTTAGTGCGGCATCCCTTTATGCTTTTTTCAGAAATTAACAGAAGGATTGAAAGCATAGATGTTTTTCTTATTAAGCTTATCAGTTGTTATATTCAACGATTCTCCGAAACGCTGGAAGTGCACGATTTCACGTTCCCTAAGGAAGCGGAGGGGCGCTACAACATCCGGGTCTTTTATAAGCCTTAAGAGATTGTCATATACGACTCTGGCTTTCTGTTCGGCAGCCATATCCTCCACAAGGTCACATACAGGGTCCCCCTTTACCTGAAATTCACAGGCATTAAACGGAATACCACCTGCCGCCTGCGGCCATACACCAAGGGTATGGTCAACATAATATGGGGCAAAAGCCGAGTTTTGTATCTGCTCAGGCGTAAGATTCCTTGTAAGCTGGTGAATCATTGTGGCAATCATCTCGAGGTGCGCCAATTCATAGGTACATAGATGTTGGATATTATAAGAGTAAAAAAATATCAAGCTGGAATACATTATCAACATATCTGCCAATCCCCGGTTTCGATTCCATATTATTATAATAAACAATCTTATCAATACAGGTTTTTAACAGGACGTTTTTTTCAGATGCCGACAGGGTATTATCCTTTAGGGCAGTCAGACAGTCAGTAAACCTTGAAATCCTTTCACGATAGTCAATGACAGGTGGCGTATTACTTCTGGCTTTAGACAAAGACTCCATTGTCGCTGAAATCTGCTCCTGAAGTTTTGCGTTACGTGTTGCATATTCTTCTTTTGTGTATAGACCGTCTTCATAAGCATCTTTTTGTCTGAAATCTTTTTCTTTCAATTTATTTAATTTTGCTTCGAGACTGCAAATCAAATCTTTTTGAAACTGTTTGCCGTTGCTTTCTTCCTGTTTTAACTTTATTTCAAAATCAGCAACGTTTTCTTCTAATGATTCCACAACTCTTTTATAAAAAGTATCATATTTAATTGATTTAGTTTTACATATTGCCTGGTTATTACATAACATACTTGTACAGACATTCTCGGATTTACCACGATATTGTTTAAAATGCTTATATGACATTGCCCTGCCACAGGTACCGCAGTAAAGAAGTCCGGCGAAAGGATTTGACAATTCCTTATTTTTGCGTACACAAGGATTTTTACCACGCATTTCAAGTGCCTTGTTGTAGATGGCTTCCTCAATGATTGCTTCATGTCTGCCATTTACATATATCCATTGTGATATGTCCTTCTGTCTTGGCCTTGTTTTGGATATCTGACCGTTTATTATGGTTTTCTGGACCTTTGAATAATTCCATCTTATTTTTCCTATATACACAGGATTTTCAAGCATATCCTTTATGGCAGCAGGAGACCAGTGGTCCGTCTTTCGTGGCTTAACACCGATATCATCAAGGTATCTTGCTATTTTTGTAAATCCATAGTGTTCTTTTACAAATAATTGATACATTAATCTTACAGCATCAGCTTCTTCCGGAACAATTTCCAATGTATGATATGAATCTTTACCTGAACCGCTTTTGATTTTCTTATATCCGTATGGAGCAACCGAGCCTATATAATTACCTTGCTTAACAGAAGCAATTCGACCTCTGTTTAGTATTTTCTTAGTATATTCGAGGTAGTCATTACCACGCATCAGCTCCATTTCAAAAAATTTGCGGTCATATTCATCATTCAGATTGTAGGTCTTTGGCGGGGTTATAACGAGTGTGCCGGTATATCTGAATGTGTTGACAATTTTGCCGCAGTCTTCTAAGTCACCTCTTGATAAACGTTGAGGTTCAATGACAAGTACACCGTCAACAGTACCGGTTTCAAGCAGCTTAATTACCTGTTTCATTACAGGGCGGTCTGCAATTGTTTCCCCCGACACAATTTCTCTGTATATATGGTCTTCGGATATTTGTCTGTTATAGGTATTTATTGCATATTCCTGTAACTGTTGTTCATGTCTTGCAAGGACATCAGTTACGGAAAGTGCGGGGTCATCTGATCTTGATTTCCTTAGATAGATTATGATATTTTCCATAAAATCAACTCCGATATGAATTAATATATTATATATATTCTGAAATATACGTAAGTTCCTTAACTCTCTTAGTGGCTTCCTGTTTTCCTGAATTATTTAATGATTCGTAGTAATCTATAATCTTAGGAGAATCGGATGCACTTTGCCCAAGTTGCTGCTTTATTATATAACGTATATTTTCTTCGTTTAAAATTAATCTTTTTTCTGAAATGCCTTCAAGACTGGCAGAGAAGAATAAATTAGTCAAATAAGCTTTAGGTAAGTTTAATTCACCACTTAATTTTTCAAATATCTTTTTAAATTCAGTTACTAAAATTAAAGATGACCGTTCCATTGGAACATCATATCCCATGAGCCATGCTACATTTACACCCAAGCATTCTGATAGTACAAATAATTTTGACTGATTTGGTTCAACTTTCCCAGAGACATACTGACTTATATCTGATTTATTCATCTTTACATCATATCTTTTACATATCGGTTCAACCAGGTTCAAAATATCCACTTGTTTCAAACCCCTATCTGCCATAAGTTGGCGCAATCTAATAGATGTGTTTTCCTTTTTCATAGTAGTACCATCTTTCTATATATATCAAACTGTTGGCAGGGCTATTTAAGCCCCGCCTGTTCTTAACTAAAACATTTAGGGTTAGCATATTGCTTATAGCAATCAAGATCTACATTATTTCCGTGTAATAGTTTTTGAAAAATATCTTCAAGAATATCTCTGCTAAATGTCTCATATAGTATTAATGTATTGCAATGTGACTGTGGTTTACTAGCAGCTTTTATTGACATTTCTATGGCAGACTGGGCAATACGATATACTTTTTTTAAAACAGTCTCGTCATATTCTTGTGATAATTCAAAAACATTACTTGCAAGAGTATTATTAATATTAAAATCTGCATAGTTATGAAATTTAGAAGTACCGTTAATGTCAAAATATATCGTTGCAAGAAGAAAAACTAGTGCGTCCTTTTTTTTGCCCTCATTTAATAGCAACTCATATCGTTCATAGTTTATGTTACGTAAAAACTCATGATGATAGTTGATACTATAGTAACTGTATTTGTCATTATATATGAACCACACTAAATCCTCTACTGATAAGTATGATCGCTTATTCTTTTGTTCTTCAAATTCTTGAAGCGAAAATATGCCTTTTGAAAGATATGGACGAACATCAATATAATAATGAAATTTGTTCACGTATGCTTCGCCTTTTGATGATAACGTGAAGAATGTTTTTAAACCTATGTTATCAATAGCAACATTATCAATAATAGACTGTATCAGAACAGCTTTTTTTCCAACAGTTGATAAGTTGCGTTGCTGTAAGATGGATTTTAATTCAGCTACTGATAGACTCTGTAACACAACAGACGGAGGGGCAGGAATAAGGTATCCATCACATAACAGTTGGTTGTGCATTTTAATAGGATTATGTATATTTAAATCATATGATACATATCTTGGATATGAATCATTGCTGTCTCCAATAGGTTTATTATCCAGATAGTCTAGAAAGTTTGCAATTGAGTAAGTTGATGATGAATTATTTCCAACCCATGGATCATAGCCTGAGTTATTGTCTGCTTTTAATTTTACTTTTAATTTTTTTTTGTTAAATAATCCCATAGTTATCTCCTTTCCTTATTATGGTTATGAAATATTGTAAAATCCATTGACAATCGAACAAATGTTTGCTATATATAAATTATCGCTACTTTAGTACGTGTGATGACAGGAGATGAACCCATGGACTACAAAGCACTTATAATAGAGCTGCTTGATAAAGCGGAAGAGAGACATCTGAAAATAATCTTCTGCTATATAAAAGCCCTTCTTGGACTAGGTTGACGCCTAGTCCTTTTTATATAGTTTTAAAGCCATTTTCTCCAGTAATTCCCATTCTGGCTCATCCAGCGAGGAGAGCATTAAGATAAAACTTTTCTTGAATGAATCATCCACATTAGACTGTATTGAACCAATAAAGGAAGCAATCTGTTCATCCCGTGTCAGTTCCACGAACATCTCACCTTCGCCTGTCCGCAGCCATTCTTCATTGACGTTCCATTCCCGGCAGATACTTAAGAACATCTGGTCGGTAAGGTTTCGTTCACCATTTTCAAGCCGTGATACAGCAGTCTTGGTAACTCCGACCTTGGCGCCGAACTCCTCAAGCGTAAGACCGAGTGCCTTCCTTAACTGGCGTATTCGTTCGTTCATTTCTCAGTCCTCCTTTCTATTATTTTCTGATTTTAGGATATACCACCATTTTCTGAATGTCAATAAAAAAAGTTACCAAAGGTAACAGAAAAGTATTGACAAAGTTGACAGCGGTAAGTATACTGTAACCATAGGCAACAGAAAGGAGAAATAACATGTCAGAGAAAGAAAAGGAAATCATTGAAACATTTATGAATGTGCTTCCAAAGATGACGGAAGTAGAGAGAGAAAAGCTGCTTTCATTCGGACAGGGCATGACTTTCATGAAAGACGAGCAGGCGAAGCAGAAAACGGCAGCAGGATAGAAAGGAGAAAGCTATGAAACAGGAATTATTGACAGATGAACAGGTTGAAGTTGAAATCGCAAGGCTTCTTGTATCAGAAGATGTGATACTTGCGAAAAAAGAACGTGGAATAAAGTTGCGAAGAAGACAGTACATGTACAATCTGAGAACCCTCGAAAAGCGTGGAAAACAGCTTAGAGAGGATGGGATAACCATGGAAAACATGGAACACAGACTGTTCAGTGACATGGAGCCGGAAGAATTTTAAACATTAAGACAAACAGTAGTGGCATATTTTCATAAAAAGTAAATCAAAGAAAGGGATGAGATTATGGCAACAACATATTCAAGAAAAGTAATAAAAGTATATCCCAATGGAGTTAATACTGTTTATTTTCCTGACCTTACGGATGAAGAACGTGCAAAGAGACAGAAAAATCTTTATGACGCAGCAGAAAGATTTTTAAGATGCGTAGAAAGAGCAAGATATGAAGCAGAAAAGAATAAAAAGTGTTGTGATGGCGGTTCTGATAACGGTTCCAATACTGATAGCCAAAATCAGCATAAGTAAACCAAAGCCGGAAAGCGGTGTCAGAGGCATATCGGCACATGAAGCCAATTTAATGATTGCAAAAAACACTTCTGACACCGGGATTTCTGAATATCATGCTTCTTTAATATCTAAAAAAGAAGCAGAACCGGTATTCAGGGGATATGGTTTTATCCCCTTTGATTCCAGATTCCAGATGAAAATATTCGATTTCTGCAAAAGATATGGGATTGAATACGATTTGGTTCTTGCCGTAATCAAGGCAGAAACAGAATTCCAATGGCTGACCGGAGATAACGGACAGGCCACAGGATATATGCAGATTTGGTCTCGCTGGTGGCAGGAAACCGCAAATGCAGCAGGACTGAATATTAATGACCCTTTGGACAACATCCACATGGGAATAATCATTCTTTCTGATGCCATAGATGAGAATGATGGAAACCTAACGAGTGCCTTAAAACAGTACAATTCGGGCAATCCCGATTACGCCGGGAACGAATACATAAACAAGGTATATGAAAATATCAGATGGATTTCGGATATAAAAGAAAGCAGGTGAATAAACAGATGTGGAATTATGTATGTAATTCATGCGGAGCTACTCTTGACCCAGGAGAAAAATGTACTTGCAATGAAGACCGAGACGAGAGAATCCGTAAATATATTAAACAGATAGGTCTTTCACGATTAGATAAAGAAGGACAGATTCAATTCGATTTTAGCAGGATGGTGAATAATGGTTGAAATTAAATATCTGAAAGACAGGGATGAATGGCTTCAGCACAGGATGTCCCGAATCGGTGGAAGCGACGCTTCCTGTATCGTGGGAATGAACCCATACCGCAGCAATGTTGAATTGTGGCAGATAAAGACAGGACAGGTTGAACCTGAAGATATATCTGACAAGCCATACGTTCGATATGGCACACATGCAGAAACGTATTTGAGGGAACTTTTCCAGCTTGATTTTCCCCAGTATCAGGTTATATATGCAGAAAACAATATGTTTCTGAATGATAAATATCCATTCGCTCATGCTTCCTTGGACGGCTGGATGATTGAAAAGGAAACCGGAAGAACAGGTATCCTTGAAATCAAGACAACAAACATCCTGCAATCAATGCAGAAGGAGAAATGGGACCATAGGCTCCCTGACAATTACTACATCCAGGTACTTCACTACCTGATGGTTACAGGATTTGATTTTGCAATATTAAAAGCACAGTTGAAGTCCGAATTTAGCGGCAACATCTACATTCAGACGAGACATTACACAATAGAACGTTCAGATGTCGAGGAAGATATAAAGTTCCTTGCAGAAGCTGAACAGAAGTTCTGGCGGCAGGTGCAGGAAAGAAAGAAACCGGCACTGATACTGCCTGAAATATAAGGAGTAAGACAAATGGGAATAATCATAGATTGCTTTGCCGGAGGCGGTGGAGCTTCGGTGGGAATTGAAATGGCACTTGGGCGGAAGGTTGATATAGCAGTTAATCATGATCCAGAAGCTATTAGGATGCATAAAGTGAATCATCCGAATACGTTACATCTCACAGAAGACATTTTCGAGGTAGACCTTGAGCAATATGTACATGGCAGGAAGGTTGATTTGATGTGGGCTTCTCCGGATTGTACCAGCCACAGTAAAGCGAAGGGTGGACAACCTAGGAGTAAAGGACTTCGTATACTGCCATGGGCGGTGTACAAGCATGCAAGAAAACTTTTGCCTGCCGTAATCATCATGGAAAATGTTGAAGAAATACAGGAATGGGGACCGCTTGATTCTAACGGGTATCCAATCAAGAACAGAGCAGGGGAAGATTACAAAAAATTTATTGCATCAATGGAGTCGCTGGGATATGACTTTGCCAGCAGAGAATTGGTCGCTGCCGATTATGGAGCACCAACAACAAGAAAAAGGTGGTACGCAATTTTCCGGAATGACGGGAAACAGATAGTATTCCCCGAACCGACTCACAGCAGTTGTGGATTTCCTTTGAAAAAATGGCAACAATGTGGAGATTACATTGACTGGTCGGACTTGGGTAGGTCTATTTTTGACCGAAAAAGGCCATTGGCAGAGGCAACTCAGAAGCGAATAGCAAATGGCATTTTGAAATATATCGTCAACGAAAAACACCCATATATTGTGAAAAGTGAGGATGCACTTGCATTTCTTATTCAATACCACGGAGAAACTAAAGAAGGAACTTCGAGAGGACAGATGCTTACAGAGCCAATCAAAACAATTGATACAAGTAACAGATATGGTTTGGTGATAGCATTTATTACGAAATTTTACAAAACAGGAACAGGTCAGAGCTGTGAAGAACCATTACATACAATTACAACATCCCCAGGGCATTTTGGGGTTGTGTCAGCGTTTTTAGTGAAATATTACGGAACCGGCTGTGGGCAGCTAATAAATAAACCATTAGGAACTATTACTACAAAAGACAGGTTCGGACTGGTGAATGTGTTGATGGTTGAAGGACAGAAGTATATTATCTCTGATATTTTCTTGAGAATGTTGAAACCGGAAGAATTGAAAGTAATGCAAGGATTTCCGGATGATTACATAATCAACAGAGACATAGAATGGAAACCATATTCAAAAAAGGAGCAGGTAGCAAGGATTGGAAACAGTGTTGTGCCGATTATGGCACAGGTCCTTGTACAAGCCAATTGCCCATATCTGATTAAGGGCAAAAGGGCGAAAAACTTGGTTATAGATAGTAGCGGAGAGCAATGTAAATTTGCCATATAAACAAAAAGAAAAGGAGAACAGACAAATGGAACTTAAAGTAAATGAAGTAGAAATTCCTAAAGTAATTGAGTTCAATTACAAGGAATTGAAAAGCGAACTTGAAGAAAAAGTGTCGCACTATGAAACATTAGTGTACACAGATGAACAGATTAAAGAAGCCAAATCCGACAGGGCAAATCTTAACAAATTGAAAAAAGCTCTGAATGACGAGCGCATCAGGCGAGAGAAAGAGTATCTGCAGCCATTCAATGTATTTAAGGCACAGATAAATGAGATTATCGGAATTATTGACAGACCTATTACGGTCATTGATTCCCAGGTAAAGGCATACGAAGAAAAACAGAAGCAGGAAAAAAGAGCAGCTATTGAAGAAGTGTTCGGAACAATCGGTTTTCAGACTTTTGTTACATTGGACATGATATTCAACGATAAATGGCTTAACGCTTCAACGTCCTTGAAATCTATCGAAGAGGAAATGAAACAGTTAATGTACCGCTTTAGTACCGACCTCTTGACACTAAACAATCTGCCGGAATTTGGCTTTGAAGCAGTAGAGGTATATAAAACTACACTTGACATAAATAAAGCTATCAGTGAGGCACAGAGAATGTCACAGATAGCGAAGGCAAAGGCGGAAAAGGAAGCAGAGCAGGCAAGATTGAAAGCAGATCAGGATGCAGCAATGGAAAGAATGATTGCTGAAGAAGAAGCAAAAAAAGAAGCTGATGCAACAAGTTCCAAAATAGAACAGGTTGAACCGGTGGCTGATGCCCCAAAGCAATGGATTAAATTTCAGGCATATATGACAGTAGAGCAGGCAAAAGGCTTAGGTCAGTATATGAAATCCGCAGGGATTGAATATAAAGCACTTTAAAGGAAGGAGGATGAACAATGACAGGAATAATTATCACATCAATTATATGTGGCACAATTCTTTGCGTTTTCGGTATCACTTTCATTGCACGTCAGAGACAGAAAAAGAAGTCTGCTAAGGCGTTAGGAGGAATATTGAAAACAATCTTTGATGAAAAAGAAAGCGAGGATTAAACATGATTTTAAGAGGCATCAGAAAAGGAAGAACTATAATATCCGGAAACACAGTAATAATTTGTGAAGAGTTAGAAGAAATCATCCGGAAAGTACATGAAAGTTTTATTAATTCACTTGGAAAAGAGGGCGCAGATGTGATGATTCACGAAATCTTTAACAATGCACTGCTTTCCGAAGAAGAAAGAGACAGAAAAGCAGAGAAAGAACGCAAGAATGCGGATGAAAAAGTATTGGCAGAGTTTGACACTTTTTTCAAGAAAATCATGAAAGAAGGTAATTAAAATGGCAGTAAACAATTCATTAGTACAGAGAAATCAGAAAGCAACATTCAGTGCATTTCTTACAAAGGATGCGGTTAAGAATCAGATTAACAGCATAGTAGGCGGCAAGGATGGACAGCGATTCATCAGCGCTATTGTATCAGCAGTGAGCGTCAATCCGGCACTTCAGGAGTGCGACAACAGCACCATTCTTTCCGGGGCGTTGCTTGGTGAATCCCTGAAACTTTCACCTTCCCCACAGTTAGGACATTATTATCTTGTGCCATTCAATGACAAGGAAAGGGGCAAGGTCGCAACTTTCCAGTTGGGATATAAGGGATACATACAGTTGGCAATCAGAAGCGGCCAGTATAAGAAGCTGAATGTTATGGCAATTAAAGAGGGCGAACTTGAATATTTTGACCCACTCAATGAAGACATTAAAATCAACCTCATGGTTAATGATTGGGACGCAAGAGAAGAAGCCTCAACAATCGGATATTACGCCTTCTTTGAACTTACAAACGGATTCCGTAAGGCTATTTATTGGAGCAAGAAGCAGATGATGGCACATGCCGACAAGTTCAGTCCGGCATTTAGTAAGGATGCAACCACAGTTAAGGTCAAAGGCGTTGAAAAGAACAAAGTATCATTCGCTGATTTTGAAGCGGGCAATTATGACCCGAAGGATGCCTGGATGTATTCTTCATTCTGGTATAAGAACTTTGACGACATGGCGTACAAAACAATGCTTAGACAGTTAATAAGCAAGTGGGGAATTATGTCAACGGAAATGCAGCAGGCGTTCAGTTCGGATATGACATTTGAAAATGCGGACGGCTCAAGGAATTATGTTGAAACGGAAGAAGATGTTATTGACATAGACCCGTCAGAACCGGTTCAGAGCGAACAGGAACAGCAGAATGAATCAGAACAGGCAGCAGAACCAGCACAGGACGTAGCATCCGCCCTGTTTGGTAATCAGTAAAGTATTTTGGTTGAAACACCTTAAGAAACCATTGTTGTAGACACTTGAAAATCAATATATCACAAAAGCGTTTCAAGACCTCTATTATCCCCAAGGCAGGGGGCGGTTGCTTCCTGCCTGATATTAAGGAGAAAAAAATGGCTTACAGATACAGCGGCAGCAAGTATGGTAGCAAAAAAGTTGAAATTGACGGCATTGTCTTTGATTCCAAAAGGGAAGCAAAAAGGTATCAGGAATTAGTTTTGCTTGAAAAAACAGGAGCAATCAGCAATCTTCAAAGACAAGTGAAATATATCCTGATTCCTGTGCAAAGAGAACCCGACATTATTGGAAAACGAGGTGGAAGAAAACCAGGGAAACTGATTGAAAAAGAATGTGCATATTATGCTGATTTCACCTATTTTGACAGAGATAAGCAGGAAACTATTGTGGAAGATACAAAAGGAATGAGAACAACGGAATACATAATCAAAAGGAAATTGATGTTACATGTGTATGGCATCAGAATCAGAGAAATATAGAAAGTAGGTGTGAAAAATGAGTGAATTACAAACAACACAGGACCTTGTTAAAGAAATCTTAAAGACATCACCCAAGGCGAGAAATTCAGATAATTATTTGTTATATGCAGTATATGCCACGATTGGCAGGAGACATAACATTGATATAGATCACATGTCAGTTCCAAAATTCTTTCTGAACATGAAAGAATATGGATTCCCTTCCCCGGAGACTGTCAGACGTACAAGGCAGAAAATACAGGCAGCACACCCGGAGCTGGCAGGAATTGAGGACGTGGAAACAATGAGAGAGTTGAGAGAAGAAACATTTAGGAATTACGCAAGGGGGCATATTGTTTGATGGATTCAGAGATTGCAAGAAATGGTTCGGGTTATTATGACCCGACAGCTTTTGAAGCAATGAAAAATATTATTAAAAAGAAGGTGGACAAAATGAAATATGGCGAAATTTGGGAAATACAGCAGAATAATGGACAGTTCAAGAATGTGATTGTTCTTGCTTCACACAATGACATTGCACAGGTGCTTCATATTAGCGAATATGGTGGTGACAACAGCATTGAAGTAAATTGCCAGGGCATCAGCTTCACTGATCCACGCAAGATTCAATATGCCTTTAATGATAACTTCACTAATTACATCCGCACTTTAAAGGATGAGGAATTTGAAGCAATTATGGATGCTGTGGCGGAAGGACTTGGTCTTGCAACATCATATGAAAAAGCTGTTGAACCGGTACAGGAAGAATGGCATCCAATTCCTGAAGTGCTTGATAGATTACCTTTTGATGGTGAATCAGAAGAACTTATTAAGGCAAAGACTGAAAGAGATGTTTACAAGGACTTATATGAAAAATTGCTTGCTGATGTGATGAAGGGATGATTTGGATGTGTGGCTTTGAATGTTCAAAATGCACCTTCCCTGATTGCAGATGCAACGAAAAGCCGACACTTGACGAATTGAAGGCATCAAAGGAATTGGATGCAGCAATTGATTATGAAGAAAGAAAGAATCAGGCAAGTATCAATGGTACATCTAAGTTCTTTAAGTATAACCATTCAGAAAAAGGTAAAGCAAGGCTTCAAAAATACTACGATTCAGAAAAAGGCAGAGAAAACGAAAGAAGAAAGGCTGAAAGAAAGCGAATGAAAAGGCTTCAACAGAAAGGGACAACGGCATGAAAGATAGAAAATGTATAACATGCACTCACTTCCTATTGTGCGAAGGGAAACCAACACCTGCACCATGCTTGAACTACGAAGAAAGGAAGAAGAAATATGGCGGAAAAAAGAATGTTTTCAATGAAAATAGTAGACAGTGACCCATTTAAAGAAATGCCTTTGTCTGCACAGGCCTTATATTTCCATTTGGTAATGAATGCTGATGACGAAGGATTTCTGAATAATGCAAAAAGTGTTCAAAGGTCAATAATGGCATCTGATGATGACATGAAGCTGCTAATTGCCAAGGACTTCGTCATACGTTTTGAGTCTGGAATAATGGTTATCAAGCATTGGAAGATGCACAACACTATTCAGCCGAGTAGACTCAAACCTACTCAATACATAGAGGAACGAAAACTCCTTGAAGTGAAAGAAAACAAGTCTTACACCTTGAATTTAGGCCGTGTTTCACCATTGCCGACAGATTGTCAACAAAATGACAGCGAATGTCAGCAAAATGACGCAGAGATTAGATTAGAAGAGATTAGATTAGAAGAGTGTAGTGTAGTAGAGAGCGAGCGTGCACAACAGGCACCTGATTCAGCTACTTATAATTCTCTCATAAAACAGTATGGGAAAGAATTTGTTGATGAACGAATCGAACGTGCAAAGATGTACAAAAGAACGAACAACCTTGATACTGTTGCTAAATGGTGTGCCGAAGATTTCAAAAGACAGAAAACAAAGCATAAGCAGAACACCTTCAATAGTTTTCCACAACGTCCTTATGATTTTTGGGATAACAATGATGATTTGATTGTAATTAATCAGCCCAATGATAGTTCCTGATTAATTTAACAATAAAACTATAACTTGAAAAAGGAGAGACAATTACAATGGCAATTATTGATGACGCAAAAACACCATACGAGAAAGCAATAGCGCAATTTTTAGAAAAGCAGAGACATATAAATAACTTTCTTGATGAACAGCTGAAAAAGAATACAAGAACACTTAACCAGTGCTGGGAATATATCAGGAACATGGCAAAAAGTAAGGCTCAAAATGGTTGTGCAATGATTGAGGACTCAGTAGTATATGGCTGGGCAGAAGACTTCTTCACAATGGCAGAAGAAGAATATAAAAAATTGAATGTAAAAAAGAGCAAAGAATCCGGAAATAAATCTTCAGAGAAAAGTGAAGAAAACAGAGAATCTGAAAAAAAGAAAACAAAAGAAGACATAAAAGATAACAAGGTACAGAAGAAAACGGAAGCAATAGCAGGACAGACATCCTTGTTTGACTTCCTGGGTGAATAAATGACTCGCCGGGCAAGACTCCAAATGATTGAGGAACAGATGAATAAATTCATTAAACCTATTCCGGATGATTATTTGGAATTTTCGGACAAGGCAGTATTTAAACACAACAACTATATGATGTATTCCAAAGAAAAAGATTATGCACATTGTACCGGGTGCAATATGTCATTCGTATATGAGCAGGTACGTTCGTATAGCGATAACAGAACGCACATGAAGCACAACCGGAATGTATGGTGTCCTTTTTGTTCTAGAAGTGTAAAAGCAAAGTCTATGGGATATATCAGAAATGGTTTTGAAGATGTTGCATGGAGCGGAATAATAGAAGTCAATGAAGATAATGTGCTCGTAAGATATATACGTCACATAAGAAAATATAATACAGATGGTTCGTATAACACATATTTGTGCGAAAAAGAGAGATCTGTTATCAGTAAAAATGATACAAGTACATTTGGTTATTATGATGATGGATGGGCATATTACAGAAAACCATATAATCAATGGTCAGGACCGGGAATATACAGAGAACCGGTAAATGGACTGGTTATATATAATATAAGCATTGATGCTGAGTTAACAAATACCGCTTGGAGATATTCTGCAATAGATATGTATATGGAGCATATTAGGGAATACGATCAGAGAGATTGTTTATATTCAGATAGCCATCTAAAAATCAAATCTCCATATGATATCCAATGGTACTTATCTACTTACATTGATTATCCTTTTATAGAAAAATTTGTGAAATTAAAACTCTTTGCTCTTTTAGATGAGCTGCCGGATTATCGCAGAAAGTTATATCTTGATATCAACCAGAAAGAAATGCATAAGCTTCTTAAGCTTACAAAAAACAACTGCAGATATTTTATTAGATACAATGGAGATTTTAATTACCTTAAACTGCTGCAACAACTTAATTACTACCAGCTTAATGATGAACAGGCTATGGATTTATGGATGATAAGAGGACGTAGTCCGGCAAGCGATATAAAAGATATTGCAAGATATATGTCCTTGGATAAGGCGATTCAGATGTACAAGTCTTATTCGTCAACATATACGGACTATCTTGCAATGTGTCACAAAGTCGGACTTAATATGAAGGACAAATCAGTGCTATTTCCTGCAGATGTTGATAAGGCTCATGCTGAGATTGTGAAAGCCTACAACGAAAAAAAAGATGAAATATCAAAGCTAAAATTTGATGAGATAAGCACCCATGCAGATAAATATCTGTTTGAAAATGAACAATTTAAAATTGTTGTTCCTAAGAAAATGGAAGATCTATTGCGTGAAGGAAAGACACTTCATCATTGCGTTGGAACGTACATTGACAAGGTTGTACAAGGTTTAACAATGATATTGTTTATCAGACAGAAAAGTCAGCCTGACAAACCATATTTTACGCTTGAATGGAGAGATGGAGAAGTTATTCAATGTCATGGATTTGACAATTGTAACCCAGATGTGAATGTGAATGACTTTGTAGCAGAGTTTAAAAAGAAAATGGATATTAATAATAGATTGTGAAGCAAAAGCACTAACAATACTTGAATGGCTTCAATCAGAAGCGGAATAGGAGAGAAAGAAGAATGAGATTGATTAATGCAGATGTGTTCAAACGACAAATTGCTGGGATGGCTATTGTGAATGGTTATTCAGCTCAAAAAGCTAATAAGATGTGTGAATTGATTGACGAACAGCCAACAGCCTATGACGTAGACAAGGTTGTGGAACAGTTGGAAGAATGGACTTTTAACGCAGATGTGAACATTGGTGACGGAACGATGATGAATCATAACTTGATAGTAAGCAAAAACGCAATCGAGATTGTGAAGGGCGGTGGTGTAGATGGCAATTAAGCCGATTTTATTCAATACAGAAATGGTACGGGCGATTCTAGACGGACGGAAGAGTTGCACCAGAAGAATTGTGAAACCGCAACAGCTCATAGGGATGTTGCCGGATAAATGCAAAAATGGAGCACCTGAAGAATTCTTGAAAGAAAAGAAACTCATGTTCAAACCATACTGCGATATGACAGATATAGAACTGATAAATACTGCATACAAAGCACCCTATCAGATAGGCGATATTCTGTATGTCCGAGAAACATGGATGGATTATGCCGGACTGACAATGTACAAGGCTGATTGTGACAAATACAGGTTAGAAAGCCTAAATTTTGCTGGTTTTGGATGGCACCCATCCATCCACATGCCGAAAGAAGCTGCACGTATCTGGCTTAAGGTTGCAGATGTGAGAGTGGAACGATTACAGGAGATTACCGAGGAACAAGCGTGCATGGAGGGCACAGACCCGTGGGATGAAGCATGTTACGAAAACAACGGATGGCATCCAACATTGTCAGACCCGGATAGTGGTGGGAATCCGAATATGATTGATGGATTTCATAAACTTTGGGACAGTACCATAAAGAAAAATGACCTTGACCGCTATGGCTGGAATACAAATCCTTGGGTATGGGTTATCGAATTTAAACAATGCAAAAAAAGAAGAAAACTAAACGGAAATTTAGCGAGGTGAAAAGATATGGATAAAGAGTGTAGCTCAGATAATTGTGATAAATGCTTTAAATGTGGAAAATACTATTCATCTCATTCTCCACATTATGAAAGCTATTATAAACGAGAAGTAATCAATATTACTTGTTGCTATGGCGAAGCAGGTACTTATGACGCTGAAACTAGACAACGATTAAGCACTATTTAAGTAACTGAATTTGGAAAGTGAGAAAATTAGATGAAGCCTATTCTTGATGTATGTTGTGGAAGTAAAATGTTTTATTTTGATAAAAGCGATCCCAATGTAGTTTTTATGGATTGCAGAGAATTAGAAGATACTCTTTGTGATGGTCGTAAATTAAAAATAAAGCCAGACGTTATAGGAGATTTTCGTAATATCCCTTTTCCTGACAGCACATTTCATTTAGTTGTATTTGACCCGCCTCATTTAATTAAGGTCGGCGAAAATTCATGGCTGGCCAAAAAATACGGAAAGTTGTCTGATACTTGGCCACAGGATTTAAAAAAAGGATTCGATGAATGTATGAGAGTTCTGAAACCATGCGGAACATTGATTTTTAAATGGAATGAACAACAGATAAGGCTGTCAGAAATACTAAAAAATATAGATTACAAGCCTGTATTTGGAAATAAAAGAGCCAGTACGCATTGGCTTGTATTTCTGAAAGGCGGCGGAATAACTTCATAAGCTGCACTGATTGCAATTAGAAAGTGAGGAATAATATGGCAAAGATATTTAGATTTAGCGGATACTTAATTGACCCCAATGGAAGTTGTGATGAAGACGATATTGAACTATCCGTCACAGAAAAATTAGGTATGCTTAGTCAACAGTTGCATATTGAATCTGCTGACATTGGAGAGTGGGATGATGATAACCCATTAAATTATGAGAATTGTGATTTGGCATGTTGCACCCAATACTTCAAATTAGTAGAAAGTGAGGAATAATAAATGGAGAGATTAACACAGACAAGTAATTCTGGTGGAGTTGCGTTTACATTTGACTTAGACATAACTTGTCAGCCGAGTGAAGCAAGAAAAATCCTTAATTTAGCAACAAAATTAAAAGAATACGAGGATTTAGAAGAACAGGGCAGACTTTTGAAACTGCCTTGTAAAATCGGAACAGAAGTCTACAACATTACTTGGTGGGATGATGTTCAGGAAAAAGTAGCAGTAAAAGGAAAGACATATTACCGAACAGTCCATAAGCACAAGGTAACAAAGTCAGCATTCAGTCATTTTGATATAAATAATTTTGGCAAAACAGTATTCCTCACAAAAGCCGAAGCAGAAGCAAAACTGAAAGAATTGAGAGGTGAAGAAAATGGCTCAATGGAATAAAAATACGGTGCCAAAATGTAAGATTAAAAATTGTTCAGATGAAGTTTTGGCAACGGTAGAACGCATAGGATATGACGGAAAACTTTACAGAAGAGTTATTAAGGCTGTGTACTTTCCGCATCATCGTTGCACTATCGAAGATATAGGATGGAGTATGTGTGATGGTGTTCCTGATGATTGGGAATATATAGAAGAGGAAAATACATGGTGGATTCCGCAAGGTTGGTATGAAGTGTGCGATTACTGTGAAGATTATTCCTATTCAGAAATAACAGACAAAGTTACTGCTTGGATGAAGTTGCCTAAACCATATGACCCAAGAGTTAAAGAGTTTGGAGGCTAAGAAAATGATAACAGTTGATGATTTAATAAAAATTCTTGATACAGAAGGAAATAGATATGGCGGTGTTACAGGAAAACCGAGAATATTGAATTTATCTTTAAATGGCAATTTTACTGGCAGTATTGAATCTGTAAAGTTAGATGGTTATGGAGATGGACTTGTTACGGATGTAACGATGGGTATTACTTCGTCTAAATTCACAACAACCAATGCCGACAGGATAAGGAATATGTCGGATGAAGAGTTAGCAGAGTTTATTCGGAAAATGGAATACACTTGCTTTGTAGATTTTATAGGATGTGCAAATAAAGACTGCGGGCAAGGTAAAATTTCTTGTGAAGATTGTCGAGCAAAAGCACCAACAATACTTGAGTGGCTTCAATCAGAAGCGGAAGTTAAAAGAAATGGAGGTCTAAATTATGGTTAGCGAAGAAGAAATGAGGAGTTGTATTCAAGAATGGATGTCACAAGCACTGTGTATTGAAGATTTAGCAAAAATATATGCAACAATTATTAGTGAAACAGATAAACAACTGGCGTATATGAGTGAGCAGATTGCGAAAGAACTCAAAAAGGAGAGTGATTGATATGAGAGAAGTCTATGATAGAGCAACAAAGGCTTGGTTCAGCAGCCATATATGTCAACAGACGACAGTTTGCCGGTGTGAAAAGTGCGGATTGTTTTATAAGCCAAGTTTAGGGCATAAATGCAAAGCAAAGGAGTGATGAAGAATGAATGTAAAATCATATTTACTGCAGATTGAAGTTTTACAGACTAAAATTGAGCAGAAAAAGCAGAGAGCAAAAGATTACCGGGAGCTTGCGTTGACTTCGGGCGGGTTCGATTACAGCAAAGAAAGAGTTCAGACCTCTAACCTCGGCGGGCAGATTGAAAATCCGGTGATTCGATACATAGCACTTGAACAAGAAATCAGCGAAGATGTGTTGAGACTTCAGCAAATAAAAGACAAGATAACAGGAGAAATTCACAATGTCAACAATGCAGATTTTATCAAGTTGTTGTACAAAAAATACGTTGAATGTGAAAGCCTGTGGAGCATTGCTATAAATATGGGATATTCGTATGACCGGATAAGACACATGCACGGAGAAGCTCTGAAAGAATTTGATAAAAAAAATGAAGTTAGCACAAAATAGCACATTCAAGTGTGATATTATGATAGTGTCGAAAATTAAATATGATTCATAAAAAGGAACTGTGCCATTTGCGGTTCCTTTTTGTTTTGCCTGTCAGTGTGCCTTACTCCTCATATCTGACAGGCTTTTTTGTGAAAAGGTGGTGATTGTGATGGCGAAATTAACAGCTAAACAGCGAAGATTCTGTGATGAATACCTGATTGACCTAAATGCCACACAAGCAGCCATTAGGGCAGGTTATTCTGAAAAGAATGCAAGGAATATTGCAAGTGAAAACTTGGCAAAACCCAACATCAAGGCATATATAGATGAACGGATGGCAGAGAAAGAATCTCAGTTGATTGCGACTCAGGATGAAGTCCTGAAGTACCTGACATCCGTATTAAGAGGCGAGAGCCAATCAACAGAGATTGTGGTTGAAGGTACTGGAGACGGATGCAGTGAAGCCCGAACACTAAAAAAAGAACCATCCGAAAAGGACCGGTTAAGGGCAGCCGAACTGCTAGGAAAGCGATATGGATTATATACAGACAAGGTTGAAACAGACGTTGACATGGCCCTGACCGTCAATATAGATTACGGTGATGAAGAATGAATGTGACTGTAAAGATGAATCCGTGTTTCAAAGAAGTAGACCGAAGCACGAAGCGTTATATCGTAATGAAAGGCTCGGCTGGGTCTGGAAAGAGCGTTGACACGGCACAGAACTACATCTTACGACTGATGAAAGATAAAGGCAGGAATCTTGTCTGCATCAGAAAATCGGACATCACCAACCGAGACAGTACATATGCGGAACTGACTGGTGCCATATACCGCATGTTCGGAGATAAGGCAGACCAATATTGGAACATTAAACAAAGTCCGCTGACATTGACGTGTAGAGCCAATGGAAATCAGGTTATCTTCCGAGGGATGAATGATGATAAGCAACGAGAGAAGCTGAAATCAATCACATTCCAGAAGGGAAAGCTCACGGATGTATGGTGTGAAGAAGCAACTGAGCTGACACAAGCAGATTTTGAGATTATAGACGACCGATTGCGTGGTGAGCTTCCTGAAGGGCAGTTCTACCAGATTAGGATGACATTCAACCCAGTGAATAAGAACCATTGGATCAAGAAGACCTTTTTTGACATCCCGGACCCGAATGTGTTGACGCATCACAGTACATACTTGATGAACCGGTTCATAGATGATGCATACCGTGCCCGAATGGAGAGACGAAAGATTGTTGATCCGGAAGGCTACCAGATATACGGTCTTGGAGATTGGGGCGAAATCGGCGGCATTATCCTACATAATGTGGAAATCAGGGAATTATCACAGAACCTTGATGATTATGATGATATTGCAATCGGACAGGACTTCGGATTCAACCATGCGAACGCTATTCTGTTGCTTGGCATCAAGGATGACAACATATACATCCTGAAGGAAGTGTATGTGTTTGAGAAAGAAACATCCGAAATCATTCCTCTTGCGCATGCAGCAGGGATTCCACAGAACAAGGAAATGTGGTGTGACTCCGCAGAGCCCGACAGAATCAAAATGTGGAAGAACGCAGGATATAGGGCAAAACCGGTTGAAAAGGAAAGAACAAACGAAAAGAAGTATCAGACAGCACAGATTGATTGGCTGAAAGGCATTGTTCGCAAGGATAAGGCCATTAAACGTATGATATATATTGACCCATCCTGTACCAACACTATTAAGGAAGTACAGCAATGGAGATGGAAGAAAGATCCGGTTACCGGCGAGTATATGGATGAACCTTTGGCGGTTATGGATGATGCAATGGCGGCGCTTCGATATGGAATAGAACGCTGGCGTAAGATGCGCAAATGGCTGATATAGAAGGAGAAGTGAAATGTTAAAACCTGATGAGATAAAAGTGATTATTGAAAGTGATAAAACATCCGAGCAAAAGTGTTTTGCAAGAATAGGAGAACGATACTATGACGGCGATCATGATATATTGCGGTACAGGATGTTTTACTACAATTCAGATGGCGAGCTCGTCGAAGATAGGACCAGAAGCAATGTCAAAATACCGCATCCGTTCTTCACAGAGCTTGTTGATCAATGCACACAATATGTTCTCTCTGGGGAGCGTATAGTCGTGGCCAATGATACAGCACTGCAGGAGTATATGGATGAGTATTTCAACAACAACGAAAGCTTCATGACGGATTTGGCAACATGCATAGATGATATGCAGATTAAAGGATTTGCATATATGTATGCTTACAAAAGCAAGAAAGATAGAACAGCATTTGCGGCAGCGGATCCGATTGATGTAATAGAAGTGCGGGATAAGGATACGGATGACGGATGCGCCTATACAATATATCACTATATTGACCGTATAGACAAAGGCAGGAAGATAGTAAAGCGGATACAGGTATGGGATGACAAGCAGACATGGTACTATGTCCAAGTGGACGAAGGCGAAATTCTGTTGGATGAGAATGAACCGATAAATCCAAAGCCGCATGTACTCTATACCAAGGACGGGGATAAAACGAAGTCAACATATTTTGAAAACTTCGGATATATACCATTTATCATTGTGGAAAACAACAAGAAAAGGTTTTCATCACTCCGGCCTGTCAAGGCAATAATAGATGACTATGACCTTATGGCATCCAGTCTTTCAAATAACCTGATAGATTTCGATTCTCCGTTATATGCAATCAAAGGATTTCAGGGCGATAATCTGACGGAACTGCAAACCAATCTTAAGACCAAGAAGATGGTTGGACTTGATGAAAATGGAGAAATAGACGTCAAGACAGTAGATGTTCCTTATCAGGCCAGACAGGCAAAGCTGGAACTTGACGAGAAGAATATATACCGGTTTGGAATGGGATTGAATACAGCCGGCTTAAAAGACACATCAGCGACAACAAACATAGCCATCAAGGCAATGTACTCACTGCTTGACTTGAAAGCCAAGAAGGTTGAAAAGAATCTTAAAAAGCTGCTTCGTAAACTTGTGGAAATAGTCGTTGATGAAATCAATAAAATGAATGGCAAGGCATTTCAGCCGGAAGATGTTCATTTTGAATTCACGCACGAAGTCATGAGTAACGCACAGGAAAATGCACAGATTGAATTGACGGAGGCACAGCGGCAGCAGTTAGTGATAAATACAATCATGTCTTTGGCAAATATGTTAGATGACGAGACAATTATCCAATTAATCTGTGATGAATTGGACATTGATTATGAAAAAATCAAGGACAAGTTGCAAAGGGATGAAGAAAAGGATACGGCAGATGCCAAGCAGCTGTTAGATGGAGTTGTGACGAATGAATAAGCGGCAGAAGAAAGTATTGCAAGCACAATTGAATAACGAGGAAGAGGTAATTGCACGGTTAAAAAGTACATATGAGCAGGCTCTTGGCGATTGCGAATCAAAGATACAGGAGTTGTCAATGCGTGCAGACCTTGAGCCGGAGAATATACAGTCAATCATATATCAGAAGCAATACCAGGAAGCAATCAAAGCGCAGTTGGAAGGTGCTCTGGCAAATCTGCAATCAAATTCATATGCAACTGTATCTGACTATCTGACACGGAGCTATCAAGAAGGATATCTCGGAGCAATGTATGATATGCAGGGTCAGGGAATCCCGCTCGTGATGCCGATAGACCAAGAAGCTGTGACAAGAGCAGTAATGCTTGACACTAAACTTTCTACGTCATTGTATAACAGAATGGGCGAGGATGTGAAGATACTTAAGAAAGCTGTGCAACAGGAAGTATCAAGAGGCATTGCACAGGGTATGACATGGAACTATATCGCATCAAATCTTGCACGGAATATGAAGCATACACCGTTTCAGAAGGCTTATAGCAACTCAATAAGGATTGCTAGGACAGAAGGACACCGTATTCAGAATAGTGCAGCATTGGACGCACAGAAGAGGGCGAAAGACCGTGGGGCAGATGTCATGAAACAGTGGGATTCAACCTTGGATGGAAGAACAAGACCTGAACACAGAGAATTAGATGGACAGATACGAGAAGTAGGTGAGATGTTTGAAGTTGCAGGATATAAGGTAGAAGCTCCCGGCCTGTTCGGTGATCCGTCACAAGACTGTAATTGTCGTTGCTGTTTGAATCAGATGGCAAAATGGCTGCTTGATTGCGGAATTGATAAAATGGATAATTTCACAAAAGAAACAGTCAGTTTTGAATCCCCAGAAGAGTATGCGGAGTGGAAGAAAGCATACTGGTCCGACGAGAATATCGCATATATGAATTATGTTACGGACATGGAGAAGAAATACGGCAAAAATTTTGAAACAGTGCTTAATTCCATGACTGATAAGGAATATGAGAGGTATAAGCGGTTACTGGATAATAATCTGATGTTTAGAAAGAAACCAATATCAGAAGGGATGTTTGACACTATTAATAATACAAAGGCAGACTCTATTAGGCCTAGAAATATTATCAAAGATATGTGCAAATCAGATATAGGAAGACAGAGCTTTGAATATATACAGAAAAATCAGGTACCAATTAAACTACTATATGGAATAGATAATCCTGACGGATTGTATGGATACTACGATCCGATGGAGGATGCTGTGGCTATATTCTGCGATAAAACGAAGACTACTAAGAAAACGGCGGAGATTGTAATACATGAAGCAACGCATAGAAAATTAGGTGGAAAGGGAACATTAGCAGAGGAAATAAAATGTTTTGAAGCCGAAGCTATACATCGAAACGGAGAATTGACACAACAAGATAAAGAAGATATAATAAAATTAGTAAGAAAATTGTATCCAGAATTGACTTAAGAAAGTTGGTAAAGTATGTATACAAATAATCCATTAGAAAATTCATTAGAACGTATAAAACGTATGAGAAATGGGGAAAAAATAAAATGTTCACGCTGTAAAGATGGCTACATCTCGGCTGTTGGCAATCCTAAAATTACGAATGTTTTTAAGTGTGACAAATGTGAAACCGGAATAGTGTTGACAGTGGATAGGGAAAGCACTCGGCAGTAGTGATTTTAGATGAAAGTTAAATATATAGGAAAGACAAATGTTTCCTTAACAAATAATAAGGTATAGGAAGTTCAAGCTATTGAAAGTGGAATGTATAGAATAGTTGATGATACAGATGATGATTATCTGTTTGAATCAAGTAAGTTTGAAATAGTGGAAGAATAGAAAGTACTTTGCATAAGCCCGATTATGAAGAAAGTCGGGAAATATATTAAAGAAGCAGACCATGATAAAAACATGGTCTTTTTTAATGCCCGAAAGAAGGTGAATGAGCATGGCAACAATAAGCGGAAACGTGTGCAACACATATGTACATATAGACTTGCTTCTGACTGAAACAGGCACGAACGTGGATAAGAATATATCTACTGTTAGCTGGAAGCTTGTTGGTTATTTGGGAAGCGGGGCTTCATCATCACATTGGTATTCTAACAGCTATCACTCAATCAACGTGAGCATAAATGGCTCAACAGTATATTCATTACCGAATACTAGACAGAAAGCAATCTCAATTGGTACTAACACAAGTGCATCATCCCCGGTGACGATTGCATCAGGAACAACAACAGTGCCACATAATGCAGACGGAAGTAAGACATGTGCATGTTCATTTTCTGTTGTTTACAGATACAACAGTGCCTTTACTTGGAAAGGTTCAGGCAATGTTGGCCTGACAACAATTGCAAGGGCATCACAGCCTTCCTGCATTACCTATCCGAATACAACGCAGAATGTCGGGGCATTGGGTAGTACAATCACTATCCACATGAACTCAAATTCCTCAAATTTCAGACATACTGTGAGATATGCTTGGGGAAATAAGAGCGGAACTATAGCGACTAACGTTCAATATAACTGTCAATGGAAAATACCGCTTGATTTTGCAAATAATATTCCTAGTGCAACATCAGGCTGGGGAACAATTTATGTTGATACATATAACGGAAGTAAGTTGATTGGTACAAAGTCGGTAACGTTTAGAGCAACGGTGACGTCAAGTATGGTTCCTTCCATTAGCTCTATAACCTGTACCGACCCAAAAGGGTATTTATCAAAGTATGGCGGGTATGTTCAGAATAAGTCAACGCTGAAGGTTGTTGTTAGTGCGTCAGGTTCGTACTCTTCATCAATTAAATCATACAAGATTGTTGCAAACGGCGTAACCTATACGGCAAATTCGCCCACCACAGGAGTTTTGATTTCAAGTGGTATAAATACTATCACCGTGACAGTAACGGACAGCAGAGGGCGAACAGTAACTAAAACAACAACTATTTCAGTGCTTGCATACACTTCCCCAACAATCAGCTATCTGACAGCAGGAAGATGCAATTCAGAAGGCACAGCAGATGCAGACGGAGCTTATATAAGTGCTTCGTTTAAAACGGTTGTAACAGCTCTAAACAATAAGAATCACGCAACAGCAAAGCTTGAATATAAGAAAAACACCGAAACATCATGGACAACAGTAGGCACATACACAGCATACAGCCAAACACCAACAAAGATATTTGCTGCCAATATAGATTCATCCTACAACATCAGGGTTACAGTAAATGATGATTTTTCATCAGCGACTTATGAAAAGTCTGTCGGAACTGTTTTCACATTGATAGATTTTAGAAATACCGGAAAGGGTATTGCACTTGGCAAGGTATCAGAAGAAGACCTGCTTGATGTGAATATGGACACAAGGTTCAGAAAGGCTGTTAGAAGCGAGGATGATGTTATTGCAGGGTTAGGAACAAGTAATCAAACTTCGTTATATGGTAAGGCAAACAAAAAGTGGATATCAATCGGAAACGCTACTCAAGGTAACAAGATACATATCCCACAATCAGTATATGATATTGCTTATGAATATTATATCGTTGTTAAAACATCCCACGGAGCAACTTTTCCTTTTTACGTTTCATACAATGATGTTAAAAAAGATATGATAAACGGTTACTATTATTCATCTAGTTATTATGCAACAGTGAGAATAATGTCAACATCACGAACGGATAAAGATGGATTTGACATGTCACTTAACATGGCATGGACTAAAGAGCTGTATAACGGACAGGCATCCACTTTTGAAATATATATATATTATAGATAAATAAAAAGGAAAGGCGAAAGAATGAAAGCAATAATTAACGAAAAAATGTATGACACAACGGCTTCTTCTGTAATATTCGCAGACGGAACAGAAGCACTTTTTAAGACAAAGAATGGGGCGTACTTCAAGACCTCGGTTGACGGAATCACACCACTTTCAGACGAGGAAGCTAAAAAGTGGCTTGGCGTGGTTGACGCAGATGCATATATTAAAGAGTTCGGAACTGTAGAATCCGCTTAATAATTGTCAAAAGAGCATCCGACAAGGGTGCTTTTTTTATACAAAAAATTATGAAAGGAGAAAGGGTGATGTACGGAATAATTGCTGCATTAATCACAAGCGGAGTGGGGCTTGTCGGGATTATCATTACTAATGTAACGAGCAATCACAAAGTTGAGAACACACTCAAAACATCACAGGCGGTCACAGATTGCAAGATTGATGAACTGACAAGAGAGGTTAGGGAACACAACAATTTTGCGAAAAGAATGCCTGTTGTAGAAGAACAGATCAAGGAAATCAATCATAGAATTGAGGATTTAGAAAGGAAGAAATAACATGGAAAACATAATAGGAAACATCACAATGGTTTTAACAGTGATAGGTGTTATTGCATTTATCACAAGCGTAATCACGCAGGTGACAAAGGAATGGAAGGTCTTTAATAAGATTCCAACAGCAATTCAGGTATATATAACAGCACTTATTATCACAGTAATAAGCATAGTTGTGTATCTGCAGGTAAAAGGCTTCAAAATAGTGTGGTATTACATTGTAGGAGCGATTATATTGAGCTTCTTTATATCATTTGTGACAACGAACGGTTGGGAACAGTTAAAGACATTATGGGACAGATTGAAATATAAAAAAAGAGGTGATGAATAATGCCAAAATATACGGCAAGATTGACAACCCCGGCAAAGACAGACCGCCATTATTACAGTAATGACAACGCTTTTTTCAGAAGCGGTTTTGGTATGCCTAATTGCACCGCATACGCACACGGCAGATTTGCCGAAATAACAGGCAAATTCCCGAAAATGTACGGCAATGCGGAAGATTGGTGGGACGAAGCAAAAAAGGCAGGATATGAGACAGGGCAGGTTCCTAAATTGGGTGCTATTTGCGTATGGAAAGCAGGCCAGACACATAATAGTGTAGACGGAGCGGGTCACGTTGCTATTGTCGAACAGATAAAAGCCAACGGAGACATTGTGACAAGTAACAGTGCATGGAAAGGCTTAGAGTTCTACACGCAGGAAATTACAAAAGCATCAGGATATATGTATGCAAGCAATAGACAGTTCCTTGGCTTTATTTACTGTGGAATTGAGTTTGAAATGGACATATCAAGCACCACAGGAAGTGTTGTGGCAGGGAAGGCGGTCATTTTGAAGAATACATCATGTTATTCATCAGAAAGTGCCAAAACTGCCTATGGTGTCAAGTCAGGCACATTCTATCTGTGGGATAATGTGGTTAGGTCAGGAAGAATCAGAATCACCAATTCCTCTTCAAGGGTAGGTGTGGCAGGACAGGTCACATGTTGGATTGCGATTGCTGATGTCGGATTGAGTACAGGCACAGCACCAACACAGCAGATAACACCGGCAATCAAGGCAGGTACAGCATACACATTGAAAGATGTTCCGGTGTATTCATCTGAATCGGGTGCTTCAATCGGAAATCGGTCAGGAATCTATCGCACATGGGATTCAGTTGTTAAGAATGGTAGAATCCGAATGACCAACAGTATATCAAGGGTTGGTGTTTCTGGGCAGGTCAGCTTTTGGGTTGACGTAAAAAAACTTAAATAAGTTATTTTAGGATATTCAGAAATGGATGTCCTTTTATATTGTCCAAACGGCTTATGACATAAAAACTGTGACGAACAACTAATAACTCCGGCAAGAGTGATAACTGCCAGTGTGGCTACGATTAAAGCCAAGAAAGGATAGAACAATGGAATTAAAGGAACTGTTAGGAGAAGAACTGTATAAGCAGGTACAGACAAAGATTGACGAGAAGAACAGCACAGAGGCAGATAAGCTTAAGCATGTAAGATATGCAGATCTGTCTGAGGGCAAATATGTCAGTAAAGAGAAGTATGATTCAGAACTTGAGAAGCTTAATGGACTGATTACCGGCAAAGACACGGAAATCGGGAATGCAACAAAGCTCATTGAGGAGCTTAAGAAGGCTTCCAAGGGAGATGAAGGCATGCAGCAGAAGATTTCAACGTATGAAACGGAGAACGCAAGGCTCCAGAAAGAACTTGAAGAGACAAAAATCAATGCAGCCATTAAGGTGGCTCTGCTTGAGGCTCATGCAGTCGATTCTGATTACATGACATATAAGATTAAGACTGGTCTCAAAGAGAAGAACGAAGAGCTGAAGCTTGATGATGATGGCAACATCAAAGGTTGGGATAACATGCTCACGTCACTCAAGACACAGTTTCCGACTCAGTTCACAGCTTCATCCGGCTCAGATGATGGTCAGAAGCACATCATTGAGAACAGGTTGCCAGGCGGCAATCCTGGCAATAGCAATGCCGAGCCTAAAAATTTAGCAGAGGCATTAAAACAGAAATATGATGGTAACAACCAGTAATAATTGAAAGGTAAGGTGAACAATATGGCAGCACAGACATTAGAAGAAATTAAGAAAGGTATGAGTGACAAGGTATTCTCACAGATTGTGGATATCTTCCTCAGACATTCAACAGTACTTCAGATGCTTACATTTGATGACTGCGTATCAGCATCAGGCGGTGGCTCAACAATGAAGTACAAGTATCTCAGAAAGGTACTTCCTGCAACAGCAGAGTTCAGAAAGATAGGCGGTTCTTATACTGCTTCAACAGCTACCAAGCAGGAGTGCGAGGCTAATCTTGCAATCATGGGTGGAGCTGTTCAGATGGACAGGGTGCTCAACAGAATAGCCGGTAACTTCGACAACATGGCATATCAGATAGAAGAGCATATCAAAGCGGTCGTGAACCTCTTCCATTATACAATGATTAATGGAGATGCAACCACAACAGCTTCGGGAGATCATCCGGAGTTCCAGGGACTTGATTCTATGCTTGCTGGAACAACAACAGAGTATGGTACAGACAAGGCCATTGATTTGTCAACTATTACGGCAATCAAATCCAATGCAGATGAGTTCTACGAGGCGCTGAGCCTTCTTGTTAAGACAACAGCTGCTGATGCAGTACTCATTAATACAGAGATGATCACTAAAATTCAGACTGTTGCCCGTATCCTTGGATACAAGACAGAGAGCGAGGAAGCATTTGGAAGACGTATAACTACAATTGACGGAGTAAAGCTTGTCGATATGCAGGATTATTACACTGTAAGCGGAAGTGCAGCAACTGCCGGTCATGTGGTTAAAAAAGGACTTTCAAGGACTATTGCAAGCGCAAGCTCCGCAACAACAGGACTTACAGATATTTATGCTGTTAAATTCGACGTTAATGACGGATTCCACGGAATCAGCCTGAATGGCGGTTCTGTAATTGATCAGTATCTTCCAAACTTCAATGAACCGGGTACGGTTAAGGACGCTGAAGTTGAGATGATCGCAGCTACAGTACTTAAGAATACACAGCACGCTGGTGTTCTCAGAAATATCAAAATTGCGTAAGAAAGGATAAGGTGATGAATATGACAGCGAAGGAAACGAAGGAAACGAAGACAATGGAGCAGGCGGATGTTGCTGTAGAATCTGCAGCAGTAAAGCAGGCGGATGTTGCTGTAGAATCTGCAGCAGTAAAGCCTAAGAGCTGGATTGTATCAGTTATTAATGGTTCTACATATTGCGGAATAGGTGCCGGTGGTGTACAGTTCGCTAATGGCAGAGCTGAAATCACATCTAAGCGTATGGCTGACTGGTTCAAGGAACATGGAGGATATAATGTCATTGAACAGTAGTAAGGCGGTGATCTTATTATGATTATGACTGTGAATCGACTGAAAGAGTTGATTGATACCGGTTCAGAGAAGGATAAGGTGCTTGAAGCTAAGCTTCAGGCACTGGAAATCCTGATAAGGAAATATACCAACAATAACTTTCAGAATCGAAGCAGAAGAATCAGGTGTGATGTATCATCCGAAGTCGGATTGATGTGTGCATCATCATTATTCAAGGTGGGGGACACTGTTCAGTTGTCAGAATCGGCTTATAATAGCGGTCTGTATATAATTGACAGTATAGACTTTGATAATGGCTGTATGGGGCTGAATGAGAGATTAACGGCTGAATCAGATGTGCTTGTCACAAAAGTTGAATATCCTATGGATGTGCAGATGGGTGTTGTGAATATGCTTTCATGGGACCTGAGCAACAGGGATAAGGTCGGAATTCAGTCAGAAACGATCAGCAGACATTCTGTGACCTACTTTAACATGGATGGTGATAATTCCACTATTGGTTATCCGAAATCCCTTGTCGGCTTTCTGAAGCCTTATATGAAAGCGAGATTTTAATATTATGATTAGTGGCAATACAACAGCGGAAATCATAGTGCGAAACACTGTAAAGAACGAAATAGGCGGAACGTCAAAGACGTGGACAGCGGTTCAGAATGTAAAAGGCTGGCTTGACCTGACAGGCGGGGACAGCAAATACACCACTTTTAATGCTAAGATTCAGGAAAGCACACATGTATTTCTATGTGATTATGTTCCTTTGGATGCAAGAATCAAGGCAGAGAACAGCAGGCTTGTTGTTAACGGTAAGATATATGATGTGCTTTTAATTGATGACCCAATGGAACTGCACAAGCAGCTTGAAATATATCTGAAATACACCGGAGGACAGTGATATGGCGGATAATGTTGAATTTAAAGATTACAGCATTGAAGTAAAAGGAAAAATCAATGATGCCCTTATTGCTGCCCTTATTGAAGCTTCAGGAGAAATCGTATCACAGACAGCAAGAAATTCAAGGGTGGACACAGAACAGACTAAAGGTTCATTTGAATATGTTGTTGATGAAGAGAAACTTGAATCCACAGTCGGAAGCCCTTTAGAAAATGCAATATGGGAAGAGTTTGGAACAGGTATTCATGCTCTAAACGGTGATGGCAGGAAAACAGCCTGGCACTATAAGGATAAAAAAGGCAACTGGCATACCACAACCGGAAAGAAAGGCACAAGGGCATTTTTCAGAGCTTTTCAAAAGCTGAAGAATCCGATTATTAAGATGTTTGAAAGTAAGATGAAAGGGTTAAATTGATGCAGAATGCAGAAAGAAACATTGAAATTTATTAGTGATGCATTGACATCCGCAGGGATTCCGTATGAATACGAGGAATTCAATTCATCAATTGAATCCCTGAATCGTTATTGGGTAGGCGAATATTCAGAAACAGAGCCAATGTCAGAAGACGGGCTTGAAGAAGCAACATTCATTCTGACAGGCTATGCGAAAGAAGATATGCTTATTCTTGAAAATGATAAAAAGACAATTAAAGACTTATTTCCAACAATAAGTGGAAACCGGGCAATCTTTGATAATGGTTCAGGGGTTGCCATTTTTTATACAAACAGTTTCCCTGTACCAACAGGGGATGATTTCATTAAGAAATTACAAATTAATTTAACTATTAAAGAATGGATGGTGAACTAATATGGCAGTAGCAGGAAAACATGGTATTACAGCAGATACACCAAAAAACATATTATTTGGTGCCGGAACTATTCACAAGGGATTGAAGTACACTGCAGGTGCGAGCGGTGGAAAGGGTTCTTGGAACTTTAATGAATCAATCATTGGTGCAACCAATGGCGGTTCAAAACTTGCAATTATTCCTGAATTTTATGATGTGACTGTGGATGGGGCAAATGTCCTTGTTAAGGGTCTTAAAAAGAAGATTGGTGAAACAGCATCAATGGACATCAACCTTGCTGAACTTACAAAGGACATTATCAAGGCAGCCGCAATCGGTGCTGATGGAACTTCAGAAGATTCAACGTTTGATCTTATTGAGTCAAAGACAGACATTTCAGAAGGTGACTACTGGGAAAACATTGCCTTTGTTGGCGAAACAATGGATGAAAGAAAGGTCATTGCGATTCTTGAGAATGCTATATGCACATCCGGTTTTAACAGCGAGGGAAAGAACAAAGAAGGTTCAGTGGGTGCGTACACATTTGCATGTCATGCCGACATCACCTCTGATCTTACCAAACTTCCTTGGAAGATCTACTATCCAAAGGATATTGCATAAGAAGGTGAAGGAATATGAAGGTCAATGTAATTAAAGAATTTGTTGACCGCCACACAGGGGAACTGCACACAGTTGGCAGTTCCTTTGAATGTGGGGAAAACAGGTTTAGAGAAATAGGAGAAGCAGGCCAATATGTTGAGCCTGTGGTTATTGATAAAGAAGACACAAAGCGGTTAAAAGGAAAGGAATATAAGAATGAGCGAAACATCAGTTGAAACAATCGAAGAAATCAAAGAAGTAAAAGAGGATGCAATCATTGAAAACCCATATCCACTTAGGAAGTTATCAAGTAAAGATGTATTTATCTTTTCAACTATTCTGAAACAGATTGGATATGCAGAACTGAAGGAGTGCTTCCATTCAGCGGAAGTCAAGAAACTTATCGCAAAGATGCCGGGTGCCGCAAAGATGCCGGGTGCAATTGATGAAATCGGGCTTTCAATCATGCTTGATATATCAACAGTGGTGATTTCCAACCTTGCAAGTGCAGAAGAAAGCATCTATCAGCTTTTATCGAATTTATCAAGCAAACCAAAGACAGAAATCGCAAATCTTGATGCCGAAGTATTCATGGCAATGATTGTGGATGTATTCAAGCAGGATGGATTCAGAAATTTTTTCAAGGTTGTTTCAAAATTGTTCAAATAGGTGACATCATGTTCATGGATTTGCTGTTTAAAAGATATTCAAATCCATATGAACTGATGGACCAGATGATTTTATGTGGAAGATTTCTTGATTTTATTTGCGAATTTGTTGAGATAACAAATGATGATTTGTTATGGGAATACTATCTTCATTATCCATTTCTTGAAGTGTCTTATGATGAGTTTAGACGGAGACTTGGATTTGGGAATGATGAACCACAGCCAAAATCCAATCTTGAAGCAACAGTAATACAATCAATGAACATCCTGGACAACTTTGTCCCGGATGGCTAAAAAGGCTGATATTTTCAGCCTTTTTTATTTTGAAAAGAAAAGGGTGTGAACCTTATGGAATTATTTAAGATATTAGGAACTATTGCAATAAGTGGGGCTGAAAAAGCGGAAAAAGATACAGAAAAAGTGTCTGATGCATCACAGAAGTCTGCAAAAAAAATCGGTGAAGCATTCAAAACGGTTGGAAATACCTATGAAGCAATAGGGAAAACGATTGTTAAAATGGCAAAAGTAGGTGTGGCTGCGATTGGAACAGTATCAACGGTGGTGGGGGCTTTGACTAAGTCAGCAGTTGAAAATTACGCTGAATACGAACAGCTTGTCGGCGGTGTTGAAACACTTTTCAAAGATAGTGCAGACAGGGTTGTTGAATACGCTAACAATGCGTATAAGACTGCCGGGCTATCTGCTAATGAGTATATGGATACCGTGACAAGCTTTTCTGCGTCACTGTTACAGTCATTAGACGGAGACACGGCAAAAGCTACCGAATCAGCCAATATAGCAATTACAGATATGGCGGATAATGCCAATAAAATGGGCACCGCCATGGAATCAATTCAGAATGCATATCAAGGTTTTGCAAAGCAGAACTATACCATGCTGGATAATTTGAAGCTTGGATATGGCGGAACAAAAGAAGAAATGATTCGATTACTTGAAGATGCCGAAAAGATTTCAGGAATTAAATATGATATATCGTCTTTCGGTGATATTGTTGATGCTATTCATGTTGTACAAACCGAAATGGGGATAACAGGTACAACGTCAAAAGAAGCAGCAACCACTATTCAAGGTTCTATATCGTCAATGAAGGGTGCATGGACTAATTTCGTTACCGGAATGGCTGATGAATCACAGGATTTTGGTACTTTAGTTAATAATGTGATTGATTCTGTATTAACAGTTGCATCTAACCTTGTGCCGAGGATAATGGAAACGTTACCACGGCTTATAGACGGTCTTTCACAGTTAGCGCAGAAAATAGTTCCTTACATCCCTCAGCTCCTGAAAACATTGGTTCCGTCAATTGTAGACGGGGCGAAAAGATTATTGAATGATGTCACTAATCAATTACCTGACTTATTAGAAACAATTCTTCCCGGATTTGGTGGAGAATTAGGAAAGAATATTGTTAAATTTATAAACACGTTTAAGTCGATATTCAGCAAAATCATTCCTATGCTGCAGAATTTTGGAAAGAAGATATTGCCTGTCATATCACAGGCCCTTGATAAAATTTTACCAGCTTTTGAGAAAATTATTGAAAACTTACTGCCACCATTGGAAGACATATTAGATACCATTATTCCGGTTCTTTTGAATTTAATAGATGTAATCTTGCCGCCATTGGAGGAGCTGCTTCCAATGATAATGGATGCTTTATCTATGATTTTAGAACCATTGGCGGAACTTGTAGAAGCAATATTGCCACCACTTCAAAGCCTGCTTGATATACTTCTCCCAATTCTTTCGGGCTTTTTGGATGTGTTGCAGCCAATTCTTGATGTTGTTGTTTCACTTCTTCAACCAATTCTTGACCTTGTCGGACAGGGATTGAATGCACTTGCTGAAGCTTTTGGTTTTGCAAAAGAAAAGACTGATGCAGCGGTTCAGGCTGCAAGGGATGAAGCAGATGCCATGCGTGATATGAGAGACGCAGCGAATGAAGCAAGGGATGCAATAGATCAGAAAGCTGAAAAAGAACTTGCAAACGTTTCGACAGTAGAAAGCCTATGGCAGGAATTACAGAACTTAGCAGATGAACAGGGTAATGTTTCCGAAAAAGACAGAGCAAGGGCAGAGTTCATAACAGGGCAGTTGTCTGAAGCACTTGGAACCGAGATTCAGTGGACCGGTAATCAGATTCAGAATTACAAAGACTTACAGGAAGAAATTGATAAGACAATTGAGAAAAAGAAAATAGAAATTCTTCTTGAAGCGTCCGAAGAAAAATATAAAACTGCTATTCAGAATAGGACAGAAGCAGAAAACAATTTGAATGAAGCATCACAAAGAAGGGCAGATGCCTTTGCAAAACTGACAGAACTTGAAGAACAGAGTGTTGATAAAAGTTCCGAAGCGTGGAAAAATGCACAAGCAACAGCGGCAGCAACGCAGGAAGCCTTTCTTAATGCACAGAATATTGTTGGTGAGTATTATGCCGATATATCACAGTACGAAACAGCGCAAACTTTGATAATGCAGGGCGAAAATGAAAAAGCACTTGAACTGCTTGATAAGAAAGGACAGGCTTTTCAGGCTGCTTCTGATTTAGCTTCCAAGTCAGCAGATGAACAAAAAGCAATTCTTGAAAAGCAGATGGAAGATGCAGCGGTCAATCTCTCAAATCAGGTTGAATTGTATAAAAAAATGTCAAAGAACTGTACTGATGAAGAACGTGAAATGTATGAGAAGAACCTGAAAGAAGCACAGGACTATTTCACAAAAGCTTCACAGGAATATACAAAAGCAGGTGGCGAAATCGGCGAAAACTTCTTCAAAAGCATGAGCAGCAAGCTGACATCATGGCAGTTTGAATCTGTTGGAAGTTATATGATTCAGGGTATTGCAAATGGTGCGGAGGGCAATAAAGTTACTCTTATGCAGAAACTCGGTAAAATAATGAATGAAGCATTTTCTTTCGTGTATTCAAATGGAACTTCGGGAAAGACTTCAAGAAATACTTCAACGTCATCTTCATATAAGACACCTCATCTTGCAAAAGGCGGTGTCCTTAAGAGGGGACAGATAGGATTTCTTGAAGGAGACGGAGATGAAGCTGTTGTTCCACTAGAGAAGAACACCGGATGGATCAATAAACTTGCCGATAAGCTAAATAATAGTGGCGGTAATGATGTTGTTGGCAAGATTGATGAACTTATCAAAGCCATCACATCAATGAATATTGTACTTGACACTGGAACAATGGTTGGCGAAATGGCACCTGCCATGGATGCACAGCTTGGTGATATTTACTCAGCCAAAGAAAGGGGCCGATAAATGAATCAAATTAAATTTGAAACATACAAAAGCTATGATGATTTAAACCTGATATGCACTAAAAAGACAATTGGAAGTCCTGCTGTCAAAACAGCAATAGTTGAAATCGAGGGCGGTGATGGTGTTCTTGATTACACTGAATTTTTTGGTGATGTAAAATACAACAACCGCCAATTGAATTTTGAATTTGAATCAATAGTAGCACAATCGCAGTTCCCGGAACTGTATTCTGCAATATTGGATGCACTACACGGGAAAAAAGTCCAAATTGTTCTTGATGAAGATCCTGACTTCTATTATGTGGGAAGACTTGAAGTATCAGATTTCGCAAATGAAAGAGGAATTGGAAGCATCAAGATTGATTGTGACTGTGAACCTTACAAGTATAAGAAGAATAAAACAGTGGTGTCACAGGCTGTCAGTGGTTCTACAACCATTACACTTCCAAACCTTAGAAAAAGAGTTGTGCCAACCATTACAAGTGATGCAACAATGACATTTGCTTTTGGTAAAAAAACAATACAGCACAGCGCAGGCACATTCATTATCCCGACTTTGGAACTTGTCGAAGGCACTAATACAGTAACAGTTACCGGAACAGGTAATGTTACATTCACTTATCAGGAAGGAAGGCTGTAGGACTATGTATGAAGTATACTGCGATAGTTTTCTGTTGTATTCGAGCACGATAGAAAATTTGAAAATAATAAAACCAAAGGTGTCGCTTGAAGATAACAAGACAGGGTCATTCACCTTCACTATATATCCGGATCATCCGTATTATGATGTAATTAAGAAGCTGACATCTATTGTGACAGTATATCAAGATGATTATCTGCTATTCCGGGGAAGGGTGCTTAATGAAGAAATAGGATTCTACAATGAAAAGTCAATCACTTGTGAGGGTGAATTGGCTTTTTTACTGGATTCAATTCAAAGGCCATATAATTACAAAGGAAGTATAACAGGCTTCCTGAGTCAGCTTATAACAGCTCACAATTCACAAGTAGATAAATCAAAACAATTTACCCTTGGCAATGTCACTGTGACGGATCCAAACAACACCATTACAAGGTCGGATATTAATTACACAAAGACATGGGAAGTGATAGACAAGAAGCTGATTGCCCTGTTAGGCGGTCATATAATTGTAAGACATCAGAGCGGTGTGAACTATATTGATTATTTGGCAGACTATACAGCCATATCCAATCAGAAAATCGAATTTGCAAAGAATTTGCTTGATATGGAGCGAAAACGCAAGGGACAGGATATCATAACAGCATTAATTCCCCTTGGTGCAAATTTAAAGGATGCTGAAGGAAATGAGACAAAGGAAAGGCTGACAATCAAATCAGAAAATGGCGGTCTTGATTATATTACGGATGCTGATGCAGTGGCACAGTATGGGCTTATATTCGGAACAAACATATGGGATGATGTAACAGTTGCATCAAACCTTCTGAAGAAGGGCAGAGCATATCTTGCGAGCCTGTCAAGTGCTATTGATACACTTGAACTATCGGCAGCAGACCTTGCAGGTATTGAAGAAAATATCAATTCGTTCCACCTTGGCACTTATGTTAGGGTAACAAGCAACCCGCATGGAATAGATCAGAATTTCAGAGTTACAAAGCTGCAGATTGACCTTATGAATCCGGCTGCAAATAAGTTAACGTTAGGCGGAACAATCAAGACATTGACAGGGAATATGACACAGGTGCTTGATGTTAAGAATGGCAAAGATGGCAAAGACGGAAAAGACGGCAAGGATGGTGCAGACGGCCAGAATGGAAAGGATGCAGCCATTCAGAGTGACACACCGCCGACAGATACATCAATGCTGTGGCTTGATACATCCCTGAATCCACCATTACTGAAAAGATATGCACCTGAATATCAACTTTTAATTGCAGAGCCTTCAGATTGGGCTTCCAATTATACAACATACTTCATTTTTAATTCAAAAACAGGTGCATATTCAGCAGTAACAGGAACCACAACCCCGGCATGGGTGGAAGATACCTACTATCAGTATGTTAATTGGGTGACAGTAAATGACACCACACAGGCATTTTACTTAATGGAAAAGAATGTTTCATCCGAGATATCAAAGTCAGAAACAAACATAATGTCTAAAGTGTCGGAGGAATATTATTTGAAAGACGAGACCGATTCATTAATTTCCTCTGTAAGCACTACTGTTGAGCAGAATAAGAATTCAGTTGATATTTTGTTCAATCAGTATTTGGCAGACCTTGAAGCACTGGCACAGGGAACAGATGCAAACTTTGAAGAAATCAAGAAATACATCCGATTCATTGATGGAAAAATCCTTCTTGGTGAAGTTGGAAATGAACTTGAATTACAGATTGCAAATAATAGAATATCATTCCTTCAGAGTAATGCAGAAGTGGCTTATTTCAGCAATAATAAGCTATATGTCACAGACGGTGAATATACCAATTCATTAAGGCTTGGACAATTTGCTTTTCTGCCAAGAGAAAACGGAAACTTGTCATTTAAAAAATTAACATAATGAAAGCATTTTGCTACAATATCCAACATCAATGTGCCAATTCTTCTGTAGCAATATCGGTAAGAACCCCTGCAACCTGCCTGTCACCTATTGAATAACGCTGTGACATATATCGCATGCTTGCACCTGCCTCACCATCCGGTCCACCGTACTGGCTTATTATCAAAGCCGCGGTATTGGCATCAGGAGTTTTGATGTTAATCGGAAACTCAAGTCTTTTTTCATAAATCCACATATCAGCACGCTCCTTCCCAAGGCCATGGGGTCGAAATCCAGGTCCAGTAATTATCAGATGTTACCTGGGTAATGGTAAGAGGTCCGTATCGTCTGGTATATTCGATTACTAAAGAATTGTAAGTGTCCCTGAGGGAAGAATATGTCATAAGGGAATCAGTATCTTTTGGGTGGGTATCCAGATACAGACCAAGGTCTGTAATTGCAAAACCATATTCCATGATTTTTTTCATAAGCTCTTTGCTGTCCATAATTTTATTATTCATTTTTTGCACCCACACTTTCCGATGTAAGGTTTATCAAGCGCAGGGTAAATGGTTCCCTTTGTTAATGCAGTACAGATATCATAGGTAGGACAGTTAAACGGCTGATTGTGAACGAATGCAATTGCAAGATAATCACATTTGTCAGACACGTTATGACCGGTGTTGTACATTTGCATGATTATAACCTTTCAAATATGTTATATTACAGATTATGCGGAAGGGGGAAAAAGGTTAATATTGGAAATAAAAAGAAAAGAGCAGTACAAAAACAAACAGGTGTCTGTGACACCTGTTTGTAATAAGGATATATGTGGTTATCTCAGAGTTAAAACTCTAAATAAGAGGGGACAAAATGTTGAGTATTATCTCAACTATTTACAAATAAAGTTTAATCTTAATCTGAATATTATTCAATGATTATTTTTCGACAATAGTGAACAACTGAACCTGGTGAATTGTCGAATCACATAAGGTTTTTAAATGTATACTCATATATATTCTGACATTCTGATTTCCATTTGTTGCACATGGATTCGGCTAAGCCCTCGTCGGGAACAGCAAGAGTGAGTTCTATTAAAGGGGCGTTGTTTTCTTTAACAATACAATGTACGGCATAATCACCATTTGTAGTTTTGTAATAGTCCGCAGTTGTATTGGCAGTCTGTTTAAGTTCATATCTGTTATCACGGAGAAAAGAGTCAATTTCGTTTTTTATGTCATCTGATATTTTACTGCCGAAGAAGTCTAGCATTTCTTTACCTTTCGGAGTTATGGAATAACTTGTATTACTGCTTGTTACAGATACATTAATCAGTTCATCCTCCTGAAGATTACTTATTATAGTAAGTACCGTAGTATAATCGGTATAACCATTATTGGTAAAAAAATCCATTATTGTGGCATTTGTTAAAGAAAAATCTACCTTATTCAACATATATAAAGTCATTAATTTGTATAATATAGCTGCTTCAACTGCCATGTCTGTATTCCTTTCCTTGGTATGTATTTCTGTTCTTGAATTCACGGGATATATTATTAAGAACATTTTTTTTATCGGCACTCCACGTCGGAGCAATAAGCAGATTTTTGGGACCGTCACCTGTGACTCTGTGGATAACAAAATGGGGTGGAAGTATTTCAATCATATTAACAACGGTCTTTACATATTCAGCCAAAGACAGCTCTTTGAACTTTGAAGAATAATAATCATCTGCAAGGTCAGTATTTTTTAATACATGTAGAAGCTGTATCTTAACACCATTAATATTAAGGTGGGAAAGATATTTTGCACAGGCAAGGTTATCATTCGTATTTTCACCCGGCAGCCCCACTATAACATGGACTACAATAGGAATATCCACATCGTTAAGCCTTGCAACGGTATCCTCAAAAACAGCAAGCGGGTAACCCCGCCTTATATATCGGGCAGTGGTTTCGTTAATTGTCTGAAGACCAAGCTCAATCCATACCGGCTTTATGCGGTTAAGTTCTGCTAACAGTTCAATTATATCATCTTCAAGACAGTCAGGTCTTGTCGCAATGGATAAACCACATATTCTGTTATCCTGTATGGCTTCCGTAAATATTTTTTTTAGTCTGTCAACGGGAGCATACGTATTGGTAAAGGCTTGAAAATATGCGATATAACTGTCTCCTGCGTATTTTTTTGAAATCTTTTCAATCCCATAATCTATCTGATTTTTAACAGACAGCAAAGAAGAGGAGGCGAAATCACCGGAGCCTCCTTCACTGCAAAAAATACATCCTCCGGTGCCGATACGCCCGTCCCTGTTAGGACAGGACATACCGGCATTGAGGGATATTTTGTATACTTTATGGCCAAATAATTCTTTGTAATAATCATTGACTGAATAATAATAGCCGTTCATTTTAGCGGATATTGTCTTTTACTGCTTTGCTTACAACGTCTGCGACTCTTGGGTCAAATGCCTCAGGGAGAATGTTGTTCTCATTAAGGTCTTTTTCATCAACAAGACTTGCGATGGCATTAGCGGCAGCTAACTTCATATCTTCTGTTATCTGTGCAGCTCTTCCTTCCAAAGCACCTTTAAAGATTCCAGGAAAAGCAACAACGTTATTAACCTGGTTAGGAAAATCACTTCTGCCTGTTCCGACGATTTTAGCACCGGCAGCCTTAGCTTTGTCAGGCATGATTTCAGGAACAGGGTTAGCCATGGCAAAAAGAATGGAATCCTTATTCATAGAAGCAACCATTTCTTCTGTAACAATGTTAGGTGCGGAAACACCAACAAAAATATCTGCACCTTTAAGTGCATCAGCAAGGGAACCGTGTTTCTTTTCAAGGTTGGTAACCTCTGTCATTTTTTTCTGCATCCAGTTAAGACCTTCAGAGTCAGAGGAAAGAATACCTGATTTGTCACACATGGTAATATTTTTAAAACCATATGTAAGCAGAAGCTTTGTGATTGCAACGCCTGCGGAACCTGCACCATTGATAACGACTTTACATTCTTCTTTTTTCTTGCCTGTAACTTTAAGGGCATTAATGATACCTGCCAGAACAACAATTGCGGTACCGTGCTGGTCATCATGGAAAACAGGTATATCAAGTACTGCTTTAAGTCTTTCCTCAATTTCAAAACATCTTGGAGCTGAAATATCCTCAAGGTTAATGCCGCCGAATGCAGGAGCTATATTGATAACTGTTTTGATAATTTCTTCCGTGTCCTGAGTATCAAGGCAGATTGGAACTGCGTTTACATTACCGAATTCTTTAAAAAGAACTGCCTTGCCCTCCATAACAGGCATGGCTGCGTATGGTCCTATATTACCGAGCCCCAGTACGGCACTTCCATCTGAAACAACGGCAACGGTGTTAGACTTGATTGTGTATTTATATGCCTGTTCCTTATCTTTTGCTATGACTTTACATGGTTCTGCAACACCCGGAGTATATGCAAGGGCAAGATCTTCCCTTGTGCGGATTGCACACTTGCTTACTGTTTCGAGTTTGCCATGCCATTGTTCATGAAGCATAAGAGCTTTTTCATTGTTTGTCATTTTATTCATCCTTTTCTTATTACTTTTTTATCAATTTATAACATATTGTATCACGCAATTTTTTTTAAGTAAATAAAGACTTTACATTGATGTTTATCTGGTTGTATAATCATTTCTATCTGGATGATCTGATTATTCTGAATACCCCCAACAATTAAGATGAATATTATAGGGTAATGACAATAATGGAAAGGAATGGCATGATACATATTTATGGATAATATGTACATACTGATTATTTGATGATAATGAAAGAAAAGCTTCAGACTTTACCACTTACAACATTGAGGGAAATTGCTAAAGATAAGAATATTAAGGGGACCAGCACGATGAAGAAGGCAGAACTTATTGAAGCATTGCTTGCACTTCCTGAGAATGAGTCAGGAAATGACAGGAATGACAGAAGCGATAAGCATACAGTTAAGACCGGTACAAGCGATGATACTGTGAAACAGGAATATGATCCCGAACTTGTGGACACTTCATCGGAAGCTAACGGAATACTTGAGGTACTTGCGGAAGGTTATGGATTTATAAGATGTGCCAATTATCTTCCGGGAGAAAATGACGTATATGTGTCACCTGCTCAGATTAAAAGATTCGGACTTAAGACAGGTGACGTTATTATAGGTAATAAGAAGATTAAGAACCAGGGAGAAAAGTTCAGTGCTCTTCTTTATATAAAATCAGTCAACGGTTATTCCGTTGCTGAGGTGATGAGAAGACCTTCTTTTGAGAAGCTTACACCTATATTTCCTAATGAACGTCTTCATATGGAAATATCTTCAAGCAGTACGGCTATGAGGATTGTTGATCTGATTTCACCAATAGGAAAGGGACAGCGAGGAATGATTGTTTCCCAGCCTAAGGCAGGTAAGACCACATTGCTTAAGCAGATAGCCAAATCAATTACCACCAATAATAAAGAAATGCACCTTATTATACTTCTTATAGATGAACGACCTGAGGAAGTAACCGATATTAAGGAATCAATACAGGGTGACAATGTAGAAGTAATATATTCAACATTTGACGAATTGCCTGAGCATCATAAGAGAGTTTCCGAAATGGTTATAGAAAGAGCCAAGAGACTTGTTGAGCATAAGCAGGATGTATGTATACTTTTAGACAGTATTACAAGACTTACAAGAGCCTATAATATTGTGGTTGCACCAAGTGGAAGAACATTGTCGGGAGGTCTTGATCCTTCATCACTTTATATGCCAAAGAGATTTTTCGGAGCGGCAAGAAATATGAGGGAGGGTGGTTCACTTACAATTCTTGCAACAGCACTTGTAGATACCGGAAGCAAGATGGATGATGTTGTATACGAAGAATTTAAAGGTACAGGTAATATGGAACTTGTTCTTGACAGAAAACTGTCAGAGAAGCGTATTTTTCCTGCAATAGATATTGTTAAGTCAGGAACCAGAAGAGAAGATCTGCTTCTTTCCGAAGAAGAACAGGAAGCTGTTGATATTATGAGAAAAGCACTTAATGGCATACGTTCTGACGAAGCTGTTGAGAGAATTATAGACATGTTCTCAAAGACACGCAATAACAAGGAATTCTGTCAGTATATTAAGAAGACGAGATTGATTTAGGAGACATGAGGATAAAATGAAAAAAACAGTAAAAGTCATAGCTGTAACAAGCCTTAGTATTACACTTATAGGTTGTCTTGCATTTATATATATTCTTTTGAGAACTAATATAATTTTTAAAAATCAGACCGTTGCAGATGCCGGAATAAAAGACAATATCAAGCTTGAAGATGTTAGTAAAATAACAGTAACATACAAAGGAGATAAGGCTTTTGCGGGCGGAAGACTTTCAAAGGCGGACTTCGTTGTTGAAGTTACCGAAAACAACGGCAGAAAAGTAGAAATTAATGATTACAAATGTGCTGCTTTTGATGGAGATTACAGACTTAAGGAAGGAAATAATGAAATTGTTTTTTCCTACGGTGAGAATACAGCTTCTGTAGAAGTTGAAGCCGTTAATCCGATGTATCTCGGACTGTATGCACCTACATACGAATATAAGGCAGCCAATAAGGATAAATCAGCATCCAAGGTGGACAAGATTGAGAATGGTAATCTTTCGTATGCTGAGGCACTTGATAATGTGGCATTTACCGGAGATTCACAGATTGCAGCCCTCATTTCATATAATCTTCTTGAACAGAGCAATGTTGAAGCACTTGTAGGGGCATCTGCCGACTATATGGATGAAAAATTCAGACTTATCGTTGCAAAGGCAACAGGAAAGGATGCCATTGTTGTACATTATGGTATTAATTCTTTGTCAGCATCGGCAGAAGAACGTGAAAGGAGAATTAGCCAGTATACAGAGCTTTTAAGCCGTCTTAAGGCTGAAGTACCGGATACAAGAATAATTGTAAGCGGGGTATTTCCGGTAAGTGATACTATTTATAATAATAAGTTATCATTTGCTTATATTAATCAGTATAATTATGAATTACTGAAGATGTGTATCAATCTTGATATAGAATATTATTCAAATAACCAGTATATTTCCGGACATCAGGAATTATTTTCTGCTGACGGACTCCACCTTACGCCGGATTTTTATAAAGATTACTGGCTTAAGGATTTGATTCTGACAATGGGACTTTAGAACGAAAGGAATACAGTTATGAAAAAAAAGTTACCGTTTTTTCTTGCTTTGATTATATCTGTACCAATTATTACGTTGATAGTATTTTTACTTGCAGGCGTTAAGGCTGATAATGCCAATGTAGCGGACGGCGAGTCATACATGGCGGCATTGAAGGATGCAGACATTAATAAAATAGAACATAAGATAAATGAAAACAGACAGACAGGATCATCAACAGAACCTGCGACAACAGCTCCGACAGAGCCGGTAACAGATTCTGCAACAACAGCTCCGACAGAGCCGGTAACAGATTCTGCAACAACAGCTCCGACGAATCCACCGGAGACAAAGCCGGCAAGCACCGGTGATTTCAGTTACAGTAATATAGGATGTTATATACCTTACAGTGTGGATGCCGATAAGGCAAATGCCGCTGCAGACAGCTTTGACGGAAGCAGTATAAGCTACAGAACTGTATTTGGTAATGCAGCGTTTGTTGGGGATTCCGTAATGACAGGTTTTGATGTGTATATGGGACTTCCTAATAATGTCAATGTATTTGCGGAAGTAGGAGCATTTATGGATAAGCATCTTCCTGCGGTTATTGACAGCGTGATTGCAAGATATCCAAAGTATGTATTTGTCAGATATGGTATTAATGAAATGGGTACAACCACGGCAGAGGCAGATGCTTTTGCATCAAGATATAAAGGCTATATCCAGAAATTAAAGAACAATCTGCCTGATGCAAAAATAGTTGTCCTCGGAATAGCTCCCGTAGGAAATGCTGCAGTTGCCAAAAATAGCAGATTCGGAATGATAAACGAATACAATACAAGAATTAAGGCTTTCTGTCAGGAAATAGGTGTTGCTTACTATGAAAATTCAGAATTATTTATAAGCAATGCTTCACTTTATTCAAAAGATGGCATTCATTTCAGTAAAGAACTTTACCAGAAGTGGGTAAAAGATATTATCAGAAAAGTGGGTGTTTATTAAATGTCACTTAGAATAAAACAGATGCTTGTAATAGCGGGACTTATCGCATTTATTTTGTATATATCCAATAAGGATTCCTATAGAAATCCTGCTCTGGAAACCGTAATGGAAAGTGTTGAAGAAAGCAAAGTGTTAGGCGATATGATTAAAATGTCACCTACGGATATAAAAAAGGACTACGGATTTAATATAAACGACTATGGAGAAGCGTTTTATTATGGATATGAGTCTATTATGGATTGTGATAAAGTTCTTATTATAAGGCTTAATGATGAAAGTATGGGAGAAAGCATAATCTCCATGATTGATAAGAAAAATGATGAATTAAAGAAGCTGTTCCAGTCTTATGCACCGGATCAATATACTATGTTGAATAACTGTATTCTTTCACAAAAAGGCAGTTATATAATATATATTGTATCTGATAAGGCAGAAAAAATAGAAAAGACAGTTATTAAGTGTTTAAAGGGATAGAAGATAATGGTATTCAGTAGTATTACTTTTTTATTTTGTTTTTTACCGGTAGTTCTCCTGCTGTATTATGTTTGCAGAAGCATTGTATGGAAAAATGTAATTTTACTTATTGCGAGCCTTTTGTTCTACGCATGGGGCGAACCTGTTTATGTAATATTAATGATTCTCAGTATTCTATTTAATTATTATGCAGGCAGGGAAATTGAAACTGCACATAAGAAAAGCTCGTTGGTATTTGCGGTAATAATTAATCTGCTTATACTTGGATATTTTAAATATTCGGGATTCCTTGTGGATACTGTAAACAGTATATTCGGAACATCCTTTGTAAATAAAAGACTTGCCCTTCCTATAGGTATTTCTTTCTATACTTTTCAGGCAATGTCATATCTTATCGATGTATACAGAGGAGACAGTAAAGGACAAAAGAACGTACTTACCTTTGCTGTATATATTACAATGTTTCCGCAGCTTATTGCAGGACCGATTGTAAGATATCAGGATATTGAAAACCAGCTTAACGGAAGGACTCCTGATGCAGACGATTTTAGGGAAGGCATCCCTATGTTTGTTAAGGGCTTTTTTAAGAAGGTTGTATTAGCAAATGTAATAGGCTCACTACATACCCAGATATTGGCGATGGGTATGTCCAATATATCCGCAATGACGGCATGGCTTGGTGCGTTGGCATATACATTGCAGATTTTTAATGATTTTTCCGGCTATTCGGATATGGCAATCGGACTTGGAAGAATGCTAGGATTTGAATTTCCTAAGAATTTTGACAGACCTTACGCATCAGGCAGTGTTACGGAATTCTGGAGAAGATGGCACATTTCACTGGGAACGTGGTTCAGGGAATATGTGTATATCCCCCTTGGCGGCAACAGAAAAGGTGTTAAAAGGCAGATAATTAATCTCCTCATTGTATGGGCACTTACCGGATTATGGCATGGTGCGTCATGGAATTTTGTTATATGGGGACTTTATTATGGCATTCTCCTTATTTTTGAAAAATTCGTATATGTTCATCTGCAGAAAAGATTACCGAAATTTCTTAATGTGGTCATTACATTTATTGTTGTGATTATCGGATGGGTTTTCTTTTTCAGCAACAATATGACTGAAGCTGTATCATACCTTAAAGCGATGTTTGGACAAAGCGGGTGCAGCCATGACGGAATGGGAGGATTTTTACTGCTTAATAATCTGGTTATGATTATTCTTGCGTGGATTCCTTCAGTATTTGACTTTAAAGAAGGAAAGAAAAAAAGCCCTCTTAAATGGGTGTTATGTATTATGGTATTTCTGATAACAATAGCATTTCTTGTAAGCGAGAGCTACAATCCATTCCTGTATTTTAGATTTTAAGGAGGCATATGATGAATAAAACTTTTGTAAGAAATTTGACAATTGCCTTTTTGTGTTTTGTGCCTGTATGGATGTTTGCCTGCAAGGATGTTAAATTCTCCGAAAAGGAGAACAGAAATCTGGCATCGGTTCCCAAACTTACATGGAGCTCAATAGCCGGAGGCAGGTTTATGGATGATTTTGAAACATATCTTACAGATCAGTTTCCACTCCGTAATCTCTGCGTTTCAATCAAAACTGCAGTACTGAGAGGAACAGGCAGAAGATATATCAATGATGTGTATATAGGCAAAGAAGGGTATCTGATAGCAAAGGAGTCCGTTGCAGACTATAACCGCGTTGACAGACTTACGGAATCCATAAATAAATTTGCCGATAATGTTAAGAATGTATCGGTGGATTTTATGCTTATTCCAAATACTTCACTCATATATGAAGACAAACTTCCTTACGGTGCCAAATCCAATGAAAAAGAAGTTATAAGCCACATTAATAAGTCAACTTCCGATAAGGTTAATACGATAGATGTAACAGATGTCCTTATAGCAAAAAAAAATGACGGATTGTATTATAAAACAGACCATCATTGGAAAACTAAAGCGGCTTATTATACGTTCAGACAGTATGCTGCATATAAGGGCATAACACCTGTGAATTATAATTTTTATGATGTTACAGGAAGCTTTCAGGGAACACAGTCATCCAATTCAGGCGTTTATTCAACTTATGAGACCGTAACTATTGGGGTTCCTGATAATTCTATCGGAACATATACGGTTGAATATGTTAAAGAAGGTAAAAAGACAACTTCACTTTTTGATGACAGCAAATTAAAAGAAAAAGATAAGTATCAGGTATTTCTTGGCGGAAACTTTGCACAGGTGGATATTACCACAACAGCAGGTACAGGACGTAACCTTATGATAATTAAAGATTCGTATGCAAATTGTTTTATCCCGTTACTGACACCTTATTATGACAAAATTATTGTAATTGATCCAAGATATTTTTATGATGACATATATACACTTATTGAGGCGTACGGAATCAGTGATGTTTTGTTTATGTACAATGTGAATTCCTACGTGGAAGATAATTCCCTTGAAGATATTCTTTCAAAGTCTTAAAAACAACTATTGCATTATTAAAAATAATATGGTATAGTAAGAAAGCTGTTTTGGATTAACAGTTATGTTAAAATTGTTATTATAGCAGAGACCGAGAGGTAAGCTATAGTGAGTTTTATATTAGAGAGGTGAAATTATGAGAGAAGGAATACATCCAGATTATTATCAGGCTAAGGTTGTTTGCAACTGCGGTAACGAATTTGTAACAGGATCAACTAAGGAAGATATCCATGTTGAAATCTGTTCAAAGTGCCATCCATTTTACACAGGCCAGCAGAAGGCTGCTGCCGCTCGTGGACGTATTGATAAGTTCAATAAAAAATATGGCGTACAGAGCAAGTAATTGTATACTTGACTATTAAGCAGAATTATAGGGTTGAGGTTTTAGAATCTCAACCTATTTTGCTATTGAGGTATTTTACACACAGGAGTAATATATGAAATATTCAGGAATTGGTGGTCAGGCGGTAATGGAAGGCGTTATGATGAAGAATAAAGATCATTATGCCGTAGCCGTTCGTAAGCCTGACGGAAATATAGAAGTTAAAAAAGAAGAATTTAAAGGCATATCATCTAAATGTAAACTTTTCAGAGTTCCGTTTATAAGAGGTATATTTAGTTTTATAGATTCGCTGACACTTGGAATGTCAACGCTCACATATTCGGCATCTTTTTATGATGAGGAAGAAGACACTAAGAAGACAGAGCAGGAAAAGAAAAAATCAGATACGGTTTTTAACGTCATTACAATAATGATTTCAGTTATTCTTGCTGTAGGGATATTCATGGTTGTACCATTTTATTTATCACAGCTGCTCGAAAAGGTTATAAGTTCTAAGACACTTGTAATTTTTTTGGAGGGTGTAATAAGGCTTTTGATTTTTATTATTTATATTGTACTTATATCACTTATGAAAGATATTAAGAGAGTGTATATGTATCACGGAGCAGAACATAAGTGCATTAATTGTATTGAACACGGTATGCCGCTTACTGTTGATAATGTAAGGATAAGTTCCAAGGAACATAAAAGATGCGGCACAAGTTTTATGCTTCTTGTTATGTGTATTTCAATTCTTATACTTATGCTTGTAAGATTTGATTCGAGAATTTTGAGACTTGTTGCGAGAATAGTGCTTATACCTGTTATTGCCGGCATATCTTTTGAACTTTTGAGACTTGCAGGAACAAAAGAAAATGTTTTTACCAATATAATGAGCAAACCCGGTCTCCTTTTACAGAGGCTTACTACAAAAGAACCTGACGATTCCATGATAGAAGTGGGAATCGCATCTGTTGAGGCTGTATTTGACTGGAAAAGGTATCTGAAAGAGAATTTCGGATATGACGAAGGTAGTGAAGATGACCAACAGGGAAATTCTTGAGAACGCAACAAAACGCCTTGACAAAGCGGGAATAGCAGAGGCAGGCAATGATGCATGGCTGCTATTTTCCGAAGCTTTCGGGATGACAAGAACGGATTATCTTATAGATAAAAATGCAGAATGTAATGCGGGACATATACCTTTTTTTGACAGCTGTATTGAAAAGAGGCTTGCCCATATTCCTGTCCAGTACATTCTCGGGAAAGCATACTTTATGGGATATGAGTTTGAAGTTAATAATGATGTGCTTATTCCGAGATTTGATACGGAGGTTCTTGTGTCCGAGGTTCTTAAATATACACGGGATGATTTTAAAATCCTTGATATGTGTACAGGCTCAGGATGCATAGCCATAAGCTTGTCATTGTTAAGCGGGGCAGAGGTAACCGGAGTTGATATTTCAGAAAAGGCACTTGCAGTTGCCGATTATAATAAGGTCATAAATAAAGCGGACAAAGTTACATTTGTGAAAAGCAATATGTTTGAAAATATAGATGGTACTTTTAATTTGATTGTATCTAATCCGCCGTATATACCAACGAAAGATATTTTTGAGTTGGAGCATGAAGTTAAGAACGAGGAGCCTATGCTTGCACTTGATGGACATGATGACGGTTTGTTTTTTTACAGGATACTGGCAGAAGAGTCTGCAAAATATCTCAGACCTAATGGTGGGATATTTATGGAAATAGGATATAATCAGGCAGAAGATGTCAGAAATTTGTTAATAAAAAATAATTTTACAGATATTTCTGTTATCAAAGACCTTGCAGGTCTTGACAGGGTAGTCTGTGGCTGGAGGAAATAATGTTTGAAAATCTTGAAGAAATTTTAATTAAGTATGAAGATATCAATATGGAACTTGCAAGTCCCGATGTTACATCGGACCAGCGCAGATTTCGTAATCTTATGAAGGAACAAAGCGACCTTACACCTCTTGTAGAAGCATATACAGCTTATAAGAAAGCTAATCAGGATATAAAAGACAGTCTTGAAATGCTTGAAGAGGAAAATGATGAAGAGATGAGGGAAATGCTTAAGGAAGAACTCTCATCTGCCAAGGATAAGGTAGCAGAGCTTGAAGAAAAGATTAAGATTCTTTTACTCCCTAAGGACCCTAATGATGATAAAAACGTAATTGTGGAAATAAGAGCCGGCGCAGGTGGTGACGAAGCAGCACTTTTTGCGGCAGAACTTTTCAGAATGTATACCCACTACGCAGAAGCCAGAAGATGGAAAGTCGAAGTCGTTAACTCTGATGAAACGGGAATCGGAGGTATGAAGGAAGTTGAATTCATGGTTACCGGACAGGGCGCATATTCCGTATTGAAGTACGAAAGCGGTGTCCATCGTGTACAGCGTGTCCCTGAGACAGAATCAGGCGGAAGAATCCATACATCTACAGCTTCTGTAGCGGTTATGCCTGAAGCAGAGGAGGTAGAAGTACAGATTGATGAAAAGGATATAAGAATCGACGTTATGCGTGCTTCCGGTAACGGTGGACAGTGTGTAAATACAACGGACTCGGCAGTACGTCTTACCCATTATCCAACAGGTATTGTCATCTACAGCCAGACAGAAAAATCACAGATCCAGAACAAAGAAAAGGCTTTCGCATTATTGCGTGCCAAATTATATGATATGGAATGTCAGAAAGCCCATGATGCAGAGGCTGATGCCAGAAGAAGCCAGATTGGTACAGGTGACAGGTCAGAAAAAATCAGAACTTACAACTTCCCACAGGGTCGTGTGACCGACCATAGAATCGGTCTGACATTATACAAACTTGATAAGATACTTAACGGAGACATACAGGAAATCATTGATGCATGTATAGCTGCCGACCAGGCCGCGAAGTTAAGCAAGATGGAAGATAAAGCATGATACAATTAAAAAATTAACGGAGGTGTGCTATGTTACTACAGCAACAAGTTGAAACAATTAAACTAACACAATATATAATGGAGCAGTTCTGGCAAAAGAATTATGAGCCGCTTATAGAGCATGCTAATGATAATATTCTCTGGATAGGCCCTCTGGAAGATGAGTATGTTTATGGAAAAAAAGCCATGGTTGACAAAATAATGGAAAAAAATGACGAGAGACCCCTTGTATATCTTGATGATCAGGAATATGAAGGACTACGGAGCGAAGGCAATATAAGTGTTGTTGTGGGAAAATACAGAGCGTATACAAAACTGGAGTCCGGAGTTATATCGTCGGAGAAGCAGAGAGTTACTTTTATGTGGGAAAGAGTAAAGAAAGACGATGAGGTACAACTTCTTATAACGCATATTCATATTTCTAATATTTTTCATACCAAGGATGATGATAAACTTTTTTCTTCTAAGGATGGCAGGGAAAATTACGAGTATATACAGAAAATTATTGCAGAACACAGCCAGGATGAGACTATTACAATCAGGGATCATTCAGGAGTAAGATATACAGTCAATTATTCTGACATTATGTATGTGGTGGCAGAAGATAATTTTGCTACTGTTTACATTTGGAAGAAAGACGAAGTTTTGAGAGTGCGCAGCAGGCTTGTTGGATTTGTGAAGGATTTCCCGGATTACTTTATTAAACCGGGAAGAAAATATTGCATTAATAAAAATTACGTTAAGTACTTTAAAAGCAGAAAACTTATTATGGCAGACGGAAGAGAATTTGCTATACCGAGAAGTTTTGTAACTCCATTCAAAAATGCAATGAAAATGTAATCAGTATCTGCTGCCTGAATAGTAACTATATTCACAATATGTTTACCTAAAAACGGAGGATATAATGAATACAAGAAAAATGGTACTGACAGTAATATTTGAGATTATCGCGATATTGAGCTTTTCTTATTTTATCGTAATGGTAAGATATGCTGGAATTGGAACATCCTTTGCTTTTGTGTGGTTAGGCATGGCATTGTTTTTTGCCGTATGCGGTGCGGTGGTTTTTATCCTGGGAAAAAGAAATGTCAGTTTTCCACCTGCAGTAAAGGTTGTTATAAGTGTATTGACTGCCGCAATAATTATATTGTTTGCAGTTGTTGAAGGCATGATTATATCGGGAATGAAAGAAAAGACCAATGAACAGTATGATTATGTAATAGTTCTCGGAGCGAGAGTAAGAGGAACAACCATTACAAAGTCATTACGAAAAAGACTTGATAAGGCTTTTGAATATATTGAAAAAAATGATAATACAATTCTCGTTCTTTCAGGAGGACAGGGAAGCGGTGAGGATGTTTCGGAAGCACAGGCAATGTATGACTATCTCGTACAGAAAGGTGTGGATAAATCAAGACTTTTATTGGAGGATAAGTCCACAAGCACTGTTGAGAATATTGAGTATTCTATGAAAATAATAGAAAAAAACAGTCAGAATGCCACAGCAAAAGTTGGATTTATAACCAATAATTTTCACGTATTCAGAGCGGAATTGGTATGCAGAAACATGGGTTATGACATAAAAGGAATACCTGCAAAGTCAGATAATAAATTACTTGTCAATTATATGTTCAGAGAATTTTTTGCTCTGGTTAAATATAAAATTACAGGAAATATTTAAAAAATAATACGTTACTTTTCCCCCTTAAATACTACTTACATTATGTAAGAAGTGTTTAAGGGGGATTTTAATGGAATACCTTGAGGATAAAGACATTATTGAACTTTTTATAGCAAGAGATGAAAGGGCAATAACGGAAACAATTCGTAAATACGATTCCAGGCTGTATGGCAGGGTTATGTATATCTTAAATAATACTGAGGATACGGAAGAATGTCTTCAGGACACATATTTTGCGTTATGGGAAAAGGTGGCAGAGGAAAACCCGGGACACCTTGAAAATTATATATTTACAATAGCAAAATTTATTGCATGCGATAAGCTAAGAAAAAGAGTTGCAAAAAAGAGAAATGTCCCATTAACCGTATTAAGTGAAGATTATCCTTCATCATTAGATGTTTTTTCGGAAATTTCCTCATACGAGTTGGAAAAATACATATCAGATTTTATAAAAATGCAGAAAAACGAAATACAGATGATAATATATCTTGTTTTTGAAAAAGAAATGCCACTACACAAGATTGCCGATGTACTGGGAGAAACGGAGGGTGCGGTCAAGATGAAATTATATCGTTTCAGAAAAAGACTGAAACAATATCTGATAAAAAAAGGCCTGCATAATTAGTCTGGAATCTTTACCTTTTTCGGCGGCTTTTCGCCGTTTGGGTAGAGAAAATAACCCCACATCCCTGGAAATCTCTACCTATATGAGAAATATAGGCGGTTTGGGTAGAGAAATGCGATGAAATCTCTACCTATATGAGAAATATAGGCAGTTTGGGTAGAGAAATGCGGCCGGCGGAAGTTGGAATCTCTACCCCTTTCGGCAGTTTTTCGCTATTTGGGTAGAGAAATGCGGCCGGCGGAAGTTGGAATCTCTACCTTTTTCGGCATTTTTTCGCTATTTGGGTAGAGAAAATAAGTTGGAGTCTCTACCCTTTTCGGCAGTTTTTCGTTATTTGGGTAGAGAAAATAACCCCACATCCCAGGAAATCTCTACCTATATGAGAAATATAGGCAGTTTGGGTAGAGAAATGCGACCGGTGGAAGTTGGAATCTCTACCCTTTTAGCCAATTTTCCACTATTTAGGTAGAGATTTTCGGCTGGCACGACTTGACTTCTCTACCCTTTTCACCAATTTTCCGCCATTTGGGTAGAGATTTCCGGATGACCGGTACTTGACTTCTCTACCCTTTCGCCAATTTTTCGCCAATTTTTCGCCATTTAGGTAGAAAAATGAAGCTCCATCCCGTGGAAACACCATATAAAAGCTGTTGCATATTGTCACAAATTCTGTTATAGTGTTTGCGTAATATAAAGTCTAAATGGAGGAATTTTAGGAATGAACAAAATTATTGATGTGGTATTTAACAGGGTAGCTAATTATTTCAAGTACGTTATGTGTGTATTTGCATTTTTCTCTATCCTCGGTGTGCTGATTCCATCAACAGTTATGGGATTGTCAGTTGGTAATTATTTTGGAATGGGATCATCTCTCGGAGTGAGCGGAGGTCCTGCAAGAGCAATCTTCATCATCCTTTTCTGTGCTGCAATCATTTTCATTGCCGTTAAGAAGAATGAATTAATACCAAGTATTGCAGCAGTTGTATTAGCACTTCTTGTTGTAATTATCGCAGGTGTAGGCGGTATGGGTGCTACAAAGATGTTGGTACACGGTGGCATCAGAATGATCAGATGGGCACGCGTATGGTTATTAGTTACAGCTATAATCAATGTAGCTTTAATGGCTCTTAAGCAGTTTGTTATCAAGAACAACTAATCAGATTACATAATGAACAGAATATAATTTAACCTCCGGTTGTATAGAGCAGCCGGAGGTTTTTATGTTAAAATACATCAACCAAGATGATTAAATTTAATCATTGATATAATTATAGAATGTGATAATATATATCAAGACTATTGAAATATTTTATTGTGAAAGAAGGACATATAATGAAAAATGCATCTAAATATGAAAGACAATATTTTATGCCACCTGTATGTGAGTACGACTGGGTTAAGAAGGAGTATATAGATAAGGCTCCAATCTGGTGTTCAGTTGATTTAAGAGATGGTAACCAGGCACTTATCGAGCCTATGAGCCTTGATGAGAAGTTAGAGTTTTTCCAGATGCTTGTAGATATAGGTTTTAAAGAAATTGAAGTAGGATTCCCTGCAGCATCTGAAACAGAATATATTTTTATGAGAACTCTTATTGAAAGGGATATGATTCCGGATGATGTAACTGTCCAGGTACTTACACAGGCAAGAGAACATATTATAAGAAAGACCTTTGAGGCTGTAAAGGGAGCACCTCATGCAGTAATACATCTTTATAATTCAACCTCAGTGGCACAGCGTGAACAGGTATTCCGTAAGGATAAAGAACAGATTAAGAAACTCGCCATTGACGGAGCAAAGCTTTTAAAAAAACTTGCCGATGAGACAGAAGGTAATTTTTCATTTGAGTACAGCCCTGAAAGCTTTCACGGAACAGAAGTTGATTATGCGGTGGATGTGTGTAATGCGGTTCTTGATGTATGGAAGCCGGAAACAGGCAATAAGGCAATAATTAACATACCTGCAACTGTAGAGACCGCTATGTCACATGTTTTTGCCACACAGATTGAATATGTCAGCAAACACTTGAAATACAGAGATAACGTAATATTAAGCCTTCATCCTCATAACGACAGAGGCTGTGCCGTAAGTGATGCGGAACTTGGACTCCTTGCGGGGGCTGACAGGATTGAGGGCACACTTTTCGGTAACGGTGAAAGAACGGGTAATGTGGATATAATTTCCGTTGCCATGAACATGTATTCACACGGTATTGACCCTGTGCTTGATTTCTCAAATATGTCAACTATAAGGGAAAAATACGAGAGACTTACAAGAATGAGAGTGTATGAGCGTCAGCCATACGCGGGTGATCTTGTATTCTCAGCATTTTCAGGTTCACATCAGGATGCTATTGCCAAGGGAATGGCATGGAGAAAAGAAAAGAACTGCGATAAATGGACAGTACCATATCTTCCAATTGACCCTGTTGACGTAGGACGTACATATGACTCCGATGTTATCAGAATTAACAGCCAGTCAGGTAAAGGCGGAATAAGCTACATCCTTAAACAGAATTTCAGTATTTCACTTCCTGAACAGATGAGAGAAGAAGTGGGATATGCAGTAAAACAGGTATCAGATGAAGAACATAAGGAACTTTCTCCACAGTGGGTATATGAAATTTTTGAAGGAAAATATATTGATTACAGTCCTAACTTCCAGATTGTCGAAAGCCATTTTAAACAGAATGACGGCATTATGGCTGAGGTAACAATCCAGTGCGGAGACAAGAGAACAATCGTTGACGCTAACGGAAACGGACGTCTTGATGCGGTAAGTAATACAATTAAGCAGTTCTTCGGCATATCTTATGAACTTACCGTTTATGAAGAACACGCGCTTTCAAACGGTTCGTCATCTAAGGCAATGGCTTATGTGGGAATAACATGCAATGGTAAGATGTACTGGGGAGCAGGAATGGATGAAGATATTATTAAAGCATCAATCCACGCTCTTGTTGTAGCTGTTAATAAATTACCCGAGATACAGGGCAATGAAAACAGCGGTGATGACAGACTTCTTACAATGCTTAACTTTATACAGGCAAATTACCAATATGTAACTCTTGAAGAAATGGCGGTTAAATTCCATTTGTCAGAACCATATATATCAAAATACATTAAGGACAAATCCGGAAAGACCTTTGGCGAGCATGTTGCCAATATCAGGATGAAAAAAGCTAAGTCGCTCCTTAAGAACGGTAATATGACAGTTGAAAATATTGCCTTTGCCGTGGGATATCAGAATGTGGAGCATTTTAACAGATTATTTAAAAAGACATTTGATATGACACCTGTCCAGTACAGAAACACAAGCAGGGGAAAATAAAACAGGTAATTTATGATTAATATAGGAATATGTGATGACGACAAAAGATGTCGTGATATTTTAAAACAACAAATCATTAATACTATTAATGAAAAAGAAATTTACTTTACCGAGTTCTCCAATGCCGACAGCATGATTAAAAGGAAAGATGACCTTGACGTTGTTTTTCTTGATATGGAGCTGCCGGATATGGATGGAGAGACTGCCGCAAGGCAGGTTGAAAAGGAAAAAGTGGTTATTGTGTCCGGATATCCCGAAGTATTTTACGGGGACTGGGAAGAGTATGCTTCTGCATATCTTGAAAAGCCCGTTAATCTCAGGGAATTAAAAAAAATAACAGACAGAGCAGCCATGTTAAAGGAAAGTAAGAAAATGGCAATAGACAGGGTAAAGGAATATCTTAAGAAATACAATATGGATGACAAGGTAATGGAGTTTGACGTATCAAGTGCCACGGTTTCACTTGCGGCGGAAGCACTACATTGCGAACCGGGAAGAATCGCCAAAACTATGTCTTTTATATTAAAAGATGGATGTATTGTGGTTGTAACTGCGGGAGATGCTAAGATTGACAACAAAAAATTCAAAACAGTATTTTCACAGAAAGCCAAAATGGTTCCGGCAGAAGATGTGGAAACTTTGACGGGACACCCTGTAGGCGGTGTATGTCCTTTTTCCTTAAAAGAAGGTGTTAAGGTATATCTTGATGAGAGCCTTAAACGTTTTGAGACTGTATATCCTGCCTGTGGTTCGCCCAATTCGGCAATAGAGCTGACAATTGATGAGCTTACGGAAATATCGGGAGCAGAAAACTTCGTTGATGTATGCAAATTATAATATAGGTACTTGTTTTTTAAACAATACTTTGATACAATTTGCGTTGGTATGACGAAGAAAAAGAGGTAATGCAATATGATGCATAAAATTAATGTGGTACTGGCTTCAATATTTACGGCAGTTGTGATGGCGGTATTTCCACCGGTAAACTGTTTTTTGTATAGACATCTGTACCTTATTTTGCCTGTTATGGCAGGATTGTGGCTTCTTGCATATCTTGTACTGTTTCTTTTGTTCTGGATTTTTAGTGCTTTTGTATCTCTTACAATTAATACTAAAAAGACATACGAGAAGCAGAGCAGGTTTTATTGTAAATTATTTGCCCTGATTATGGAATATGGTGCAATGGTTGCAACAGCCAATATTACTGTTACGGGAATGGAGAAGCTTCCAAAACCATCGGAGGGACGATTCTTATTTGTATCTAACCATAAATCTGTGTTTGATACATTTATCCAGGTAGGAGCTTTTAGAAAATATCCTTTTGCCTTTATATCCAAGCCTGAGAATTTTAAAATAACAATGGGCCACAGATATATGACAAGATGCCGTTACATGGCAATCGACAGGGAAGACGTAAGAAGCGGAGCGAAGATAACAAGACTTGCTTCACAGATGATTTCATCAGGTGACAGCTGTGTCGGTGTATATCCTGAAGGAACAAGAAATAAGACTGACGAGACACTTATTGAATTTAAGCATGGATGTTTTAAATCCGCAGTATGGGCAAAATCCCCTATAGTAATCGGTGTTCTTCATAACACCGTTGAGATGCACAAGAATTTTCCGTTTAAGAGAACTCCTGTTCATTTTGAAATTATTGAAACAATGCCTTATGAAAAATTTAAAGACTGGACAACCGTCCAGATATCTGACTATGTAAAGCACAGAATGTTGGAAAGATTAGAATAATGTTTACCGGGTATAAGATTTTTTCTTATATCCGGTTTTTTTTGCCTTTTATTGCTAATACTAATCAAAAGAAGATTTTACGGAGGCAGTAAATGGGAAAAACAGGAAAAGCAAGCATTATATTTGACAAAGATATATATATTGTTGAAAAAGCGTCAGTTGTAGGGCAGAAAGAGGGAGAGGGTCCGTTAGGAAAGTATTTTGATAATATAGTTAATGATCCGTTTGTAGGAAAAAATACATGGGAAGAGGCAGAAAGTGAACTTCAGAAACTTGTTGTGAAGACTCTTTTAAAAAAATCAGGCCTTACGGCTAAGGACATAAGGTATATATTTGCGGGAGATTTGTTAGGACAGTTAATTGCATCGTCTTTTGGACTTATGGATTTTGAAATACCGTTTTTCGGCTTGTACGGAGCCTGCTCCACTATGGGGGAATCCATGAGCCTTGCGGCAATGAATGTGGCGGCAGGGTATGCGGATAATGTCATAGCCCTTACATCAAGCCATTTCGCCAGTGCGGAAAAACAGTTTAGATATCCTTTGGAATATGGCTCCCAAAGACCTCTTTGCGCTACATGGACGGTGACGGGTTCAGGGGGAGTCATAATAAGCAGTTGTATAAAAAGCGGTATAAGAATAGCAGGAATAACAACAGGAAAAATCGTTGATTACGGAATAACCGATTCAATGAATATGGGTGCGGCCATGGCACCGGCAGCCTGCGACAGCATATATACTAATTTTATGGATTTTGACATTACTCCGGATTATTATGATGCAATATACACGGGGGATTTAGGAAAAGTGGGCAGGACAATATTACTTGACCTTATGCAGGAAAAAGGTTTTGATATATCTTCCATTCATCATGACTGCGGTATTGAAATTTTTGATGACAGATATCAGGATACCCATTCCGGGGGAAGCGGGTGCGGGTGCAGTGCTGTAACGTTATGTGCACATATATTAAGGAAGATAGAAGAAGGGTTTTATAAGAGGGTTCTTTTTGTACCTACAGGTGCCCTTATGTCAACGATAAGCTACAACGAGGGGCAGTCGGTTCCCGGCATTGCACATTGTGTTGTTATTGAAAGAATTGAGGGAGGTGTATATTAATGGATTACCTTATCGCATTTGTCGTAGGAGGTATAATCTGTGCTTTTGTACAGATTTTAATGGAAAAAACAAAACTCATGCCGGGAAGGATAATGGTTATACTTGTTATTGCCGGAGCAATTCTTGGAGCTGTGGGAGTATATGAGCCATTTGCAAAGTGGGCAAAAGCCGGAGCAACCGTACCCCTTACCGGGTTTGGAAATCTGCTTTATCAAGGCGTAAAACAGGCGGTTGACATGGAGGGCTTTCTCGGTATTTTTACGGGAGGACTCAAAGCAGGAGCAGCAGGAATAAGTGCGGCATTGATATTCGGATATATTGCATCCCTGTTTTTTGACCCGAAGATTAAAAAATAACTGTATTAGCACTTGAAAAATCAAATTGAAAATAGTACCATTATATAGAAATAGTACTGTCATGCAGTTATAAGGCAGTTAAGGAGAAAGGAAGTATTTACTATGGAAAAGAAAGATATTGACTGGTCAAATCTTGGATTCGGTTATATCAAGACTGACAAGAGATACGTATCTAATTTTAAAGACGGAGCATGGGATGAAGGCGTTCTTACAGATGACGATAAGGTTGTAATCAGCGAATGTGCCGGAGTTTTACAGTATGCACAGACTGTATTTGAAGGTCTTAAAGCATATACAACAGAAAAAGGCAACATCGTTGTATTCAGACCCGACCTTAATGCTGAGAGACTTGAACAGTCTGCATTAAGACTTGAGATGCCGGCATTTCCTAGAGATAGATTTGTAGACGCAATTGTTGAGACAGTTAAAGCTAATGACGGATTTGTACCACCTTACGGAACCGGTGCAACATTATATATTCGTCCATATATGTTCGGAAGCAATCCGGTAATCGGTGTTAAGCCGGCTGATGAATACCAGTTCAGAGTATTCTGTACACCTGTAGGACCTTATTTTAAGGGTGGCGCTAAGCCTATTACAATCAGGGTTTCTGATTTCGACAGAGCCGCACCTCATGGAACAGGTAATATCAAGGCAGGTCTTAACTACGCAATGAGCCTTCATGCAATAGTTACAGCTCATAAGGAAGGCTTTGACGAGAATATGTATCTTGACCCTCAGACAAGAACCAAGGTTGAAGAGACAGGCGGTGCGAACTTTATATTTGTAACTAAGGATGGTACACTTGTTACGCCTAAGTCTGACAGTATCCTTCCATCAATCACAAGAAGATCATTAGTATATGTTGCTAAGGAATATCTCGGACTTAAAGTTGAGGAAAGAGAAGTATTCTTTGATGAGATGAAGGATATGGCTGAATGTGGCCTTTGCGGTACAGCAGCAGTTATCTCTCCTGTAGGAAAGATTGTAGACCATGGCAAAGAAATCTGTCTCCCAAGCGGTATGACTGATATGGGACCTGTAACAAAGAAGTTATATGATACTTTAACAGGTATCCAGATGGGCAGAATTGAAGCTCCTGAAGGATGGATTAAAGTAATCGAATAAATATTAATATAAGAATCTTATCTTAGGACTCCGACTGTATCACAGCCGGAGTTTTTTGCTGCATTTTTTGGATGAATTATGTCAATTATGCTCGTTTATGTGTTAATTTTGCTCATTGGGGGTTACGGCTATTTACAATAAAAATTACATAGTAAAAAGGGCTGTAAAACAGCCCTTTTATTTAATCTTCTTCAGTTCCGGTTGTTGAACTTTCACTCTCTGATTCTTTTTCATTGTTAAAGCCTGCATTTTCAGGAAGCTTTGCCGTGTATTTGGAAGGATTGATTACATTTCCTTTATGCTTAAGACAATGGTCATCAATGGTCTTTGATGAGAAGGAATATCTGGCATCCTGTATTGTATAAGTTGAAAGGTCAACTTTACTTAAATCCTTGTAAATCTGTATCTTGGTTGTTGTATTAGGACATTCGTCCGTGGCAACTTTTCCCGTATCTTTACAATAAGTTACTTTCTGGTGAATATTGCAATAGTCCGTAGGTTCTGTTCCTTTGACAAAGTATTCGGTCGTGGTTCTGTTTCCGCGCTCGTCATGGTCGCATAGTCCTTCGGCTACTAAAAGGCCCGAATCCTTGCATATCTGTACCGGGATTATATTATCCGGACGTTCGGGTGCGGAATTATCCTTGCCTTCACAGGCTTTTTTGATTACCTCTGCCCATATACCGACGTGAGGAGTTCCGTATTGTTCGGTCTTAAATTCTCTGTTATTATCATTACCTACCCATATTCCAACAGTAACGGATTTGGAATATCCCACAATCCATTTATCACGGTCACTCTGTGTTGTACCTGATTTAGCAGAAATATAGTTATCTCCCACATTAAGTCCGTGAAGAGTACCGTCCAAAAGAACATTGTGAAGGACATTGCCCATAAGCCATGCGGTAGATTCTTTTAATACCTGTGTCTTGGTTGTTTCTGTATTATCAAGGATAATATTTCCGTCATGGTCAAGTATTTTGGTATAAAGCTTAGGTGTAATAAGTTCGCCGTTGTTTGCAAGTACGGTATAAGCCGTTGTAAGTTCCATGTTGGTAACACTGCATGAACCGAGGGCAATAGGGAGATAGTAATCTTTATCGGTAAGGGTTGTGATACCAAAGTTTTTAAGGTAATTAATTCCTGTTGTAATACCTATATCATTAAGGGTGTTAAGGGCAGGAGTATTTCTTGATTCGGAGATGGACTGCCTTAATGTTATATATCCTTTATAAATATCATCATTATTTCTTACTACCTGGCCTGTGCTGTAATAAAAAGGAATATCATCATATATCTTACCCAGGGTATATCCTGCGGTATCTATTGCAGGTGCATAGGCAACAAGAGGCTTGATTGAGGAACCTGCCTGACGTGCAGAAGAGGTTGCCCTGTTAAGTATAAGGCTTTCTGTCTTGTTACCACGGCCTCCGATGATAACTTTAACTTCACCCGTGTTGTTTTCTATAACAACCAATGAAGCCTGTGGACCTACCGTATAGGTTGTGGATTCGCTTCCTTTAACTATTTCACCATGGGTCTGTCCGAGAATATATTCCTTATATTCCTGAACATATTTATCTGCTTCTTCCGTGGTCTGGAAAGTAAGGCTTATATTTGAACCGTATTTTGACTGAAGATATTTAAGTAATGTGGATTCTGTGTAATTACCTACATTACCGTCCTCGTCTTTTACCCTGAAACGGCATGTGACCGTATATTCTTCATATCCGTTCCAACTGTCAGGGTTGTTGATTATAGCCTCCGCATATTTCTGAAGCTCAGAATCTTCACATGAGTATATAGAAAGACCGCCACGGTATACAAGGTTGTATGCCTGTGTATAGGTGTAACCCTTGGTTGTCATTAAATCTTCCATTATCTGTTGTATGAGTGCGTCAGTATAGTACGAATATGCGGTTGATGATGAATTTGAAGTATTGTTATTGGCAATTCTTGAATATACATCATCATTAAGGGCTTCATCATACTGTGCCTGGGATATCATATTGTTTTTAAGCATATTATCAAGCACAAGCTTACGGCGTTCAGCATTATATTCGGCATGACGTATAGGATTGTATCTGGAAGGGTTCTGCGTGATTGCCGCAATTACGGCACACTCAGATAAAGTAAGCTCCGATACATCCTTATTAAAATAATTAAGAGATGCAGACTGCACACCAAGGTTATTGTTGCCAAGATTAATTGTATTAAGGTAATTCTCAAGAATCTGGCTCTTATCAGCAACTTCCTCAAGTTTTAATGCAAGGTATTGTTCCTGTATTTTACGCTTAAGTCTGTCTGAAAGACTGTTTTCATTCTCAACGGAAAATACGCTGTTCTTAATGAGCTGCTGCGTAATAGTGCTGGCACCCTGGGTAAAACGCAGATTATTGGTAATACCTATATAAGCCGCTCTTATAATTCCTTTTGCATCAATTCCGTTGTGGGAAAGGAAACGCTCATCCTCAATTGCGATAAAAGCATTTTTCAGGTTATCGGGAATTTCATCGTAAGTAACGTATATTCTGTTGGCACCGGAGGCAACAAGCGTCTCTGTCTCAACATTGTTACAGTCATATACAATGGTTTTGTACTGGGATGGTGTAACATCGTTAATTGTTATCTTAGGTGCTGTTTTGATAATTCCGTTGATTGCCCCGAATACCATTGATGACATTGTGACCGCGGCAAATACAACAAGTACGATAAATACCTTGAAAACGCTTACAAGGATTTTGGATGTAACCTTTTTCTTGGAGGAAGAAAGATCCTGCCTTGCCTTTTTGATATTATTATTAGAAAAATCCATATAGTCTCTCCCGGAATAATGTTTCTTTATTATTTAAAGTATTTTAAT